>ENA-OQAR01000198-OQAR01000198.1-human-gut-metagenome-genome-assembly--contig:-NODE-198-length-16833-cov-2.620136_pt1 | contig 16833 bp, 18 predicted proteins | sample MGYA00242738_ERZ504533 | MGnify/ENA primary metagenome ERZ504533 (study PRJEB26092, sample SAMD00036276) | human gut metagenome | host: Homo sapiens | study: EMG produced TPA metagenomics assembly of... | reverse complement strand
GACCATACCATATGGTAATTAATATTGCACACACAAGTGCGATAATGTATAAGATTTTCTTTCATACATATATGATACCATGATATCAAAAATTTCGCAATAAAATATCGAACATATTTTCTTTTTTATGATGCTGGATACAGCTTTTTATAGGGAGAAATTGAATGAAAACCGTTTTGTTATTTTTATTTATTATGAGTGCAGATATGCACAGTTTGCGCTTTCATCTCGGTAATTGAATTGCCGAGGATTCCCGCTTATTATCCTAAAAAATACTTTCCGCAAAGTGAGCGTATTGATTGCGGAAATGATGTCTGCATTCCGACAATCAGGCTTCTTCTTTTCTCATGGAGTTCACTGCCGCAATTACAGCAACTACCACGATTCCAATAATAACTGCAATCTTTCCGTTTGCCGTAGGGCCTTCACCGGATGATGCAAGTCCGAAGTTGTGGGCAAATGCAGCACCCGCCATCAGCCCGAGAACAGTTACAGCTGAATCTGTGTTTCCCTCTCCTGCAAGAATAAGCTGACGAAGCGGGCATCCACCGAGGAGAATACATCCAAAGCCTGCCAGATACATGCCAAGTGCGTTCCACAGTCCATCTGTATGTGCAATCGGCTGTCCCGCAAATCCAGGATTGAAATAAGATGTTCCTGTAACTGCACCGAGGATCAGATTTATTACCAGTGCTGTCACAAGAATTGCAGCAAAGCCGAACAGTAATTTGTATTCCTTAAAAAGTACCGCATCACGGATACCGCCGACCATACACAGACGTGTTCTCTGAGCCAGGATACCAACAATAATTCCTGCTGCCAGTGCAATAATGATTGCAGCATGTTTTGCTCCGGGTCCACCTTCCGGTTCTGTGAAATGGATAAATGCAGGTGCAGCTGCCAGTAACAGCAGCATCACAATCTGGAATGCCGGATAAATACTGCCTTCCAGCTTCGGCATCTTATAAGAACGTTTCAGTGTGTAACCTTTCTTCAGGAAAACAGTTCCTGTAAGAATACCGGCTACAAATCCAACAAGTCCAAACAATGCATTTCCGTCTCCGCCTGCCAGACGCAGGATCATACGGAATGGACATCCGAGGAACATCAGACATCCGATCATAACAAATGCACCAAGTGTAAATCTGGTCACAGGTGCAGAACCGCCTCTTGGACGGAACTCTTTCTTAGCAAGTGAAATGATACATGCTCCAAGCACCAGACCAATGATCTCCGGGCGGATATACTGAACTGCTGCCGCTGAATGAAGTCCCAGCGCACCTGTGGTATCTCTCAGGAAACAGGCAATACAGAAGCCCATATTTGCCGGATTTCCAAAAAAAAAAACGCCAGAATTGCAGCGATCAGACCAATCACGCCTCCTGCCAGAACTATGGTTCCCTTTTTCGTTTTTCATTTATTTCTTTCCTCCTTTTACACTGACTTTTTTTGTTGTCAGCACAATTTCTTTGTATCTATTTTATCATTTTTATGCTGAAATCACTAATTCATTATAGCCGTATTTTATAGTTATTTATAGAAATTATTTATAAGTTGTGCTATACTATAATGAGGTTAGGGGCAAAAAGTATTTTGCCCCTAACCTGATATCTACGAATTGTTCCGCAGCAAACTAGCTTCTGCAATTCTCATATCATATAATCTTTAATTATATAAAAATCGGGGGGATTTGTTACTGTCAACTACCCATCACCTAAAGGTAATGGGCTTGTAACTGCCCAGTCGTAGTAACGGCTTACGCCTCCGACCTTTTATCCCCAATAGGCATTGCTGCCTAAAGTGGCGTTACATCATTGGGTGGTTGACAGCACCCTTTGTAGCAGAGTTTACTCTGTTACAACTGTATTAGGTACTTGGCTATCAGCAAGATAGTTTATTCCCATACGATACAGATTCATAGCTCCAATACGGTCATCATTAGACGTATAACCGCAGTTTTTGCAAGTAAACAAATGTATTTTCTTATTACGATTAGACTTTTCAGTATGTCCACAAGCAGGACAGCATTGACTGGTATAACGAGGATCCACCTTTATTACAGAAGATTGATTCTGCTTCGCTTTGTAAATCAGCTTCTGCTCAAGGTCATAAAAAGACCATGATACAGAAACATAGCGGTTTTTTGTTTTGACACGTTCTGTAACATTGCGAATACCAGTCAAATCTTCTAATACAAAGAGAGTATGCTTTGGATTACCGGTGGCGAGTGCCTTCGATACCTGATGGTTAATATCCTGCATCCAACGGTTTTCTCGCTGACCGATAGCTTTTAGTCTTCGCCTTGAGGATGGCGTATGTCGCATTTGAAGTTCTTTTACGAATCCTGGAATAATTAGCCCGTTTCTGTTTAATAGCTTTACCACTAACAAATCCAGACTTATGTTTACTGTCATAAGTTGCAACAACAAAGTTAATACCTCTGTCAATACCTACAACATTACAAATATCAGAAATATTACTTTCTTCAACCTCATAGGTAACTGGTATATGCAGATAGTATTTACCATGTTTATTTACAAGTTTGGCAGTACCAAACTTGTAAATAGAATGGTTAAAATACTTAGACATACCCTCAGCAAAATAAGGAAGTTTCACACGACCATTAAGCGTATTGACGGAAAAGCAGTTTTGAGTTAAAGAATAATCTCTGTTCCAAACCAGGTCGTACTGAGGTTTTTTAAAAGATGGTTTTATCCATTCATTCTGATTTTCAAAAATGGTCTTATATCTTGCGATAACCGTTTTAAAAACAGACTGCGCCATTTGTGATTTGAGACTGAACTTTTCTCTTAGAGTAGAGTACAAAATTTTATTGAGTGAGAACTGCTTTAGGTCATGTGTGCGGAATACATAATCTGAAACATAATTACAGGCATCACAATAAACAGACATTGTTTTATTAAGCAAAACTTTATCTGTATCAGTTGCAACTATCTGAACTTTTGCAGTTATAGTTATCTGTTCCATAAAATTTTATTCCTCTCATTGATACTTCACTAGCAATAGTGTATACTAATATTTAGTGAACGTCAATAACTATCAGAGGTGATTTATGGATAATAGATATTATCGTCATAACAGACGAAAATACAGTCTGAAAGTACATATAGTTCTTGTAACCAAATACCGCAAACTACTACAAGGCTCTATTGCTGATGATGTGAAACAAAAAGATTCTCGATATAGCTAATACTCGTGGCTACGAAATAATTGCTATGGAAACAGACAAAGACCATATACATTTTTTGTTAAGTTATGATGCAACGGATAGAGTATGCGACATTGTTAAAATTGTAAAGCAGGAAACAACATACTACTTATGGCAAAAGTATAATTCGGTCTTATCAAAACAGTATTGGAAGAAAAAAAATATTTTGGTCAGATGGTTATTTTGCTTGAAGCATTGGAGAAGTGTCATCAGCAACTATACAAAAATATATTGAGAGTCAAGGATAATAAATAACAATTTACAAGGCTCCTCCCACCGCCTAAAGGCAGTGGGTTTCCGCCCATGACAAACGAAAGGATTTATTTATGAATAAAATCTATCTGGATCAGGCCAGTACGTCTTTTCCAAAGGCACCATCTGTTGCACAGGCAGTTTATGATTACCTGGCAGGCTCTGCTGTGAATGTGAACCGGGGAGGATACCGGGCAGCTTATTCTGTGGAAGAACAGATTTTTTGAGACAAGAGAACAGCTTCTGAAGCTCTTTCACTTTACTTCCGGAAAGGGTAAGAATGTTATTTTTACAGAAAATATCACTGCCAGTCTGAATGTTCTTCTGAAAGGACTTCTGAAACCCGGCGATCATGTACTTGTAACTGCCATGGAGCATAATGCAGTGATGCGTCCCCTTGTACAGCTGGAGAAACATGGAATTTCTTTTGACAGGATCCCATGCGCTTCTGACGGCAGTCTTCTGCTTGATAAAGCGACCGCACTCCTTCGTCCTGAGACTAAGCTTGTGGTCTGTCTTCATGCTTCTAATGTATGCGGAACTGTCATGCCAGCACAGGAAATCGGAGATTTCTGCAAAGAACATGGGCTTCTTTTTTATTCTGGACACTGCACAGACGGCAGGAACCATTAACATTGATATGGAGAAATGTCACATAGACGCACTGGCATTTACAGGTCACAAGGGACTCAGAGGGCCACAGGGAACAGGTGGCTTTCTGATCCGCAATAAACTGGCAGCGCAGATCGAGCCTCTTATCAGCGGTGGAACAGGAAGCGCCTCTCATTCTGAAGAAGTACCGGCATTTCTTCCTGATCGTTTCGAGCCCGGAACTCCCAATATACCTGGGATTCTGGGACTTCATGCCGCACTCTGTGATCTGGAGAAACAGTCCATGGAAGAAATCCGCCAACATGAATTAATGCTGACACAATACTTTATAGATGGTATCCTGAATCTGGATCCTGAAGAAAAATTTCTGCGTATTATCGGTAAAAAAAATATTGAAAACCGTTGTGCAGTTGTATCCGTCCAGACCTTACATATGGACATGGCTCAGGCCGCCTTTGAGCTGGACAGTACTTATGGAATTATGACAAGAGTCGGCCTTCACTGTGCACCAAACGCACATAAAACTCTTGGAACATACCCGGAGTACTCTCCGTTTTTCTTTCGGACCTGAGAATACAAAGCAGGAACTGGATATTGCTTTAGATGCATTATCCGCATTACTATAACAATCCTAGTGTACCAACAAGTTTGATTTCTTGAACAATCTTACGTCTAAATTTCTTATTTCCGCGTTGTCGTCGGTCGCCGTAGCCACCGCTACGCCTCTCTCCTCCGCCTTGAAATAAGAAAATTTATCCTGCAAGATTGTTTCAAGAATCAACTTGTCGGTACACTCGTACATCGTTTTCGTACATAAAAAGGAGATTTTCACAATGGAATTTAAACAGTTAGAAGCATTCGTCGCTGTCGTGGATTACGGCAGCTTCTCAGAGGCGGCCCGCCGCCTCTATCTGACTCAGCCTACGATCAGTGCTCATATACGTTCTCTGGAAGATGAGCTGCATATGAAACTGATCATCCGCACTACAAAGAAAACAACGATTACAGCCAAAGCTACCAGCTTTTATGACAGTGCAGTCCGTATGCTGGAGATCAGAAATAATCTGCTTGAGAATTTTTACAGGTGCCCACAAACATATGATAGATCTGGCTGCATCTACCATCCCTTCTTCTTATCTTTTGCCGGAATTGCTTGCTGCTTTCGGAAAAACGCACCCGGATGTTTATTTTCACTCCATACAGTCAGACAGTTCTGAATCCATCAGCCGGGTACTGGACGGAACTGTAGATCTGGCTCTGGTAGGCCAGAATACACGTGATGAGAGCTGCGTGTTTATTCCTTTCTGCCATGATGAGCTGGTCATTGCAACTCCTGTAACAGATCACTATCTTGCACTCAAGAACAGAGAAACACCCGCTGTTTTTCATGATTTCCTGAAAGATCCTATTATTTTCAGGGAAAAAAGGCTCCGGCACAAAAAAAAGAAATGGACCTTTTTTCTGGAGCGCACAGGCATCACAACAGGCAATCTGAATGTGATCGCCCGCATGAATGACCTGGAAAGCATCAAAAAGTCCATTGTTAATGGTCTGGGAATCTCTATTCTTTCATCACGCTCTGTCACTGACCTGCAGAGGACAAAGCAGATTCTTGTCTTTCCGCTGGAGGAATCTGCTCATAAACGCAGTTTCTATATTGTCTACAGCAAAAACAGGATTCTGAAACCCCATGTAAAGCAATTTTGTGCAGTTTGCGCGAGACTATTATATGTAACTGCTATCTGCCGGCATCCAACAGTTTCACAAACTCTTTCTCCGGCATCGGTTTGTAAAAATAATACCCCTGGATATAATCACAACCGTTATCTCTTAAGAACTCGACCTGCTCTTTAGTTTCAGCACCTTCCGCTATAATCTTTATATCCATAGCATGTGCCATTTCAATGATGAAGCGGATAATACTGCGTGTTTTGGTATTGGTTTCTATCTGCCGCACAAAACTCATATCAATTTTCATAATATCAAAGTTGTAATTCTGGAGCATTCCAAAGGAAGAATATCCGCTTCCAAAATCATCCAGGAGCAGCAGAATCCCTGCTTCTCTTAATGCCTCCAGAGTTGCATTTCTGTCTGCCTCAATGGCAGCATAGGAAGTTTCTGTAATCTCCATTCTGCACAGACCGGACGGCATGGAAGCATCTGCACATTTCTTCTCCAGCCAGTTCATGATCGTCTCATCATAGAAATCCATCCATGACAGATTAGTTGATACCGGAACTGTGATCTTATCGGACTGATAACGTTTCTTCTGAAATTCATTAACCGAATCCAGCACATACAGATCCAGTTCGGAAATATGTCCGCTTTCCTCCAGTGCAGGAATAAATACACCCGGCGAAATAAATCCCTTTTTCGGGTGGAACCACCGGATCAGAGATTCTGCTGATGCAATCTTTCCGGTCATTGCATCCACAACAGGCTGAAAATATACTTTGAACTGTCCCTGCTCAATCCCTTCCTCCAGTTCACCTGCTAATGTTGCTTTATCTATATATGTATTCTTCATGGAAGAATCATAAATCTTATATGACTGAACAAACTCATCTGTAATATATCTCTGGGCAATCTTTGCCCTGTCAATCATTCCATTCACAGACATTTTTTTTCTTTTCAAGCATAAAAATCCCACATTTGACAGACAAATGAAGTGTTTTTCCTCCCCGGGTAAGTTTCTTCTGACACATTCCGGTAAGCATATCCAGATTGAGATTCTTACGTTCTACCAGACAGATAAAATGATCTGCGTCCTCACGTGCCGATACCAGAGGCTTCAGCTCTGATTTCCGGACATCTTCGTACACTTTGCGCAGTCATATCTCCGATTTCTGTTCCAAAAAAAGTTCATTGACTGCCTTGAAATTCTTAATATCGAAAAATACAACCGCATATCCGGTTCTGTCTTCACTTTCTTTCAGAATCCGTTCCACATGACGGATAAAGCCCTGTCTGTTATATCCGCCCGTCAGAATATCCTGTTCAAATTTTTCCGTAATATCCTCAACTGTAGCTACAATAATGTCAAAAAATTATTGAGGTAAAAAAATGTATAGTTCTTTAAACATTTCTCCCCTTTTTTATTAAACTGATGAACAGAGAAAGAATATCTATCTTTCTCCTGCAGTTCTTTCCGAATGGTATCAAGACGCACACATTTTTCATATACGGATTTCTCATCATCCGGAACAAATTTCTTCATAACTTCAGTAACATAACCGGAATAACTGATCTCTTCTGTCAGAACCATCTCCATGGCACAGATACCCGGATGATCCAGTCTTACACAGTCTCTCTGCCCATCAATAATCTCTATTCTGTCAAAATTCTTTCTGTACAGCATATGCGGAATCTGCTCTGAAAAATAGTTCTCTGTAATATCAGAAAAAATAGATCAGTGCTTCCAGCCTGTCATAAGAAACGTTCCGGACCATCTCAACTGTGGTTCTGATCATCCTCAGACTAATTCCTTTTGCGGCATACACAGGACATTCCCATTGGATCATATCTTTTCCCTGTGTCAGACACTCCCTCAGATTATCTACACAAAATACCTTTCTGTACTGAGTTCTCACTTCTCTCTGCGGAATAGACTGACTGATCCGCTCAATATAAGAATCCAGTGGTTCATTTACATCTTTCAGCTCCAGTGAAGCAATCCTGCTATTTGCCATAATACAGCTTCCATCCGAAATATTTACTGTAACTGAGGCAAACGCATCTTTTGCATGACGTATGATCTTATCCAGCTGTTTCAGATATTCATCATTGATATCCCGGATATACATCATGGCAATCTGGTCATCCGGTTTATATTCTGCACTTCTGATGACTTCCATACATACCCAGCGGTACTCCTGTTTTATCAGAGTTCTGTAGTTCAGGTAAATGCGTTCTCTGCCTTTCGCAAGTTCTCTTCTCAGATTATCTATACTGCAGAATTTCAAATATTCTTCCTGATCCTCTTCATAAATATACTTATAATCAGCCATCATTTTAAGGCTTTCAGAAAGACTTGGAAGCATGGAAACAGTACTGTCTTTTCCTCTTATAACTGTATAAGTATCTGTCGAGAGATTAATCTTGAGTATCCGGTGAAAAATAGATGATAACATTTTTCATCGCATCCTGCAGGTCTCCCGTCATCTTATCATGCAGCGCAATCGTACTCTCAACACGATGAAAGACCGTCATTGCATCAAAAGGACGTGTGAAGTAATCACTTGCTCCCAGCCCATAAACCCGACGGATGCTATCTTCGGAAGTCTCTGATGAAATACAGATAACAGGCAGCATATCCAGCCATTGCTTTTCCTTCATAACAGCAAGTACCTGATAACCATCCATTACCGGCATAATCAGGTCAAGGAGCACCAGCTTAAAATCCTTATGGCATCTTTCAAGGATTTCAACTGCCTGCTTTCCATTTTCAGCTTCACAGATATCATATTTATCTTCCAGCATACAGGAAAGGATTTCTCTGTTTAATTGTGAATCATCAACGATTAATATCTTTAGCTTACTCATATAATGTATGCCCTTTCTTCTGTTATTATGGCTGTGTGAAAATTTAACCGGACAGATGCCAAAAACAGCTGCTCGGTTATGCATAATTCAAGTATATCATTCAAAGGATAAAAGTCAATAATTGGAAATATCGTTTTTATCGCTGTTCACCGGTAAAAGGATTACTGAGAACACATTGATATATAATGCATAACCAGATCAAGGAGGAGCACAAGCTCCTCCTTGTCAGTCAGTTACAGATTTTTCTTCTTATTACAGATTTTTCTTCTTATAAATAAACCATGATGCAGCTACAGTAAACACCAGCAGATAAAGAAGCAGAATCCCAATACCGGTGTAATTCACCGCCTCACCTGATGAAATGCTTCTCATCAGATGGCTAGTCTGGGATAATGGCAAGGCTGATACAAACTTGCCTATAAATCCCGGAAGTTTCTCTGTTGAGAAAAAGGTGTTACACAAATATGCCATAGGCATAATGATATAATTGGAAAACCTCGGCACGTCTGCGTGATTTTTTGCCAGAAAGGAGACCACCACGCCGATGGCTGAGAATACTGCTCCGTTCAGGAACATCACCAGAAAGGACCATCCGTTGAAGATCAGTCCTGTCTCAATAGGTGCTGTAAGAAGCAGTATGATTCCTCCTGCATACAGACCGCGCAGACTTCCCCCGATGATCTGTCCGGCAATAAACTGCCATAATGGTGTGGGGGAGATCATCACCTGGTCAAAAGCTTTCTCATACAGTCTCTGCACGTTCAGATTCTGCGCAATGGCGTTGAAGCTTCCGTTCATAGTTGTCAGTGATACCACACCCGGAATCAGAAAATTCAGGTATGGCTGTCCATGAGAAGTGGTCTGGATTCCCATTCCGAATACGATCAGATACATTAGCGGTGCGATCATTGCCGCCAGCGTGATCTTATAGAAGTCCCGGCGGAATTCTACCCACTTCTCCCATAATATTGTTATAATTCCCATACATTTTTCTCCAGATTATTCTAACTTTTTTCGCAACCTCCGCAGGGGACTTCCCTGATTCAGTTAATATCTGCTATTTTGAAATCAAAATGTTTCCCGGCTCTTTCTACAAAGACGTCTTCCAGTGTTGTCTCACGAAGAGACGCCTGCCCTGTAAGCTCTTCCAGATACCGGATTGCTTCCTGGCGTGTATGGAAATAGTGATTCTGTGTTCCATCTGCTGTCATCTCGTCCACTGCATAAGCACCAAGACTCTCGATCAATGCTTGCGGAGTACTTACCTCCTCCAGCTTACCATGATCCATCAGTGCCACACGATTACAGAGACTCTGTGCTTCTTCCATATAATGAGTAGTCAGCAGGATCGTCAGGTTTTTCTCATTAAGCTTACGCAGAAGATTCCACATCTGTCTTCTGGAAAGAGCATCCATACCTGCTGTGGGTTCATCCAAAAGCAATATCTCCGGATCTGTCAGTAATGCCCGACAGACCATCAGCTTACGCTTCATTCCACCGGAAAGCTTACGGACTGTACGTTTGCGAAACTTCAGCAGGTCACAGAACTCCAGAAGTTCTTCTGTTCTTTCTTTTATCTGCTTTCGCGGCATAAAATAGAGCCGTCCCTGGTATTCCATAATCTCATCCATATTCATATCCTGACGCATGGAATATTCCTGGGTGATCACACTGATCTTTCTCTTCAAATCAGGACGTTTTCTTGTAAGCTGCTGACCGTCTATAAGGATTTCTCCCTTTGTGGGAAGAAGAAGGGTTGACAGCAGGCTGATGGTCGTTGTCTTGCCTGCTCCGTTCGGTCCAAGAAGGCCAAAAAATTCCCCTTTTTCAATTTTCAGGTTCAGGGAATCCACAGCTGTAAAATTGTCAAAGGTTTTTGTCAGATCTCTGGTCTCGATCATAATCCTCCATCCTGTTCCTTTGCAATGATCAAAGAATAATAGCCTGCATCATCCGGAATTTCTTCTACACTGTTGTAAATATGCTCATCCGGCATTCCACAGTTCTCCACCATACGGATATTGCGTCCGCTTTTTGCCAGAATTTCCTTTACCTGATTCATCTTTTTGCCGGATTTCATCAGCACATAGGTACCCGGCTGATCCAGTTCACTGTCAAGGCGGTGAACTGCAGGCTGTACATGAAGAGGCTGGTTCCACTCTGTAAGCGGGATATTCAGGCGTGCTGCTGTTGCACAGAAGGAAGTGATACCGCTTACCAGTCTTGTCTCATATCCATCCTCTTCTACTCTCTTCTGCACATATGAAAATGTTGAATAGATAGTCGGATCTCCAAGTGTCAGAAATACTACATTCTTACCTGTATCAAGTGCTGCTTCCAGCGCCTTGGCTCCTTTTTCATGGTTCAGTTCCAGTTCTGCCTTATCGTGTGTCATTGGCATATAGATTGGCAGGAGTTCTTTGTCTGCAAGCTCAGGTACTGCCTGTACTGCGATCTTATATGCAACTGTTTCACGCACCTCTGCGCCCGGTACTGCAATAATATCATTCTCTTTGATCAGGCGCACTGCCTTTAATGTCATAAGTTCCGGATCTCCGGGGCCAACTCCTACTCCGTATAAAATTCCTCTCATTACCATATCCTCCTGTGATTTGCATATACATTTTTATGATATCAGAATTGCAGGAGCTGCTTCGCAGCAAAGCAATTCACAGATATTCATTTATTGTGCTCACTGTTCACTACGTTCTCAATGATGTTGCGTGCGGACAGCACCTTTTTATTATACTAAAACAGGATAACTTTTTCAACGAAGTATTGACAATTAATTTCAATTGTGGGATGATGAAAATTATCGAATTTAAGTGAGGAAAGAAATATGAGAAAGATTTTTGCAGTTCTGGCAGCTTTGATCTGCTGTCTGTCAGTATGGACTTCTGTTCCTGCTGCACAGGCTTTCACTCTTGATAAAGAAGATGGGGAGTATTCCATCCAGGTAGAACTGGAAGGCGGAAGCGGCAAAGCCAGTGTCACTTCACCGACTTTGATCACTGTGAAAAACGGCGAAGTAACTGCCGATATCCGGTGGAGCAGTTCTAATTATGACTACATGATCGTTGACGGTAAAAAATATCTCCCTGTCAATGAGGAAGGAACGAATTCTGAATTCCAGATCCCGGTTACCATTATGGATGAGAGCATGCCGGTAATCGCAGACACTACTGCCATGGGCACCCCTCATGAGATCAATTATACCCTGACTTTTTATTCTGATTCCATCGGTTCCAAAAGCCAGATGCCGCAGGAAGCAGCGAAACGTGTTGTTGCTGTTGCACTTGTTATTATCGTAGGCGGTGGGATTCTGAATTATTTCGTAAACAAGAGAAATCGATGCTGAACCAGGCAGACACCTGCATCTCAGTTCGGTTAAGAAATACAAAAAAAGCTGCCATACGGCAGCTTTTTTGTATTCTATATCTTTATTCAGCCATCTCTACTTCCAACACATAGTCTACAGGATCCGGCAGTACAGGATCCGGGCCAAGGTCAACAAATGCGATATCCGGATAATCGCTGTGCACCCATAAAGTAGAAATTGGCACTTCATGTCCGTCATCCAGGGCACGTACTTTCACAATCTTATTCTTGTCAAATCCGATCAGCGGCAGTGGCCCTAATGTATTCTCATAAATATGGACATAATACTTGTTTCCATTTCTGGTGATACGTCCGTAATCCGGTTTCGGGATATCTGTTGCCGGAGCGCATCCATAGATACTGTCATGGTTCTTATCCATCCAGCGACCGATTTCCGCCAGGATCGCAGAGGATTCTTTCGGGAATTTACCTTTCGCATCAGGTCCTACATTCAAAATCATATTTCCACCTTTGGAAACGCACTCTACCAGCTTCTTGATCAGCATGGAAGCAGGTTTGTAATAGTGGTCATTTGCGCAATAACCCCAGTTATTATTCATGGTGAAGCATGCTTCCCATACCATCGGATTCCCTTCTTTGTCACAGATTCCTTCCGGCGGGATGATCTGTTCCGGGCTTACGAAATCGCCATGATATGGTGTCGGATTGCAGTCATACAGAGAACCTCTTCCCTCACCGCTGACTTCCAGACGGTTATCAATGATGATTCCCGGCTGTAATCTGCGGACCATATCTATCAGTCTGGTTGCTCCCCATTTCTCGCCTCGCATATCGTCATAGGAAAAGTCAAACCACATAATATCGATTTTTCCATAATTTGTGCAGACCTCTTCCACCTGATTGTACATATACTCTATATAACGAGAAAAATCTCTGTTTTCATTACTGCATTCCGGATGGTTTCTCATAGGATGGATGCGGTCTCCGTAATGAGGATAGTCCGGGTGATGCCAGTCAAGTAAGGTGAAATACAGACCGACTTTCAGACCTTCTTCGCGAAGGGCTTCCACATATTCTTTGATCAGATCTCTTCCTGCAGGTGTATTGGTAACTTTATAATCTGTGTATTTACTGTCAAATAAACAGAAACCATCATGGTGTTTCGCAGTCAGAACCACATATTTCATACCTGCTGCCTTTGCCTCTTTTGCCCACTGTTTCGGGTTATAGTCTCTGGCATCAAATTCTTTCATAAACGGAAGGTATTCTTCCTCTGGCATCTCCTCTGTACTGCGTACCCATTCTCCTCTTGCAGGAATAGAATATAATCCCCAGTGGATAAACATTCCGAAACGGGCATCCTGATACCATTTCATACGTTCTTCATATTCTTTTCTGTTAAACTGATACATGATTTTTTATCTCCTTTATGTAAATGCAAATTCAATATCCAATCCTTTACATCTATACAATAATGTAATCCGGCAATACCAGAAGATGCTCACAGGTGTCATCTCCGGGCATCTTATTTATCGCTCTGTTACATTAATCTAAGCAGCATATCCCCGGTTCCTACATTGTAACCGCTGGTCGCATAAATCCCATTCAGGGTTCCATTCGTCACAATAATCAGCGGAAGTTTGTCCGGATCTACATACATGCGTCTTCCCAGAGTATTGATAATCTCTGAGAAATCATCATAATAAATCTGAATATTTTTTAACTTTGCAAGTGCTTTGGACAGTGTCGGTGTCTCCAGTGCTTCTTTACTTCTCACTACAAAAATAATCTGCTCTGCATATCCTGCGAAAGCCTCTTCCTGCTCCATCATTTCATTTAAGATATGCTCAGTAGGCTCTTTTTCTTCTTCCAGAAACATCAGGATATGTTTTCCGTCTGCTGTAAGGTCAGATGCTTTCACCTCTGTACCATCCTCAGTTTTCAGCATAATTCCGGCATGGAAATATTCTCCAGCATATCCTCCAGATCTGCTTCCCTGAGTACCAGCTCAATCTCCTTTGTCTCTCCGGGCTGAATTTCAAAATGATATTCATTTGCAAACATATTTCATTTGGAAGTCTGTTTGAAGTAAGAATCCTGTAGTTTCCGGATTCCAACGGCAGATTCAGAATCTGATCTTCGAAATTCTCTGCTCCCAGTTTCAGTGATGTATATCTTCCATTCTCCAGTTTTGCAATACTCCAGTTCTGGAAATATTTCCACTGTACAGTCTCTCCTGCTTTCAGGATCAGAGTACAGTTCTTCTCTGTTCTTGCAAGCACAGGAACGAATCTTCCGTTTTCAATATATTCCATAGAACGATCATGTGGATTCAGTCTTGCCGCTACTCCAAGGGTTCTCGCTATTGCAACAAACAGGATTTTCTTTGACAGGAGCTTCCTGTACAGGTCCTTATGCATCCCGCCGGTGTTGTGATCACACTGGAACGCTCTTTCTCCGGTCTGGAAACAATTGCCTTCTCGATCAGATTCCAGATTATGGAAGGGTCATCTCTCAGCTCCTGTTTCTCAGTTCTGGAAAAATGCTTCTTAATCTCTCTTCTGTATTTCTGAAGAACTTCATCATCTACTCTTGGATTTAACACATAAGATACAAAGGTATCCTTTTTCATCATACCATGATATGGAATTGCCAGTTCCAGGTGTTCCTCCAGAACGTCACTGATACAGTCAGTTCTGTCTTTCTCTGTGAGAACCCTCAGGAGATCTTCTCTGTATGAGGCAGCAATGGCTTCTTCTATCCTGTTTACCTTTTTTTCCAGAAACGTTCACATTCCGGATTTGACCAGTTTCTTACTTTCTGCTCTCTGTGTGCATTGGCTGCTGCCAGACGCTTACTTCCCTTCGCCTTCTGTTCTAAGGTCGGCATGTCTGTATTTACAGGTGCATCATGAGGAGCAAATATATCTGCTGCTGTCCACTTTTCTGATTCGCCGTCATTTCTTTTATCCTGCGGTACCAGACAAAGTTCACAGTTATCTTCTTTCTCAGTGTTCATAACTGTTTCCGCATAGAACCACTCGCCGTCAGAACACATTCTTGCGGAAATATGCAGCTCCCAGTCCTGTTGTCAGTCTGGCAGTTCCCTTACTGTCTGTTTTCTTCTCTGCGATCGGTGCATATTCAGAGTAATTCAGTACTTCAAAAGAAACCTCTGCGCCCTCAGCCGGAGCTCCCTGTTCATCCTTTACGGATACTGTAATCTCCTTTGTAACAGCATATCTCTTCAATTCATTCAGCATAGTAACCATGCCGTCTTTGCCGATCACTTCTCCGTTCGGAATTTTTGTGTCAAATACACGGGAGTGAATCATCATCGCTCTGGAAGAAGCATTCGTAAACCATCCTTTATTCAGGATTTCTTCCGGCTCACATGCTCCAAGGAAATACCATTCACCGTCACACCAGATTTCTACCCATGCATGATTGTCATCACAATGAGACCATTTCGGCGCATACACCTGGCGCGCCGGAACGCCCACACTTCGCAGGGCATTCACTGTAAATACAGACTCCTCACCACATCTTCCATTACCTCTTCGATATACGGAAACCGCAGATAAAGTACGGTCATCTGTACAGTGATAGGTTGCTTCTTCGGCGCACCAGTAGTTCACTTCCAGGGCTGCCTCTTTAAAATTCATTCCCTGCGTTCTGGTTCCAATCTCTGTGCGGAAGAAAGTTCTGCAAGGAGCAATTTCTTCTTCATTTACTCTGTGGAACAGCACATAATTCAGGAAAATCTCTTCCGGGAGAGCCGCCACCTGCGGATTCTCTTTCCAAAGCTGCACACCGTTTTCAGCATAATCCAGGAATACTTCAAATGGATAATTTCCTATATCGCTGTATGGCATAAATGCGTATAAATATTTACATGCAAGCGCCACTTCCTCTGTACATTCCTGCATTTTTTATCTATAGCCGCAAAACCCGGGGCAGGCTCTTCGCCTGCTCCAGGTAGCTCTTTTCAATTCGATCCCTGTTCTCTTTCAAAAAATCTTCGGTTCTGCCATTATAATTCCTCCAGAACTTTCTTTGCGGCGCGGATATTATCTACATCCGTACGCCATATCTCATATTCACTAAGCATCGGGAGTCCCATATTCACTCCGTCTTTTCTGAACTGCATCTCACTGTCGATTACTCTCTTACCAGTCATGTGATATGCTTTTATTCCTGTCAGAGAATAAAGCTGTCGGATCACCGATGCGCCGACACCGCTTCCTGCCTGGATTGTGATACGTCCACGACTCTTTTCCTCGAGTTCCCGCAAAAGATCAGCCCCCTGCAGACATACATTGCGCTGGCCTGAAGTAAGGATCGTATTGATTCCCAGTGAGATTGCCTGTTCCATTGTTTCTATTGGATCCACGCATACATCAAAAGCTCTGTGAAGGGTCACCGACATATCCCCTGCCGCCTCCATCAGTTCTTTCATCTGTTCCATGTTTAATGTGCCATCCGGCTTCAGCACCCCAAATACAACACCTTCGGCACCCATTTTCCTGAAATCTTCCACTGCATGCTTTATCATGGAAAAATTCTGCATCTGTATAGCAGAAATCTCCAAACGCGGACGGATCAAAGCATGGATCCTGATATCCGAACGCTTTTCTTATTTCATCAAAAAAGCCACGGTCCCGGAGTGGTTCCGCCGATGATCAGGTTACCGCAAAGTTCCAGTCTGTCTGCGCCTCCTTCAACCGCTGCCATAGCAGATTCTACAGAATCTACACAGGCTTCCAAAATATATTCTTTCACGTACTTGCCTCCATCTTTTTTCATTTTAAGCCAGACAGATCATCCATTCTGCTGACTGATTTAACCAGATCTGATAAG
>ENA-OQAR01000197-OQAR01000197.1-human-gut-metagenome-genome-assembly--contig:-NODE-197-length-16886-cov-5.400203_pt1 | contig 16886 bp, 18 predicted proteins | sample MGYA00242738_ERZ504533 | MGnify/ENA primary metagenome ERZ504533 (study PRJEB26092, sample SAMD00036276) | human gut metagenome | host: Homo sapiens | study: EMG produced TPA metagenomics assembly of... | reverse complement strand
GGTTCGCTGTTTCCGCCACTGGCGGCGCTCACCTTTGCAGCATCCAGTATTATCTGCGCTTTTGGCTTGGCATCTGCCGCACCTCGCTCGCCGTATCGGCACTTAGAATTATGCGGTATTGCCCTAAATTTTCGACTTTTCAGATACACCCTAATTAAAATTAACGCTTTTTTCACCTTTTGACGTTGAACACGGTGTATAATAATCTAATACACTGTATAATGCAACGATAAGTCTCAAAAGTAAAAGGAGGACAAACCATGGGTGAGTATGCGGCAATCGAAAAAGAAGCCAAGCTGTTTACAGAACTGTGTGTGCATAACGATGCCATTGATCCGAACCTGTTTGATGAGTTCGGTGTAAAGCGCGGCCTGCGCGATAAGGACGGCAACGGTGTGCTGGCCGGGATTACCAATATTTCCCGCATTGATGCGTTTGAAATGCGTGACGGCGTTAAAACCCCCTGCGATGGCAAGCTGTGGTACCGCGGGTATAACGTGTATGACCTGATCCGTGGTTTGCGCGGCAAGCGCTATGGCTTTGAGGAAGTTGCCTACCTGCTGCTGCTTGGCGATCTGCCCAATGAACAGCAGCTGCATGAATTTACCGACTGCCTGACCAAATGCCGTGCCCTGCCCAGCAACTTTGTGCGGGACGTTATCATGAAAGCCCCCAGCAAGGATCTGATGAACAGCCTGACCCGCAGCGTGCTGACCTTGGCTTCTTATGATGATTCGGTGGGGGATAACAGCCTGCAGACCCAGATGGAGCAGTGCATCAAGCTGATCAGCGTCTTCCCCATGCTGGCGGTGTATGGCTACCATGCCTATAATTACTACCTAAATGACGGCAGCATGTACATCCACCGCCCGCGGCCGGAGCTTTCGGCGGCAGAAAACCTGCTGCAGATGCTGCGCCCCGACCAGCAGTATACCCCGCTGGAAGCCCATGTTCTGGATATTGCTCTTCTGCTGCACATGGAGCACGGCGGCGGCAATAACTCCACTTTCACCACCCGCGTGGTCACTTCTTCGGGGGCGGATACCTACTCGGTCATTGCAGCGGCGCTTTCCAGCCTGAAGGGCCCCAAGCACGGCGCGCGAACATCAAGGTCATGGAGATGATGGACGATATCCGCGCCCATGTTTCCGATGTGACCGATGAGGACGAAATGCGCGCCTACATCGGCAAAATTGTAGATAAAGAGGCCTTTGACCATAAGGGCCTTGTGTACGGCATGGGCCATGCGGTCTACTCTCTGTCGGACCGCGCGCGGTGGTGTTCAAAAGCTTTGTGCAGCAGCTGGCCATGGCCAAGGGCCGCAAGGCGGACTTTGACTTTTACAACACGGTGGAGCGCCTGGCCCCGCAGGTGATTGCCGAAAAGCGCCATATCTATAAAGGCGTTTCCACAACGTGGACTTCTATTCCGGCTTTGTCTACAACATGCTGGGCATCCCCGTGGAACTGTATACTCCCATGTTCGCTGTGCTCGTGTGGTCGGTTGGAGCGCCCACCGCATGGAAGAGCTGGTCAATGTGGATAAAATCATTCGCCCCGCGTACAAAAGTGTTATGGCAACCAGAGATTACCTGCCGATGGAAAACCGCGGCTGATTTCAGCCTTGCACTGGCGGGCCAGACCTGTTAAAATTATAGCGTAAGCATTTTGGGCATAGCCGCAAAGGCTGTGCCTTTTTTGTGGTATATCAGTAGGAGGAATCCCCATGAACGAAACACAGGCATCTCAGCTGCCGGTTTATGCCGGGAATGACCTTGGTGCAGTGTGGCGCAGCAGCGCTACGGCATTCCGCCTGTGGGCCCCCACGGCGTGCAGCGCGGCGCTGCACCGCTTTGCTACGGGCACGGACGCAGAGCCGGAAGCTGCCGACTTGGCACCCTGGCCATGCAGCGCAGTGAGGGCGGCACCTGGTACCTGGAACTGGCGGGTGACCTGGCCGGGCAGTATTACCAGTATGAGCTGCAGTTCCCGGATGGAACCTCCACCGTTACAGCGGACCCATACGCCCACGCAGCCGGGGCAGGGGGCACCCGCAGCATGGTGCTGAACCAGGCCGCCGCCGTGCCGGACGGCTGGCAGAAGGATGAACGCCCGGCTATCCCCGCCCATGCCCGCAGCGTGTGGGAGGTGCATGTGGCGGATTTTACCGCCGACCCGGCCAGCGGCGTGCCGCAGGCTTACCGCGGCAAGTTTATGGGCTTTACGGTGGACGGCACCACCCTGAACGGGGACGGCGTACACCCCACCGGGCTGAACTACCTCAAGCGGCTGGGTGTGACCCATGTGCAGCTGCAGCCTATTTTTGACTTTGCCACGGTGGACGAAGTGAGCGGCGAGGACTACAACTGGGGGTATGACCCGCTGAATTATAACCTGCCGGAGGGCAGCTATGCCACCAATGCGTTCCACGGCGAGGTGCGCGTGCGGGAATGCCGCGCCATGATCCAGGCCCTGCACAGCGCTGGGCTGGGCGTGGTGATGGATGTGGTGTATAATCATACCTATTATTCCTACAGCTGGCTGGAACGCACGGTGCCCGGCTACTGGAACCGCCGGTGGGAAAACGGAAGCCTGACCAACGGCTCCGGCTGTGGATGTGACCTTGCCAGCGAGCGCACGATGGTGCGCAAGTATCTGGTGGATTCCTGTGTGTACTGGGCCAAAGAGTACCATATTGACGGGTTCCGCTTTGACCTGATGGCTCTGCACGATGTGGAAACCATGAACGCGATCCGCGCTGCGCTGGATGCCCTGCCCGGCGGCGAAGATATCCTCATGTACGGTGAACCGTGGCAGGGCGGCAGCACCCGCATGGAACACGGCGCGATCCCCGCCAACAAACAGGCGGCGGGCCTGCTGGACAGCCGCATCGGATTTTTCTGCGATAACACCCGCGATGCCATCAAGGGCGGGGTGTTCAATGCGGGCAGCGCGGGCTACATCAACGGCGATATGCACTGTGGGTATCAAGTGCTGCATTCTATCCCGGCGTGGCGCGGCGGCCAGGCGGATTTTATGCCCCAGGCGCCGGGCCAGGTGGTGCAGTATGTTTCGGCCCATGATAACTATACCCTGTGGGATAAGCTGAAATGCGTGGCCCGCCGCGGGGATTATGCCGCGCCGGATGCCGATCTGCTGGCCCAGAACCGCATGGCGGCGGGTATTTACCTGACCTGCCAGGGTCTGCCGTTCATGCAGGGGGGCGAAGAGTTTGCCCGTACCAAGCATGGCGACCACAACACCTACCGCGGCCCGCTGGAGCTGAACCGCCTGGATTGGACACGCGCCGCCCAGCTGGAGGAGCTGGTGCAGTATTATCACGGACTGTTGGAAATCCGCAAGGCGTATCCGGAGCTTTCCGGCATGGCGGGGGATGCAGAACCCTGCATTCTGTCCCTGCCGGGGTGGCTGATCGGCTTTGTGCCAGAGCGCCGGGGCGAAAGCCTGCCAGGGCGGCTGGCCGTTTATTATAACCCGGAGCGCACCTGCCAGTGGGCGGCCCTGCCTGCCGGGAGCTGGCGCTATCTGTGCGATGGTACCCGTGCCGCCGCCGAACCTTTTGGCCCCGCCTGCCGCAATGCCATCGAACTCGCCCCCGTCAGCGTGACGATTTTGAAGGTGGAATGAGTTTACGGGGGTTTTTGTTCCTTCTTTGAAAAGAAGGAAGCAGAAACTTTAATAACGGGCCGTGCCGGATATCTCACCCCATCACCCACCCGCAAGGCGACGGACGCACAATATACGCCCCTACGAATAGAATTGCGGCACATCACGAAAAAATGTGGCCATTATTCTTTTTTAATTATTCTTTCCAAAACAAACACAAGGCCCGGTGCATCTTAAACCATGCACCGGGCCCTGCCTTATCTCCAATTCCTAATTGCTAATTTCTCATTCTAAGGCAACACCGCACAATTCCCGCCTTGCGGCTTAAGCACCGCTCCGGCAGCTGCCGCACCTCGCTCGCCGTATCGGCACTTAGAATTATGCGGTATTGCCCTAATTTCTCATTTCTAATTAAAAAACGAAAACTCCTCCCGCCTAACTTACCTCATCGCTTCCTCATACTTTCTCACAATGTCCTTCATCGCTTCAATGCCGGCGGTGTAATCCTCCGGCGTGTCCAGCGAATGGTTGCCGCCCTCCACAAAATAGGTAGTGATGGCGGGGTCATCCTCCAAAGCACGGCGCAGCGCGGCACCGCCCAACGGGTCCGCAGTGCCGGTGGCGTGCCAGGCGGGCATCCCGGCGTAAAGCGGGGCATACTCCCACGCAAGGGGCGTTAATTGCAGCAGGGTCACATGGTATTCCGGGTGGGCCTTTACCCAACCGGCGGCCACCATCGTGCCAAAGCTCTTGGCAATGCAGATGTACCGGTCATACCCGGCAGGGATCTGCGTCATGGCGTCCTGCGCGGCGCCGGGGTAGCTTTTGGCGGCGCTGCCTGCGGCGTTCCTCGTGGGGGAACAGCTGGCGGTACTGCACCACCATGCAGTCCACCCCCTGCCGGCGGGCAACCTTGGCGGCATAATACAGCAGCGGTTTGTCCGGCCCGTAGCCAAAGCCGGGAAATAAAACAACCAGCTTTTTCTCGTTCTGCATCACTTTACAAGCACCACATAGTTTTCTTTGCGCGGGGCAGGGGCCTTTTTGCCGCCCTCGGCAGCATAACCCAGGATGCAGTTGCCCACGCCGCGCAGGTTTTCGGCATTGGGCACACCCCACTTTTTCAGCAGGGCCTGGCCCTCGGCGGTTTCAAACATTTCCTTTGCGCGGTGGATCCAGCAGGCGGAAAGCCCCACGCTCTCGGCGGCGTTCAGCATGTTGCCCATCACCAGGCTGCCGTCCTCCACACAGGTGGGGATGGTTTTATCCACCAGCACAACGGCAACGCAGGGCGCACCATAGAACGGGTCGCCATTGCCGCCCATCGCGGCGGCGTTCATCTTGCTCAAAGTATCGCGGTCGGCCTTGTTCTGTATGCAGACAATCACCGGGCTCTGGCGGCCCATGCCGGTGGGGGCCCAGGTGCCGGCTTCCAGCACGGCGTTCAGTGCTTCCGGCTCCGGCATCTTGTCCAGGTAGCAGCGGCAGCTGCGGCGGGTTTTCATGGTATTCAAAACTTCATTGGTCATGGTAGTGCCATCCCTTTCATTTAATATTGCAGCTTTATTATACCATAGGGATGCAAGCGGATAAAACAAAATAAAATTTTTTCCTGAATGGAGAAATACGGTATGGTGTGCCACACCGCGCCGTGGTATGCTGGAAGCACACAAGGGAGGGCATAAACTATGAAACTGATGCTTGCACAAAATACCGCGCAGCAGCGCGCTGCCGCCCGTACTGAACAGCAGGCGCAGCGCCGGGCAGCTGCCTGCAAAAATGCCCTTGCCGCCCGCCGCTTGGCGGTTTATCAGGCCCGGCGGGCAGAATGGCAGGCGGGCCAACCCTTGCGCTGACGGCAAAGGGGCAGGGGAGAGCGTGCCGCCGCTGCGTGCGATAATTTATGAATAGCATGTAAAATCATACAGAATCATGGAAGGCCAGCCTTTTTCGGGCTGGTCTTATTTTTTGCGCCATGGTATAATGTCCCTAAGTCACGAACAAAACTGTAGAATAAGGAGAGAACGAACCCATGAAATTTTCCGAAATGCCCTATGAGCGCCCGGACATGAGCACCCTGAAAGAACAGTTTGCCGCACTGACCGAGCGTTTGCAGAACGCCCCCGACTATGCCGCTGCCCGCGCCGCTTTTTTGGAGGAGCAGGTGCTGAACAAGCATGTGGATACCCTGTTCACCCTGGCCAGCGTGCGCCATACCATTGATACGCGGGATAAGTTCTATGATGAAGAGATGGAATTTGCCAACAGCGCCATGCCGCAGATCCAGCAGTGGCAGGATTCCTGGACCGCCGCCATGCTGGCAAGCCCCTACCGCAAAAACTTTGCCGAAGAATACGGCGACCTGATGTTTGTGAACGCCGAAATTGAGCGCAAGGCATTCTCGCCCGATATCATGGAGGAACTGCAGCAGGAAAACGAGCTGACCCAGCAGTATGGCAAGCTGCTGGCCAGCGCACAGATCCCGTTTGAGGGCGGGGTGTACACTCTGTCCCAGCTGAGCCCGTTCAAGAATGACCCGGACGATGCCCGCCGCCTGGCCGCCTGGAAAGCCGAGGGCCAGTGGTACAAGGACAACCAGAAACAGCTGGATGATATTTATGACAAGCTGACCCACCTGCGGGATAAGATGGGCAAAAAGCTGGGATACGAGGGTTACACCACCCTGGGCTACTACCGCATGGGCCGCAACTGCTATACCAAAGCGGATGTAGAAAAGTTCCGTGCCGCCGTGGTCAAGTATCTGGTGCCGCTGGCGGACAGCATCTACCGTGAGCAGGCCAAGCGCCTGGGCAAGCAGTACCCCATGAGCTTTGCCGATAACGCCCTGATGTTCCGTTCCGGCAACCCCGCCCCCTGCGGCGATGCCGATGCCATTCTGGCCCAGGGTAAAAAATTCTATGAGGAACTTTCACCTGAAACCGGCGTCTTCTTTAACACCATGCTGGACAATGAGCTGCTGGACGTGCTTTCCACCCCCGGCAAGGCGGCGGGCGGCTACTGCACCAGCCTGTGGGATTATCAGGTACCGTTCATTTTGCCAACTTCAACGGCACCCAGCATGACGTTGAGGTGGTCACGCATGAAGCGGGTCATGCCTTTGCCGCATACACCAACCGTGACCGCGTGCCGTATTCCACCGTGTGGCCCAGCATGGAAGGATGCGAAGTCCACTCCATGTCGATGGAATTCTTTGCCTGGCCGTGGGCGGAGGGCTTCTTTGGCAAGGATACCCGCAAGTTCCTGTACAGCCACCTGGCCGGTGCGCTGACCTTTATCCCGTATGGCACCATGGTGGACCATTTCCAGCATATCGTGTACGAAAAGCCGGACCTGACCCCTGCCGAGCGCCACGCCGCCTGGAAAGAACTGCTGGGCATTTATATGCCGTGGATGAAGCTGGATGGCGAGATCCCGTTCTACAGCGAGGGTGAGGGCTGGCAGCGCCAGAAGCATATTTACGAAAGCCCCTTCTATTATATTGACTACTGCCTGGCACAGACCGTCAGCCTGCAGTTCTGGGCCATGCTGCAAAAGGACCGCGCCAACGCGTGGGAGCACTACATGGCATACACCCGCCAGGGCGGCAGCCGCGTGTTTACTGAGCTGCTGAAAAAACGCCGGACTGGACAGCCCGTTTGAGGAAAGCTGCCTGCGCGGCGTGTGCGAAACGGCCAAGCAGTGGCTGGACAGCTATGACCTGACGGGGATCGAATAATGCAGCAAAAGAAACCCGCCGTGGGCGGGAATACCTGAATGACTTCCGCAGGGATGTCAACGGCAGCTACCTGTACCAGGGCAGCTACCGCCGCTATACCGGCAGCATGCCGTATGCCAAACTGCGGGGCCTGCTGTGGGCGCTGTGCGGCGGGGCACTGGCGGCGCTGGCGGCGGCGGGCATGGTGCCCGCGCGGGGGCCATGCAGCAGTTTTATGTACTGCTGCCGTATGCCGGGGCGCTGGTGGCTGGCATCAGCGCGGTGTGGGCGCTGGCCCGCATGAGCCGCGGCGGGGCACGCCTGCGCAGCTATGTGTATGAAGAAACGGTAGCCAAGCTGCCGCTGCGCTGTCTGTTGACCGGGGGGTTCGCCGCGCTGGCTGCAGTAGGGGAGTGCGTGGATGTGTTCTTGAACGGCGGACAAGACGCTATCCGGTATGCAGTATTATTTGCAGCGCTGGCCGCTGCGGCTGCTGCGGCTGCTTTTGCCGCGGGGCACACCATCCGGGCGGCGGTTTATACCGAAGAATCCGACTCCGGGCGCGAAGAGTAAGAGACCTTGCACCATAACGCAGAATTTAGCCCGCTAAAGTGCGGCGCGGAAGAATTTTACAAAATTCAGCGTGCTGTTATGGTTATCCTGCTGACTTTTATTTAGATGTTGCCAAAACGGCGTTTTTTGGTTGACAGAAATTGAAAATTGCGATATTATAACATAGTTATTGGTGACATTTGTTTGCGGTGAGGGAACACCGCAAATGCGGAAAGGCTTAAGCCTTTCTTATTTAACACTCCATTTGGTAGTGTTAAAATTGCCGCCATTACCAAAATGATTTGGGAGGTTATACAAACATGAAAAACACCAAACAAGTGCTTGCACTGGCCATGGCTGTTGCAATGGCTGCGGGCCTGCTGGCTGGCTGCGGTTCTTCCGCTTCCAGCAGCGCTGAGTCTGTTGCTTCCAGCGAGGCTACCAGCGAAGCCGCTGCTACCGATACCGGCAGCAGCGATGGCACCCTGGTTCTGGCAGATACCGGCTTTGAGGGCAAGTTCAGCCCGTTCTTCGCCGCTTCTTCCGCTGACCAGCACGTTATCGACCTGACCAACATTGCCCTGCTGGGCGCTGACCGTAAGGGCGAAATGATCCTGAAGGGCATCGAGGGTGAGACCCGCGAGTACAACGGCACCGATTACACCTACTATGGCCCCGCTGACTGCGAAGTGACCGAGAATGCTGACGGCACCGTTACCTATGCCATCAACATGCGCGATGACCTGGTCTTCGCTGACGGCACCCCCATCACCATTGATGACGTCATCTTCAACCTGTATGTTTACATGGACCCGACCTATGACGGTTCCGCCACCCTGTACTCCATGCCCATTGCCGGCCTGGATGATTACCGCAGCAGCATGACCACCCTGTCCAAGCTGATTGCTGAGGCAGGTGAGGACAACACTGATAACAGCCTGTTCACCGCTGAGCAGCAGAAGGCTTTCTGGGATGCTGTTAACGAAGGTGGCGTTGCTTTTGCACAGGAAATCATCGACGCCTGCGTATCTAACGGCTACGCTGAAGAGGGCGACGTTGCCGCTGCTGCTTCCGCCTGGGGCTTTGACGGCCTGGCCGCTGACGCTACCGCAAAGGATTTCTTCCTGGCTATCGCAGAAAAATATGACTGGAACTTTGCTTCCATGGAAGCTGAGACCGCAGGCTCTGCTCTGTCTGACCTGATTCCGGCTGATGTTTATGCTTACTCCACCACAGGTGTTGCTACCGGCGCTGACGTGGACACCGTTTCCGGCATTGTCAAGACCGGCGATTACAGCATGACCATCACCACCACCGAGCTGTCCAACTCCATGATCTACCAGCTGCAGCTGCCTATCGCCTCCCTGGATTACTATGGCGACCGCAGCCTGTATGATTACGACAACCACTCCTACGGCTTCAAGAAGGGCGACCTGAGCAAGGTTCTTCCGTCACCAGCACCCCCACTGGGTGCCGGTGTCTACACCTTCAACAAGTACAGCGACGGTGTCATCTACCTGGATGCTAACCCGAACTACTACGAAGGCGAAGCCCTGATCAAGCACGTCAACATGAAGGAGACCCAGGAAGCCGATAAGATCACCGGTGTTCAGGCCGGCACCATCGACATTTCCGATCCTTCTTACTCTCTGGAAGCTGCCAACCAGATCGCTACCATCAACGGCGGCGACTCTGATCTGGACGGCTCTGTCATCACCACCCGTCTGAAGGCTTCCGCGGCTACGGCTACATTGCCCTGAGCGCTGAGAACGTCAAGGTTGGCAACGACCCGGCTTCTGAAGAGTCCAAGGACCTGCGCAAGGCCATCATGACCGTGATTGCCGCTTACCGTGATGAGGGCATCAACTCTTACTACGGCGACACCGCAACCATCATCAACTACCCCATGTCCAACACTTCCTGGGCAGCTCCTTCCGTTACCGACGACGGCTACAAGATCGCTTACTCTACCGACGTTGACGGCAACGAGATCTACACCAGCGATATGAGCGGCGACACCAAGTATGCTGCTGCTCTGCAGGCCGCCCTCGGCTACTTCGAAGCAGCCGGCTACACCGTTGAAAACGGCCAGGTCACCGCAGCTCCGGCTGGCGCCAAGATGGAATACACCGTCAACATCGGCGCTTCCGGCAACGGTGACCACCCCTCTTTCCAGGTTCTGACCAATGCAGCCGCTGCTCTCAAGACCATCGGCTTCACCCTGACCGTCAACGACCTGGCAAACGCATCTGACCTGTACAGCTCTTATCAGTCCGGCGTTGCCGAAGGCTGGGTTGCTGCATGGCAGTCCACCAACGACCCCGATATGTACCAGCTGTACGACAGCAACGGTTCCACCAACTACTACGAGATCAACGATTCTGATCTGGACGAACTGATCGAGGCTGCACGCCAGACCACCGATCAGGATGCCCGTAAGGCCATGTACAAGGAAGCAATGGAGATCATCCTGGATTGGGGTGTTGAACTGCCGGTTTACCAGCGCAGCGAAGCTACCATCTTCTCCAGCGAGCGTGTCGACACCACTACTATCCCCAACGATATGACCCCGTACTGGACTTATCAGTCTGAGATCAACAAGATTGCTCTGAAGTAATTTCAGCGCAGCCTGTTGTTGAATTTATGGTGAGCAACCGCTCTCTGTACCGATCCGGTTAAGGGGGCGGTTGCTTGCTGTGGTAAAAGCGACGGTACATTTGCAGCCCAAATGTGGCCGTCCCATTCCCCCGGACAGTTCCCTCTGTCCGAGGGAGGGGGATGCCCATATTCGGTATCAAAGTAATGAGGTGTATCTGAAAACAAAGAAAATGACGGATGTTTCGCAAACATGAGGCGAATTTAAGGCAAAAAGCTGCAGGAATCCTTTGTGGATTCCAAGGCTTTTTAACGCAAAATTCAGTCGTGTTTGTAGAAACAGGCTAAGGCAACACCGCACGATTCCCGCCTGACGGCTTAAGCACCGCTCCGGCGGCTGCGGCACGGCATCTGCGTTGCCAAAAATGCTCGATAAGACTCCAGTATTATCTGCGCTTTTGGCTTAGCATCTGCCGCACCTCGCTCGCCGTATCGGCACTTAGAATTATGCGGTATTTGCCCTAAATTTTCGACTTTTTTAGGTACACCATAGGCGAAGCTACAAGGCCCCGGCTCATGTGTATTTTGGAGCCATGCGGCGCAGCCATTAAAAACGCGGCCTCCCTGCCCGCGAAGGAAGGAACGATTTTTCAAGTGCGAAACTACGTCATCAAGCGTATCCTGCTTTCTTTTGTGATCCTGTTTTGCGTTACCTTCATCATCTATGTGATGATGCGCAGCCTGCCCAGCTCTTTTGCCGAGAACATGGCCATGCAGCTGTCCCAGGCACCGGGCGCAAAACCGTATCAGGAATGGCTGGATCAGCTCAACGCAGCCTATGGTCTGGATAAGGGCATCCTGCCCGGCTTCATGACCTGGCTGTCCAGCGCAGTGCACGGTCAGTTCGGTGACAGCTGGAAGTGGAACGTCCCTGTTGTTCAAAAATTCCAGGAAGTTATTGGTCTGTCTGTTGTCATGGGCGGCATCTCCTTTGTGGTGTCCATGATCATCGCTGTGCCCCTGGGCATCCTGGCTGCTACCAAACAGTATTCCCGTACCGATTACGTCATCACCGCTGTGGCTCTGGTGGGCATCTCTCTGCCCAGCTTCTTCTTTGCCACGCTGCTCAAGCTGCTGTTCTCTGTCAAGCTTGGCTGGTTTGACCTGTACGGCCTGGTCGGGCGTGATTATGCCCAGCTCAGCTCGTGGGGCCAGTTCTGTGACCGCGCCAACCATCTGGTGCTGCCCATCGTCACGCTGGTCATTGTTTCCATCGGCTCTACCATGCGTTACACCCGCACCAACATGCTGGAAGTGCTGAACGCCGACTATATCCGTACCGCCCGCGCCAAGGGCCTTTCGGAGCATGTGGTCATCTATAAGCACGCATTCCGCAACACCCTGATTCCGCTGGTTACCATCATCGGCGGCTCCCTGCCCGGCCTGTTCAGCGGTGCCTTGATCACGGAGACCCTGTTTTCCATCCCCGGCATCGGCTACATCTCTTACCAGTCCATGGTTGCGGGCGATATCCCGTTCACCATGTTCTACCTGTCCTTTATGGCGGTGCTTACCCTGGTCAGCAACCTGCTGACTGATATCATGTACGCAGTGGTTGACCCGCGCGTGCGCATTTCTTAAAGAAAGGAGACTGCACCCATGAGTGAGAATACCCAGAACAACACCCCCAAAAAGGAGCAGTACTCCCTGAACGACGACCGCCGCGTTAAGGTGCTTTCGCCCGGCGCGCTGGTTGCCAAGCGGTTCTTCCGCAACCGTCTGGCCGTTGTGGGCCTGACGATGCTGCTTGCCATGTTCGTCTTTTCCTTCATTGGCGGCGTGGTCAGCCCTTACGGCCAGGACCAGCAGTTCTACACCTACACCCAGATGTCCAAAGAGTATGTGGGTGTGACCCGCAACGATAAACTGCGCTTTGTTGTTGCCGATGGCCAGGAGTTCGGCTCCATTGCCCAGAGCAAGGGCAACGAGGCCATCAAGAAGGGTGAAGAGACCTTTACCTATAAAGATAACGATTACGAAGTGGAAACCCTGAGCGAGGACCTGTACGTCTTCCGCCAGGGCCGCACTGTGCTGGCTTATGCCTCTAAGGATATGGTCACCGCAGCGGACGGCGTGGCCGAGCTGAGCTTTGATGCCAAGCTGGCCGCCCTGACTGCCCAGGCAGCAGGGGAGACAACCTTTACTGCCGATGGCCAGGATTATGAACTGGACGCTGACGGCAATATTATCCAGAGCGGCAGCGAAGTTGCCTACATCGGCCGCTTTGTTGTTTCCGCTGCCGATGCCAGCGTGGTCATCAGCCGTGACTTCCGCGACCGCCTGGAAGAAGCCATTGACGATAATATTACCGAGTTCACCTACACCGATGCCGACGGCAACGAAGCAGAGTATGACATCGTGTACGATGCCAGCACCGGCGTTTGGAGTGTTAAGCAGATGACGGAAACCTATGTGTTTGACCGTTACGCAAGCCCCAACAAGGAGCACTGGCTGGGCACCGATACCAACGGTATGGACATGCTGACCCGCCTGATGTACGGCGGCCGCGTTTCCCTGATCATCGGCTTCATCGTTGTTGCGATTGAAGGCTCCATCGGTATTGTTATGGGCGGTATCTCCGGCTACTTCGGCGGCTGGGTGGATAACCTCATCATGCGTATCGTGGACGTTTTCTATTGCCTGCCCTCCATGCCCATCATCATCATTCTGGGCGCTGCCATGGACGCCATGCGCATTGATTCCTGGACCCGTATGATGTACCTGATGCTGATCCTCGGCTTCCTGGGCTGGCCCGGCATTGCCCGCCTGGTCCGCGGCCAGATTTTGTCCCTGCGCGAGCAGGAGTTCATGACGGCAGCCGAAGCCTGCGGCATCAGCGCATGGCACCGCATCTTCCGCCACCTGATCCCCAACGTTATCCCGCAGCTGATTGTTACCTGCACCATGAGCCTTGGCTCCACCATCCTGACGGAAGCCACCCTGTCTTTCCTGGGTCTGGGCGTTAAGTACCCGTTTGCATCCTGGGGCAACATCATCAACGATGTCAACAACGCTTATGTTATGACCAACTATCTGTTCATCTGGGTCCCGGCCGGCATCTGCCTGCTGATCACGGTTCTGGGCTTCAACTTTGTGGGCGATGGCCTGCGCGATGCCTTTGACCCCAAGATGAAACGCTGATGAAAGGAGACACACACGATGGCTAAACAACAGGACGGTTACCTTTCCGCCAAGGAGTCGCGGCGTATCTCCAAAGAAAACCGCCGCATTACGGACCAGTACGAAAAACAGCGCAAGCGCAAGAATGTGCCGGAATCTGAGTATCTGACCCAGATGAAAAACCCGGAAAACGCTGTTGAATTTGATAACCTGCACACCTATTTCTTTACCGATACCGGCGTGGTAAAAAGCGTGGACGGTGTTTCGTTTGAAGTGCCTGTGGGCAAAACTGTGGGCGTTGTGGGCGAATCCGGCTGCGGCAAATCCGTTACCAGCCTTTCGCTGATGCAGCTGCTGCAGCGCCCACAGGGCCAGATCGTTCAGGGCGAGATCCGCCTGAACCTGGGTAATGGCAAAGCCTATGATGTTGCCAAAACTCCCGGCACGGTCATGCAGCACCTGCGCGGCAACTATATTTCGATGATCTTCCAGGAGCCGATGACCAGCCTGAACCCGGTGTTCCGCATCGGTGCTCAGATTGATGAAGTCATTGCTCTGCATGACGGCGAAGGCAAGAGCAAAGAGGACATCAAAAAGCGCACCGTTGAAATGCTGGAGATGGTTGGCATCGCCAACAGCCAGGGTGTATATGAGATGTACCCGCATGAGTTGTCCGGCGGTATGCGCCAACGTGTCATGATCGCCATGGCATTGGCCTGCAACCCCAAGGTTATCATCGCCGACGAACCCACCACCGCACTGGACGTGACGATTCAGGCCCAGATCCTGGACCTGCTGCGCAACCTGAAGGACCGCATTAACTCCTCCATCATGCTGATCACCCATGACCTGGGTGTGATTGCCGAGATGGCAGATTACGTTGTTGTCATGTACGCAGGCCGCGTGGTGGAAAAGGGCACCGCTCAGGAGATTTTCGCAAACCCGGCTCACCCATATACCATCGGCCTGATGGCTTCCAAACCGATCGTGGGCAAAAAGGTGGACCGACTGTACTCCATCCCCGGCAAGGTGCCCAACCCGGTCAATATGCCCAACTACTGTTACTTTAAGGATCGCTGCGAGATGGCTCTGCCCTGCTGCGATGGTGAATACCCCTGCGAGATCAGCCTGTCCCCCACGCACAAGGTCAGCTGCTACCGCTACTATGAAAATAATCGAAAGGCGGGTGAGTGACGATGGCACAGGCAGAAAACGCAAAAAAGCTGGACTATACCCCCGTCACCTATGATGATCAGTATATTCTGATGGTCAACCAGCTTAAAAAATACTTCCCCATCAAGGGCGGCCTGAGTCCCAGACCGTGGGTCATGTCAAGGCTGTCGATGGCGTTACCTTCAACCTCAAGCGCGGCCATACCATGGGTCTGGTCGGCGAATCCGGCTGCGGCAAATCCACCACCGGCCGTACAATCCTGCGCCTTGCCGGCGAAAAAACCGGCGGTCAGGTACTGTTCAACGGCAAAGAAGTGTACGATATGACCGGCAGGGAGCTGCGTAACCTGCGTACCAAGATGCAGATCATCTTCCAGGACCCGTTCTCCAGCCTGTCCCCGCGTCTGCCGTTGGTGAGATCATCGGTGAGGCTGTGCGCGAGCATAACCTGGTGCCCAAGGCAGAGTTCAATGATTATATTGACCAGGTCATGGATAACTGCGGCCTGCAGCCCTACCACAAACCCGCTATCCGCACGAATTTTCCGGCGGCCAGCGCCAGCGCATCTGCATTGCCCGCGCCCTGGCCCTGAACCCGGAGTTTGTTGTGTGCGACGAACCGGTCTCTGCACTGGACGTTTCCATTCAGGCCCAGATCATCAATCTGCTGAAAGAATTGCAGGATAAATATAACCTGACCTACCTGTTCATCTCCCACGATCTTTCTGTTGTTGAGCATATTTCGGATACGGTCGGCGTTATGTACCTGGGCAACCTGGTGGAGTACGGTGCAACGCCGGATATCTTCAGCCATCCGCTACATCCCTACACCAAGGCACTGTTCAGCGCCATTCCTATCCCGGACCCGACCATTCGCCGCGAGCGCATTGTGCTGCAGGGCTCCATTCCATCCCCGGCCAACCCGCCCAAGGCTGCAAGTTCCATACCCCGCTGCCCCTATGCGACCGAGCGCTGCAAGACCGAAGCGCCGCAGCAGCGTGAGTGGAACCCGGCCACTATGTTGTGTGCCACCTGTACGAAAAATGAAGCATAACGAACCCTTTGAGGATGACGGCCGCACCGTGCCGATATGAGTGGCATTGAGCACGACAGTATCTGGCTGCCGCGCCGCCGCAAGCAGGGCCATACCCCCGCGCAGCAGCCCCAACAGGCTGCTGACCGTCCCTGGGAGGAAGACCCCCAGCTGACCGGTAAGGAGCGCCTGTGGGCGATCCTGGGTGCGCTGAAAGCTACCCTGCTGATTTGTGGCGTCTACCTGCTTGGCCTGCTGGCCTTGCTGGCGCTGCTGTTTACCCTCTGGCATTAAAAAATACCCCCGCCTTTGTTTTGGTTGCGTGACAGCTGGAATAAGGATGGGGGTGTTTTGGTTTTGTGGGGGAAGGGCAACTTGCCCGGGAAGGTGGGCACCCGACCCCGCCGAGAAACGTAAATATTTGCTGCAAACCTACAAACATTTGTAGGGGACGATGCTTGCATCGTCCCGCGGATGAGCCGATGCGGTGTTGCCTTAGCATGTGGTGGATGATTTATCTTCCTCAAGGACGGGATGAGGGCATCCCACCCTACAGTGCCTAAATAAAAGTACAACACAAAAGCGCACCGCACACCCTATCCAAGGGGGTGCGATACGCCTTTTATTCTTCATTGCTTTCTTGATGGAAAATAATATTATTGTGTTATGGCAACACCGCACAATTCCCGCCTAGCGGCTTAAGCACCGCTTCGGCGGCTGCGGCACGGCATCTGCGTTGCAAAAATGCTCGATAATGTCGGGGTTGCGGTACCCGCATCGTGCTTTCGGGGGCAAAAGCCCCTCGCACTCTGTGACCGCTGCCCCTGCTTCGTTCGCTGTTTCCGCCACTGGCGGCGCTCACCTTTGCAGCATCCAGTATTATCTGCGCTTTTGGCTTAGCAGCTGCCGTGCCTCGCTCGCCGTATCGGCACTAGAATTATGCGGTATTGCCTTATATTATTAAAGCTTCTGCTTCCTTCTTTTCAAAGAAGGAACAAAAACCCCCGTAAATCA
>ENA-OQAR01000196-OQAR01000196.1-human-gut-metagenome-genome-assembly--contig:-NODE-196-length-16892-cov-2.173934_pt1 | contig 16892 bp, 22 predicted proteins | sample MGYA00242738_ERZ504533 | MGnify/ENA primary metagenome ERZ504533 (study PRJEB26092, sample SAMD00036276) | human gut metagenome | host: Homo sapiens | study: EMG produced TPA metagenomics assembly of... | reverse complement strand
TCGTGTGGGACTCGGTTACTTCACCGAGGCTTTTCGATCAGCGTGCAGTGGATCTTCGCCGGAATCGGCGCGTCGATCGGCGGCAGGGGGAGCGGTGGTCGCTGGCCATGAGACGTCGTCCATCGAGCGTCCTTCGATAATCGACACCAGCTTGGCCACGGCCCAGTAGCCCATCTCGAAATGCGGCAGTTCCACAGTGGTGAGCATCGGTTCCAGCGTTTCGGCGAACACGCGGTGGTTGTCCACGCCGACCACGGAGATGTCCTTGCCGACCGTGAGTCCTCGGCGTGCGGCGCATTCGTACACATACCAGGCGCGGGCATCGTTGAAGCAGAAGAATCCGTCCGGATGCTCGGCATCGAACAAATCGCTGACTGCGGTCAGTGCCGGCCCGTTGTTGAGCACATTGACGACCAGATGATCGTCATAGTCGAGGCCGGCGTCCCTGAGCGCCGCCTGATAGCCTTCCAAACGATCGTCCTGCGCAATCAGCGGCTCCAAGCAACCCACATAGGCGATACGTGCGCATCCGGCCTTAACCAATCTGGTGGTGGCGTCGTAGCCGATTTGGAACTCGTCCGGTTCCACGCTCGGGATTTTGCCAAGCGAGTCGGTGGCATCCACCAACACCAGTGGCGTCTTGGCCAGCGAGGAAGGCACATGGGTGATGCGGTTCGACATCTTGGCGTACAGAAAGCCGTCGGTGCCGTATCGCTTGAGTGCGGCGATTTCCTCGCTCTCGCTGTTCTCGCCGTCGGTGCTCACGGTGATGAGCATATAGCCGAACTGGCTTGCAGCGGTCTGCGCGCCCAGAATCATACCGCCGGCGTACGGGGTGGTGGCCACCTCCTCACTGATGAAACCGAGGATGTGCGTCCTGCCTGTACGCAGCGAACTGGCCAGCGGATTCGACTGGTAGCCGAGCTTGGTGGCGATGGCGCGTACATTGTCCGCAATTTGGACTTTACGCGCCCCTCGTCGCGTCCGTTGAGCACCAGCGATACCGTAGAGACGGAAACCCCCGCCTTGTTCGCGATTTCCTTCATCGTAACCATGCGTCAAACGATACACCCTAATTGACGGACTGCCAGGAAAGTATCAGTTTTCTCCACCGACTCCGCCGAGGTTGCGCACCGCACCGATGAATAATGGTATGCCGTCCGGGGTGACGTACGAATACAGAAATGGGCGATCCACCGTGAACTCGACGTTGTCCACCGGCGCGCTAACGGAGTCTGCGCCGACCTTGGTGAAGGACATGGCCTTGGCGCCGGCTTCGTTCACCTCGATGCGCGTGCCTTGCAGAATCGAGCCGATATACAGGTTCTCGCCGTGCGAACCGGTGTCGATCATCTTGGTGAAGTCGGCGTCGCCTGCACTGAACGCATCGGTCACCCCCAGTTTTTCGAATGCCTTGATGGTGGCTTCCGAGTCGAACATGCTGTCGATGGTGAATCGCGGTAGCGTGACGTTCACCATGACCGAGTTGACGGAGACGCCCCATCCGGGCATACTGTCCGCGGCGCAACCCATTGCGCCCTCGCCAAGGGAAGCCGTCGAGCATGTACCGAACGCCCAACTGAGCTTCTCGGCATCGCCGGCCAACTCGTCGAAATGCCCTTCGGCCGGCAGCACGATGGCCAGATTGCCGCCGTTGTCGAACGGAATCTCCACCCGCTGCCAAGTGTTGTACTCATCATGTCCGTAAGCCATTTGGCTGAAGTCCGGTGCATCATCGGCACCTGAGCATCTCCGGCTTCGCCGTGGAAGGTGCCGTTGCCGGTGGACTGCTCTTCGAACGGATCCTTCCAACGGCCATCCGCATAGACGGTGTTGATGATGGACAGGACTTCACGGTCACGCAGCGTGATCTTCGGCTTGAGCGAACCATTCGTATGCTTGGCGATCCAATCGGACATCTTTGCGGCGGCCTGATCGTCGAACGGTAACGTGGTGACTTCGGCCTCGAACATCTTCTTGACGGTGGATTGGTAATCGCTGGCAAGAGAGTAGTCGTCATCAATCCACAGCGAGTTCGCGGCGCTCATCTCGGATTTCGCCCCCGAATATTGCCCGTTGATCGAACTTAGCAGCGATTGGTAGTCGCTATCGGTCAGCGAACCGGAGCCCAGCAGTTCGTTCAGTTGCGAGCGGGTCGTGCCATTGGCGCCCTGCGCGGCGATGGCCAACGCCATCCACATCGAAGCAGGAGAGTAGTTCACATTGCCGGTGCCTCGGTCGCCGGCTTCCATCGCCAGGAATTCCGGTGCGGTGCGGTAGGCGAAGGTTGCGGTGCTGTTGACTACCGGCTGCGTGGCAGGCGTGGCCTTCGGCTTGAACATATTGCGAACCAATGCGCTGCCATCGCCGGCCGTCCACCATACGCCGCCGGCGACGGCAAGGACAAGCACTACTGTCACGATGGCGGCGATACAAGCGTTACGGCATTTGCGTTGTCCGCGCAACCGGTACTGTTCCATCAGTTGCTCGCTCATGGTTGGCCCCTTTGCTTGGATCGGCTCGTGCATCATTTGCATGAAATCGCTTGTTTTCATTATATTGCGGGCCTTTCCCTCGAGCCCAGGAACGGTATGGGAACCCCGGGCCGTAAGCGAAGATTGGTCCAGCCGAATGCCAGTGGTCCGATGATTGCGCTCGCCAACGGGGAAAGACAGACTGCCGGATCGTGTCGAACCGAGTATCAAGTTGGTGATTCCCAACACCAATGGCCAGTGCAGAACCATACCGGGGGAACCATACGAACAGGTTTTTGGCAGCCCTGTCAAGAACCTCGTCGGGCATGAGATACATTGATGAGCTCCACTGCAGTAGCAGCAACACCGCTATCAGTACAACCATGCCAATCCAATGCGCGCGGTTCCACGTGAACAGTCGTTGCATCCCGCGCTCGGCGGCGGCATTGCGCATATCGCTCCTGTTGAGCTTGCTGAGTGCTTGTGCACGGTTCATTGCCGTCCTCCTTTACCGCCTTGTCAAGGATTGATGATGATTCCATCGTAAATCACGCAGGAATGTGGAATGATAGTTGTCATAGTGACCATGACGTGTCAGGACGGAGTAGTTCGGCGTCGGGCACACTGAAGGGGTGAATGTAATGGAAGAAGCGCGCAACCGCAACATACGCATCGGCATTGTGGACAATGACCCATATGCGCTGAAAGTGTTCGGCGCGCTAATCGAACGTATGTCCAGCGATTTTGCCGTGATATAGACCTGCGATTTGGGTGCTGTGGCCATCAGCCGATGCCTGAGCCCCACCAAGCGGCCTGACGTGCTGGTTACGGATATGTCTATGGGCGCATTGGATCGCACGCATCAAGTCATTGATGTGATTGAAGGCAGGGGAGAAGCGGCGCACAGTGCAGTGACTCCGCATGATTCGACCGTTGATGCCGCTCCTGGCATTGCATGTGACATCACAGACGCTGATTGTCCGCTGGAGACGCAGACCTATCCACCGGCACCGGCCTCAACCGTTACCAACAATTACTAGAACAACAAAACGGCGCCCTGCATATCACCACGCAAGACGCCGAATGGACATTATCAGCAGTTATTCCACTGTGAGGAAACCGATCACCCAACCGACTTCTGCGCAGTCTCCGCGCCAAAGAAGCCGACAATCAGCATCGATGCAATAGCAATCGCGCTGATGGCCACAAAGATGGACGTGGCACCAAGCGAGGTAAGCATCCAGCCCACCACCATTGGCATCAACACATTGAGCAGCTTGGCCACGGCGTTCGCGAAGCCGACGCAACGGAAGCGAACCTTGGTGGCGAACAGTTCCGGAGCGTACACAGCCACCACGGAAGCCATAAGCACGTACAGGCACATCATGAGCAGGAAGCCAACGATAATTGCGCTCACGGTAGAGGTCTGGAAGGCATACATCAAACCGAACACGCCAGTGAACAGGAAGGCCGGCACAATCGTGCCCTTGCGGCCGATGCGGTCGATAAGCAGAGAGCCAATCAGGCAGCCGACCGGGGCGCGAGCATCATCACCGTGGAGGTGAGCAGCGAGCTGGACAGGTTAATACCACGCTTGACCAGAATCGTCGGAACCCAAGAAGTGAAGGCGTAGGAGCACACGTTCGTGGCGGCCACAGCAACCACAGCCACAAGCAGGCAGATGCCGAGCGAACGGCCTCCGGCGTTGCGGGTGTCGCTGGTGTCGGCCTTGGCGGCTGCGTCGATCGGTTCGGAACCGTTGGCCTCAAGCTGCTTGACGATGGCGTCGGCCTCATCGTAACGGCCGCGCACGGCGAGCCAACGGCGGGGATTCGGGGATGTCGCGGCGCAGCCACCAGATGATGGCGGCCACCAGGCCGATGGCCACGAACAGCGGACGCCAGGACCAGCGGGGGATGATCCATGCACACAGCAGCATAGCGATTGGCACACCGCAGTTGGCCACGAGCGAGACAATCGCGCACCAGTGGCCACGGCGGTTCATCGGTGCGAACTCGTTGACCATGGCGAAGCGGTGACGATTTCAGCGCCGAGGCCCAGGCCGGCACCCAGACGGCACAGGGACAGCACAGCCATGTTCGGGGCGAATGCGCCGAGGAAGGTGAAGCCGCCAAACAGCAGCAGGTTGATTTGGTAAGCCACGCGGCGGCCCTTCAGGTCACCGACGAAGCCGGCCAGCAGCGAACCGACCAGCAGACCCAGGAAGCCCGCGGACATAAAGGTGGAATTTTGCGCAACGGTGGACCAGCGGGTAGCCAACGTGCTGGAGGCGACGGCGCTGCCAATATATACGTCGATGCTGTCCATCAGCATGCCAGCGGCGACCAGCGTCACGATGCGATGGAACATCGGGGTTTCATGTGCGCGATCCATGCGCGAGATAATATCCTGAACCTTGGCTTGATCCGTCACGGTGGTACGTGCTTGTGCGTTTTCCATAGCCGCGGGATTGCCGGAAATCTGCTGTTCAGCAGCAGTCATATTTGAGCCCTCTTCTTGCAAACCTGCCCGCGTGCAACTGCTCAATGGTGTTGCGGCGAGCGAACTCTTGATTGGACTGTGTGTTCCGTTCGCCCTCCCATTGTGTGGGATGAACGACGTTTGCGATCCAAGTCTTGAATTCTACGTAGCGAGCCAATCGTTGTGAGATAGCTCACTACATGGGGCTTAACTATAGGTTCGATTTTTGTGGCACGCCGCGTTGCGGTCACATCGTGAACGATAACAGAGGTTGTGACGCTCCTATATATGCCCCACTTACGCTCTTACCCCGTCGAAAGAAGGCAGAACCGTGATTCCCATGGGGCGGTAAAACACTCATGGGGCGGTATTTGGCCCATGGGGCGGTTAGCGGATTTTGCCTTTCCGCAGAATAGAGCCGTTTTCGCCTACCGCCCCATGAGATATTTACCGCCCCATGGGTGAGCTACCGCCCCATGAAACGTGTAATAACAAAGCATGCCCTTGCTGGTGGAAGCGATGCTTTGCTACTTCGCCTGCTTGTCGGCGAGGATCTCATCCACCAGCTTGGGCTTTTCGGTCAGCTGGCCGGTGAAGCCGGGGCGGATATCCATGTGCAGCACCAGAGAAGTGCGGTAGCCCTGCTCGGCGAGCTTCTTGGCGGCCTCACCGGCCACCTTGAGCACGTCGTCCAGATCGCCTTCCACGTTGGTGAACAGGGCGTTGGTTTCCTGCGGCAGGCCGGATTCGCGAATTACCTCGAGGCCTGAGCCACGTATGGCGAAACCTCGGAGCCACGCCATTGGCCGACACCTGAATGGCGGCCACGGTATTGAGGTACGGTTTGCCGGTTTCCGGGTCGATCGGCACTTCCTGAGTAACGGCATTACGGTCAATAATCATAATTCTCCTTTTATTACTTGGCTCCCCTCAGAGAGGAGAGCAGTAGGACTCAGCGATACTTCCAGAAATGATCCATCGGGCCGGAGCCGTGGCCAAGATTCAGCTGGGCCTTCAGTGCACCGGTCAGATACTTCTTCGCATGCTTGATGGCCTTGGGCAATGTGTCGCCAAGCGCCAGATACGAGGCGATGGCGGAGCTCAGCGTGCATCCGGTGCCGTGCGTGTTCGGATTATTGATACGCGCGCATCAAACCAGGTCACGGTTCCATCCGTCTCGGCAAGCACATCGTTGGCATCCTCGGTGCCATGACCACCCTTGACCAGCGCGGCACAGCCATAACGCTCCACGAGGCGGTGGGCGGCGGCCTCCATATCCTCCTGATCGCGAATCAGCGTATCGGTCAGCACTTCGGCCTCGGGAATGTTCGGAGTCACGACCGTGGCCATCGGGAACAGCTTGCCGGTCAAGGCCGCAATGGCATCGTCACTGATGAGATTGGCACCGGAAGTGGCCACCATAACCGGGTCGAGCACGATGTTCGTGGCGTGATGGAAGGTGAGTCGTTCAGCGATGACGTCGATGATGTCAGTGGCAGACACCATGCCGATTTTCACCGCGACCGGCGGAATATCTTCAAATACTGCGTCGATTTGCGCGGCGAGCATTTCCGGAGGAGTGTTCGTGACCATGGTCACGCCTGTGGTGTTCTGCGCGGTCAGCGCCGCGATGGCGGTCATACCGAACACGCCATTGGCAAGCATGGTTTTCAAATCTGCCTGAATGCCGGCACCACCGGAGGAATCCGATCCCGCGATGCTCAATACCGGTGCCAAAGTGCTGGTCATGAATGACTCCTTACTTGCTTTTGCTTGCTTATGATGCGAAGTTCTGAAATATTCGTGATCCGTGATTGCTATTTGCGCAGTACGTGCCCATGCTTTGCATCACCGCGCACTGCCTTCCATCGCGAAACCATATTGCGGGTCGCCTCTTCCGGATCGCTTGCGCCGGCAATGGCCGACACCACAAACCAGCCGGCCGCCTTCGAATGTGCGAGCATCTCCATATCGTTGGCGGTCACTCCACCGCCGACCACAACCGGAAAATCACTCGCATCGCAGATCGCATTGATCTGCGCCTCGTCGAGCGTATGCCCGGAACCATCGTTGCCACCAACGGAAGCTTCGGCTTGGTAGTGGACACGTGCAACGGGCCGGCCCCGATGTAGTCGATGCAGCCGGCAGGCAGCTCGTTGATCAGCTTCACCAGGCTTTCCGTTTCGGCAGACAAGCCCACAATGGCATCTTCCCCAAGCAACGCGCGGGCTTCCTGCGGTTCCAAGTCGGTTTGCCCAATATGCACGCCGTCAACTTTGATGCCCTTGTGACGTGCCTGCCAAACTACATCCACGCGATCGTCGATCACAAACGCCACGGAATCGGATTTGCCGTTGTTCTCGATAACCTGCGCGATATCGCGTGCCATGCTGGTGATGTCTTTTGCGTCGGTGTTCTTGGCTCGCAGCTGGATGAACGTTGCACCCCCGCGCAACGCATCCTCAATCACACTGGTAATAGTACGGCTCTTGCAATCCTGCGGGCCGACCACAAAGTAGGCGCTCATATCGAATGTATCGCGCATCGATGCATATGAATAATTGTTCATATAATCAACCCTTCTCGGTAAGTGATTCAGAAAGCCTACAATGTGAACCGGCAATCGTCCATATTTTCCACATACGCAATTGCCGAACCCTGCATGATATGCCGAATACCATGCAGGGTTCGGCAAAGCCTAGTCGATGATGATTTCGGAAGCGGCGACTTCCTCGGCGGTGACGTTCCAAAGCGCGTCAAGCAGCGCCACTTGGAAAGATCCGGGACCGGACGATTTCGCTTCGGCGATTTCGGAAGCCCTGTTATACAGCAATGATGCCGAAATCGCGGCGACAAGCGGTTCGGCCACGGCCAGATACGTTGCGGTAACGCCGCCGAGCGAACAGCCGGCGCCGGTGATCTTCGTCATCATCGCGCTGCGCCGGGCAAACGGAACACGCGCTCGCCGTCAGTCACCAGATCGACTGCTCCGGAAACGGCCACCGCGCCGGCTCCAACAGGGGAGTATTTCGCAAGATGACGAGCCACTCGTTTGGCCGCGTCAACGGCGGAATCGACTTCGTCGACGGCTTCCGCGCCTGCCGGGCGAGTGCCGGGAACGGTGGAATCATGCTGTGCCAAACCCCACATCGCATCGAGCGCGATGATTTCGCTCGCATTGCCGCGCACAATGGTCGGCGGGTATGTGCGGAACGATTCGAGAATGGCGGTACGGGTTTTGCCGATGCCCGCGGCGACCGGATCAAGTACCCACGTCTTGCCGTTCTTGTGCAGTTTGTAGGCGATTTCCGGTAGCGCGTCCTTGAAGAACGGCAGGAGTGTGCCCACATTGATGTAGTTCGATCCGGCGATTTCCGCGGTGTCGATCACGTCGTCAGGCAGGAAGCTCATGGCTGCGGTGCCGCCGGCGGCCAGCTGCGCGTTGGCCACAAGATTCATCGTTACGAAATTGGTGAACGACTGTGCCAAAGGTGTGGTTTCGCGTACGTCGTTTACTGCCTGCGCAATCTGTTCACGCAATGCAGCTGCATATGAGTCATCGCCCATTGTCTGCTCCCTACGTTGGTCCTAACCAACAGGTTCAAAGGGTCAGGCATTTGCCTATCTCAGCTTCCGCTTTCGCCGGAAGCCCCCCCTGCATGTACATAACATATCTAACCTATACAAAGGTGCTGACAGTGGCACGTTTTTGCATAAACGAACAATCGACACGTTCCAGTTGGATGCCGGTCCACTTGTTATCTGCGCGTTGCGCCGTCGGGCCAGTCGATTCCAGGATCGGGCGAATGCAATACGTTCTCGTAAATGTCGTTGCGCACGTAAATTTCGCAGGCGCTTCCGACCATGTGCTTTTCCAAGGTGTCTTGGTTTCGGCGATTTTGATTTTCGTGTAATGGTTTCTGTCGTAACCAAGGTCGGAGAAGAAAAATGGCTGATACAGAGTGTCGTAGAATTCGGGTTCGCCCCACGATTTCCATGTTTCGATGTCTTTCTTTCCCGCATAGGGTCAACGCACCATTCCCACGACGAATAGCTTCGTCCCTTGTATGCATTGGCAAGAAGCGTATGGTCGAAGTAAGGGGCTGAATCGATAAGGGTGCTGCCGTACCAAGAAGTGTAGTCGATGCAGTCGGTGCCGCCGCAATATCCGCCTTTGTCGATGATTTTGTTGATTTCTGGATTGGAAGCGGTGTCGTTCTTGCTGACGCGTGTCCAGCCTGCCATCCAACGGTATTGCTCCAAATGGTTGGTTTTGATAAAAGACGCTACCGCCCGGGAAGACGAATAGTCGTACCGAATATCGCAAATACTGGCGCTTGCCGTCCAATACACGCTGACAAGCATGAAGATAAGACCGAGGATTTTGAAGAAACGGAGATACCGTTCCGTTTTCTTCGGTCCAAGAAGAGTCATAACACGGTTGTTGAGATTACGGATCCACTGAGGCCAATCGTTGGAATTGATTTTTTCGATATCGCAATCGATGGCGAGAATGGCGATGAAGAATCCCAAGATGATTCCCGCATGATGCATGGAAAGATGCGCGGTGAACGCAACGCTTATACCCAAGTATGTGGTGAGCAGCAATGATGCGGTTTTCCGGCGTAGGCAAATCTGAATAAGAAAACACCACATCAGGCATGACATTACGCACGGCATAAACAGCTCGCTTGGCGTGAGAGCGATGAACTGCATATTGCCATCCGACAGGGTTGAAGTGAACAACGTCTCGGAAGGCATTACCAGCCAGGTGTTGAAGGCGCCGCAGAGTTTTTCGAATTCCTCGAGGACCTGCACCTTGGCAAGAGCGTCTTCGAAGGTGATGACGCCCTTGTTGACGAGTCTCGCCAGATCTTGGTCAAGCGTATGCATGCCTTCCTTTTCGCCGGATTGCAGCACGGTACGAATCTGATGCGCCTTGCCTCCGCGAATCAACGCGGCCACGGCCGGAGTGTTGATCATCACTTCGGTGGCAGGAGCGCGGCCATGCCCGCTGGCACGTGGAATCAGGGTTTGCACGACCACCGCGCGCAGAGTGGAGGCCACCTGCACGCGAATCTGCTGCTGCTGATTTTCCGGGTACACGTCGATCAGACGGTCCACGGTCGAACCGGCGTCCTGCGTGTGCAGGGTGGCGAACACCAAGTGGCCGGTTTCCACGGCGGTCAACGCGGTGGAAATGGTTTCGAGGTCTCGAAGCTCGCCCACTTCGATAATGTCGGGATCTTCACGAAGCGCGCGTTAAGCGCTCCGCGAACTTTTGGTGTCGGTGCCCACTTCACGCTGGCTCATCACGCAACGCTTGTGTTGATGCACGAATTCGATCGGGTCTTCAATGGTGATGATATGGTCGGCGCGTTCGGCATTCGCTCTGTCGACAATCGCGGCGAGCGTGGTGGATTTGCCGGAGCCGGTCGGACCGCATACGAGCACGAGTCCACGCGGCAGTAACGCCAGATCGGCGATATGCGGGTCGAGACCAAGCTCCTGCGCGGTTTTGATTTCCGTGGGAATGGTTCGTAATGCCGCGCACACGCCCAAACGGTCGCGGTATACGTTGACGCGGAATCGCAGCAGATCGCCGATGGAGAATGAAATATCAAGTTCCAAATCGTCTTTGAACCGTTCCATCTCCAGCTCGTTGGTCATCACTTTGATGGCTTCATACGTGCGGTCCTTGTTCCACACGCTCAGCCTTTGGCGGGCGCAGCTTGCCATCCACGCGCAGCATTGGCGGATCGTTGACCACCAGATGAAGATCGGACGCGTCAATTCCACCAGCTGGCATATGGCAGCCACGAATTCCGGATCCGCATCGGGATGTTCGGCATGCAATGTTTTCTTTGACCTGTTGCGCTTTGATTTTGCGTTGTTCGGGAACAGCGTCCTCGTCGGAATCATTGGTTTCTGGCACTATGAAATCCACGATTAGCCTGTTGTTCATATTGGGTTGCGGTATGGCAGCGGGCGCAGGCTGCGCAATATGGTTGATGGCGGAAGGCTGCATGGTCTGCGTGTTCTCCTCGTACGCCGCATAGTCGTCCGGCTGTTGCGCGAACGGCGTGCCGCCTGGAATGAATGATGGCGGATCGCTGTCGATTTGCTGGATCGGTCCATGATACTCGAATGCAGGGGTGACTTCCGTCACGTCATCGTCGAATTGCAGATTCTGCTGATCCACGGCTTCGTTTTCCGGGGTTTCCGGAAAAGCGGTGTCGTAGGAGAGTTCCTGTTGTTCTGCAATGAGCGGTGTTTCCGCAGGCCGTGTCGGAGCGGGCTGCGGTTCCGCTACAGATTGTGATGCAACGGCTTGCGGGGCAGCGTGACTGTTGCATAGGCTGCCGCTGTGCGCTCTGTTGAGGCTCGGCCGCCGGCTGTTGCTCGACCGCGGCCTTAGGCATGGGGTCGGGAACGGTACCGGAACCATGCCGCAACGCGGGGTATGGCGTCAAGCGACGCGAAAAATACTGCGCAAACTGTCATCGTCAGCCTGAATCGCATTGTCGGGCGACCAATGGCGTCCCCTACGCGGATCCTCGTTGAATGAAGGAGCGGTACTGGGAATGGTCACACCTTTCAAACCAGACAAATCGGTGTTCGCATCCCAAGTCGGCTGTGCATCGGGATCCGTCGCGGTGTTCATTTCGGTTTTCAGCTCGGGTTGCTGTTCAATATTGGTCATCATTGTCCTTTATGTATGTTGAAAACGCAGTCACACGATTACACAACTACACGGTCACGCGAAGCACTTCATCCACGGAAGTAATGCCTTGCAGAACCTTCTGCCAGCCATCCTCACGAAGCGATGTCATGCCTTTCGACTTGGCCGCTTGCTCGATTTCCAGCGACGTGGCGCCACGCGCGATCAAATCCTCCATCTGCGTGTCCACGCCCATTACCTGCTGAATGGCCACACGCCCGTGATATCCGGTGTTGGAACATTCGCGGCAACCCATCGCACGGTACACGGTCGGCAACGGAGAGCCGGGCGTATATGGCACCCCCATCATCTTCAACTCCACGGGAGTGGCCGTATCGGCCTTCCGGCATTTCTTGCACAGGCGCCTCGCCAGACGCTGCGCCATCACCGCAGCCAGCGACGAGCTCACCAAAAACGGTTCCACGCCCATTTCCGTCAAACGCGTCACCGCACTCGGAGCATCATTGGTGTGCAACGTGGACAGCACCAAATGGCCCGTCAGCGAAGCCTCGATCGCAATGGTCGCCGTCTCCTCGTCTCGAATCTCACCGATCAGCACCACATCAGGGTCGGCACGAAGAATCGAACGCAACGCGGCGGCGAAGGTCATACCCGCCTTATTGTTCACCTGCACCTGATTGATGCCCTTCATGCGGAATTCCACAGGGTCTTCAACCGTGATGATGTTGATTTCCGGGCGGGCCACATCGCCCAACGTCGCATACAACGTGGTCGACTTACCCGAACCGGTCGGACCAGTCACCAACACCATGCCGTACGGGCGGTTGTACGCTTTGGAAAACACATCGAAATTGCGTTCGCTGAAATTCAGATCCTCCACTTTGAGATTGCCCGAAGGCGTGCTCAAAATACGCATGACGATTTTCTCGCCCCACACCGTAGGCAATGCCGCCACGCGAAGATCAACCTTCTGACCGTTGTGACGTACGGTAATACGGCCATCCTGCGGCTTGCGGCGCTCGCCGATATCCATTTCGGCCATGACCTTAATGCGGCTGATCACGCCTTGGGTCATGGCGCGTGGCGCTTTTTGGAAGATATGCAGCACGCCATCGATGCGGTAGCGTACGAGCAGACCGTCTTCCTGCGGTTCGATGTGGATATCGGAGCAGTGGTCGTCGATGGCCTGGTTGATGAGCAGACTTACGAAGCGTGCCACGGGGGAGGCGTCTTCGCTGTCGTCTTGTTCAAGGTCGACTTCTTTTTTCGCGGTCGCGGCGATCTCGTGCGATAGTTCGGTCAACTCCGCATTGGCGCGCAGGAACCGGTTGATGCAGTCGCGTACCTGCGATGGCATGGCGACCATGGCGATGACGGGCATGCCGGTTGTTGCGGAAACATCGTCTACCGCGGCGAAGTTTTTCGGATTCGCCATGGCTACGGCGATGCGCCCGTTGACGATGGAAAGCGGCAGAAGCTGGTTGCGTCGGCACAGATCGTCGGGAACCATGCTGATGACTTCTTTGTCGATCTGGTATTCGTTGAGGTCCACGAACGGCAGGCTCATGCCTTGCGCCAACGCCATGGCATATTGGCGTCGGTCTGTTCGTCCATGCCTTCGGTGGACGTTGGCATGGCGGGAAAATCTCCGGTGACGTCGCTTGTCGTTGCCGCATGGCGTGGTGTGCTCGGCGCGAACACCTGATGGATCTCGCCGGTCGTCGGCGCGATCGGATCCATACTTTGCGGGAAAGCGTTCGGCGTGTCGCTGTTTTTGTTTCGCCTGAGGAAGGGGAAACGGCCTCCCGAACCGGCGTCGCTCATAATGACCTCCTGCACCGCATGCGCGCTTATGCGCCTGTCATACGGCATAACATGAAACCCCAAGCAAACGGCAGCATTTGTGGGGCGGCTGATGTTCAGTTGTTCGAAGTCATGTGAGCTACAACGATTGCAGTATTGTGTACTGCTAAATCAGCATTGTAGCCGCAAAAACAGGTAAAAGCTAATCGGGACAAAGTTTTTTGAGAAATATGTTGCTGTGAAAACGTTGGCAGAATATCGTGATACAGTAACTCATGTTTATGGCACCGCGTTTGGTTGCGTGCCGAATTCCTGCCGCTTCCAATGATGGGGTGGCATCTTGTGAAGGAGCTGCTCATGGAGTACAGCTTGCGCACAGCGGGAGACGCCCCCGATTCAGGGGTTGCGGCGAGTCGCGTCAATCGATTGCCAAAACGTGGCGAGTCCGGCTTCACGTTGGGTGGAAGTGCTGGTGGCGATCGTGGTGTTGAGCATCACGGGACTTGCCGCCGCACAGTTCGCCATTACGGCCATTCGCACGTCATATGCGCAGCAGCAGCGGTCCACCGCCGTGTCGCTGGGTGACGACGGCATGGAAAGAATGCGTGCGCAGATCGCCAATGTAGACGCCAACCAATATCTCGATGAACTCATCAAAGGCATGGGGGAAACGTCCGTCACCGCCGCGCAGAAGAATCTTTCCGACGTTGGCGCCATCACGTCGCAATTGGCGGATCTGAGCTATACCAGTTCGCCTGATCCAGACAAGAGCAAGTATATTCAGCCGGTTCGTGCCACTGCGGGCAAGGACGCCAAGCATACCGAATATACGGTGAACACGGTGGTGGAGCGCTGTTTCCGTGCCAGCGGCGAGATCTCGTGCAAAACCGCATCTCAGCTGGGCATTTCCCGTAGTTCCGCAACGAGCTATACGGCCAATACCTCAACAAGCGCCACGGCCGACATTCTGGATCCGGGCAAAACGGTATCGGGCGCGTTCACGTTCGGTGCGCACACGTATATGCCCATGATCCGCGTGGTGGTGGGCGTCACATGGGACGACAACATGCATCAGGGCAAAACCTGCCTGTACACCACGTCGGAACTGCTGGATATTGGCGTCGACAACAAGCTCATCATCTAGTGAGGGGTTGCAATGAGCGGAACAACAAGCGGAAAACTGCGTATTCGCGCCGTCGCGCAACGTATGGCGCGCGGTGAAAGCGGCGTCACCTTGTGGAGATGATGGTGTCGCTGTTCATCTTCGCCATCGTCTCCACCATGTTCACCACGCGATCGTGCAATACCTGCATTCCACCAGCGCGGAGTGCGATACGAAGCAGGTCTTCCACGGAAATAGCCACGTCGGTGCAAAGCCTCGACCGGTATGTGCGCTACGCGGAGGGTGTTGAGTATGACGCCACGAACCATACGATCACCATGGTCACTCCGGGGGATTCTGGTGCGAAGCAGTGCGTGGTGATCACGTACCAGGACGCACGTGGAAGAACGGTACGGTAAGCGATTACGGCAGTGTGAAGGTAAAAACGAAGCCGTATGATGCGTCCGTCACGCATGGAGCACGCGCGCGGTGTTGGGGTCGGTAATGAACAACGAGTCGGGAGGCACGTCTGATGATTCGCTGTTCGCCTCGCGATTATTCACGGTGGATGGCACCAATCGGGTGGTGCGTTATTCGCCGGTGACGGGGTCGTATGTGAGCGGCAAGCCTGTCACGTCGAATACGTCCACGTCGTTCACCGCACGCAATGTGAAATCGGGTGGAACTGCAATCGATTTCACTCCGTGTGGCTGAGTGTTCCGCTAGGTCTTGCGACAGACGGCTGGTTCCTTATGGAGCCAGCCGTTTTTTGTCGCCCCCGTCAGCACCCTGCGACACGCCCGAAAAGGGTGGTTGTTCCAGTTTTTTTCAAAAAACGTGACTGCAAAGATTTGCTGAGCGATTGTACTGAAAAACAAGCTATTTGTGGTGTTGTATTTTTTGTTGCACAATTTTGGTTTTGTGTTGTACCTTTTGTGTCCGCTTGAAAAAGTGTGATTTGCTTGATGGTTGTGAAGGGGGTTGTGGGGTAAACTAAAGCGCTTTTGTGCGGATGAAGGATGAGGGGAAATGAATCGAAAATGAAACGCTCGTAAAACGATTGACGCCGGAATAATGGTTCTGCAAACGATGTCAATGCGGATAAAGTTAGGACTGTTGGTTATGTGAGCCAGCAGCCCCCACAAGGGGACGATCGATAGAAGAACGCCGCGAAGCTCCATCGTGGGATGCGAGCGGCGACCTTTCCCGAAGGAAAGAAGGATTCAATTATGAAGAGCGTGCGCAACGCACTCAACCGCCGCGCCAAGGGCGAAAAGGGCTTTACCCTTGTCGAGCTGCTCGTGGTGGTCATCATCATCGGCATCCTCGCCGCCATCTCCGTGCCGATCTACCTGAACCAGCGCAAGTCGGCCTGGAACTCCCAGACCGAGTCCGACGTCAAGAACGCCAGCCTCGTGGTTGAAACTGCGTCCACTGCCAACAATGGCAAGATTCCTACTCTGCCGGGCACGGATTGCACTCACACTAGTGCCTGCGACATTGATGGTAATAAGGTTACCGTCACGGAAGGTGTGAAGCTCCATTTCGCCACGACTGCAAATGGTGATGGATACATCATTACCGGAACGAACTCAAATGGAAAAACAACTTCAACATTTGTCTACGATTCAACCAATGGCACCGTCTCTGAAATTAAGCCTGCGAAGAATTAAGGCTAAGTGAATTCAGAAGTCAGAGTCTAAAGGTATCGGAGCGTATGAGGTATCGCTCCGATACCTTGTTCCATATCCATATTCGTTCTATTGTTCGTCAATCATTCCATGGGGGAGTAATGGCCAGGGAACAGGCGCAAGTGGCATTTCAAAACGGCACCAAGAAGTGGCGTTACAAGGGTGTTTCCGCTGACGGCCGCACCAAGCAGAAGGGCGTTATCGAAGCGCAGACGCGAGATCAGGCTATCGATCGCGTGAATAAGCTCGGTCTGATTCCAACGGAACTTGTTGACGTGAACGCAGGCACCGGTCTCAATACTAATATTGAAATCAAAGCGTTCGAAAAATATCCAAGCAAAAAAGACTTCGCGGTTATGTCACGTCAGCTTGCCACCATGGTGGCGGCAGGCGTCTCCCTGATTCGCGCACTGAATATCGTTACTGAACAAATCGGAAATGTGAAACTGCGCAATGCGGTACGTGACTGCATGCAGCAGGTTGAGGCGGGATCATCGTTTTCCGAAGCAATGGACAATAATCCCGACCATCTGTTTCCGCCCATTATGATCAACATGGTGCGGGCCGGCGAAACCGGCGGCTTCCTTGACAAATCCCTGATTACCGTGGCCGACAGCTTTGAAGCGGACGTGCGTTTGCAAGGTCAGATCAAAGGCGCA
>ENA-OQAR01000195-OQAR01000195.1-human-gut-metagenome-genome-assembly--contig:-NODE-195-length-16941-cov-5.612228_pt1 | contig 16941 bp, 20 predicted proteins | sample MGYA00242738_ERZ504533 | MGnify/ENA primary metagenome ERZ504533 (study PRJEB26092, sample SAMD00036276) | human gut metagenome | host: Homo sapiens | study: EMG produced TPA metagenomics assembly of... | reverse complement strand
CATGCCCCATTCTGAGTTTTATAAGCCTTTTTACGGCACACGAACAAGAAGGAAGGAGGGAATTGAGAAAGTTTTGGACGACAAAAAATGTTGGGGACAGCGAAGCGTCCGGCGTTATTTTTCGGTACAAAGGGCGAAGACCGGAACTCTTTCGTATCCATCCACCGAAATAAAATTTGCCGTTCAAAAACAAAGCTCTCAGACGGGGCTATGAAAAAAACGTACATTAGGGGAGGCAGAAAACAAGGAAAAGGGCAGTACGGAAATAAAAGAAGAATAAAATCCAACATTATTCACATTGATATATAATAGCCAAGTATTTCGCCATATCAATATAAATCCAACTATAATCAAAATCAAACAGTTATCTAATTTATTGGTTATTAAACATATAATACGCCAAAACATTTATTTTGGAGAATATAATATTAATTAAACAAAAAAATGGCATCATTAAAAATAAAGTATCGACATTCCTCTATAGAAGGAAAAGCGGGAACATTGTTCTATCAAGTAATTCATAATCGTGTAGCAAGGCAGATAAATTCAGGATACAAGATTTATCCTGACGAGTGGGATATTTTCAATTCCCAAATAATCATACCAGCAAAGACAGGAGAAAACCGGCATCGGTATTTGGTTTCTTTAAAAAAATGTATTGAGGAAGACACCTCACGTCTAAAAGATATTATGATAAGATTTGAGAATCTTGGATACAAATATACGGCAGACGAAATCATTGAATATTATTCCGCTCCTCCTGTGAACGAGTACTTTGTGTCATTTTGTGAGAATCTCATTGAAGAATTGAGACAAATAGGTAAAATACGCACCACAGAAACTTATACCACTACGCTCAATAGCTTCAAGCGATTCATGAATTTCAGAAAGAAAGGCAGAGACATCCCTTTCGACAATATAGACTCCAACCTGATGATGGAATATGAACAATATCTAAAATCTAATGACATTTGTCCGAACAGTACTTCCTATTACATGAGAAACCTCAGAGCCATGTATAATCGTGCCGTAGAAAAAGAATTGGTTATACAGCGATATCCGTTTAAACATGTATATACGGGCATAGATAAAACTGTAAAACGGGCAGTTCCGGCCAAAATTATCCGACAGATACGCGATATGGATTTAAGTCACGACTCCTCTTTGGAATATGCAAGAGACCTATTTATGTTCAGTTTTTATACCCGAGGGATGTCATTTATAGACATGGCTTATCTAAAGAAAGTAATTTGCAAACGTTTTTATCATATCGCAGAAAAAAGACCAACCAACAGCTAGTAATCAAATGGGAAAAGCCCATGCAAGAAATCATAGATAAATACGATACCATAGGTTCTTCTTATCTATTGCCGATCATTCTCGACGCAAAAACGGATGAACGGAAACAATACAAGAATGCAGCCCAGCTGGTGAATTCAAAACTAAAGAAATTGGGAAAACAAATCGGCCTTCCTATTCCGCTGACGAGTTATGTGGCACGTCACGCCTGGGCTTCTATCGCCAGAAGCAAAAACATTCCGTTGGCTACCATCAGCGAAGCTATGGGACATGATTCAGAAAGCACTACACGGATTTATCTTGCATCGTTAGACACCTCCGTAGTGGATAAAGCGAACAGTATTATTTTAAATACACTTTAATTCACATTATAAAACAGTTTACGCCATAGGTTTCAGCATACGTGCCCAATCGGCCCGCTGTTATTCTATGGCAATTATTATTTTTATTTATCTGACAAAAAATAAGTTGGAATTATGTTATACAAATTGAAGTTTTCTTTCTGAGAGAAAGATTTGTAAATGCAAAAGTACAAAAGATAACACAAAAAACACTAAAAATCAGAAGAAAAAATATTAGTCATACCATAAAAAATAAGAGGTATGATTAGAAAAAACTGATTATTTGTTGAGCAAATTGATTATACCAATCTTATAAATATTTGATATACATCAAAATACCAATCACCCCATTTCTCTCAGAAAGAGAAACACCGAAAATAGGAGAAATTTCCTATACGAATGCCATAGGAATATAATGAACAAGTATATACCCTATACTTTCAGTTGTATGACAAGATGGATTCAGAAAGGAAAAAGCCCCGTGAAAGTACAAAATTCTTGCTTGAAAAAGATTGAATAAATGACGGTTTTCTCCATAAGAGAAATGTTTTGAATATGCAAAAATACATAAATTATTGAACATAATAGCATAAAACAAAGAAAAACCTTAATAGCCACCTCGTTAAATGTCGTGGTTACATAACAAATGTTGAGTAAACTAGATTGTATTTACAGCGAATAATCCCTGTAAATCAATTATATATGTTAAATATTTATGTCCTCTATTTCTCTTATGGAGAAAAATAGGAATGCGGCAAGATAAAAAGACGGCATGAATGGTTGATATGACAGCCAAAAAAGACATAAATTACTATAATACAGACCAATACATAAGTTGGGATGAACTATGGGTATATCTTGACCTGCCGTAATAACTAAAAAACACACGACGAATGAGTACTCCCATAACCACAAGGGAAGATCTAACTAGAATCCAATGGTTCGCCATGAGCGCTTATAAAAACGAGAAAAAGGCGGAAGAGATGCTCAAAGGCAAGGATGGTCTAGAGTATTTCATACCGAAACACTATGCCGTAAGGGTCTATCACGGAGTGAAATACCAAAAGGCTTGTACCAGTCATCCCGAATCTCGTCTTCGTGCATGCTTCCCGAAAACAGATCACGGATTTCAAAAAAATATAATTTCTTACAATTCATGATGTGGGAGAAAAGCACGGGACTGAAATATATCGTGGTGCCGGATAAGCAAATGGAGAGCTTTATCAAGATTGCCTCGCAGTATGAAGAAAACACTATTTATTATAAACCGGAAGAGATTGACATACGGAAAGGTACCCACATATGTATTTACGGTGGCAAGTTCAATGGAGTAAAGGGCGTATTCATGCGGGTGAAAGGAAAACGTCGCCGCCGGGTGGTTGTGATGCTTGAAGGGATTATGGGTATATCGGTAGAAGTTCATCCCGATTTGATTGAAGTCATCAATGATTCCGATTGTGACAAATTTTGAGAGATGACACAAAAAGGAGATGATGAAGTTCCCCTTCCTCGTGGCCTTACACAAATAAAATAATATTTGAATATATGTATTTTTGGATTGTAAATTGTTCACTGGCATTTTTGCTTTGTGTTCTCTGTGCGGGTATCGTCATTCCCCAGATTCTGCTAATCGCTTTCCGTAAGAAATTGTTCGACTTTCCCGATGAGCGGAAGGTACATCATTGTGCGGTGCCCCGATTGGGTGGTATCGCATTCAAGCCGGTAGTGTTTTTCACCATAGCCCTGTTGCTAGGAATCAATATGGTGCTGGGACATTCGGAGATATTGTCCGAAATCGGGAACGACGTGTGCTCTTTGGCTTTTGCTTTCTGCTCCATCATGGTACTATATCTGGTTGGCATGGCCGATGACCTGATCGGTATCCGTTATCGTGCCAAGTTTGTCATCCAGATTCTGTGCGGCGTGATGCTTATTGCCGGTGGGGTATATATCAACACCTATACGGTGTTCTGGGCATCCATGCGGTGCCGTTATGGTTAGGATATCCCCTGACCATCCTGATCGTGGTCTTCATCATCAATGCCATCAACCTGATTGACGGCATTGACGGGCTGGCTTCCGGGCTATGCAGTATCGCCTGCCTATTTTATGGACTGACTTTCTTTATGCTCCATCAGTATGTTTATGCCATGCTGGCGTTTGCCACATTGGGAGTGTTGGTACCATTCTTCTATTACAATGTTTTCGGGAACGCCAAACACGGAAGGAAGATCTTCATGGGCGACACAGGCAGTTTGACCATCGGCATGATGCTCTGTTTCCTCAGTCTCAAACTGACCATGTGCGGACTAGACGATAATACAGGAAATGTACATCCGATGGTGCTGGCCTTCTCACCCTTGCTGGTTCCATGCTGTGACGTGGTCAGGGTTTACCTGCATCGGGTACGCAACGGAAAGAACCCGTTCCTGCCGGACAAGAACCATATCCACCATAAGCTGCTTGCTCTCGGAATAAAGCAGCGCAATACCATGATCATCATTGTTTCCGTGTCAACTATATTCATACTGCTCAATATTCTTCTGTCCCTTTATCTCAATGTGAACTGGATCGTTTTGGGTGATATATTGATATGGACTCTCGCCAACATCAGGCTGACAAAATCTATCGCACAACTTCAATCGGAACAGAAAACCAACAAATAAAAATCAATAAATATGAAAATCAGATACATTTTATCCTTATTAACCGTGGCCTTTCTATTGGGATCATGTGCCACACCGAAAGTCGCTTATTTCACGGACCTGAAACGGGGTACCGCAGAGCAAGTCTTGAACCCGCTGGAAATCCGGATACGTCCAGAAGACAAGATTTCCATACAGGTCAACAGCAAAGACCCCTTATTAATGAACCTTTTCAACCTTCCGATCATATCCCGACAGATTGGTACGACATCAGGTACATCCAATAGTCAGGGAATATCAGGATATACAATAAATAAGGATGGGGATATTGATTTTCCTGTGCTGGGACATATCCATGTGGCAGGAATGACACGCGCGGAGATCGCCTCGTATATAAAAGAGGAATTGGTTTCAAAGAATCTCGTGAAAGACCCCGTTGTTACAGTGGAGTTTATGAACCTGACCGTTTCAGTGTTGGGCGAGGTTGCCACCCCCGGACGTTTCAATATCGAAAAGGACAAGCTGACACTTTTGGAGGCCTTAAGCATGGCCGGGGACCTTACCGTCTATGAGGGAACGGAAACGTGCTGGTACAAGGGAGGAAACGGGAAAAAAACCCTGTATCAGGTCAACCTGAATTCGGGATATGACCTTTATGCCTCTCCTGTGTATTATTTGCAGCAGAACGATATCGTTTATGTGGAACCCAACTCAATGAAAGCACGGCAGGCGACCGTCAACGGCAATAACGTCCGCTCAGCCTCTTTCTGGATGTCATTGGCCTCGTTGCTGACGACCATTACCGTGTTGATTGTAAAATAATATAGAATCAGATATGATGACCGTAAATCAAAAGAATATAAAACCGGGGCAGCAGGATGATTTCCTGCGAATACAGGACCTGTTATACCTGTGCCTCGCAAGATGGAAGTGGTTCGTCTTGTCTTTAGCGGTAACGATCGGTGCCGCTACTGCCTATCTGTTACGCACTCCTGCCGTATATACACGTACCGCTTCGGTATTGATCAAAGAGGATTCCAAAGGCAAGTCGGTCTCCTCGGATTTGGAATCCTTCTCGGAGTTCGGGCTGTTTCAATCCGGTACAAATGTGAATAACGAACTCATCACCTTTCGATCACCGTCTTTAATGACCGAAGTGGTTAAACGGTTGCGTCTGGATATGAATTACTTCGTTCGGGGAAAATTCCACCGTCAGGTAGCCTATGGACTGACATTACCGGTGGATGTAACGATAAATGACTTGCCTGAGAATGAATCAGCCGGTTTTACGTTGGAAATACAGCCGGACGGTACGTTATACCTATCCGACTTTATACGTAACGGGACAGATCTTGAAGAAAAGGACGTAAAGGGAAGCTTGCTCGACTCCATCACTACGCCATTGGGAAAAATCATTATCCATACAACACCCAATTACGTGAAAGGCGAGGCATATACATTATATGTAGGCAAATCCAGTCTGTATAACGCCGTCAACTCCTGCTCGTCCAATCTGTCCGTTTCATTGAACAGCGAGAAAGCGTCAGTCATAGACTTGTCATTCAAGGATAACTCCACACAGCGGGCAGAAGATGTATTGAGCATGTTGATTTCCGTTTATAACGAGAATTGGGTGAAGGACAAAAACCAGATCGCTGTCAGCACCTCAATGTTCATCAACGAGCGTCTGGGCGTAATCGAACGGGAACTGGGAAATGTGGACGAGGATATCTCCTCTTACAAGTCAGAACATCTGTTGCCCGACGTGCAGGCGGCATCGAGTATGTATATGGCTCAAAGCAGTGCGGCCAACGCGCAGATCCTGTCCCTGAACAACCAGCTTTATATGACCCGTTACATCCGGAACTATTTAGCCAACGATGCCAACCGTACCCAACTGCTTCCGGCCAACTCCGGCATTGAAAGCGCCAATATTGAATCGCAGATTGCCGAATACAACAAGCAACTGTTGCAGCGCAACAGTCTGGTTGCGAACAGCAGCACGGAAAATCCGCTGGTCGTGGATATGGATCAGGCTCTGGCATCCATGCGTGGGGCGATAATCAGATCTATCGACAATCAGATAGTGACCTTGAATTCGCAGATAAAAAGTTTGCGGCAGACGGAGCAACAGACGACATCACGTATAGCGGCCAACCCAACACAGGCCAAGTACCTGCTTTCGGTGGAGCGCCAACAGAAGGTAAAGGAAGCTCTTTACCTATTCCTGTTGCAAAAGCGTGAAGAGAACGAACTCTCACAGGCGTTCACGGCTTATAATACCCGCATTGTTACCCCGCCACACGGCAGCATGTTGCCGACATCCCCTGTGCATAAAAATATCTTTATGGTCGCATTCGCTCTGGGGCTGCTCATTCCGATAGTCATTATCTTCATGCGCGAGAATATGAATACCCGTGTACGGGGAAGGAAAGACCTGGAAAACCTGACTATACCGTTCATCGGTGAAATTCCGCTGTTCACAAGAAAGAAAAAAGGGATATTAGGAAAGAAACCGCAGGAAGTCAAGGCCGTTATCGTCAAGGAGGGCAACCGTGACATCATCAACGAGGCATTCCGCGTATTGCGTACCAACCTGGAATTTATGACCGGCAAGGACAAGACTTCGAATGTCATCATCATGACCTCATTCAATCCGGGCAGCGGCAAATCGTTTCTGACCATGAACATCGCCGTGAGCCTTGCCATCAAAGGAAAAAAAGTGCTGGTAATCGACGGAGACCTGCGCCACGCCTCTGCATCATCCTATATCGACTCTCCTGACAAGGGATTGAGCGACTATCTGGGAGGTCGTATCGATAATCTGGATGAGATCATCGTACCCGATCCGAAACATAAATCTATGGATATACTACCCGTGGGAACGATTCCTCCTAACCCAACGGAATTATTGTTCGACGAGCGGTTAAAGCAGACAATCGATACTGTAAGGGAGCAATATGACTATGTGCTGATCGACTGTCCGCCCGTTGAACTGGTGGCCGACACGCAAATTATTGAGAAACTGGCCGACCGTACCGTTTTCGTAGTTCGTGCAGGATTACTTGAACGGAGTATGCTTGCTGAATTGGAGAAAATCTACGAGGAGAAAAAATACAAGAACATGTCCCTGATCTTGAACGGGACCGAGGGAAGTGGCGGTCGCTATGGATACCGTTATGGCTATCGATATGGTTATCACTACGGTTACGGCTCAGGATACCACTAAGGTTCCGACGGAAAACAGGGTGGGGATAAATGGATGATTATTAATTAAAAAAAATAAAATGTTTTATATAAAAATACTCGTATCATTGTGTGGCCATTCAGGAAACGTATATCGCTGAAAGATAGCGGTATATTCAAGAATTTTACCGACTGTCACTCGCACATTCTGCCGGGTGTGGACGACGGTGTGCAGACGATGGAAGAAGCATTGGAAATACTGCGCCTGTATGAAGAGTTGGGCATAAAATCCGTATGGCTTACACCGCATATCATGGAAGATATGCCCAACACCACACTGCACCTCCGGGAGCGTTACGCTGAACTTCAAGCCACCTATAGCGGTCCGATAAAACTGCATCTGGCCTCAGAGAACATGCTTGACAACCTCTTCGAGGAACGGTTGGAAAAGAACGATCTGCTGCCCTTGGGTGAAAGCGGTGACCATCTACTGGTGGAAACCTCCTACTTTAACCCTCCGATGGGATTGAACAACATTCTGCTCCGCATCAAGGCTAAAGGCTATTATCCCATTCTTGCCCATCCGGAACGGTATGTTTATATGGGTGAGTCGGATTATCAACAATTAAAAGACATGGGAGTGAAGTTTCAGTTCAATCTTCCGTCAATAGCGGGTATGTATGGCAACCGGATTAAGAAAAAAGCCATGCTGCTATTAAAAGAAAAGGCTATTACTCATATAGGAACGGACATTCACAATTACAATATATTTCAAAAGTTCATTTGTACGAGTATTACAAAAAATATACAAAACTGTTTAATTGATAGTCAGACTGTTATAGTTTAAATAGATTATAATTATCGGTTATTAAGACCTGTATATTCTGTTTAACTTTTTCTCTCTAGGTGGATTTGCATAAAATACATACAAAAAAAATCCAACAGGCTGGAATTCAATGGAAATTGTAACAATCGACTTGGAGCAGATACACACAATCTCTCTTTTATCCAAACCAGTCTTAAAATAAATCATTACACCCCTATCAAGCAATAGGCTTGCAACTTCAACATAAAACAACAATCCATATGTCATTAACAAAAGTTTTAGTTACTGGTGGAGCGGGATTCATCGGCTCCAATTTTATGTGAGTATTTATTGGCTCACGACTATGATTGTAATCTGTTTGGATAATTTTTCCACAGGTAAACCTGAAAACATTTTTCCATTTCTACAACGATATCCGAATAAGTTTAAACTTATCGTAGGAGATATACGGAATCTGAACGATTGTAAGAAAGCTGTAGAAAATGTAGATTACGTTATGCATGAAGGAGCATTAGGCTCAGTTCCACGTTCTATCAAAGATCCTATAACTACAAATGAAACTAATATATCGGGATTCTTAAATATGCTGACAGCCGCTCGCGATGCCAATGTAAAGCGTTTTTATATATGCAGCAAGTTCTTCTACATATGGAGACAGTCAGTCTCTTCCCAAAGTAGAAGATGTGATTGGTAAACCGCTTTCGCCTTATGCCATAACAAAGTATGTAAACGAGCTTTACGCCGATGTGTTTGCCAAAACCTATGGAATGGAATGTATCGGCTTACGATATTTCAATGTTTTCGGTCGTCGTCAAGATCCATTCGGGGCATATGCTGCGGTGATTCCTTTGTTCGTTAAGAAATTCATGGCTCATGAGAGTCCTGTCATTAACGGAGATGGTGAATATAGCCGCGATTTTACTTATATAGACAATGTGATTCAAATGAACATGCTGGCTATGACCACGACAAATCCGAATGCAACCAACCAAGTATACAATACTGCTTTCGGAGAACGCACCACATTAAACCAGTTGGTCGGTTACTTGAAAGAATTTTTGAGTGAATTTGACCCCGAAATTGCCAACGTGAAAATAATTCATGGTCCCAACCGCTTGGGGGATATTCCCCATTCCTTGGCATGTATTGATAAAGCAAAATCCCTTTTAGGTTACAATCCTCAATACAGTATGCGTGACGGTTTGAAAGAGGCTGTCAAATGGTATTGGAAGAATATTTAAAGTAATAATAACAGATGAAATTATGAATGAAACTAAAATTTGCGTAATTGGTCTTGGTTACGTAGGGCTCCCTTTGGCTCGTCTTTTCTCGACAAAGTATAAAACGATAGGTTTTGACATGAACCAAGCTCGTGTGACTGCTTTGATGGCAGGTCATGATGCGACACTCGAAGTGTCAGATGAACTACTCCAATCTGCCCTTGCCAATGGTTTTAAGTGTACTGCCAATATAGAGGAAATCCGTGATTACAATTTTTTATGTAGTTGCCGTTCCCACTCCGGTAGACAAAAACAACAATCCGGATTTGACTCCGCTTTACGGTGCCAGCACAACTGTTGGTAAGGTAATCTCCAAAGGGGATATTGTGGTGTATGAATCTACTGTTTATCCAGGTGTTACAGAAGACGAATGTATCCCGGTTGTGGAAAAAGTGTCCGGATTGAAATTTAATGAAGATTTCTTTGCTGGCTATAGCCTGAACGTATAAATCCGGGAGATAAACTTCATACAGTAGAAAAAATCAAAAAGGTTACTTCCGGTTCTACGCCTGAAATAGGTAAGAAAGTAAATGAGGTATATGCTTCTGTAATTACCGCCGGTACACATCTCGCTCCTACGATGAAAGTAGCGGAAGCAGCCAAAGTAATAGAAAACTCACAGCGTGATATCAATATCGCATTTGTGAATGAGCTATCCAAGATATTTACTAAAATGGGCATTGATACACAGGATGTACTGGAAGCAGCTTCTACCAAATGGAATTTCCTGCCATTTAAGCCTGGGCTGGTTGGAGGCCATTGCATTGGAGTTGATCCGTATTATTTGGCTCAATGTGCACAACGTCACGGTTATAATCCTGAGATAATCTTAGCCGGTCGCCGAATGAACGACGGTATGGGGGAATATGTGGCCAACCAAGTTGCGAAATTGATGCTGAAGAAAGGAATACAGGTGCTCAACTCTCATATCCTCATATTAGGGTTTACTTTTAAAGAAAACTGTCCTGATGTGCGGAACACAAAGGTTATAGATATTTACAATGCTTTGCGAGAGTATAACGTACATATCACCGTATATGATCCTTGGGCCAATCCTGATATAGTTATGCGAGAATATGGAATCTCGGTAACGAACCAACATCCTTTGGATAAGAAATTCGATGCGGCAATTATAGCTGTAGCACACGAACAGTTTATAGGCTTTGATGTAAAAACGTTACTAAATGCTCAACACGTCATATTCGATGTTAAAGCTATCTTTGAAAAAAACGTTGTAGATGGTAGACTCTAATCGGATTGTCTCCTTTGACATATTGAAAGGGGGAGGAATTTTATTGGTCATCCTTGGTCATATACAAATCCCTTACATGTTGAAAACCGTTATTTACAGTTTTCACATGCCCCTTTTTTTTTTGTGTCAGGCTGTTTCTTTCGTCCAATCAGTTTGAGAGAGTTTTTTGCAAAAAAGACCAGACAATTACTGATTCCTTGGGCCTTTTTTGCCTTTTTGTTGTTCGCATATTTGTTCGTTTTGAAACTTAACGAAACTCATAATTGGGCAAAAGCGATCTCGCTCCCTGTAACGAGTATGTTTGATGGTTTTCTCGGTGATGAAAACTCTTTTATTTTATTTCATGTAATTTGGTTTTTAATTTGTTTGTTCGAGGTTTCATTCGTTTATTTATTGATACATAAAATCACCCCTACAATAAAGCATTAACAATCAGCGCATTATGTATATTATTATATGGAGTAGGATATTGGTTAAATGCTAATAACATTGATTTGCCATATTTTATTGACACAACAATGTCTACCTTGATTTATTACCATCTTGGTTTTTGCTTCATGCGGAACAAATGGTACGGCATGAAGGTTTCACCGATATACTCATTATTCTTGCTTATTATCGCCATTGTTTTCATCGTTCTATTTCCCTCTTACGTTGACTTAAAATCAAACAATTTTCCATTGCATCTATTGTTGCTTTCAATGGTTTTTATTATGAATTTTTATTGGTTTATCAATTCATATTTTAATTCGAGAAAGCTGAAACTTATTCCATTGGATAAAATATTGATTTGGTGTGGAATTAACAGTTTGGCATTATTGGGGCTACATATATTATTTGTAGATACATTCTGGATCGTGCGCAATAAGTTACATCTTGTAAACTACAGTTGGACCATATTGGAATTTGCACTCATTGTTGCAATATGCTATTTTGCGACAACCTTAATAAAAAAGATACATTCCGTCTGTATTAGGAAGATCATAAGCTTGCTATGAATAAGACATCGTCCGTAAATAATAAAAAAAATATTCAAGAATACAGTGGCACTTTATGCACGTATGTTGCTGTCCATGATTGTATCACTATATACATCACGGATCGTGTTAAATGCACTTGGTGTAGATGATTATGGCATTTATGGACTTGTCGGCGGTATTGTTGTCCTATTTAGCTTTTTGAATGTAACGATGAGTGGAGCGACTTCACGCTTTCTTACAGTCGAACTTGCCAAAAATGACCCTCGACAACTCCAACAAACATTCAATACAGCCTTTATATTACATATAGGAATTGCAATTATAGTCTTGTTTTTGGCTGAAACGGTCGGACTTTGGCTGTTATTCGAAAAATTGAACATTCCAGATGAGAGAATGAGTGCAGCTGTTTGGGTGTATCAATTTTCAATAATTTCCTCAATGGTCAGCATCACTCAAGTTCCATACAATGCGACTCTTATTTCGCACGAAAAAAATGGACGTGTATGCTATTGTGGAAATTGTTGGATCACTGTTGAAGTTGCTGATCGCTACACTTCTACTTATTACAGTATGTGATAAGCTCATTTTATATGGAGGACTTATGCTCTTATCTTCATTCTTGATTGCAATGACATATCGCATTTATTGCATTAGGCATTATGACGAATGCCGGATTAATTGGGAATGGAATAAGGTTATCGGCCGTTCTCTGTTTAGCTTTTCAGGATGGAATCTTTATTCCAATATTTGCTTTACTACTCGTCAACAGGGAACAAATATGTTGCTTAATATATTTGGCAGTACAGCTGTTAATGCCGCAGCCGGATTGGCAACAACTGTGCAACTGATGATTGAACAAGTATCAACCAATTTGGTAATGGCTTCGAGGCCGCAAATTATAAAGCAATACGCATTGACCGATTTCAATGCCATGATACAATTACTAAAGCAAACTACTTGTTTGGCAAATGTGTTATATCTGTTGGTTGCTATTCCTTTTATCTCTGAAATACATTATGTAATGAATTTATGGCTCGTGGAAGTTCCTCCATATACAATTGAATTCTGTATTTTATTGATAGTCTCAAGCTTCATATCATTGAATAATAATATTATATATATTGGAATACAAGCTGTCGGACGTTGAAATTTTATTCATTTATGGCGGGGACAGTATCATTATCAGTCATTCCGATACTTTGGTTATTGTTTAGTAAAGGTATCGGCTTGACTTGGGCTTTTGGATTGCCTATAGTGAGCACATTATTGATTTATATCGTTTGCTCATATACACTCCATCATTATGTTGAAGATTTCAAACCGATACGTTTTTTCTTCACAACGATGGTAGTGAATCTTTTCATAAGTATTCCTTCTTTTACCGCAATCCTACTCATACAACATATCTTGGTTGAGTCCTTTACAAGAGTGATTATCGTGGCTCTTAGTTCTTCAATAATATTGGTTGTTCTGTCCTATTATGTGCTATTAGACAAAGAAAATAAGAAAAAAGTAAAAGCATTGATTTTAAACAAATTAAAACGATGAATAAAAACATACTTATAATTACTCCTTTTTTCCGCCACAGACTCATGCTGCGGTATTTAGGGCATTTAAACTTGTAAAATATCTTAAACGTACAGGTTGGAATCCGATAGTACTGACGGTTAATCGTAATTATCTATATTTAGAAGATCCTGATTTGTTGGACGAAGTCCAAGACGTGCCTATTTATCAAGCCAATTATATAGAACCGACATTGCGCGGCCTTAGAATGTTGCTTGGAGGAGAAGATACTTCACTCAAAGCCATTACAGCCAAAGCAAAAACTATTGGTGCACAGTCAAAAAGCACGGATACAGTCACCTCTAACAAGCAATCTTTATTCGGTAAGTTTTATAAATATATACTAGACCGATGGATTCAAGTTCCCGACCGCTTTAGATTCTGGGAAAGAAGTGCCGTGAGGATGGGACGAAAAATAATTAAAGAACATGATATATCTATCATATATACCACTTGCCTGCCTTTTACCTCAAATAGAATCGGTATGCGACTTAAACATCTAACCGGAGTAAAATGGGTTGCTGATTTCAGGGATCCTACCACATACGCTAAGCGAATGTATTCTGATTATTTTCCTGTTTTTGCCAAGCAAAAGAAAATTGAACAAGATACTTTTAAATACGCTGATGCTATTACTGGTCTGTCGGGAGCATACCTGAATATATTTAATGATTTATATGAGGGACGATACTCAAATAAATCATATTTTATTCCAACTGGAGTAGATGATGATTATTTGCCTTCTTTTCAAAATAGAGAAAAAGAGAATTATATAATATTCGTGGGTGAATACCTCCATGAATATAAAGATAATTTCTTGAAAATATTTGCCGAAGCTGTCAATTCTAAGGAATTAAAAGGCAAGGGTTGCACCCTTAAAATTGTGGGTAATAAGAATATCAATCAAAAACAAACGGAAGAATTTGTCAATGATTTGGGAATCTGTAACAACGTGGAATATATCAATCATGTACCGCAGCGTAAATTGTATGAATTGATAGTTAATGCAAAAGCAGCAGTACTTATTCCCGGACACACGGCTTTATGGTGGACTAATTTCGCAAAAATGGTCGATTATATCGCATTACAAGTGCCTGTATTAGCAATGGTGCCCATGACTAGCGAAGCACGAACCGAATTGATAAAAGCAGGCATAGGTATTTTTATAGATACTCCTCAGCAAGGTGTTACTGTCATCAAACAAGTATTTAGCGAAAAATTTCCAATGACGGCAAACAAAGAATATTGCCGCCGTTACTTGGCATCGCAACAAACAAAATCTTTCATTGATATTTTCCAAAAAATACAATAGAGATGCATATAGCGTTTTTTAACTACAGAATATCCGATATTGGGTATGAAATGTGGCGGAATCGGAATTTTTTATCAAACATTTGTCTCATCTTATCGTTAAGAGTGAGACTGGTGTGAAGGTATCAGTTGTGTATTGGGGCAATAAGTTTACAGAAACTGTGTGGGACGATGGTATATCTGTGATACCTATAAACCAGCCTCATAAGTCTCCATTTTCTTCTTTTATCAATAGAAGGTATCTAAATAAAAAGTTAAATCTATTAGTGGCAAAGATTGGCATCGACCTCGTTGAATCTATCGACTGGGAGGGACCTTTGGCTTTTTGTAGTTTATCTGTACCAGTAGTTACAAGATTACATGGTTCAAATGTGTATTTCGATCATTTGTCTGGAAACAAAACTCCATGGAACGTACGGCTTATGGAATATAATGCTTTGCGTAATTCTGATGCCTATATAGGAGTTAGCCGACAGGCTCTCGACCTGACGGATAAATTATTCAGTCTGTCTTCGAATAAGAGAAAATGTGTAATATATAATCCTGTGGATATAAACATGCCCCCTCTTTCATCTAGTGACATGAACAAAAATACAATAACGATACTTTATTGGGGGACAATTGTTGAGAAAAAGGGGGTACTTGATTTGCCTCTTATTTTCAACAGGATATGCGAGCAAAACGACAATGTCAAACTCATTCTCATCGGACAGGATGCAGTAGTGAATGGTTCTTCGACATGGGAAAAATGCAAATCTCTCTTTTCAAAGCAATCGATCGGTTGTGTATCGTATTTAGGTCGCTTACCTTATGACAAGACTATGTCATACGCTAACAGTGCCGATATTTGCATATTTCCAAGCCATGCAGAAACTTTCGGTTTGGTCTTACTGGAGGCAATGTTACTGCGGAAGGCAATTGTTTGTTCCGATATCGATTGTTTTCAAGAGATTATAGGAGACAGTAACTGTGTTTGCAAATGCAGGGTGAAACGTATCGATGAATTTGCAGAGGCTTTGCAACGGCTAATCTCGAATCCCATTTATAGGTGTGAACAAGCCGACAGGGCTTATCTAAATGCAACTGCTAGATTCAACACCAACGAGATAGTGGCACAAAACATCGAATTTTACAATCGAGTTATAAGAGATAGCTCCAAACATCATGTAGAAGAATCCTAACTCAACTGCTTTATTAGAAAATTTAAACGGACTTTTTATTTATAAAATCACATATCATACGAAGGGGAGTTAAGGCTTTTTTTGTATTGCCATCTTGAAGAAAGTCAAACATTTCAGTACAACTACGTAAAATATAGAAATGCTTCATTATAGTGAAATTTCTGATAGAGTATAATTCCTAAACGAAGTGATTAATTTCTTAACTCTTGATTCATATTATTCATAAACGCCTTATGCAAAAAGGGATAAGCATTATTTTGCCCACACTTAATCGGGCTGATTATCTGGCAAGTACAGTTGATTGCTTAATAGAGCAAGATTTTGGGGAGCCGTATGAAATAATTATTGTAGACCAATCGGCAGCCATTGACAGTACTATGTATAGTCGTGCAAAAGATAGTGATACATTGATTAAGTACTATCATGTGACTGAATTTAGAGGGCTACCTGAAGCTCGTAATTTCGGTGTGCAACACACACAATACGCCTACATCCTATTTCTAGATGATGATATCGAGTGTGACTGCAACCTGCTCAAAGAGCATTACAAGTTCTTGTCACAACCTGATATCGCAGTAGTGGCAGGGGGAATTACAGAAAAATATAAGAATAATCCCAAATCGAAAAATGTAGGCAAGTTCCATTTCTATACGGCAACTCCAGAACGGGGATTCCACATTAATCATAAAGAATATGTAGATCATGGCGGAGGTGGAAATTATAGCATAAAAAAAGACATATTTTTAGAAGTTGGTGGTGTTGATGAATATTTGAATTATGGAGCTGCTCTATATGAAGAAACCGAAATATGTTTACGAGTAAAGGAACTTGGATACAAAGTTTTTTTTAATTATGATGCTCATGTATGGCACTTGGCTGCTGATACAGGCGGTTGCAGGGTTCTGGATATCAATCGCTATATTGCTTCATTAGTACATAACCGGGCTTTATTGATTAGCCGTCATCTCAATGTATCATAGCCAGCTGCTTACATCTATTTGTTTGTCGTCTTGTTGTCATCATACGCTTTTTACTTACCGCAATCCCGGACTGTTTAGACTTTTTGCAAAAACA
>ENA-OQAR01000194-OQAR01000194.1-human-gut-metagenome-genome-assembly--contig:-NODE-194-length-16989-cov-2.498043_pt1 | contig 16989 bp, 20 predicted proteins | sample MGYA00242738_ERZ504533 | MGnify/ENA primary metagenome ERZ504533 (study PRJEB26092, sample SAMD00036276) | human gut metagenome | host: Homo sapiens | study: EMG produced TPA metagenomics assembly of... | reverse complement strand
AATATTACAGACAAAGAATGAGATGTGTTATCCTAGAGCGTGTCTGAAAAATCATTCCCGCAATCTGCACGCCCCCACTTTTGCGGGATATTTCACCCGAATCAGTTGCCGTAGCCCGCTACGGCGCCCTCATCCGGGCAAAAATATCCCACAAATTGTGACGCACATCTTGCAGAAAGCCTTTTTTCAGACACGCTCTGGTTAAAGAAACACAGAGATGGGGATTTTCTTTGGGATAATGTGTATAATGGTATGGATTATTTTGGTTATATGTGTATAAAATAATTATTCCCGGCTGTCTACACCATTTTTTCACAGATATCATTCAGACAGCACCTGTCACAGTAAGGTTTAGTGCGTGCTGTACAGACATCACGGCCATGATTGACCAGGCGGTGACAGAAATCATTGCCTTCTTCGGGCGGAATGATCTTCCATAAAGCCATTTCTACTTTCTTAGGTTCTTTCATATTATCGACCAGACCGATGCGGTTGGAAAGACGGATGCAATGGGTATCTGTCACGATCGCCGGTTTGCCGAATACATCTCCCATAATCAGATTGGCACTCTTTCTTCCAACTCCGGGAAGCTTCAGCAGAGCATCAAAATCCCCGGGAACATTGTCATGATACTGTTCGTGGAGGATTTTCATGCAGGCACTGATATCTCTTGCTTTACTCTTACCCAGACCACAGGGACGTACGATTGCTTCGATATCTGCAACATCTGCATTTGCAAGAGCTTCTACAGTAGGGAACTTTGCATACAGATCCTGTACAATTACATTTACTCTTGCATCTGTACATTGTGCAGCCAGACGCACACTTACCAGTAATTTCCATGCATTATCATAATCCAGAGTGCAGTCTGCATCAGGATATTCCTTTTTTTAACCGTTCAATGACCTCGAGAGCCAGTTCCTGTTTTGTCATAAGTGTTCTATCTCCATTCTGCTGATATTTTTATATTTTGTTTTTTCCTCAGGTGTATTTTGAAAAAACATTCTCACAAATTGTGACACACATCTTGCGAAAAAACATTTTTTCAAACACGCTCTTTTTATTTCAGATGAGTTACTGTTTACTCTGTTCTCAGTAACGCAGCCAAAATTCATTCCAGATTGCCTGCGGCAATGGGAGTTTTGGCTTGTATGTCTCGGGATTTTTGGCATATTTCATGCCAAAAACACCTCGCGGAATAGTGATATGTGAACAGTAACCAGTAATCATACGACACTATAATAACACAAACAACACCCTCTTGCATTTCCAATTTCCCTATATTAAAATAAAACCAACCATTGTAAACAAGAGGGAAAAGAATGAAGGTACGAATGTATAATGTAGGTTTCGGAGACTGCTTCTGTCTCCGGGACAGAAAGAAGAGTCTGCTGGTAGATTTCGGAACAAATAACAGCAGGATAGAGGGCGCCCCAGAAGAGAAATATTTGATGTGATCATCTCAGATCTGTCTACGATCAAGAGTAAAAATCTGCTTCTGACACATTTTCATATGGATCATCTGTCAGGGCTTCTTTATATGATGAAGAAAAAAAGATATTTCTGTTGACTTTGGGAAAATTTATCTTCCCGATGTTTTTTCAAAAAAAAGAAATGAGCAGAACACTGGTGCTGCTGCTTCTGGCAGATTTGTTAAAAGAATCCGGACTGCCAAGCCGTCAGGTCAGCCTGTTTGCACTGGTGGATGCACTTCTGGAGAACAAACAGAACGTGGAACTGTTAAGCAGGGGAAAACTGTTTGAAAACAAATATCAGGCACTCTGGCCGGATACAGATGTAATCCGGAAGGAGACGGACGAAGTCTATAACAGAATCTGTGAAGACGGGAAATTTAAAGAAGTAATGGATGTTCTGCTTGAATTTGCAGAGAAACTGAGACTGATCGTATGGTCTATGACTGCTGAAGGCAATAAACCAGCGGAAACTGTGGAAAAAGAAACAGATTCAACAGCATCTGAGCTGACAGAACAGCCGGAGGTCCGTCAGAAAATTATCCGGGCATATGTGTATGAACGTGAATTTCGCAGAATCAAAGCACTTCCTGATTTTAAGAAACTGCTGGCATGGCTGAATGAGAATCAGATAAATCTGCGGCAGTTCAAGCATAAGATCAGTATTGTGTTCCAGAATGCCAGAGACGGAGAATTAAATCTTTTGTTTACCGGGGATGCACAGCCTGAGCATCTGAAAATGATCGCAGAGAACTATGATGGAAAATTGCCATTATACGAACATTACTGGTGTATCAAGGTGCCCCATCATGGAACACAGGGACATTATTTTGATTTCTCTCAGTATGAACCTGAAAATATGCTAATCTCTAATGGAATCCATTTTGCCAACAGCAAGAAAGAGTCAAAAGAACTCCGTACTTCACCGCTTTATGGAGGATTGTTCTATATTCCGGATACCCATATGTACTGTTCAAACTGTGACTGCTGTGACAGTTACGAGAACGGATGCTCCTGCAAGGAGGCGGATGTTATATCTCCAGCTTATTACAAGGATATATAAAGCGGTATATTTTGCTCGAATTCGGTTGCCGTAGTTATAGTCTGATTTGATTAAAATTAACATAGTGAGAGATTTTTATGACCTGATAAATATAAAACAGCAGACATCTGTATATTCCATTGAATATACAATGCCTGCTGTTGAATTTTTTACAGAATTTATATGATCATAAATTTTATTGGATTATTTTGCCGGTGTCAGGTGCCAGATATCGTTGTTGTACTGCTCGATAGTTCTGTCAGAAGAGAAGAATCCGGCTTTTGCAATATTAACCAGCATCTTCTTAGCCCATGTTTTTCTGTCTGCATAATCAGCCAGTGCCTGATCTTTTTTCTCAACATAATCGTTGAAGTCAAGCAATGTCATGAACCAGTCTTTGCTTACCAGTTCGTGGTGCAGTCTTTCGAGATTTTCTTTGTGGCCAAGTGCCAGCATCTTTTCACTTACAATGAAGTCAACACATTCCTTGATGCGTTTGTCATTTTCATAAATATCTCTGGAGCAGTAGTCAGCTTTCTCGTAATGTTCGATAACTTTCTCACTGGATTCACCGAAGATATAGATGTTATCTTCACCAACCAGTTCGCTGATCTCAACATTAGCGCCATCCATAGTTCCCAGAGTAACGGCACCGTTCAGCATGAACTTCATGTTACCTGTACCACTTGCCTCTTTGGAAGCCAGGGAGATCTGCTCAGAAATATCGCATGCAGGGAATAATTTTTCGGCTGCGGATACATTGTAGTTTTCAACCATAACAAGCTTCATGTATGGTGCAACTTCCGGATCATCTTTGATGAGATCCTGGAGTGTGAGCAGAAGATGAATGATATCCTTTGCGATCACATAAGCAGGAGCTGCTTTTGCACCGAAGATAAAGGTTACAGGCTGAGCAGGTTTCTTTCCACCCTTAATCTCCAGATATTTGCTGATGATGTACAGAGCATTTAACTGCTGGCGTTTGTACTCATGGAGACGTTTTGATCTGGATATCATAGATGCTGTTCTCATTAATTTCAACACCTGTGTTAGAGAGGATAAATTCTTTTACAGGTTTTTCTTAGCTTCTGTTTTTGATCTCAAGAAGCTTGTTCAGAACTGCCTCATCATCCTTATATTTCAGGAGATTTTCCAGAGCAGTTGCATTTGTTTTAAACTCATCACCGATCAGAGAGGTAATATAGTCTGTCAGCAGATGATTGCAGTGCATTAACCAGCGGCGGAATGTGATACCGTTAGTTTTGTTGTTGAATTTCTCCGGATAAATATCATAGAAAGCTTTCAGCTCGCTTGTTTTCAGGATTTCTGTATGCAGGGCAGCAACACCGTTGATGGAGAATCCATAGTGGATATCCATATGTGCCATGTGAACCAGGTTGTTCTTGTCGATGATGGCTACATTTTCCTGAGGATATTTTGCTTTGATCTTTTCATCCAGCTTTTCGATGATTGGTACAAGGTGAGGAACTACATCAAGAAGGTAGTCCATTGGCCATTTTTCCAGAGCCTCTGCAAGGATAGTATGGTTTGTGTAAGCACATACTTTGGATACGATTTCAGCAGCTTCATCAAAGGCGATTCCACGTTCTGTCAGGAGACGGATTAGTTCAGGAATGATCATACTTGGGTGAGTATCGTTGATCTGGATCACTGCGTAGTCTGCAAGGTCATGCAGGTTGCAGCCTTTCTTTGTTGCTTCGTCCAGGATGAACTGAGCGGCATTGGATACCATGAAGTACTGCTGGAAGATACGGAGTTTACGTCCGTCATCATCGCTGTCATCCGGATACAGGAACAGTGTCAGGTTGTGAAGGATGTCCTTTTTGTTAAAGGAAATTCCATCGTGAACCATAGATTCGTCTGCCAGATCGATGTCAAATAAGTGCAGATGAATGGATTTGTTATTGTAGCCTGCACGTCGATATCGTACAGGGAAGATTCAGTGAGAATCCGCGGAACGGTACAGTATAGGAAACACCTGCAGGTGTGAGCCAGCTGTGTTTTTCAATCCATGGGTTCGGAGTTTCTTTCTGAAGTCTGTTCTCAAAGAGCTGTTTGAACAGTCCGAGGTGATAGTTCAGACCAATACCTTCGCCCGGAAGTCCCAGAGTTGCGATAGATCCAGGAAGCATGCTGCCAGACGTCCAAGACCGCCGTTACCAAGAGATGGTTCCGGTTCAACTTCTTCGATAGCAGCGATTTCTTTGCCGTTTTCTTTTAAGAATTTAGCAACATCATCGTAGATTCCAAGGTTGATCAGGTTGTTGGATAATAATTTACCGATCAGGAATTCAGCGGAAATATAATAAATCTTCTTCTTTCCGTCCTGATAGCCTCTTTCGAAGAGCTGGTTCTTTGTATAGATTAATAATGCATTGTAGATTTCTTCGTCTGTGCACTGAGTGCGTTTTTCTTATACAGGTCGTAGATGAGTTTTTCTAAAGTTTCCATCGTAATCTCCCTTTCTGAAATGAATATGTGTTTTTTTTATGAGTTAGATTGCTTATTTTTTTAGTTTTTGAATAGTGTATTGTTTTTTGATTTATATCAGGAAGAGAAGTTCTCTTGCTGACATCTATAACTATATCAGCAGTCTATTAAAAAAAATACAACAAAAATTGCGATTTTATGACAGGTTTCTGCGAAATTTTGTGAGGAGACATTCCGGTTGCCTGCTGGAACTTTTTTGATGAAATAGCTGGTGTTGTTGAAGCCTACTTCCAGTGCGATCTCTGTGACAGAGGAGTCGGAATGCAGAAGCAGAGGCTTTGCTTTTTCAATGCGCAGGTCATTGATGTAGGCGATCAGAGTCTTGCCGGTATATTGCTTAAACAGTTTCATAAAGTAGTATTCGCTGTAATTGGAGAGCGCAGTGAGCTCTGCCGCGGTCAGTGACTGTGAATAATTGAGGTTGATGTAGTCCAGGATCTTTTTTAATAGAAGCAAGACTTTTTGTTCTCTTCCTTATCTGCGGGAGTGATGTAATTTCCCATGAGCATTTCGTAGAAAAAGCTGAAGAACAAAGCCTTTAATTTTACGAAATAATATGCTTTTTTTTCTTTATGGCAGGAATGGATCCTGTCAAAAAGCAGGCAGATATTCCCATAATTGTCATCAGATCTGGAAATAATATGGGTAAATTCCGCCTGATTATCCATCAACAGGGAAATGACACGTTCCTGACATAAATCTCCCGCCGGGCCTGACAGAAAGTTCAGGTCAAAAACAATACTACGGAAATAAAGGATATTCTTCAGATCTGTTTTTATGCCATGGAGAACTCCACGGTTCACAATGATCAGGTCACCGGCCTTGACGCGGAGGATCTCTTTATTCAGACGGACCAGTCCGCTGCCGGATTCAATATAGATCAGTTCCATCTCGTCATGCCAGTGGTTGTAGAGGGAATGGAAGATTTCGCAGTTGTCTGTATAAGTTTCTATGGGAAGCTCAAAGGAGCCGTGAGAGCTTCGTTCTTTCAGGGTATCATCTACTTCGATCGTGGGAGTAACTGGCATGGAAAGCGCCTCCTTTTTTCAGAGATTTTTTATCTGTAGTAAGACAATGGAATCAAAAGTATTATTATGGTCGATCCACTGATAGGAGCCATTATACTTCTGGCAGATATCTTCAATAATAGAAAGCCCATATCCATGAGCTTCCGGTTCTGATTTCGTAGTCTTATGTGTAAAAGTCTGCATCGGGTTCTTGGTATTGTGCATATACACAGTCAGAAATCCGTTGGAAATGTTTGCAGACAGTCGGATTTCAGGATCAGGATTGCCGGAAGCGCTACAAGCTTCGATAGCATTGTCCAGAAGATTAAAAAATATACTGCTCAGGTCAGTCGTATTAATGGAAATCTTTTCCGGTAAAAGGATCTCGTAGGATATCTGGATATGTTCCTGTTCTGCACGAAGCCGTTTCCCTTCCAGGATTGCCTGTAACAGGTTATTCTGACAGTAAGGATGAAAACGCTTTTTCTGAAAAGTCTGATTCAGATTTCTGATCGCAGTATCAGCCTGCTCATATTCTCCCTGTTCCAGAAATATCTGGAAATCCTGAAGTCCCTGTACAGTTTTGACCTGAAAATCCCGAGTATCCTGTCTGCGGATCTGAAGACTGTAATCCTGTTCCTGTTTTAACTGTTTCTGTTTTTGAAGAAAAGCCAGTTCCATTTCAGCATTGGATTTCTTTAACACATCAGAAAGAACGCAGTATAAAAGGATACAGATAAGGACCATAAATACTGCCAGGATCAGAAACATATGATCAATTTTTTCTGTATAAATTGTAGACAGAAAATATAGTAGCTGGAATACAAAGAGGAAGAGAAATAAAGGAATCAATTTAATGTTCTTTTTCATGACTGAAATCCTCCTCTGGTTGTTTTTTCTTGTGGTCTGCAATTAAGCCGGGACAGAACAGAAGCGGTATATGTTTCTGCTTCCTCATATTTTTTCATATCCATCAAATACATGACAGACATGATGTGATTCTCAATATCGTGATTCCATTTCCGGAGACTGGCATATTCATTACTTAACTGAACGGAATCATTTATCTGCTTTTTCATCAGCTCAATTTCCATTTTTTTCTGTAAATATTCCCTGTGCTGTTGGGCTAAAGAATGGACTGCACGCAGAAACAACAGATAACTGCCGATGCATATGATCCAGTAAATGATGCTCAGAGCCAGAACTGCTTCGGGCTTTTTCTGAAGGGAAATTATAACATTGAGAAAAACCGGAGCGACCAGTGGCAGTAACAGTTGTAAAAAGGTGAGTATTTTCAAATAATCTATACACTGTCGCAGGATTTCTGATATTTTCCAGAGAAGAAACAGGCCAAGCAGGATGTTGGAGAGTTCGATAACGAAATATTCTGCAGGTGAACAACTGGATATCAGGTTGTGCGGAGTATAGGTATTGGTCGGTATAAAAAGATTATGAAGTGCAATGAAAACACTGGTACATAAAATTTCCGGACAGATTACCAGCAGCTGGAAAATAAAATAAACAGCTAAATTTTTTCATAAAAGATGCCTGGAATAAAAAAAAGTGTTACAAGAAAATGTTGTAAGCTGAAATACGATTGTTATTCCATTATGCTGTGATTCACGCTTGAACCAAAATAACAATGCCATAAATACTGACAGACACAAAAACAGTGGAAGTGAGATCTTGCGTTTGCAGAGCAGGATTCTGCAGCAAAAGTAAAGCAGTCCAAAACACAGATAAAGGCTGGATAGAATACACAAAAATAGATTGATCATATGACTGCCCATTTACTGTACCTCCCTGTGACCGGCAAGCATCATGAAAGCAAATGAATCCTTAAACTGCTGGTAATAAGATCTGCTGACAGGGATCTCTGTGTTATCAGAAAGTATAATGCCCTTATGACTGTAAGTACGTACAGCATGGAGATTGACGGCAAAGCTGTTATGGCAGAGACAGAAATCTGGTTTCATTCTTTCTGTAAGAGCTGTCAGTCTTTCTTTTGTTGTATATGTTCCTGTTCTGGTATAGATCGTGGTCTGCCTCAGATTTCGTTCCAGATAAAGAATATCGGAGCAGAGCACCTGATAATTGCGTGAATTTCCGGAGAAATACAGATATCGTGTATGCAGTTTCTCGAGCTTCTGGCACGCTGCTCTCAGAGTCAGAGGAAGATACTTTTCCATCTGCTGTTTATGGATAAAGTAGGTGTGTTCTGTCTCATATACTGCGGTAGCATATTGCAGATACTGGCTGATAAAAATAATCTGAGTGTCCGGATTGATATGGTTGATCTTTTCTGCAAGTGAGATGCCATTTACAGTGTCAGAACCAAGATCAATATCCGTCAGTACAATGGGATAAGGGCATCCATTTTCAGCAACAGCCCGGAGAAATTCATCACCGGATATAAAATGTGTTATTTCAAAAGCTCCCGGAGGATACTTTTGCAGAATAGTATGTATTATTTCATAATGTGAAGGGTTGTCTTCGCAGATTGCAAGTTTCAAAATTGGATTAAGCTCCTTTGGATTAAAGTGGTTGTAGTTTCTTATGTCAGTGACAATATCTGTCGGATATGCCAGATGGATAAAATGAACTGTATTTCCAATAATCATACTATAAAAATAACGGGATGCAATTTGTCTGTGAGGAAGATTGGAAAAAAATTGGTTTAAATATGTAGTGAAATATAGTTGTTTGTGTGAATGCATGCGATTTCGGGAGTCTGTGTGATACAATCAGGATATGGAAACAAAGAAGCGAATTTTAAAGATTTTGTGCGTGAAAAATTATTAATTCCTGGTACTTTCAAGCGCTGAATATAGAATATATGTGAAAGCGGTATTGTTTCATGGGAGAAGAAAAAATATTATAAGAATGCTGTCTGAAAATCATTATGGACATATATAAAGTGACTGGAAGTATCAGGAAACTTCTGGTAATAATACAAATGACGAAGGAATAGACAGAGAGTGGGAATGGGTTAGCTTACAAGAGCTTCCCATTCCTGCATTTCTTTTCTCGTATAGATAATCGGTAAGATGTTCTTCGTAAAGGACAATCAGCCCCTTTATTATTTCTCAGAGTATTTTTCGATTACACAATTATGTGTTTTCTGTTTTTTATCATAAGAAATTCCAACAAGTAAAATATTGTCAGTATAATTTGTAATAGCCTCAGGGTACTGCCTGTTTTTTTATCTGCCGGATTGCGGTCTGGGCATTTTTGATTCCATTTTAACTCAACAACAAGTGCAGGGTAATCTCTGGAATATTCTGGTTTTGGGAGGTAGACAAATCTGCAAAAACCTCTGCCTGCAGGAAATTCACGTATAGGTTTAAAAATAATACCGCATAGTGCTGAGATAACCGATGGACAGAATGCTGCTGAGGGAGTTTTCGTTGTTGTACTGAATAGCTGAAGCGTATTCATTGTGTATTTTTTCAATGGATCTGGCCACAGTGTCTGCGTCCATGTCCAGAGTGGCATCCAGCAACTCTGAGGATTCCTGCTGGAATGTCAGAAATTCATTCCATTTCTTTCGTTTAACAGCTTTGGCAAGTTCCTGACGGATTTCTTCGTTTGGAACAAATGCAGAATGAGTGTCCTGATCATAACCCAGATATCCCAGATGGATCAGGCAGGTAAGAATATCATCTCTGCAGGTAAAGTTCACCATATCATTCTGGAAAGTCGTAGGATCGATTTCTACGGAATTACCGGACAACATTTCTATAATGGCAGTTTTGAGTCCGTCAAAATCCATATTGATCAGAGGCACAATTGCTTCGTAGGTTCCGGTATCCGACCAGTAGCTTTGGAATTTATTCCAGATCATTAATTCTACTACTGCTTTAGGATTGTATACCTGATATTGCTCCAGCAGATAACCGTCATACCAGTGCTTGGTTTTGGAGAAATCCCGGTGGTATTTTTCGCAGAGCATTCGTACTTCTTCCTCCGTAAAGCCAATATATCTGGAAAAGATCCTGGCGTCAGTCATTGTAAACTCCGCAAAATTGTTCAGAGCTGACTGTGTTTTGATTTTTTTGATTGGAAGAATCCCGGTGAGGTAAGCCAGTTGAATATATTTGGTAGGTTCAGAACCTTTGAACATACCGCGGAGAAAGTTGATGTATTCCTCTTGGACTATCAGGTCGGTAGAGGCATCTCGGATTAAAACATCCCATTCATCAATAATTACTACGAACTTTTGACCAGTGGCAGTGTTAATGCAGGACAGAGCCTCAGGCAGAGAGCTTATGGAGTCAGGCAGAATTTCAGGGTAATAATTTCTTAATTCCAGAATCGTTTTTTCAGTGATGTAGGAAACTACATTCTCCGGACCGCCGGCTGGTTCCATACACCATTGAATATCCAGATGGATCACATCATATTGATTCAGATATTTCGTGAAACCAGGTGCCTGACCGATTTCCAGAGATGAGAACATTTCTTCGGAACTACAGCCTTTACAGTAATATGCGGTGAGCATATCGGCAGTGATGGATTTCCCGAACCTACGGGGGCGACTGTTGCATATGAATTTTGCAGTGGTGTCCATAACCTTATTTGTATATGCCAGCAAACCGGTTTTATCTACATAGATTTCTGAATTCAGCGCAACCTGAAAAGCACTGTTTCCGGAATTTACAAATCGTCCCATGGAAATGACTCCTTTCTGTTCAGTGATTTTTATCATGTATACTGATTGGTTTCTTTGGTCTATTGTAAAATGCTATATTCAGAATGTCAATGAGGTATGGGAAAGATATCAGACATCTGATACGGGAGCGCAGGAATAAATTTTGTCAATAGAATAATCCCCTGGAAGTACTGATTACTTCCGGGGGATTATCTTGTGATACAAATATGTACTGTTATATAGTGCGTATATAACGTTTTAACTCCTCGTAAAAAATTTTCTCTGGTTCCGGCCATGATAACGATGATTATCAAATCATCAAGCTGTCTCACCCGATATGTCAGTTCATAATTAGTTTTATTATAATAAATGTCATAACCGTACATTCCTGCCAGATCACCTGTCTTTTCTTCGCCGATGGAATAATCTTCACATATCATTTCAATAGCTTCTTTGTACAGAGATTTCAGCTTTTTATCTTTAAGTTTTTTCAGAAATTTTTGCTGCAGGTGGAAGGATCTGTACCTGTGTCATTTTTCATCCTCCGTTCCGAAAACATCCTCTAAGGAGTATCCTCCTGATTTAGATTCTGCGACCCGGTCTGCTTCGGCAAGCATTGCTTCAACTGCCGGACGGATTTTTCGCTGTGTCTGTTTAAATTTCTCAAGTAATTCTTCACCGCTATATCCCTGTCTGATCAGATCGGCAAGAATCTGTTCGGCAAATTCACCACTGGTATTTTTCTTTAACGGGGCGTAAAACCAGTTCGTTTCCACGCATGATACATTCTGCTTCCGTATTAAAAACCCAGAAGCGTAAAAAAATTTCTGCGGGATAGTAATCTGGCGTTTTAGATGAAATACTGACTTTTTTTTTGATTCCATGGATGTGCTGCCTTTCAATGGGATTGTTGCTGTTGCCATTCGTGTATGCCTCCTTCCTATTTTATGTTTGTTTATTCTGTAATATACATACTGCTTGGTTTCTTTGTTCTTTGTTATATTGTAAAATATTATGTTTGGGATGTCAATTACAGAGAAGTAAAATCAGTTTCTTTATTGAATAGAAAAATTTTTTCTATTTGGCAGAAAATATGATTAGTGATATCATAAAAACATATCTGTAAAATTGTGCAAATGTATCCTGCTTCTGCATTGCGGTAATTCCATGAAACGATGCAATGGATTCTTTTATCAAGTGTGTTAAACAGAATCGGCGAAAGACATTGTACAGAAACAGCAGGAGTTAAGGATGGAAGATATAATGGAAGACAATTTTGAAAAATTAAATCTGCTTCTGGAGCAGGAACAGTGTGAATTTGTGGATATTCCAGATGGTTTTACCGGACAGACGGAGAGTGGAGAATTACGACTGATCTATCTGATGAATGATGCAGTGGAGAGTTTTCTGGTTCTGAAAAATGCCAGGATGACGGGAAATTATGTCAGGGATTATGAAGGTGAGTTTGAGGGCTCTGTAGAGAAGGCAGACAGGGATTTATGTGAAGTAGAGTATATTCTGGTGGTTCATCAGGGGCGAAATGTGTTTACTGTATTTTTTGAAGATATTTTGTTGGAAACACAGTTGTATAATTATGGAGAGCTGGGACATTTCTGGGTGAAGGGCTATGAAAATCTCAGGGTAATGGAGTATCAGATTGCCATATTGCGTGATAAATATGAGTATCTGGGAGAAAAAATATTGCACTGAGTATGAAGGAAAGCTGGCAATGCTGCGTGATTTCCCGCCGTTAAACTATCTTTTTTTATCCGGCAGTACCGGAGAAGTATATTGTTCCGGTGGACAACCCATGGGAGGTAACGGCGGAAGCACTGGCAGTTATGCAGGAACTGGCAACGGAAGCAGGAGATGAAAAACTGGGAAAAATGCTCAGGCGTTATGAAAAAAATCCGGATATATCAAATGCCAAAAAGATAGCCGGAATGCTTTGCAGGAGCAGTCATTTACCGGTGATTACTCTGCTGGGAGAAAAAATCAGGGAAGCAGCATCGGTCTATCCGGATAGAGATTTTGGCAGAAAACAGAATAAATATCTACATGAATTGATGGAAAAAGCTGAACGAAGAAAAGAAGAATTGGAAGCAGAGAATATTCAGACTCTGATCTACAGAGAAGAACCTTTCATTTATGACTGTGATTCCATATCGTTTCAGGTATATCTTATGATTGTGAGAAAAGGTGTATGGAAGCAGAAAATAATGGTTGAGAAAATATAAAGTAGTCCGAACAGGAATAAAGAAGGGATTATAATAATAATGGATAAATTATTAGACTTAACAAGAGACTTTGATGCAGCGAAAGCTGCTTTTGAAACATATCTGGATGAATATGACAGAGCGGATGATAAGATTCATCTGAAAATCGTACATACTTATGGAGTGGTTGATGCAGCAGAGGACATTGCCCGCCGTATGGGGCTGGATGAGGAAGATGTACAGCTGGCGAAGGTAATCGGATTGCTCCATGATATTGGAAGATTTGAACAGATTAAACGATTTGACAGCTTTGAACCGGGAACCATGGAGCATGCAGTATATGGTGCACAGCTTCTGTTCGGACCGGAGAAAATGATCCGCAGATTTGTGAAGGATGACAGGTTTGACAGTCTGATCTGCACTGCGATTGAGAAGCACAGTGATTTCAAACTGGAAGAAATTACGGACGAGAGAACCCTGCTTCATGCAAAGTTAATCCGAGATGCAGACAAGCTGGATAATTGCAGGGTAAAGCTGGAAGAGTCAATGGAAACACTTCTGGGAGTGGATGAGAAGGGTGTTGGTGAAGGAGTGATCGCACCAAAAGGTATGGGAGCCTGTATGGCAAAGGAATCTGTATTATCTTCAGACAGAGTTTTCAAAAGTGGACTACTGGATTTCCTATATTGCTCAGTATTATGATATCAATTTCCCGGAAACTATGAGATCATGCGTGAACATGATTATGTGAAAAGAATCATGGACAGGGTTCCTTATGCATTGCCGGAAACACAGGAAAAGATGGATATTCTGGCAGCAGAGATGGAGGAATATATGGATGAGAGAATTCGAAACAAAAAATAAAAATTGCGAAAAGCAATAAACAGTGGGTGGGGACATATGAAAAGACAAGAGTGAACAAAATGGATATGGATAAAACAGAGAAGAATCAGGAGAAATTCACCTGCGGAGAATTCGAATATCAGGTCATAAGAAGTGCCAGAAAAACCATGACTCTGGAGGTTCGCAGGGATGGAAACGTAATCGTTCGCGCACCTCTCCGTACAGGTCTGCCGAGGATCAAAAGATTTGTAAACCAGAAGCAGGAGTGGGTTCTGGGATGTCTGGAACGGACAAAAGAATACCGGGAACAGAAGCCGCTGAGCGCAGATCTGAGCGAATCGAAACGAAATGTCTATATACGAAAAGCAAAAGAAACGATTACCAAAAGAGTTTCTTATTTTGCCAGACTCATGGGCGTTTCTTACCGCAATATCACCATCAGAGAACAGAAAACAAGATGGGGAAGCTGTAGCAGTGAGAAGAATCTGAACTTTAACTGGAAACTGATACTGGCACCTCCGGAAGTGCTGGATTATGTAGTGGTACATGAACTCTGCCATCTGAAGGAAATGAATCATTCGAAGGCATTCTGGGACGAGGTCGGGAAAGTAATGCCGGAGTATGAGACGTACAAGTTGTGGCTGAAAGAAAACGGATGGAAGTTATAAATATATCTTTGGGTGTTGATATTTTATAACTCTTGAAAAGAAATATTTTGATGTGAATTTAAGGAGATAAATGTTAATGAAAATGATAGCTGATCTGCACATTCATTCCAGATTTTCCATGGCGACAAGCAAAGAGGGCATGCCTGAAAATCTGGATTTCTGGGCGAGAAAGAAAGGAATTTCACTGATTGGAACAGGTGATTTCACGCATCCGGTATGGAGAGAAGAACTGAAGGAGAGACTTGTTTCAGAGGGAAACGGCCTGTATCGCCTCAGAGATGCATATGTAAAAGAAGAAAGCCGGAAGTTCCCGGGAGAAGGAACACGTTTTGTTGTCTCCGGGGAAATCAGTTCTATTTATAAGAAAAATGGAAAGACCAGAAAAGTACACAATGTAATCCTGCTTCCCAGTCTGGAGGCAGCAGATGCCATGGCACAGCGTCTGGAAAAAATCGGAAATATTCACTCAGATGGTCGTCCGATTCTTGGTCTGGACAGTCATGATCTTCTGGAAATGATGCTGGATGTATGCCCGGAAGGAATTCTGATTCCGGCTCATATCTGGACACCGCATTTCTCTGTATTAGGTGCGAAATCAGGATTTGATTCTGTAGAGGAATGTTTCGAGGAACTGGCACCGTATATATATGCACTGGAAACAGGGCTTTCCTCTGACCCGGCTATGAACTGGAGAATTTCCAAACTGGACCGCTATCAGCTTGTATCCAATTCAGATGCACATTCCCCGTCTAAACTGGGACGCGAGGCGAATCTGTTGGATATTGACTGTTCCTATGAAGGACTTTATCGGGCAATCCAGACTGGCGAAGGGCTGGAAGGAACAGTAGAATTTTCCTGAAGAGGGGAAATATCATTTCGATGGTCACAGAAAATGTGGTGTATCATTAAGTCCTGTGGAAGCAGAACGGCTTGGAGGAATCTGCCCTGTCTGCGGAAAGAAGCTGACCATGGGCGTAGATCACAGAGTAGAACAGCTTGCAGACAGAGCGGAAGGTTTTGTGAAAAAAGATGGTAAGAAATATGAAAGCCTTGTACCTCTGCCGGAAGTGATCTCTGCATGTATGGGCTATTCCACTGCAAGTAAGAAAGTGCAGGGGTGTTTTGAACAGATGATTCAGACACTGGGGACAGAATTCGACATTCTGCGAAATGTACCGTCAGAAGATATTAAATCCTGTGCAGGAGAACGGATTGCGGAAGGAATTGAAAATGTAAGAACCGGAAATGTGAAGAGAATTCCGGGGTATGATGGGGAATATGGAAAGATTGAATTGTTTGATGAAAATTAAACATAGAATGATGAAATTATAAAAACGGCCTATAAGAGAATGATTAGCGAGGAAATAGTGTATGAAGAAAATAGGGATTATTTCAGATACCCATGGCCTGCTCAGGCCGGAAATACTGGAAATTTTAAAGGGTTGCGACTGTATTATCCACGCAGGTGACGTAAACAAACCGGAAATTCTGGATACACTGCGTATGATGGGTTCTATTTATGTAGTCCGAGGAAATAACGACAAAGATTGGGCAGAGGGAATGGTGAAAACCTTACACTTTACCATAGAAGGGGTAAAATTTTTCATGACTCACAATAAAAAAGATGTAGACTGGGATTTAAAAGACACACAGGTAGTCATCTTCGGACACACCCATAAATACTTCGAAAAAAATGATAGACAACCGTCTATGGCTAAACCCGGGAAGCTGCGGCCCCAGACGCTTCGACCAGGAGATTACCATGGCAGTAATGACAGTCGATAATGGAACTTATCAGTGGGAAAAGGTTGCCATGATTCCTGAAAAGTAAACAGAAGACAAAGTAGATTGGTCAGGAGGGAAGAAAAAATACACAGTAATGAAAGTGGTGATAATATGCACAAGTGGAATGAGATTACAGATGAGAATTCGCTGAAGGAATTTATGGAAAGAGTGTCGTTTTTTCCATGATAGCTGTATCAAAGAGATGCATTATCTGAGCGGAGCATATGTTAATGAAAACCTGGATATGTATCCTGTAAACGATCGCAGGATTCTGAGAGTAATAATACAACGGCAGTATGAAGAAGATTCAATGATTGAAATGGAATTTCAGGGATTAAAATATTTAAAGTTATTTCCGGCAGACGAACGCTATTCATGCGAAATACTCGATTCCAATATAATTCTGAAAGAGGATTGTATCATCTGGAGCGACCGCGAAGATAAAACAGAGCTGGAAGATGGAGACACAGGAACTTTGGTATGTGCATCTAAACTTCGATGGCGTTCGATTTTCGGATATATGGGAGAGAAGAATTATTGGTAGGTGTGCCCTGTCCCACATTTCTTTTGACCCAAGGGGTGTGTAACAGCACAGTCTCTACTTCAATAATCCTTTGGATAAAGCCTTTATAATTTATGTAAAGTATATCGTATTTATTCTTTTCGTAAAGAAGTCTGGATGGAAGTTCTGCTTACCACAGTATAATATATAGAAGAAAAAGTTTTTGCAGAAAAGAATCAGGATTCTGTAAAAACTTTTTTTTTACGCAGAAACAACCTTGCAATTTGTGATG
>ENA-OQAR01000193-OQAR01000193.1-human-gut-metagenome-genome-assembly--contig:-NODE-193-length-16996-cov-3.936689_pt1 | contig 16996 bp, 24 predicted proteins | sample MGYA00242738_ERZ504533 | MGnify/ENA primary metagenome ERZ504533 (study PRJEB26092, sample SAMD00036276) | human gut metagenome | host: Homo sapiens | study: EMG produced TPA metagenomics assembly of... | reverse complement strand
TCGCCGGGACTTGGCTTGGTCGTCATCAGTTCCGGCGGGCGGGGGTTTGGTTTTTGCTGCTTTTATTTGCTGCGGTATTCCCGCGGGGTCATGCCATAGCGGCGCTTGAACAGGCGGTTAAAGTATGAAAGGTTATCAAATCCCACCCGGCCTGCGATATCCAGCACGGTGGCGTCAGTAATGCGCAGCAGTTCTGCGGCAAGGTTCAGCCGGTGGTCGTTCAGGTAGGCGGTAAAGCCCTGGCCGGTCATTTTTTTGAACCAGCGCATAAAATGGCTTTGGCTGCACCCGCAGGCTTCGGCGGCGTCCTCAATCCGCAGCGGGGTAGCATATTCCGCTTCGATCAGCTGCAAGACCGTTTTCAGGCGGCGGGTGTCAGTAGTATCCGCTGGGAGCGAGGTGCCGTGCTGGCCAATCAGGATGGACAAAAACCGCAGCAGCGCCCCTTTGATGGCCAGCTCATACCCGGCGTTTTTTACCTTGTTGGCTTCCTCCGCTTCCTGCAGGCAGGCCGCCGCTGGGGGTAGCCCGCCTCGCCGGGGATGATGCGCGGCTGCAAAGCCATGCGGCCGCTTTGCAGCGGCAAAAGGTAGCGCTCGGCGCACAGATCATCCGCACCTCCCAGCAGCTCCAGCTCAAAAATGATATTTTCGTATTCCATCACGGCCTGGCCGCGCTGGTGCAGGGCGTGGAGGGTGCCGGGGGCAAAAATGTAAATATCGCCCTGCTCCGCCGGGTAAGCGTTCACACCGACCTGCACGATTCCGCTGCCTTTTTTAACATAGACAAGTTCCATACTGTCGTGCCAGTGCAACGGCACCTGCAAAAAGTCCCCCGGTATGGTGCAGGGGTAGATATTAAAAGGGAACCGCACCGCACCATGGTGTTTGGTTTCCCGCAAGCGTTCCTGGTTTGGCATGTTGTAGCCCCCTTTTGCATTTCTGATGCTTGTATTGTACCACAATCCGGCAGAATTGCACAAGAATTTTACCGATTTTGTATGATATTCTGGATATAGCAAGAGGAAGTGCGGGCCGCACCGCAAGCTCCCCACTTGAGGCCTGAACCAAAGGCGATACCAACGCCTTGGCCTCTGCAAATTCATTTTTTAGGAGGAACCCGCTATGCAGACCATGACGAAAACTTTACAGAAGCTGATCGGCAAGCCCCTTGTCGAATCCACCGACCAGGAAATTTACCTTGCCCTGCTGGATCTTGTGCGCAGCAAGAGCGCCGCACAGGTACGCCCGGTCAACGGCCGCAAGCTGTATTATATCTCGGCTGAATTTTTGATCGGCAAACTGCTTTCCAACAACCTCATCAACCTCGGCTTGTATGATGATGTGCGTGATGCCCTGCTGCCGCAGGCAAGAGCCTTTCCGACATCGAGGAAGTCGAGCCGGAGCCGAGCCTTGGCAACGGCGGTTTGGGCCGTTTGGCTGCCTGCTTCCTGGATTCTCTGGCAACGCTGAACCTGCCGGGCGACGGCATCGGCCTGCGTTACCACTTTGGCCTGTTCCACCAGAGCTTTGCCGACGGCTTGCAGAACGAACTGCCGGACCCCTGGCTGAACGAACATTCCTGGGCGGAAAAGACCGATATCACCTACCCCGTCACCCTGGCAGGCAAACCTTACACTGCCCGGCTGTACAAACTGGCCGTGACCGGCTACGAGGGTCGCACCAACACCCTGAACCTGTTTGACCTGGACACCATTGATGAAAGCATTGTGCATGACGGCATCCAGTTCGATAAAACCGCCATTGCCAAAAACCTGACCCTGTTCCTGTACCCGGACGATTCCGACGAAGCAGGCCGCATGCTGCGCATCTACCAGCAGTACCTGATGGTCAGCGCCGGTGCCCAGCTGATTTTGGCCGAATGCGCCGCCCGCGGCTGCAACTACCATGACCTGGCCGATTACGCCGCCATCCAGATTAACGATACCCACCCCAGCATGGTTATCCCCGAACTGATCCGCCTGCTGGGCGAAAAGGGCATCAAGTTTGACGAAGCCGTCAAGATCGTGACCGACACCTGCGCTTACACCAACCACACCATCCTGGCCGAAGCGCTGGAAACCTGGCCGCGCAGCTATCTGGACAAAGTTGTGCCCCAGCTGATGCCGGTGATTGAAAAGCTGGATGCTGCCGCCAAAAAGCGCACCAATGATACCGGCCTTGCCATCATTGACGCCGACGACCGCGTACACATGGCCCACATGGACATCCACTTTACCCATTCCACCAACGGCGTTGCCGCCCTGCACACCAAAATTTTGAAGGAATCCGAGCTGAACGGCTTCTATAAGCTGTACCCGGAAAAGTTCAACAACAAAACCAACGGCATCACCTTCCGCCGCTGGCTGCTGGAATGTGACCCCGCACTGGTCAAAGAGATTGAATCCCTGATTGGCCCCGGTTTCCGCAAGGATGCCGCCGAGCTGGAAAAACTGCTGCCCTATGCCGAGGATGCCAATGTGCTGCAAAAGTTCTCCCAGGTCAAGGCCGACAACAAAAAGGCCCTGGCTGACTGGCTGGAGCACACCCAGGGTGTGAAGGTTGACCCCACCGCCATGTTCGATATCCAGTCCAAGCGCCTGCATGAGTACAAGCGCCAGCAGCTGAACCTGCTCTACCTCATCCATCAGTATTTCGAGATTCGCGCGGGTCACACCCCGCTGTGCCGCTGGTGAGCATTTTTGGTGCCAAGGCCGCCCCAGCTTACATCATCGCCAAGGATATCATCCACGCTTTGCTGACCCTGTCCAAAGTGATTGCCGCTGACCCGCTGGTGGCCCCCTGCTGCAGGTCGTGTTTGTGGAAAACTATAACGTGACCGCCGCCGAAAAGATGATCCCCGCCTGCGATCTTTCGGAGCAGATCAGCCTGGCCTCCAAGGAAGCATCCGGCACCGGCAACATGAAGTTTATGTTGAACGGCGCTTTGACCCTTGGCACCATGGACGGCGCAAACGTGGAGATCAGCCAGCAGGTTGGCAACGAGAACATCTACATCTTCGGCCAGACCTCCGGCCAGGTCATCCACCGCTATGCTGCGGGCGATTACACCCCGGCAGACTGGTACGAGGGCGACCCCAACCTGCGCCGTGCCATCGACTTTTTGACCGGCCCCGAAATGCTGGCCGCCGGCAAGGAAGAAAACCTGGCCCGTTTGCAGCATGAACTGAAAACCAAGGACTGGTTCCAGACCCTGCCCGATTTCAACGCTTATGTGGTGCGCAAGGGCCAGGCTTTGTCTGATTATGCCTGCGACCCGCTGGGTTGGCGCCGCAAGTGCCTGATCAATATCTCCAAGCTGGCTTCTTCTCCAGTGACCGCACGATTGCAGAGTACAACAGCGATATCTGGCACCTGGGCGAATAATTTCCCGCCTGCCCCACTGCGTTAAAATTCCATCATCTCCCCTATGGTCCGGCAATTTTTTGCCGGGCCGTTTTTGTTTCGTATACATTTTCTACCGCAGCCAGATTCCTTTATTCCTCTTTCCCTGCCCGGTGCACAATCCTTATCCTGCCTTTATCTTTTGCACAAAATGCTTGACATTGCCCCTAAAAGCGGCTATGTTTATATATCAAGTGAGCTTTTTCGTCCAAACAAATATGATAAGTGGGTTCAGTTGTTGCCTTGCTGACCCGGCCTGATACTGCATATGAAACGATTCAAACAAATTTTCAATCATCAGCCTCCTGCAAGATTGATTGCTCTGGGGTTTGCTTCCACCATTTTACTGGGTACGCTTTTGTTGCTCATGCCATTTTCCATCCGGTCGGGCATTACCGTACAGCCGGTGGACGCTCTGTTTTCCGCCACAAGCGCCGTCTGTGTAACCGGCCTGCTGACCGTGGATACCGCCGATACCTTTACCCCCGTGGGGCAGGCTGTGATGGCGGTGCTGATCCAGATCGGCGGTTTGGGCATTACCTCCATCGGCATGGGGCTTGCCTTGGCTGCGGGACGGCGCATCAGCTGCGGGAGCGTACCCTGATCCGGGAAGCCATGAATGTGAGCAGTCTGGAGGGCATGGTGCGGCTGGTACGCGCCATCATTAAACTGACCCTTGCCTTTGAGCTGGCCGGGGTCATCCCCATCTTTGCAGTGTTTGCGCAGGATTATCCACCATTGAAGGCGCTGGGTTTGAGTGTGTTCCACTCCATCTCATCCTTCAACAACGCTGGCATCGATATTTTAGGTGGCGGGCGCAGCCTGGCCCCCTATCGGGATAATGTGCTGCTGAATTTGAGCACCTGTTTTCTGATCATTTCGGGTGGTATCGGCTTTCTGGTCATGGTGGATGTGGTCAAGTGTCGGTTCCGCTTCCGCAAATTCACCCTGCATTCCAAGGTTGTGGTAACCACCACGGCATTTTTGCTGGCAGCAGGTGCCCTGTTATTAAAGTTCACCGATCCTCTCAGCTGGCTGACAGCATTTTTCCTGAGCGTATCAGCCCGCACGGCCGCTTTGCCACGCTGGATCTGGGCACACTGAGCAACGCCGGGTTGTTTACGATTCTTATCCTGATGTTCATTGGCGCTTCGCCGGGGTCTACCGGCGGCGGCATCAAAACCACCACCATTTTGTTCTGGCGCAAGAGATTCGCTGCATTTTCAGCAAGCAGCGGCCGGGTGCATTCCGCCGTGCATTGCCTGCCAACGCCATTGCCAAGGCTTCCACCATTGGGCTGCTGGGCATGCTGGTGGTATGCTGCACCACATTTCTGCTCTGCATCCTGGAACCCGGCCTGCCGTTCATCAGCCTGCTGTTTGAAGCGGTCTCCGCCTACAGCACTGCCGGGCTTTCCACCGGCATTACAGCGCAGCTTTGCCTGGCCGCCAAGCTGGTGCTGATTTTTACCATGTACACGGGCCGCGTTGGGGCTTTTACCCTGCTTTCCCTCTGGGTGGAACGCCCGGAACCCAACGCGCACTTTACAGAAGAAGCCATTACGATTGGATAGGTGCATTATGAAAAAACAGGATTCTTCCGCTTTGTTCGGCGTTATCGGGCTGGGGCGCTTTGGTTCTGCGCTGGCCCGCACCCTTGCCGAAGCCGGCAAAGAGGTGATTGCCGTTGACTGCGATGAGCAGAAGGTCAAGGCTATTCGCAAATATACTGACTATGCCTTTGTGGTAGATGATTTGAGCGAAGAGGCTCTGACCGAAGTCGGCATTCAGAACTGCGGTACGGTAGGCATCTGTATTGGCGAGCAGATCGACATCAGCATTCTGACCTCCATGCTGGTGCTGAACATGGGGGTGCCGCATGTGATTGCCAAAGCCAGCAGCGTTGGACATGGCGAGGTTCTCAAGCGGCTGGGCGTGACCGTTGTTTATCCCGAAGCCGATATGGCAGTGCGCATTGGCAAGCGCCTAATCTCCGGCAACCTGCTGGACTACATTGCCCTGGAGGACGGTGTGGAGGTACAGCGCATCCAGGTAAACGGCAAGATGCTGAACAAAAGCATCCGGGAGCTGGATATCCGCCGGCTATACGGCATTAACATTATTGCCATCGAACGCGACCACCGTACCGATGTGGAGTTTTCGCCGGAGTCTCGGTTCCAGAACGGGGACACCATTTTGGTGATTGGGAAAAGCGAAAAAATCGACCGCTTTGAACGCGCTTTTCAGGATTGACGCTTTTTGACGGAATCTGATTTTTACTTTCCATTTTTTGACGATCCTTACGATACATATTTCTCGGCCGGGCACTGCCGCTGCGCAGTGCCCGGCTTTTTTATGTGCTTGTTTTCCAAATGCAGAGCGTTTATCGTTGTCAAATTGCACAAAAAACAGTCCGCAAATTTTTATGTTTTTGTTTTGGCGTTTCATGATTGCTTTTGACTGTTTGTGCGTGTATAATACAGGCGTAAAGCAAAAAAGCTTCAAGAATCGCCAGGGGAATTACCTGAAGTATTGTCCTGTTTTAAGGAGGATATTGTCTTGCTTGCCGAAGAACGTTTTGCTATGATATTGGATTTGCTGGCACAAAAGCGCTCGGCCACCGTGCTGGAGCTGTGTGATGCCCTGGATGCAAGCGAATCCACCATCCGCCGCGACCTGACCCAGCTGGACCGGCAGGGCCTGTTAAAAAAGGTACACGGCGGTGCCACGCTGGTTGGGCGCACCGTTTTGGCGGATGAGCCCCCCATGGCGGCCCGCGAGGAACAGTCTGTGGAAGAAAAGCGTCTGATTGCCCGCGCCGCCGCCGCAATGATCACCGAGAAAGACTTTATCTTTCTGGATGCCGGCAGCACCACGCTGGCGCTGGCCGCCGCGCTGGAGGGCCCTGCCCTGCAGGCTGCCTATGTGACCAACGGCATTGCCCATGCGCGCATGCTGGTGCAAAAGGGCTGCCGCACCTACCTGCCGGCGGGCAGGTGCGCCCCATCACGGAAGCCATTACCGGGCCGGAAACGCTGGCCGCTTTACAGCACTACAACTTTACCAAAGCGTTTATGGGTGCCAACGGCGTAAGCCCTGCGGAGGGCTTTACCACGCCGGACCCGGAGGAAGCCAGCATCAAAACCGCCGCATTGCAGCGCGCGCGGGAACGCTGGTTTCTGGTGGATAACACAAAGTTTGATATGGTATATTCCGCCGTGATCGGGGATATTGGCTGCGGGGCCATTTTGACCAACCACTGCCCGGACCCCCGGTACGCACAGCTTACCTTTGTAAAGGAGTGTTCCGTATGATCTACACCGTCACATTTAATCCTGCGATCGACTACGTTCTGCATCTGACTGCCCCCCTGGCGGTTGGCGAGATCAACCGCACCTCAGACGAAGCCTGCCAGTTTGGCGGCAAGGGCATCAATGTTTCCGGCGTTTTTGCGGGAGCTTGGGTGCGAAAGCATCGCCCTTGGCTTTACAGCTGGCGAAACTGGTGCCTGGCTGGAGCGCGGCTTGCAGCTTTCCGGCCTGAAAACCCGCTTCATCCGCCTGCCGGACGGCATGACCCGAATCAACGTTAAGGTAAAGGGCGCAAAAGAGACCGAGATCAACGGTTCCGGCCCGAACATTACTCCCGAAGCCATGCAGGCCCTGTGGGACAATCTGGAAGAACTGGGCGAGGGTGACATTCTGGTACTTGCCGGCAGCATTCCTTCCAGCATGCCGCAGGATGTTTACCAGCAGATTCTGGCTCGGCTGGATGGCCGCGGCATCCGCTTTGTGGTGGATGCCACCCGTGATTTGCTGGTAAAGGTACTGCCCTACCACCCGTTTTTGATCAAACCCAACAACCATGAACTGGGTGAGATCTTTGGCAAAGAGCTCAATCGTGATGAAGAGATTACCCAGGCTGCCCGGAAATTGCAGCAGCGTGGTGCACGCAATGTTCTGGTAAGCATGGCGGGCGATGGTGCCCTGCTGCTGGATGAAACCGGTGCGGTGCACCGCATTGGCACCCCAAAAGGCAAAGTGGTAAACAGCGTTGGCGCTGGGGACAGCATGGTAGCCGGTTTTATTGCCGGTTACCTGCAAAGCGGGAGCTACTCTTACGCCCTGCGCTTGGCACCGCCTGCGGCAGCGCAACGGCATTCAGCCTGGGCCTGCCGAGCGCCGCGATATTGATGCCCTGCTGAAAACCATTGAATGATTCAGGCTGATCTGAAAAGTCGAAAATTTAGTCTATTTCTTTGTTTTTAAAACCACCCCAGTGAATGCAAAACATGTAGAAGGAGAAGGAAAGATGCGTATCACGGAACTATTCAACATCCAATCCATTGCGCTGGATTCTGCCGCAGCGGACCAGGCGCAGATCATTGACGAACTGGTGGAGCTGCAGGCCACCCACGGCAACCTGACCGACAAAGCCGCGTACAAAGCTGCCATTTATGCGCGTGAAGCGGAGGCTTCCACCTATGTGGATAACGGCATTACGGTGCCGCATGCACGCGCGCCTGCGTGACCGCCCCAGCCTGGCTGCCCTGCGCCTGAAGACCCCCGTGCAGTACAATGCTGACGATGACGGCAAGACGGATCTGCTGTTTATGATTGCCGCACCGGAAAACGGCAGTCTGCACATTGATATGCTGGCCCGCCTGATGCAGATGCTGATGAATGAAGACTTTGTGGCAAAGCTGCGCGCCGCCAAAAACGCCCAAAGAATTTTTGGAAACGATTGACGCCCAGGAGGAAGCCCAGTTCGGCAACGAGAGCTTTACTCAGGAAGAGCTGCCTGCCACCTACCGCGTGTTGGCCGTTACCGCCTGCCCCAACGGCATTGCCCACACCTACATGGCCGCCGAAGCACTGAACAAGGCGCTCAGAAGCTTGGCATTCCCTGCAAGGTTGAAACCAATGGCTCTGATGGCCCCCAGAATGTGCTGACCGCCGATGAGATTGCCGCCTGCGATGGCATTATTGTGGCAGCTGACAAAAATGTGGAAACCGCCCGTTTTGACGGCAAGCCGGTGCTGTTCGCCCATGTGGATGATGGCATCCATAAGCCGGAGCAGCTGCTGCAGAGTGTTTCGGACGGCAAAGTTCCGGTGTTCCATTCCACCGTGCGCGAATCTGACAAGAACCTGCTGGAGCAGAACCGGGGCGGTGCCGCAAAGGACAGCCTTGGCCACACCCTGTACAAGCACCTGATGTACGGCATCTCCCACATGATCCCCTTTGTTGTGGGCGGCGGCATCATGATTGCCATTGCTTACCTGCTGGATGATTACAGCATTGACCCCGCCAACTTTGGCATGAACACCCCGGCTGCCGCATTCTTTAAGACGGTCGGCTCCGCTGTATTCAACTACATGTTGCCCATCCTGCTTCTTACGTTGCCATTTCCATTGCCGGTGAACCCGCTTTGGCTGTCGGCTTTGCCGGCGGTGTGCTGGCTATGAACGGCACTAACTTTACCGGCCTGCTGAACTGCCAGGCGGATGGCGTTTCCGGTGGTTTCCTGGCTGCCTTGCTGGCTGGCTTTGTGGCCGGTTATGTAGTCCTTTTCCTGAAAAAGATCACCGAAAAGCTCCCAAAAAGCGTCAGCGGCCTGCGCCCCATGCTGATCTACCCGCTGGGCGGTGTGTTTGTGATGGGCGTGTTCATGTGCGGCATCAACCCGGTCATGGGCATCATCAACGACTTTATCACCAACTGGCTGAACTCCCTGGGCGGCACCTCTGCCATCCTGCTGGGCGCTGTCTCTGCTGTTATGATGAGCATTGATATGGGCGGCCCCTTCAACAAAGCTGGTTACCTGTTCGGCACTGCAGCCCTTGCTTCCGGCAACTATGAGGTCATGGCTTCCGTTATGGTCGGCGGCATGGTTCCTCCGATCGCCATTGCATTATCCACCACCTTCTTCCCCAAAAAGTGGACCCCGGACGAGCGCCGCAACGGTGTGATCAACTATGTAATGGGCCTCTGCTTTGTTACTGAGGGCGCTATCTCCTATGCAGCCTCTGACCCGCTGCACGTTATCCCCAGCTGCGCCATTGGTGCAGCCACCGCCGGTGCGCTTTCCATGGCGTTCCACTGCGGCCTGCGCGCCCCCCACGGCGGCATCTTCGTGTTCCCCGTTGTCACCAACGCCCCGATGTACTGCGTTGCTTTGGCCGTTGGCAGCATTCTGGGCGGGTTGATCCTGAGCCTGCTGAAAAAGAACCTGCCCCAAGAGCAATCCTCTGAATCCTGATTTCCTGAATTTTAAGGCGATACCGCATAATTCTAAGTGCCGATACGGCGAGCGAGGTGCGGCAGCTGCTAAGCCAAAAGCGCAGATAATACTGGATGTCTTATCGAGCATTTTGGCAACGCAGATGCCGTGCCGCAGCCGCCGGAGCGGTGCTTGAGCCGTTAGGCGGGAATTGTGCGGTATTGCCTTAGCTTTCTGCCCCGGTGGGGTGCGGCGCTGCCGCCCCTGCCGGGGCTTTTTTGCTTCCTGTGCTTACAAAAGCAAAATACGGCCCAAGATTTTTCTTTTCCTGTGTTTCCCCCAACGCGGACGGATTTTCCGGCGTTCTGTCCCGGCGTTTTCTCGAATTTGCGAATCATTTTTTGTTTTCTCAATTTTCGCGTCATGTTCCAGGAAAAGTCATACTTTGTCACGCCAGAGTGTTTTCGGTATAAATACACTTGACTTTATCTAACGGGCATGGTATTGTTATTAGGTCGCTTCGTGGCAGCTGCCCATACCGGGCGCTGCCGGATGTGTAAGATATGGGATATTGTATTAGGGGGAATTTTAATCATGGCAGCATTTACGCAGATCGTAGAGCAGGCCAGCGACATTTTGTGGAATTATCTGTTGCTGTTCCTGCTGGTGGGCACCGGCATCTTCTTTACTATCAAGCTGCACTTTGTTCAGTTGAGCAGTTTTGCAGATGGTGTGCGTCACTTGTTCAAAGGTTTCAGCCTGCACGGCAAGGCAGCTGATAAAGACGGCATGAGCTCTTTTCAGGCATTGGCCACCGCCATTGCCGCACAGGTTGGCACCGGCAACATTACCGGCTGTGCCACCGCCCTGGTCAGCGGCGGCCCCGGCGCATTGTTCTGGACCTGGGTTTCTGCCTTTTTCGGCATGGCTACCATTTACGCCGAAGCCGTTCTGGCCCAGACCTACCGCACCACGGTGGACGGCCAGGTGACCGGCGGCCCGGCGTATTACATCCGCGCGGCATTCAAGGGCAAGTTTGGCAAGTTCCTGGCCACTTTCTTCTCCGTTGCTTTGATCCTTGCCCTCGGCTTTATGGGCAACATGGTGCAGTCCAACTCCATTGGTGATGCGTTCCACAATGCGTTCGCCGTTAACCGCGTGGTGGTTGGCGTTGTGATCGCTGTTCTGGCAGCTTTCATCTTCCTGGGCGGTGTTAAGCGCATTGCCGCTGTTACCGAAAAGCTGGTTCCCATCATGGCACTGTTTTACATTATCGGCTGCGTCATCATCCTGGTCATGAACGCATCCGCCATTCCCAACGCATTTGTTCAGATCTTCACCCTGGCTTTCCAGCCACAGGCCATTGCCGGCGGCGTGGCTGGCGTTACCGTGCAGCAGGCCATGCGTTACGGCGTTGCCCGCGGCCTGTTCTCCAACGAAGCCGGCCTTGGCTCCACCCCGCACGCCCACGCACTGGCCAAGGTCAAGCAGCCGCAGGACCAGGGTGCGCTGGCCATCATCGGCGTATTCGTTGATACCTTTGTCATCCTGACTCTGACCGCCCTGGTACTGATCACCTCCGGCCTGATTCCGGAAGGCATGACCGGCACCGCCCTGACCCAGGCCGCATTCAGCCTGACGTTTGGTTCCTTCGGCAAGGTGTTCATTGCCATCTGCATGCTGTTCTTTGCGTTTTCCACCATTTTGGGCTGGTACTTCTTCGGCCAGGTCAACTTCAACGCTCTGTTCGGCTCCAAGTACACCAAGGTGTACAGCCTGATTGTTGTTCTGTTCATCCTGATCGGTTCTTCCCTGAAAGTGGATCTGGTTTGGGCGCTGGCGGACTTCTTTAACGGTCTGATGGCGGTTCCCAACCTGCTGGCGCTGCTGGCGCTTTCCGGCGTTGTTGCAGGCATCGCCCGCAACAAAAAAGGACTGACCTTGCACTTTGGCAGCACAACCGATATAATAAAGATAATGTTGATCTTACGGGCTCCCCTGTTCGGCAGGGGGCCCGTTTTTGTTTTGGAGGTTGCCCATGGCACAAACAAAAAAGCCCCTCAGCAGCCGCATGTTCCGGCTTGTGGCCGGGCTGGTGTTCTGCTGGATGCTGCTGCTGAACTGCTTAACGCCCTACCTGGCCGATGATTACACTTTCGCTTATGCCTTTGATACCGGCGAACGGCTGCACAGCCTGCCGCAGTTGATTTCCAGCCTGGTGTTCCACTATCACGAATGGAGCGGCCGGGTCATCGTCAAATTTTTTGCCCAGGGGTTCACCATGTTTCCCAAGCTTCTGTTTAATGTGTGCAATGCTGGGATGTTTATGGCGCTGGGTCTGGTTTTGTACAAGCTGGCCGTTGGGCGGCGCAGCCAAAAAGCGGACTGGCTGGCTTTGGCCCTGATTTATGCCGCGCTGTGGGAGATCAGCCCTGTATTTGGCCAGACCAATTTGTGGATGTGCGGCGCCTGCAACTACCTGTGGGCCACGGTGGGATGCTGCGCCTTTTTGCTGCCCTGGCGGTATTATTTGCAGCAGCCGTTTGCCAGTACGGCGCGCATGGCGGCCGGCATGGCGTTAGCCGGGCTGCTGGCTGGTTGGTTAAGCGAGAATACCAGCGCCGGAATGCTGGTTTGTTTGGTGCTGGCCGGCGCTGTTGTGTTCAAGCGGGAGCGCAGGCTGCCCGCCTGGATGGCGACCGGCCTGGCGGGGGCGCTGGTTGGGTTTGCTTTGCTCATCACCGCGCGCGGCAACTTTAACCGTGCCAGCGGCTTCAGCGATTACGACAGTCTGCTGACCCGGTACGCCATGCGCTTTTTTGCCTGCCTGAATATGCTCAAATACTATGCCCTGCCCCTGCTGTTTTCCTTTGCGATTTTGTTTTTGCTGCTCTGCTTTGCCCGGCAGGATGCTGTAAAAGCTGACCTGCTGTGGCCGCTGATTCTGCTGGCCGGGGCGCTGGGGGCAAACTTTGCCATGATCGGCAGCCATGACTACTATCCCCGCTCCACCCACGGTGTGTTTGCTCTGCTGGCTGCCGCCTGCGCCGCCTGCCTGGTACAGCTGAACAGCAAAGCGTTCCGCCGGGGCCTTGCCTGCCTGAGCGCCTGCGTGGGGATCGTCTGCGGCATCCACATGCTGGAAGCCGGGTATGACATTGCCAGCTACTGGATGATGGACCATGTGCGCACCCAGACGCTGCGGCAGGAGATTAGCGAGCTGGATGAGCCCGCCGCGGCTAACATTATTAGCTATGGTATCGAACCCTACACCAAATGGTGCGGCGCATACAGCCTGCCGGATATCCGCGAAAACGGTGAGGATTCCCTCGCTTTGGGCCGCGCCCGCTGGTTCGGCGTAACCAGCATTACCGCCACCGAAACCCGTACCTACCCCTTTGCAGGCCACACCAACGAAACCTATGCCGCCGGGGAAGCCGCCGCAGAAAACGCAAAAAGCATGGATTGATTGCCGCTGATTGGGCATACTGTTGATAACACATCGTGAAAGGATGACTGCCCATGAAGTTCCATGTAAATGCCGACTGCATCGGCTGCGGTTTGTGCGTGAGCACCTGCCCCGAAGTTTTTACCATGACGGACGGCGGCACCGCAGCCGCTGCCCCTGCCGATGTAACCGGCCCCGATGAAGCCGCCGCCACCGATGCCATGCAAACCTGCCCCGTTGGCGCGATTGAATCCGTTGACGGCTGATACCTTCGACCGGGGCTTGACAAACCGGAACTTGGGAAGTATAATAAAAAGCTACCGATGCGGGATTAGCTCATCCGGTAGAGTGACTGCTTCCCAAGCAGTAGGTGGCGAGTTCGAGACTCGTATCCCGCTCCAAAAAAGCGCAGAACCAAAAGTGGTTCTGCGCTTTTTCTTTTTATTCAACAGCCTTTGGATTTTTTGTTGAAAAACCGCGCTGTATTGTCAGTCTATGATCAGCAGTGCATTTTCCAGATTCTGGATGGCGCTTTGCTGGCTTTGGGTATAGGTCCCCGCCCGCAAAATATCCAGCAGGGTGCGCACCGCTGCAACCGTAAGCACCGGGGCTTTGGCCGCAATGCGGGCGGTGTATTGGGCCACCGCGTAGGATTCCGGCTGGATTTCCAGGTTTGCTGCCACGCGGAAATAGGCAGTGTTTTCCGGCATTGTCACCGCAAAGTCAGTCAGTACCTCACCGGCGGCATTGTTGGGGGCCTGGCGGCAGGCCAGCACGCTGTTGTCTGCCGCATAGATCACATACAGCGCGTTGTTCCAGTTGGCCGAGCAGCTCAGGCGGTAGGTATCCCCTGCCGCAGCGGCAACTTTTTCGCTGATGCGCCGATTCTCGCTTGCATAGTCGACGGTCGAGCCGGAAATTTTGAGCACATAGTTGGCGTGCCAGGCAACCGTCATGCTTTTTACCTGCTGCACCAGGTTTGCCGCGCTGACCAGCCTGACGGCGGGCAGCGCTGGTACAAATTGCCCGCCACGATCAAAGTGGCTGCCCCCTGCGGCACGGCCACTGCCTGCCGGGTCAGGGTATTGCCGCCCGCAGCATAATCGGCATCGGCCGCTTTTACGGCAAGGCAGGTACCCGCCGCATCAAAGAAAGAATAGAGCGCAAAACCCCGTATACGCCCAGGCCGTTACCAACACCTGGGCCGCGCTTGTCACATCCACCGGCTGGGTGACCCGGAACCCGGTATCTGATGTTTTGATTGCCTTGCCGGTGGCGGTGGAGATCACATATCCACTTTGCAGGGCTGCCCCCACATTGGTGATGCCATCTGCCGGGCGCAAGTTCTCCAGCGCGTTGGTCCAGGCGCGGCCATCCGCATCCACCACAAAAAACGGTTCCGCTGCATCCGCGCCCGGCTTTTGGTAGTCGCCCGCTTCCACCACGTTGCCGGTGGCATCCAGTGCATCGTACAGGTCCATCAGCTCCGCACCGCTGGCCCGGATATAACCCACCAGCTCTTTGAGCTGTGCTGCATCAAAGGTCGTGTACCATGCGTGGGTCATCAAAATCAGCCAGCCGCCATCCTGCACGGCTTTGTCTACCCACGCTTTTACATCCTCCAGCGTGTAGCTTTTGTTCTTTGGGAACACTTCCACGCGCTTCATGCGGCAGCTTTCATACGGGATCTGGTTGATGCCTTTTTCCACCGTAAGGCCCAGGTCAAAATGCTTTTTTACGGTGTTCAGACAGTCCGCCTTATAGCGCCCGTTCACATAGGCATAGCTGCGCACCCCGCGGATGCCCCAGCGGCGCATCTCTGCTTCAAACTGCTGCAGGGTGGCTTCCAGCGTTTCGGGGGTATCCTGCTCCATATCGGTTTCGGTCATCGTATGGCATGCCACCGTCACGCCGCTGCGCGCCATTTCCTGCAGCTGTTCCACCGTCATGCGGCCGGTTTTGCCCATAAGCCCCGCCGGGCAAGCCACGGTATAAGGCATACCAAGCTCCTGCACCAGCGGGAACAGCACGGTGTACGCTTCGCTGCGGCAGTCGTCATCCACAAACGATACAATGGCTTTCTTTTTGCTGCGGCCCGCGTTGGTCAGCATGTGGGGTGTGGTTTCGGTTTGGGTGGTGGTGCCGTCGGCCCAGTACAGGTCCATATCCTGCGCGGACGCCTTGGCCAGCACCTGCCCGGTACTGCCGCCCGCGGGGATCAGCTTATGCGGCATACTGTTTCCACACACTTTCCGCCGGGTCGGTCTGCTGGCCGGGCACCGGGGCGTGGTTCAGCACCAGGTATGGGATGTTGCAGCTGATGCACTGCACGCCATCCCGCACGCCGCGCACCGTAACGCTGCCGCTGTTGGTTGCCTGCGCTGTGGCGGCGGGCGGCACCGCTACGGTGTCCCCTGCATCCGCCAGCACCGTTGTCCCCTCCGCCTGGGGGTCCGGGGTAAACGTGACATCCAGCGCAAGGCCATCCCACCCGGTGCCGCGCTGGAAATGCAGAACCTCCATGCCATAGCTGGCTTTGGTGCCAAGGCACAGCATACGCATGGGGCTGCCAAGAATTTTAGGGTAATATCCTTCCAGTTCAATTTCGTGGGTCATTCCATTCCTCCTTATGATCCCATTTGAAACCTGATAAGTTACTTGTGTTTCAAATGAAAGCGGCCCTGCTGCCGCCGCTTTGCTGTTGTTTTCTCTGTCTTTGCAGCCGAAAGAAAACATTCCTTCTTGAAACTTATCAGGTTACTCACAGGATAGCATCCTTGCTGTAACTTGTCAAGTTATTTTTATCATCTTGTAAACCCGCAGGTTTTTTGCTATACTTTTGGGAGGTGATCCGCATGACCATTGGGGAACGCATCCGCGAAGCACGCACCGCCAAAGGGCTGACACAGGAGCAGCTGGCCGAACAGGTGCATGTGACCAAACAAGCGGTTTATAAATACGAAACCGGCATTGTAACCAATATTCCGCTGGATAAGCTGGAAAGCATTGCCGCCTGCCTTGGCGTGCGCCCGGCTACCTGGCCGGGTGGCAGGGCTCCCCTGCCGGGGCGGAACTGGACGCTTTGATTCAGGACGAACCCATTGCCGCCTACCAGAACCTGAAAGACCAACTGACCCAGGCCGATAAGGAAGATATTGCCCGCCTGATCCAACTACGCGCGGAACTGAACCGCAGCAAAACCTGAAAGTGAGGAGATTTTATGCTGGACTGCCTGCCCATCTACCATTGGTTCCACTGCGGCAACCCGTACTCCGGCGCACAGGGCGGCATGCGCTATCTGGTAGCCCCCGCCAAAAAAGCTGACCCCGCCGATGAAAGCGGCAAGCGGAAGATCGAATATCTGACCGCCACCATCTGGCCCGGCCCATGGAGCTTGGAACACACCGCCGATGAAAAGCAGGAGATGGCAGAGTTCCCCGGCAATCAGGAGGGGCTCGATGCCGCCGTTGCCTGGCTGCACGAACGGTACGAAGCCGAACCGGATAAATGGGCCAATATTCCCTCCATTCTGGACTGTGAACCGGATAAATAAGCAAATAAACAAACAGCGCCGACAGGTACGCTTAAACCGTCGGGCGCTATTTTTCTATCAGGAATGAAATAATAAATAATAATGAATAAAGAATAATGTCGGTGCACCGCCCCGCGGCGGTGCGAATAAAACAGGTTGGCAGCTCTGGCCAGAATACTTCTTGCCGGAGCAGCTGACCTAGTTAAAATGCACCGCCGTGGGCACCACACGACTATTACTCTTTTTTATGCGAAGCCAATTAAAGGCAATACCGCATAATTCTAAGTGCCGATACGGCGAGCGAGGTGCGGCAGCTGCTAAGCAAAAGCGCAGATAATACTGGATGTCTTATCGAGCATTTTGGCAACGCAGATGCCGTGCCGCAGCCGCCG
>ENA-OQAR01000192-OQAR01000192.1-human-gut-metagenome-genome-assembly--contig:-NODE-192-length-17041-cov-1.618896_pt1 | contig 17041 bp, 30 predicted proteins | sample MGYA00242738_ERZ504533 | MGnify/ENA primary metagenome ERZ504533 (study PRJEB26092, sample SAMD00036276) | human gut metagenome | host: Homo sapiens | study: EMG produced TPA metagenomics assembly of... | reverse complement strand
GGTAGCGGCTACAACAAAAAAGTCGCTACCGAAATACACAAATAAAAACATTGCTGAAAATTATTCGAGTGGCAATGGCGAGCAAGTTGGAAATTGATTGTAAGTATTGAGGAGGATACATAATGCGAGAGATACTATTCAGAGGTAAACGTATAGACAATGGAGAATGGATAACAGGCGGTATATTTTCAGCAAAAAAAGCTGATGATGTAAAAAGATGAAGTAGTGTATATAATTGATAATTTCATCAAAATGATGTTGACTGGGGCACATAGGGTTATACCTGAAAACAGTAGGACAATTTTACAGGAGTTACCGACAAAAAAGGAAACCGAGTCTTTGAGGGAAGTATATTCCGATATGAACCGCATTTCACAACGAGAAAAGCGTGTTTAGGAATAGTTAAAATACAGAAAATACATACGACAGACAACGTGCGTGTAATGACTGTGGTTTTGTCATAGAGTGGCAACATGAGCCGTTATTGATGCTACGAGAAGATTTATTATACTGGTGCGGTGACGGGAAATCAGCCAGTGTTATAGGCAATATACACGATATGAATGATAATCCCGAATTGTTGGAGGAATAAGAAAATGACAGTCGCAGATTTTTATAAAAAATTCAAAGAATTAATGGAACAAGGGTATGGCGAATATACGGTGTCAACTGCGCGGGACTTGCTCCGTTAGTGGCTGAAAAGGCAGAGATATGGGAAGATAGCAAAGAAGTGATCCGGCGTATCCGTAACAGAAGCCAGATCATAGGCACTGGCTCTGGATGTGGTGCCTCCCACACCGTCATAATATCCCCATAACGCCTTCCATTACCGCAATCTCACAATCTCCGGCATTCTTTGCAAGAAGATATCTCGTACGATCTCCATCTGTAAAAAAAAGTATCCAGGTTCCTGGATTTTGTTCCGATCACACGGCTGTGGAACATCGGATCAATATAGTCCGGTCCGCATTTAAAAGATGCAGTTTTTAACTTCCGGTTCACCAGTGCCTGAAGAAGTCCGCAGGTGATCAGTGTTTTTCCGCTTCCGCTGGCACCTGCCGCGAGAAGTATCCTTGGAATCTTCACCGAATTTCCTCCCCTCTTCCACTGCAGGAAATGATATAAATAGGATTCTCTCCCATCATCATATGATAGCGCCCTATGGATTTGGATCTTGCCGCCGCAAGCTGCACAATATCCACATCTTCCAGTCCAAAATCACGGATGGCATTCATGGCTTCTGTCACAGTTTCCAGGGTAATACAGTTGATCACGATCCTTACTTTCGGATTTTTTTCCAGAAGAAGGTTTATGATATCCTGCATATTTCCGGAAGATCCGCCAATAAACGCATGAGTCGGAGCAGGAAGTTCTGTCATGGCTTCCGGCGCCACTCCCGGTATGATCGCAAGATTATCCACCGCGAATTTTCTTTTTTATTTTCTTTCAAAAGAGCAAGGGCATCTTCTTTTTTCTCAATGGCATAAACCTGGCCCATCCATGCACGCAGAGCCATCTCTACAGACACGGAACCTGTGCCCGCACCCACATCATAGCACACCGAATCTTCGGACAGGCGAAGCTTGGAGAGAGAGACGGTACGCACTTCCTCCTTGGTCATAGGCGCTTTTCCACGAAGAAATTCTCCATCACTGATCCCATGGACTGCAGACATTGGCGTAACCTTTTCATTGCAGGCAGTCACCACACTCAGAGCATCTCCACGATACTCTGTAAGGTTTGCCGCCTTATCGTGAAAAATCTTCTCGTTTCGTAGGAAAGATTTTCTCCCACATAGAGCGTCACATCTCCCATTCCATAATATACAAGCCTGGATGCCAATACAGCCACTCCGTCTTCTGTTCCGAGAATCGAAAAATACTTTTGGATTATGGCGTATCAGGAAGATCAGATTACAGTTCCGTCCATGAGCACTGACGATCTTCGCGTCATCCCAGGAAAGACCGATCTTCGACATAAAATATACCACAGAAGAAATTCCGCAGATCACCTCAAACATTGCCATCCAGCTGATCGATCAGCTTCTTCGCACCACTGTAAAATCCCACATCGCCGGAAAGGGCGATCGCCACCGTACGGTACTTCGGATGTTCCCTGATGTACTCCACGATCTTTTCGCTCCGATATTCATGAAGAACCATCTGACCGGGTTTCTGCACTGCTTCGGTCATACGTTTCGCCCCGATAAGAAGTTCAGCCTCATTGAGCGCTTTTTTTCCCTCCAGCGTCAGCGTCTTCTCTGCTCCCATGCCGATTCCCACAAGAGAAATCTTCTGAGACAGCGTAAATCCAAACATTTTTGAAAGAAATACTCTTGCATCCTGCAGGGAAAGCCCCTCTTCTTTCAGAGGTCTTCCAATGATCACAGGAGTAACCCCGCAACGCTGGCAGGCCTCCATCTTCTCCGGAAATCCTCCCGCAAGACCGGTATCTTTTGTCACCAGATAACTGCACTGAAACTGGCGCAGCATCGCTTCATTGATCTCAGCGGAAAACGGTCCCTGCATTCCTATGAGGTGTTTTCCCTCGATTCCAAGTTCCGCACAGGAGCGGATCACAGAAGGAATGGACAGGACTCTGGCAAATAAACGCTCTTTATAATCCGGAATTCCTGTAAAATTTTCGCCAGTTCCTTACTTCCTGTTGTAAGAAAAATATTTCCCTCTGTACCGGAAAGAAACGCTGCCGCTTCTTCTGTGCTTTCCACATAGATGGCTTCACTGTTCTTCTCTCCTTCAGGGCGAAGGATCCGCTGATACAAAACACCTGCGCTCTCACAGGCTGTGCGGATATTTTTCGTTACTTCCGCAGCATAAGGATGGGTGGCATCCAGAACGATCTCCGGGTTCTCCTTCCGGAAAAGTTCCTCCATATCCTCTGTTTTCAGCCTGCCGGCACTGACATGAAGAAATTCATTTTCCTGTAGAAGAGATCCGCCATATTCCGTAGCTGCACATGCATAAACAGAAACCCTGTTCTCCGCAAGAAACTCACAGAGTGCATAACCTTCTGTCGTGCCTGCAAAAACAATGGCTTTATACATTTTTTATATCCTCTTGGTGTTACCATTTTACCATTGATATTTTTTGGTCTGGGAATTTCCCACAAAAACAGTGGTAAACATATCTACTTCTGTATCCCGGAGTTCTTTCAGGGTCATTACCTGTGCATGTTCTCCGTCACGGGCGATCTGTGCAACCGTACCGCAGACAGTATCCGGAGATTTGTATTTCATCATCAGATCGCATGCTTTCTGAAGATAATCTTTACGCTTTCTGCTGGAAGGATTATAGAGACACACTACAAAGTCTGCCTGTGCGGCTGCCAGAAGTCTTGCCTCGATCTTTTCCCATGGTGTGAGAAGATCGCTCAGGCTGATCAGGCAGAAATCATGGATCAGCGGTGCTCCCAGGACTGCCGCTCCTCCCGTGGCTGCTGTCACACCTGGAATGATCGTCAGCTCCACGTCCGGGTAATTTTCTCCGACTTCATACATCAGTCCTGCCATTCCATATACACCGGCATCCCCACTGCAGATCATGGAAACAGTTTTCCTTTTTTTGCTTCCTCAAAAGCAAGGACACAGCGGTCTACCTCTTTTTTCATGGGTGTGGTCATAAATTCTTTTCCTGCAAAATATTCTTTTACAAGATCCACATATACTGTATAACCGATGATCACATCACTTTCATTTAATGCACGGATCGCTCTTCCAGTCATCTGGTCGTATGCGCCCGGTCCAATTCCAACAACATAAATCTTACTCAAAAACGTATCCTCCGATTTCCGGCTGCAAGAGCGGTAGTCACACCGTCCCGGCCTGTTTTTTTTCTGATCAGGGTTCCCTGTCCGGATGCAAGCACTGCGCTTCTCTCACAGACATTGTCAACTCCCGTTATTTTTTTTCACAAATTTTTGACGGAGTAAAACTCTCCTTTTTACTGTCTTCAGTTCTTCTTCCGTGAACGTCTCAAAAAAGAAGATGCCAGGATTCTGCCAGGGAAAGCAACCCTGGTTCCTCTTTTTTTCAGGTCAATGCTGGCTATGGAATGCAGGGCCTCCTTATAAAGATCTGCTTCCTGCAGGCATTCGATCGCTGCGCTTTGAATTGATGCAGCATCCTTTCCCTTCCGGCACCCCATGCCAAGAACTGCCACCGGGGGAACTACATGCACAGTATTGGAAAATGGCAGACAGCCTCTGTGCAAAGTGACCGCAATGCCGGTTTCCGGCACTTCCCCCGGCTGATTCATCCATCTGCCCTGTAACTGATGGGATTCCGTCTTTCCCACAGAGCATCAGCCCGTCCGGCAGATCGCCTTCCCATGGAAATTCACTGTAAAAACCGATCTTCTCTCCTGCAAGCAGTGCGGCAGATGCTTCCTTGGCCGCTTTCATATGGAAAATGGCACACCCGTTCTTTTTTTGCAAAAACATCTACTGCAAAACGGCTGTGAAAGATCTGTCGCCGTAGTCACCACCGGCGTAGCGTGAAGATATCCGGCGCAGCGGGCCGCCAGTTCATTGGCTCCCCCAAGATGTCCGGAGAGAAGAGAAATCACAAACTGCCCGCACTCATCAATTACCAGAACTGCAGGATCTGTTTTTTCCCGGCAATGTACGGCGCAATGCTGCGAACGGCAATTCCACAGGCCCCGATAAAGATCACGCCATCTTTTCCCGTCCGGAACTGTTCCCCTGCCCACTGGGAAGTGGAGATGGAAACAGAATCCGGAAGATAGCGGCTTTTTTTGCAAGAGTGACCTGCTCCCCTTCTGTTTTCAGTGCTTTCTGAAGTTTTCCCCGGTCTCCAGCCCTGTCATACTGAAGCAAATGATGGAAATGTTCATATTTTATTTCGTAGCCTCACGGAATTCTGTGGTAAATCCCGGATCATACAGCTTGGATCTGTCATAATGGGCAGCATTTACCGCATCACCTACCAGTATCAGAGCTGTTTTTGTGATATTGTTTTCTTTTGCTGTCTGAGCCAGTGTTCCCACTGTACAGATAAATTTCTTCTCATCCGGCCAGGTTGCCTTGTAAACAATGGCAGCCGGTGTATCTTCCCGGTATCCGCCCTCTACCAGTCTGCGGCTCAGTTCTTCCAGCATACCTGTACTGAGGAAAATTACCATCGTTGCGTTATGGGCCGCAAAAGACTGAATGCTCTCTTTCGCCGGTACCGGTGTTCTTCCTTCCATTCTTGTAATGATCACACTCTGGGAAATATCCGGAAGTGTATATTCCAGGTTCAGTGCGGATGCTGCTCCGCAAAATGCGCTGACACCAGGACAGGAATCATACGGGATCCCTTTTTCATCCAGGATATCCATCTGCTCACGGATCGCACCGTAGATACATGGATCACCGGTATGAAGGCGGACTGTCATTTTTCCCTCTTTCTCCGCTCTCTCCATAACGGAGATTACTTCTTCCAGTGTCATTTTCGCACTGTTGTGGATGGTGCACACATCCTTGGAATATTCCAGAAGCTGAGGATTTACAAGAGATCCTGCATAAATGATCACATCCGCTTCCTCAAGATACTGTTTTCCTCTTACTGTGATAAGATCCGGTGCTCCCGGTCCTGCGCCTACAAAATGTACCATAATCTATTCCTCTCTTCTGTCTTTATTTTCTTTGATAATGATCAGAGAATAATATCCTGCATCCTCCGGGATCTCTTCTGCAGTTCTGTAGATCTTTTCATCCGGCATTCCGCAGTTTTCGATCATCATGGCTTCCGCTCCCTGAGCAAGAAGTTCTGCTTTCACATCTTTCATTTTCTTTCCGGCTTTCATGAGAACCTTGGTTCCCGGAAGTTTCAGGGCATCTTCTATCTGATAAGAAGCCGGAATCACATGAAGAGGCTCTGCCTTTTCCACAAGGCCTGTGTTCAGACGTGCGGAAACCGCGCAGAAAGATGTGATACCACAGACAATCTCTGTCTCATATCCCTGTGCCACAAGTCTGTGATGAACATAGAGATATGTGGAATAAACAGTCGGGTCTCCTAAAGTCAGAAACACCACATTTTTTCCCTGGTCAAGAACTTCCTTTACTTTCTGTGCCCCTGCATCATGATAACTTTTCAGAACTTCAGGGTCCTTGGACATTGGAAATGGTACCGCAAGAAGTTCCTTTTTTCCAAGCTCAGGATATGCTCCCTCTACGATCTTAAATGCTACTGTATCCTCCGGAATCTGTCCCGGAAGTGCGATCACCTCTGCCTCTTTTACAAGTCGGAGTGCTTTTAAAGTGAGAAGTTCCGGATCTCCCGGTCCTACACCTACACCGTATAATTTTCCTGCCATTTTTATTTCCTCCTGTTATATTTTTACGACAGGGATATATTCCTGTCTGTTATTCAGATTGTATCTTATGGATCAGTTTTTCCGCATCCCGAGTCTGTCCCAGAAAGCCATACACATTGGAAAACACCACTGCTCCCAGAAGGATCTGTTCATAAGACCTGTGATCCAGATAAAACTGTATCTTCTCCATAACGATATCCATCGTTTCTCTCAGAATCCCATATCTGTTAAGAACCTCCAGCGCTTCATCTGTAGTACCGGCTTCAGGATCTCTCTGGCACATTCCAGTGGTCCTCCCGCACGGATAGCACTTGCACAGAGAACCTCCATCCTTCCATCTGCACAGTGAGAATGCGTGTTCATGATCCCGGCTGCAACTTTCACAATTTTACCGATATGCGCTACAAAAAGGATTCCTTTTACTCCCATATCGATGGCCATGTCGATCGTCTCACCTACATAATTGCTGCATTTGATATTGTTTTCAAAAGGGATGGTCATATGCTCCCGCAGATAATCCGCCCCGTAATTTCCAGGTGTTACCAGAATATATTTCTCTCCCTGGCAAAAATGCTGTTTCATCTCCACATGGATGCTTTCGATCAGGGCTTTTTCACTCATGGGCTCTACAATACCACTGGTTCCAAGAATTGAAATTCCTCCGATGATTCCCAGACGGGGATTAAAAGTTTTCTTTGCGATCTTCTCTCCCTCAGGAACCGATACCGTGAGCTTCAGCCCGCCTTCATAATCGTATTCCTGCGCCGCTTCTTCCGCTTCTTTCAGGATCATTGCCCGCGGGACCGGATTGATCGCCGCCTCACCAATCTTCTGCGACAGACCCGGTTTCGTGACACGGCCTACTCCGATGCCACCATCCAGAATGATCTGAGGACGGCCTGCACCGGTTCCGATATCTTCACAATTATCTGTTTCTGAATCCCGGCAGCAGATTTTTTTCTGCTTTTACATACACCAGGATTCCGTTAGTCGTGTCCGGATCATCTCCCGCATCTTTCCGGACAGCACAGGAAACATAATTATCTCCACGAGTAATATCGTGAAGAGCCAGCGTAAGGGTGATACCCTTCGGAGTGGGAAGCGTTACCTCGGAAAGTTCCCTCCCGGATAACAGCATACGGACCGCACCACTGGCAGCCCCAGCCGCACAGGAACCGGTGGTGTAACCGTAGCGGAGGCGTTTGTTGTTTTTTATAATGTATTTGTTTTCCAGACCATTCATATGGGGCACCTCCTTTTTTAATGAGTTTTTTGTAGGAAATTTTTTTTCGTTTGTTCTAAATCACCTTATGCTCCAACCACTTGCGGCTGTGGAATCTCCATGTAAATATGATTCCGCGTACCGTCCAGTCCGCAAACATTCCGATCCAGACACCCATGGGGCCAAATCCCAGGACACGGATGAGAAATACGCAAAGACAAAATCTGCAGGCCCACATGGTACAGCAGGATGTGATCATGGAAAACTTCACATCTCCGGCCGCCCGGAGTCCATATCCCGGGACAAATCCCATTGTCCACACGAGGGGTTTCACAATGGTAATCCAGTTGATCATGTGGATGCACATGGCTGCACTCGTTTTTTCCATGCCACCCAGGATGGTGACCGGTCTGGCCAGAACGTAAACGATCAGGCAGCTTACGATAATTACGCATTCTGCGATAACGCAGAGTTTTTTTATGTAATAGACCGCTTCGTCTTTCCGTCCTGCACCCAGGCACTGGCCTACGATGGTCATCAGGCCTACTCCCACACCGATAGCCGCAATACCATTCAGATTCTCCAGGATATTGGTCATTGCCTGCGCGGCGATGGCTGTGGTTCCAAGCGTGGATACAGTAGACTGGATTGCCAGTTTTCCCAGCTGAAACATGCTGTTCTCGATCCCCGAAGGGATTCCAAGTCCCAGAATACGGCCGATCATGCTCCAGTCCGGGCGGATCTTGAGGTAATTACGGACAACATAGGCTGACGGTCTTTTCGCAGCTGGTAGAGAACTACCACTGCACAGAAAATACGGGAAACCAGTGTGGAGACTGCCGCGCCGGCAACACCAAGATGAAATACCCAGATCAAAATGGCATTTCCACCAATATTCATAACATTGGAGATCATGGAAATCATCATAGGCCCCCTGGTGTTCTCCTGGGCGCGGAAAATAGATGCCGCGGAATCATACGCCGCAATAAACGGGAATGACAGTGCCGTAAAAAAGAAATACGTTTCCGAAGCACGCATAACATCCGCTTCTACAGCCCCAAAAATCAGACGCAGCAACGGTTTCTGAAAGATCAGACAGACCGCCGATACTGCTACAGAAATCACCGTGATGATAAAAAGTACCTGTCTTGCTGACATATTGGCTTTTTCATAATTTTTCTGTCCGATATACTGCGCACAGACAATTGCTCCTCCAGCTGCCAGTGCTGAAAAAGCCTGGATCAGAAGTATGTTGATGGAATCCACCAGCGATACCGCAGAAAGAGCCGCAGATCCCACATTACTGACCATCATGGTATCTGCGGTTCCCATTATCGAATTCAAAATCTGTTCCAGCACCACCGGCACCAGAAGATTACGGATCATCCGGTTGGTAAACATATGCTGCTGTTCCATTAACTACATCCCCCGCATTTTCATTTATAATCTGATAAAATATTTGTTTATATTTTATCAGGTGTGTCATCTTTGACATTATAATCCTTTTCTTGCAGTTTTCCAATATTGTTTTGTGTGTTTTTCTGCATCGGCGGAGTAATATAATGCAGAAAAGCCACAGAGATTTTTTTCTCTGTGTAAGCGTTTAAATCTTGTCATGATTCCATCTTCCGTCTTTTCACGAATATCCCCACCATAAAATCTCAGCAGATCTGTCGCATTTTTCTTTCTCATAGTTTTCCTCATATTATAGCTACACTCCAGCCACAGAAACCTCAATTTTAATGCATTCATCACAGTTTCTATTTTTATCCACACACAAAAATTTTTCCTTTTTTCACTCGTTTTTTCTTTGATAAATGCCGCAAATGCCTCCGCATAATATCTGGGAACATAACCAATTAATTTCTCTCTTTGATCATACACCTGTACAGCATTTTTATCATACAGATTATCTGCTTCCCACACGAATTTTATTTCTTCGCCAGGTACAATTTTCACTGCTTCACAGCAATTGTCTCCGTTGCATCCCAGATAATGTCTCACTCCTGCCAGATAAAAGCTCTTTTTAAAACTCCTGTGAAAAAATTCAAAAATTGGATCAATAAAACTGCAAATTATCAATTGGCAATTTTGCTCCACCCCTCTTTAATAATTCATAAGAATCATATTGTTCCAAACCGTATCTTTTAAAATTTTATTAATATCTTTTCTTTTTCTATCAGCAGTCTACTGGAAAATGCTGGAAAAGCTCCTGGCTTTTGTAAACACGGTTTGTGTCCTCAAAAGAAATTAGCGGAGAAAATCCTTCTTTCACAGCTTCGTTAAATTCTTCGCAATAGCAAAATTCATACTGCCCATTTTTAGAAAGCTGACCTACAATATATTGTCTTCTGTTTGAAGAACATTTCCAAATCAAATACAAATAATCTTTACCATCTTTTACCGACATTTCATGTCTCCTTTTCCAAATATATCTGTTTTAACATATTGCGTTTAGCCAACAAATACCAAGTAATCAGATCTTTTTTATCGTCTGACAATTCCGATGCAGAATATACTTTCAATATAATTTCTGTCTATAGCAATTCTGAAAATTTCAAAAGTAATTCCATCGCCCAGTTTAATAATTGAAGATCGTAATTCATTTAAAGATATTGCCTGTTTTTTATGCAAGGATCCTACTACCATTTTAAAGGAAATGAAGTTTAGCCTGTCCCCAATACCAAAAATCTTATTCCTTTTTACAATAATATTTATTTTTAGCATATTAACTTATTAAAGTATCTATTTTATTTTTTAACTGGCGCTTTCTCAACGCCAGTTAAATTTTCATCTTTTTTATATAACTTTTTAGAATTCTTTCATTGATCGGTGTCTGATCAATCCGCCTATAATTCCCCTATATAATCTCACAATCCCAAACATCCACCGGGTTATCCTGGAATACGTCTTTCAGCGTTTATGTACATCTGCTTTCTGGACACCTTTTTCAGGATCACCTGAAGGAAACCACCTCCACCGCGCCGCATACCATCTTGGCATCGATCAGATCTTCGATTGAAAGGAATATCTGGTCGATCAGGGTGTTTGTGCTGCCAGCGTCTACTTTACGGCTAAGCTCCCAATGGTAGTTCAACAGATCGGCAAATTCATCAATTTTTCCTCGTTCCAGCTCGAAACGCATCAAAGCAGCAACTTTCTGGATCTCATTTAAAGCATACAGGCTATCCGGTTCATTTCCCACATACGTCCGACCACATCTCTGAGCAGGTTACGCGCAAGACGACGCTGTCCTGTATAGATCAGGCAAAAAACGCTCATTAAGCTCTTTTTTTCGTCTCCGGCTGAAGTTCAATATGCTCGACTCGAAGCTGCTGATCCAGTCCCGGCTTGCTGGTGATATATTTAATTCCGTTTGTTACTCCACCAACCTGATCCTGCCATCCGCCACCGGTAGACATGATCTGTTCCATAACCAGCACATGCGCGTAAAGTTCCTCCTCTGTATAAGAAATTCCCATAAACTCAAATACAGCTTTTACGCATGCTGCTGAAAGAATGGAAGAAGTACCAAGACCACTTCCTTTTGGCACATTCATTACTTCTGAATGCATTTCAAATCCGCCACCCAGACGAGTAAGGATCTCATCCAGGCTGCCACCCTCTGACGGAATAATCCCACATGCAAGAAGACAAGCTTTCTGCAGCGCAAAAGGATCATATGGATCACCTGTTTTCTGGAGTTCCTCAATAGAATCAAATTCGCCATGCACATCCATGTCACGGCTGTCAAATACGATCTTCTTTTCCGGAATCTTTATCAGCGTAACCTCTACAGGCAATTCCCCGTTCAGGCTGATGGCCGCATTAAGCACTGTACCGCCCATCTCACAGCAAATTGGCGGCGTATCGCTCCATCCACCACCCCAATTCACACGAAGAGGAAGATTAACCGTATGTTTCTCTGTTACGATCTTACAGCTGTCATTATACTGTAAGTTCTGAAGTGTTGCTTCCAGAATCTGTCCGGAAATCGTTTTAAACTCTCCGCAACATATCTGTCACCATGTCTGCTTCCCAATGCAGTACCAATATAATAATTTAACCGGACTGTTTCTGAGAATCCGCTCTCTTTAATCTTCTTTCCAACCAGTTCTCCTGTAATTGTGTTAAAGGCTCTAACGCTGCTGTTTCTTTTACAGGCTTTCCGTAACGAATATCTTTGGCGATCTCATCCATTCTTACCAGTTCCTGCATTCTCTTATTCCACGCAATAAATTGCAGACGAGTCTGCATCATTAAATCCGGAACAAAGCGATTTCTTCTGCATCTTTTTCCAGGCTTCCAGATCACCTTTTCCATGCAAAAGATCATATAAATTAAGTGCAGCATCTACAGCATCTCTGATATTCCCACATTCCGGGTAAATCTTTGCAAACCACAGAAGATGTTCCTCCTGATCCCATATCTCGCTCGGCTGGATACCTACTTGTTCCAATGCTTCTTCCAGATTCATCCCGAATAATCTGTTCTCTTTCGGATTATCTTCCACTCCGTAAATACGGCAGACAAACTTTCCATCCTTCTGCTTCAGGCCATGAAGAACCACATCATCCGGAATCTGCTCATCATGAATATCAATATAAGAAAGAACCACATTTTTACCTACAGATGCTTTGCTATGTACAAAAGAAACCTCCAGATAACAATCATCCCCGATCTCAGCTCTTTCGGACAAAACACTATTATAACCAGCGGTATTTCCACTGATACTGCTGTTCACTTTTTTGCTCCAGCCAAGCGCTTTGTAGGCATCCACTCCGCCACTCATCAAAGCCAGGATCTCCCTTGTTGTACCAAAATGAATAAATTTAGCAGGGGCAAGGCGCAAAAGTTTCATCCTATATGGTCTGAGCACTTTCCAAACTTCCGCTCTGGCCGCATGAAGTTCCGCGCAAAATTCCCCTTCCGGTTTTTCATCATAAAACTTTTCAAGGGTGGAATCCTCCGCAAGCGGGTAAAGAAAGTCCCCATACAAGGACAAACGCACGGTATCATTTACATATTTGTGATAATCTTCTGTTGTAGAAATCAAAGAATACAAGGAAGACAGCATATCCGTTGAAAAGATCACCGCACCTGTATCAATATCTACGCAGTCATTCTCGTTAACCGCACCCATTTGTCGAAGTGTTTCCACTGTCTGTTTATGGAGAAACTTCTTGACATTTCCATCCTCACTATTCAGGAAAACTCCATGATTCTTTCCTGTCTCAACATTCTCTTTAAAAGAAATCGCAGCCGCTCCTCTTCCCGAAAAATCGATCTGAAGTGGATTGAATAATTCTTTATGGGGTCTGACCCCAATGTGTCAAAAGTTCAGTTTGTTCACACGGCATTATTTTTTCCTGGTTATTTCAGTTTTTCAAGGATCTCATCCGCGCTCATGCCGCCAGCCAGCAGCTTCTTCAGTACACACTCGGCTTCAGCCTTCTTTGCTTCTTCAGCGGCCTTAGCATCTGCCTTTGCTTTTTTTGCTTCCAGCGTTGCCACTTCTTTTTTCGGCCTTTTTTCAGAGCAGTCTTCTTCTCTTTCAGATCAGCCTTCAACGTGTCAATGTTGGCGTGATGGATGCGATCTCAGCAGTCAGGGAAGTAATAGATTCTTGCTTCTCTGCAATCTGGGATGCGTAGTCTTGGGTGGTATTGGTTTTGGGACGGTTTTGTCTGCCTTTCGTTCTGGGCATAGGTGATAACCTCTTTCCTTTTATAGTTGTTTAAGTATAGCACTGTATTGGGGTGAGGGGAATATTATCGCTTGCGTTTTTAAGCAATATTGCTGCTAATAGGTTCTGCCTTATCCTTAACAGATGTGTCATACTCCTGTCCCGTCACTTCGGATTTCGTATATCTTTCAGTAAACAAATCTATGATATTTTCAACATCCGTAAAAAGTTCTTAGGTGAACTTGCGTTCCTTGTATTTCAAATACATGTTTCCAGCGTTCCACAGTTTGCAATTTTTCCAGAAGACTTTCTTTGCTCATTGTCGCCACTGGAAACTTATGTATTTGCATCATTTTCTTCGCATACTTTTTTTGTTCGGACGCTGTACATACTCCTGCAATTTATCATCATTCCCAACCAGCCCAACTGTCGTAATTGACGATACAGCACGCGTGGCCGATGCTCGAAGAAATGTTTCTAAGCCAAAATGGCGCTCCATTAGTTTGATATCATCCGTTATTATCTCATTGTTCAAGATCAGCAAGTCGATTTTTCTAGTGATAATAAACATCTGATCTTTCATTTCTTTAAAAACATCTTGGCAATCAAAGGATTTACTAATAAGCTGGAAATATTTTTTCTGTTTATTGGGAATCGAGGCGGGATATATTTTTTGATACGCCCATAACTGTCTCAATTGTCCATCTCGCTGAAAAGAAAATTTAAACAGGATGCATCCGCATTATCTTTATCCGAAAGTTTAAAATTTTCAATCTGGCTTTCTGGAACACTCAAATAGCTAAATGGCTGATAAGCATCATCCTGCTTTATCACATAGAAGCAAGTTTGCTCATTTGCCAAATCATCTCCATTAGCATATTTACTGTCATCAGTCAAAAATTTGCTTTGAATTGCCTCCTTAATACTTCTCGAATCTTTCTTTTGAATCCATCTGTTGCATTTGGACTCCCCTCATCCAAAACAAATCTCTTTACTAACTGCTCTACCTTTAGTTCTGGGCATAGGTAATAACCTCTTTCCTTTTTAGTTATTCAAGTATAGCAGAGCGTGGGTACGAGGACAATACCGACTGCAAGCGGCTTATGTATATATCTCATCTAGTATTGTTTTATGACAGTCTAATAAATCATCCACGGTATTTATATGTGAGTAGTACTCAGTAAAAATGGAATCTATATCTAACGGTGTCATGCTTGCAGTCTGCGGAAATCCGATTACTATTTTATCGTGAATAGCCTTCAGATATTTGTTCATGATTCCTTTTGTCATGATATACTGAATATTATTACTTGATATTACCGCTAATACATCACGGAATTGTAAGCTTCTATAAGTTCTTCCAGATCTGTTTTTAATTTGCCGATTAAAATGATTTTCAAATTCCCCATATAATTCCGTGTCAGTAATATCTCTCACTCTTCGTGAAAAATCACTGCTAGTTTCACTTATGTACGTTTCAATAGTTGTATGTACAGAATCATCCAACAGGTAGTACCGTCCTAGAATTCTAGCGAGTTTTCTTGGTTCCGCAGCGAATGTAGATTCTATGCCATAACCTCTTGAAATAACACCTTAACATCCGCAGAGGTGTCCATATCCTTTTTATCATCATTGCCAGCGGATTCCTTCCTAGTACACGGAACGCAGTCAGTATCTCGAATAATAAGCCATTTGCAAGAATCAGGGATTACGCCTTTTAAGGCTCTTGAATATGCAACCAGTTTTCCATTAAGTGTGTCAATTCCCCCTCATTGGAATATACACATTAGCAATCGGTTCACTTTTTTCCAGTGACTGCCTCATACTTTGATTTAATATTATTAAAAGAAATCTATATCTGTTTGTCCCTCCACCATAATCAATTTGCTTGCCAATCTCAATTTGTCAAGTTGATTAAGACATCCTTTTAAATCCTCAAGAGCCACCCATTTTGTTCCTATCTGCAAATGATTCAAAGTTCCTGCACTTTTTAGAGCTTTCGTCTAAAAACAAAATTTTCATCTTCATCGACTTGCTCCATAAACCGTTCATTATGTGTAATAATAAACATTTGAGCATTTGGAATATTCCTAAACTCCTCTATCAACCTCTTTTGCAACTTTAAATGTAGATGTGCATCCGGCTCATCAATTAATAAAAATGTATATTTCCGGATCAAGATATTCCATCGAAGAGAAAAATCTCCGTTAGTTGCAAGAATCCACTTCCGTATGAAAAAATATCTTTTCCATTCACTTTTGATGGATATATATGTCTTATCATCCTTCTCCGATTCGGAAAAACAAATCTTCACCCGTGACATTCTTAATATGTGTTTCCACTTCACTAATATGACTTATAACTTTATTCCGTAATACTTCATAGCCTTTTCCCTTGGCTATTTTATCTAGCACCTGTGCCTTATACATATACGGCTCTTTGGCCACAATATTAGGAATAGGCCTTGATTCGTTTATACCAAAAAGGTTGCAAGATTTCTTACCTTGAATTCCTGCAACCATTGTCGCAAAAGATTTAAATGCATTTCCATCAATGTAATCCACTTGCAAATAAGTATCATCTATATTGCTAACCTTACTTACGGTAAAGCCCAAATTATAACTCTGACCATTATATTCTATCACCAATGTCACAGCACATTTTGCATCTTTTCCACTGCACCCTATTGGAAACAAATCCTCGTCATGATAAGCACGGATAAATTCCATGCTTTCAAACTTCAAATGATGTGCCGTAGAATAGAAACCTGATTTGTCTTTCTTTAGGTTATTATCATAACACATTTTCCATAAATGAATTGCTTCAAAAATGGTAGTTTTTCCAATATTATTTTCTCCGATAAGAACATTAAAGTTTCCCGCCGGTGTAATTTCAAGATGATTAATGCTCTTAAACTTATCAATTACTATTTTCTTAATCATGCTTTTTCCTCTTTAGGTTCTTTATGTATAAAGTTTCACGCATCTTAGCCGATCATACTCACAAGTAAGATCGTTGCCTGCTGCTCACCACGGAGAGGTGTGTGATTATTTATCGAGCAGCGTAGGGAGCTACCGCTCCCAGTATATCACAATTTCATCCAGTTTTACAGACGTTTTTCTTGCCTTCATCACCGCACAATACATCAATCCGCCAATCATTCCACCTACTGTGTTATAGAAGATGTCTGATAGCTGGAACGTTCCCAAGCGAAGCAATAACTGCAGCATCTCAATGCTTATCGAGAAGATGAACGCTATCTTCCCACTTTGCCACAGTTTTTTCTTCCAGCCATTGCCTATCTTTCTCCGAACGTCCACATCACCATCCGGTGAACGGCATCATCATGATCACATTCTCAATGCACTCGGTGGTCAGCTTCTGTTCGCCATTCACTGTCTCCCAGATGCCCCATCCTCCCATAACATCGGACAATGGATTCATCCACAAGTTCCGATTCAGTAACGTTCTAAATAAGATCATCGAAGTCACAAAGGCCAAGAAGAATAGTTTCCGAAAGAACACACTCTCCTTGAATTTCTGATACCATGTCATCATGGCAATCTTCCAACCTTTTCCTGCTCCAAATAGATTCATACGCATACAGGTAGAAAAACATAGCAAGAAAAGAAAGCAAGAGCGAGAATCCAAACGGCTCATAGAGAGCAGTCAGGATGTTTGTGAGTATCTTTCCGAGTAAATCAATCGTTTCTTTCATCGTCGTTTACAGATCACTGAACAGGTCTGCTTTGTACACACCGCCTTTCCAGCATCTTCTGGAAGCTCTCCTTTACG
>ENA-OQAR01000191-OQAR01000191.1-human-gut-metagenome-genome-assembly--contig:-NODE-191-length-17043-cov-4.224817_pt1 | contig 17043 bp, 19 predicted proteins | sample MGYA00242738_ERZ504533 | MGnify/ENA primary metagenome ERZ504533 (study PRJEB26092, sample SAMD00036276) | human gut metagenome | host: Homo sapiens | study: EMG produced TPA metagenomics assembly of... | reverse complement strand
CACAAATCAGTGCGCGGTACCGCGCCCGGCAACTTTGGATGACATCACCCTTTTTCTGCGGCGGTCAGCTGTGGGGCTCCAATCGTGAACAAAAACAGCCCAGAATGGAAACATTGGCATCGGCAGGTCATCTTCGATCATAACCGGGATAGTGGTATCTACACTGGCAAGAGGCATGAACTGGTTGAAAGTCCGCTTTTCAAGCGTCATGTTACAGATCGTGGAATAAGCATCCGAAACCGCCATGTACACTGTCGGGCGCCAGAGTTCAGCGTGCAGCTCCATGTGATGCTCAAAAGCGGCTCTTCTTCCTGCTTTGTCGCAGTCAGGGTGCAGGCCAATACTTCGCCCCAAAGTACCGCACTGTCGCCTTCTGCGGCGTTGGGCAGGTCAAGCGTCTGGGTGACGGGAACATCTTTGGTTTGAATTGTAAGCTGTTCTGTACCGGCAGCGCGGGAGCAGAGCTGCATGGCAAGGGTTCCGGCTGCATCCAGCTGGCCGGTATGAACGCTGGATGTGCCGGGCAAAAAACTGCCCGTAATGTCCAGGACTGTTTCACCTTCACCGGGCAACGGAAACGGCGTTTCTGCAGTAAAGGTGCGTTCCTCGCACGCAGCGCAGATGATGCCGTTAAGCTGTTGGCTCCACTGCTCAACGCCGCAGCCGGTCAGGTTGGTGATAAACTCTACCGGCTCAACCATGCCAATAGCAGCATTTAAGGTATAAGCGCCGCGGATGTCAATGCGGTGCTCGCTGACAGAGCGGCAGTTGCAGTATTCAAGTTCGCCCCACAGGCGGGCGGCGCCGGGCAGATAATTGCCTTCCGGCAGGTCAATGGTTTTTTCAAAAGCGTATTTCTGCTCAGTGCGGTACAGGCGAGTTCCGGCTTCATCGGACTGATAGTACACAGTGCAGCGCAGGTAGCCGCTGCACTGCCAGCGGCGGTCAGCCACGCTGTTTTGCATGATAACGGGTTCCAACAGGCACTTTACAATTTTGAACACTGCGGGCAGGTAATCCGGAATCAGAATCTCGGTTTCAACAGGCAGCTCCTGCCGGGTTTCCCAGCGGCCAGTATTGGCAAGGGCCTGGCCGGTTTCAATGGTAAGCGGTTGGTTGGCGGCTTTGCTTTGCATGGCGGTATACCCCTTTCCTTGCCCCGATACGGGGAAAGTTTTTGATTGCCTCTTGTGTACTATATGCGCGGGGGTAAAAAAAATAGCCCTGTCGGAACCGTACAGACATACGGCCCGGCAGGGCTACAATGGAAAAATTAAACCTTAAATACAGCGCGCAGCAGCCAGCGCAGGGCATGCGGACATTTTACCACAACAATCTGCATGGCATATTCCCCCTTCCAGGTTTGTAAGCCATACTATGCAGCAGGTGCAGGCAATGTTACCCGTCAGCGCGGGTCAAAATCACAAGACCATGGCCGCTTTGGCAGCAAAGTTCAGCTTCAGGTGCGGTAAATTCATTGCTGATGCCAAGGGGGTAATCCGGTGTCAGCGTTGCATCTTTCAATGGATAAAACACGCCGTGAATCGATACACCGCCCAGCGGCCCATCCAGCGGGAACACGGAAAGATACATCCAGTCTTTCTTTTGCAATGTTAGCGGCTTGCCTGGACACAAAATATGCAGCTCGCTGTGCTCGTCTGCAAGGGTGACATCAACGCCGTTGCTTGCCAAGTACAACGCGGTGGATACGTTGGAAAACGTGTGTTCCATCCGCTTGCCGCCAAGGGCACCCAGCATGACGATATGACGGTACCCCCGTTCACACAGCCACTTTGCAGCATAGTGGGTATCAGTATCGTCCTTTACATGGGGCAGAATGATCATATCACCGGTGGTTTCCGGCTTGGGGGCAGAATCAAAATCCCCCACGATCAGATCCGGCTGAATGCCCAGCACAGCCGCATTGCGGTACCCGGCATCACAGGCAACAACGGTATCCCCCGGCTGCAGGTACGCGGACAAAGCGGGCGTAACCGGCATGGCCGAAAGAATAACGGCACGTTTGGTAAGATCCTGCATCAGCGTTCCCACTCCTTTAACTGGCTGGCTTCCTCGTACATGGTCAGGTAGCTCTGATAGCGTGTATCCGAAAGCTTGCCCTCTTCCAAAGCCGCGCGCACCGCACAGCCTTTTTCGCTGCGGTGGGAGCAGCCGGTAAAACGGCATTGCCCAAAATACGGCTCAAATTCCGGGAAAGCATGCTGCAGCTCTTCCGGCGGAATGCGGCAAATCTTGTTGGCATCCAGGCTGGCAAAACCGGGGGTATCGGCAAGCAGACCACCACATACCTCAAAAATCTCCACTTCACGGGTAGTATGACGGCCACGGCCCAATTTTTGGCTGATACCGCCGGTCTGGCGTTCCAGCTGGGGAGCCAGCGCGTTCAACAGTGTAGACTTGCCCACACCGGAGTTGCCGCAGAATGCACACAAGTTCCCTGCAATGCGCGCACGAATTTGATCCAGACCTTCGCCGGTATCGTAATCCAGCCGGATCAAAGGAATCGTGCTGTCCGCATAAGCTTTCTCCAAGGCATCCGCGGCGGCAAGGTCGGCTTTTGTGATGACAATAACCGGCTGCACGTCTTTATAAACGGCGGCAGCAGTCAGTTCATCCAGAATCAATGTGCTGGGCACCGGCTGGGTGGTGCTTGCCACAATAAACAGCACATCAAGGTTAGCAACCGGAGGGCGGATAAAAACATTTTTGCGCGGTAGAATTTCGTCAATCGTGGTGCGGTCGGCGCTTAATACAACCTGATCTCCCGCTACCGGCGTAATACCGCGTTTGCGGAAAATGCCGCGGGCGCGGCACTCCACAATGCCGGTTTCGGTTTTAACATAGTAAAAACCGCCAATGCCCTTTGTGATATAATTTGTCATTACCACAGCATTTCACCAGTATCCACGCGGTAAACATGGCCATCGCGCTGTTCTACATCGACCCACCATGTATTACCGTTATCGTCAGTAATTTCCTGAGACCAACGTGCACCATCACCAGAGGACGGAGAATCCGAGGTGCTGGGGTCTTGCACAACTTCCGGCATTGCGGTAGCCACATACAGGCGCACCGTGCTGCGGATGCGTACCTGGGTGCCTGCAGCGGGTTCCTGGTTCAGAATAGTGCCCTCGGCCTCGCTGCTGGGCTGTTCCACAACGCTGACCACCAGGTTCTGGCGCTGCAGGTCGGCGGTGCCTTCGCTGACCTGCAAACCTGTCACGGAGGTAACGGAAACCATGTTGTCTCGCTTGGAGCGCGCAATATACATGTTTACGGTGCTGCCGCCCTCTACCGTTTCGCCGCCGGCGGGTTCGGTATACACAACGGTGCCTGCGGCAACGCTCTCGTCCTCCACATATTTGCTTACAACCTGAAGGCCGCTATCCTGTAAGGTCTTTTTTGGCATCATCGCTTACATATGTTTTTACATCCGGCACAGTGACCCACTGGGTGCCAAGGCTTACCTTCAGGGTCACTTTCTGGCCTGCCTTTACAGTGCGGCCCTGCTTAGGGTTTTGCTGAAAAATCGTTCCTTCCGGTGCATCGTTGTATTCGTACACCCACTTGGCGAGCAGGCTGGAATTATAATCCGATGCACGGAACTCATCCTCCGTCATGCCGACAAAATTGATGAGCTGTACGTCAGCATGCTTGGAGAAGAAAGAGTTTGTGGAATTGGTGAAAATAAGATAGACCAGAATGGCAGCACCGATCACAAAGGCGACCGCCATACCAAAGAAGATGGGCAGCATGCTGAACCCCTTGGCTGCCTTGGCTTTCTGCTTTTCACGTTTTTTGCCTTTCCCACTGTTCATGGTGCCGGCACGGCGTGCCTGGCTGGTGCTGACAGCGGCTTTGCCCGCTGTTTTGGCTGTGCTGCTGCTGACAACACGGTTAATGGTTTTATCCGGGTTGTCCTGCGTGTTATATTCGTATTCAAAGCTGATGCTGGGGTCGCGGCGGAACGCAGCAATGGCATCCAGCATTTCCTGCGCGGATTGGTAACGGTCGGCGGGATCCTTTTCCATGGCCTTCTCGGTGATTTGGCGCAGCCCAACCGGGATATTGGGGGCAACCTCAGCCAGCGGCTTCGGCTTTTCACTGATCTGCATGATGGCGATGGAAACTGCCCCAGTACCATCAAACGGCAACTTGCCGGACAGCATCTCGTACATCATAACGCCAACAGAATAAATATCAGTGCGGGCATCGGTATGGTCGCCTTTGGCCTGTTCCGGGCTGATGTAATGAACCGAGCCGATGGCCTTGTCGCTGACAGTCTGGCTCTGCGCACGGGAAAAGCGTGCAATGCCAAAGTCCATCATTTTGATGGAGCCATCCGCCTGCAGCATAATATTCTGCGGCTTCACATCGCGGTGAACAATGCCCTTGGAGTGTGCATGATCCAACGCGCTGAGCACCTGTGTGGCAAAGTGGACAACCTCTTTCCAGGTTAGGGCACCGTTGCGTTGCTTCAGGTATTCTTTCAGCGTAATGCCGTCAATATATTCCATCACGATGTACTGCAATTGATCTGTTACAGAGACATCATACACCTTGACAATGTTGGGATGGTTCAAAATCGAGATAGCTTTGGATTCGTTCTTGAAGCGGCGGACCAGCTCTTCGTTATCAAGAAACTCTTCTTTCAGCACCTTGACGGCGATCTGGTTGCCGGTGCGGACATCGCGGCCTTTATAAACATTAGCCATGCCGCCAACGCCGATCAGACTTTCAATCAGATAGCGGCCATCCAGCTTTTTGCCGATCAGATTATCCATTTGTTTCCTCCGTAGTTTCACGCCCAGCAAAAGGACGGTGATGTTATCCTGCCCGCCGCCTTTCAGGGCACGGTCAACCAGTACCCCCGGCGCGTCAAAAAAAGGCGGACTCCTGCAAAAGCAGCGCAAGCTCTGCATCGGGTACCATGTTGGTTAATCCATCGGTACAAAGCAGCAAAAGGTCACCGGGAACCACCTCGCAGCGGTTATATTCCGGCACAATATTGGCCGAAACGCCAAGGGCACGTGTAATCAGATTTTTCTGCGGATGCAGGGCGGCCTGTTCGCGGGTGATCTGCCCGCTGTCCACCAGCTGCTGCACCATGGAATGATCCCGCGTCAGCTGGCGGATTGCTCCGCCATGCCACAGGTACGCGCGGGAATCCCCTGCGTGTACAATATGCGCCAGGTTGCCGCGCTGTAAAGCACATACCCCCGTGGTGCCCATACCGAGCACTTCGGGATCAGAGGTCGCTTTTTCATATACGGCGCGGTTGGCATTATCAAATGCGCGCATCATAAAGGCTTTTTCTTCGCCGTTTTCAATCGTGCGCAGGGAATGGTCAAAATAGCGCAGCATGGTTTGGGTGGCAAGGGTGGAAGCGACCCGCCCGCCGTTAGCCCCGCCCATGCCGTCACAGACAAGGCCCCAGCCAGTACCATCGACCAACTGACGGGCACAATAATTATCCTGGTTTTCCTGGCGGCAGCTGCCAATATCTGTTAGAGCTGCAATTTTCATTGTGCGTTGGTCCTTTCGCTCGTCGTTTGCCGTGTTGCTTGTTCGGCCTGTTTGGCATCTTCGCGCCGGAGCTGGCCGCAGGCAGCGCTGATATCGGTACCAAGGCGGCGGCGGATGGTGGCATTTACACCCAAATCTTCCAGCATTTTCTGGAACCGGCGCACATTGGCTTCATCCGTTGCCGAGTAAGGGCTGCCATCGACCGGGTTAATGGGAATCAGGTTGACATGGGCCCCCATGCCACGGATCAGATCGGCCAGTTTTTTTGCCATTTGGGGCGAATCATTGACACCATTGACCATGGAATATTCAAAGCTGATGCGCCGCCCGGTCGTTTTCTGGTAGCGGCGGCAGGCCGGGATCAGCTTTTCCAGCGGGAACGCATCGTTAACCGGCATCATGGAGCTGCGGGTCACATTGTCCGGCGCGTGCAGGGATACCGAAAGGGTCAGCTGCAATTTGCGCTCTGCCAGCTTATCAATTCCCGGCACAAGGCCGCAGGTGGAAAGGCTGATGTTGCGCATCCCGATGTTGACGCCTTCCGGGCAGGAGATAATGTCCAGAAAGTCCATCACGTTATCAAAATTGTGCAGCGGCTCACCAATGCCCATCAGGACGATATGGGAAACGCGCTCCCCGGTATCCTTTTGCGCGGTATAAATTTCCGCAGCAATCTCGCCGGAGGTCAAGTCCCGCACGCGGCCCGCCTGGGTGGAGGCGCAAAAGCGGCACCCCATAGCGCAGCCCACCTGTGTGGATACACATACAGTGTTGCCGTAATGGTAGCGCATCAAAACCGTTTCAATGCAGTTGCCGTCCGCAAGCTGAAGCAGATATTTGACCGTACCGTCTTTGGACTGCTGGCGGCGGCGGATGGTGGGCACAGCCAGGGTGCAGTTTTGTGCAAATTGGGCAAGCAGGGCTTTGGGTTGATCTGTCATGGCAGAAAAATCCGTAGCCTGCTTTTGGTGGATCCACTTAAAAATCTGCTTGGCGCGGAAAGCTGGCTGGCCGATGGATTTAATGTAATCCGTCAGCTTGGGCAGCGTCAGGTCCGTCAGACAGTTTTTTGTTTGTTCTGCCTGGGGTTCGTTCTGTGGCTGCATATGTGCTTGCTGCATGCGGTGCTTTCCCTCCAATTATTATATACCTTTTCTCTAATTTTTGAATAGACGATTTGTGTATTTTGCGTCAGCAGTTCTTTTGGCGCTCCAAAATAGCGGCAAAAAAACCGTCTGTGGATGTTTCGTGCGGCAGAAACAGTGTGCCGTACTCCCCCACCCGCATACCGGACAGTGTGATTTGTGGCGCTATAACGGAAAAATCTTGATTGTCTTGCAGGAACTGGCTAACCTGGGTCTTCATTTTCGTGATGATTCACCGTACAAGGTAGAATACAGCCAAACGGCCGTTTGGGGCAAGATATTTTGCGCCGTTTTGCAGGATTTTTTGCTGTGTTAATAGTAAATTTTCAATCCCATCCAGCGTTTTTTCCCGGATGTCCGGCTTTTTGCCGATGACACCAAGGCCGGAACAGGGCACATCGCATAACACGCGGTCAAAGCTGCCAAGGCCAAAGGCGGGGTTCAGGATAGTGGCATCCCCATGGTAAGGCTTGGCGCGCTCAATGCCGCAGCGGTCAAAGGCCTGCTTCAGCAGTTTGACGCGGCCTGTCATGGCTTCACCGCTGAACAGCTCACCGCGGTTCTGCATCTGCTCGGCAATCGTCAGGCTTTTGCCCCCAGGGGCGGCGCACAGGTCCAGCACCCGCATACCGGGGCGGGCATCACAGCACAAGGCAGCAAACTGGCTGGCTAACCCCTGCACATGGAATTGCCCGGCGTGGAATGCTTTGGATGCAGCGGGATTACCGTTGAACATAACCAGCAGACAGTGCGGCCATGGGCCAGCCGTTACGGTGTGACCTTCCTGTTGCAATGTCTGCGTCAGGGCTTTATCGGTCGTGCGCAGCGGGTTGACCCGGATGGCGGTGGGGCGGCGCTGATAAAACGCAGCAGCCATTGCCTCGGCATCTTGCGGATACTGTGCTGCAAACAACGCGGCAATCGGCTGAGAGAGACAGTAATAGGTGCGCAGCCGTTCTTCCAGATCCGGCCAATGTTCCGGCTTGGGGTCCAATGCGGCTGTGCGGCGTAGCATGGCGTTGACCATACTCGCAGCACTGGTTTTGCCAAATGCTTTGGCTAGCTTGACCGATTCATTGACAGCCGCAGGCAGCGGAACATCCATAAACTTGGCCTGTGCCAGCCCGCGCGCAGAATGGCCCGCACAGGGGCATCCAGCTTTTCCAGCGGGCGCTTGGAAAACTGTGCCAGCATCCAGTCCAGCAGGCTGCGGCGCTCCAGCACGGTATAAAAAAATACCGGAAGCAAAAGCTGCATCCCGCGGGGAAAGCGGCGGCTTGCAGGCTTTCAGCTCAGAATCCAGCACAAGGTTTGCATAGCCGTTTTGCTCCTGCCGCATAAGGGCCTTGACGGCCAGGTAACGCGCGGTCACAGGCTGTCCCCCGCTTTCAGGCGGCGGCCGGCAGCCCATGCGGTACCCGCCATCGACTTGCCGCCTTCCGGCGTGACGGAATCCAACACGATTGCGCCATCCTGGCAGGCAATGGTCAACGGCTTAACTGCCAATACAGAACCCGGCGCAGCGTTGGCGGGATTTTCAGAAAGCTTGCTGGCGATGACTTTGATTTTTTTGCCATCGTGCATAAAGAACGCCATTGGCCATGGGTTCATACCACGCACCCAGTTGTGGATGTGGGCAGCAGGCTGGGTAAAATCGAACTGTGCCATCTCTTTGGTCAAGGACGGCGCCTTGGTGGCGAGAGATTCTTCTTGCTTTTTTGGGGTCAGCTTCCCTGCTTCGATTTTGGGCAGGACCTCAACCAGCGTTTTGGCACCAATCGCACTTACGCGGTCAAACAGCTCGCCGCTGGTCATGTCCGGGTCAATCGCAACCGGCTGCACATACAAAATATCGCCGGTATCCACCCCTTCGTCCAACTGCATAATAGTCACGCCGGTTTCGGCATCGCCGTTCAGCACGGCCCACTGGATGGGGGCGGAACCACGGTACTTGGGTAACAGCGAAACATGCAGGTTGATGCAGCCATATTTGGCCACATGCAAAAGCTGCGGCGGAATAATGCAGCCGTAAGCTACCACGACAATAATATCGGGTGCCAGGCTTTTGATCAGCTCATCCGAGCTGCCATCGCGCAGGGTGCGCGGCTGATAAACAGGGATGCCGTTGGCCTCAGCCGTCTGCTTGACCGGTGGGGCGGTTAAAATCTGTTTGCGGCCACTGGCTTATCTGCGCGGGTAAACACAGCGCAGATATCGTGCCCGGCGGCAATCAGAGCGTTCAGACTTTCGGCAGCAATATCAGGGGTGCCCATAAAGAGGATACGCATAGAAGTTATTCCTTTTCTTATCGTAAGCGTATGGGAAAATTGATGTACAAAGCGGGATTAATCCTCGGTATCTTCCGGGTAGTCATCCTCATAAAAATGGGTGGCACGGTCCATGATGGTAACGCCGTTTAGGTGGTCGTTCTCGTGCTGGATGCAGCGGGCCAGCATGTTTTCGGCTTCCAGTTCAAACCAGTTGCCATTGCGGTCCTGCGCTTTGACCTTGACCTTTTTGGAGCGGGTAATAGCGCCGTTGTGGCCGGGAAAAGACAGGCAGCCTTCATACAGTTCATCGGTTTCGTCGCTCAGGTATTCGATTTCGGGGTTGATGAACTCAATAAAGTATCTTTGTAATCGGCGGGGACATCTTCCGGGCGGTTGCGGTCATCCAGGCAGATGAAAATGCGGCGCATCATGCCAACCTGGGGGCCGGCAAGGCCAAGACCGTCAGCATCCACCAGGGTATCCTGCATATCATCCAGCAGAGTGGCAAGGCGGTCATCAAATTTGGTAACGGGGCGGCAGACCTTTTTCAGGATGGGGTCACCATCTTTTACGATTGTACGAAGAGCCATAATAAAAATCCTCCTTAAAATTCAATCGCCGTCGGAATTAAAGTCCAAAGCGATCCCGGCTTTTGCGGGCAGCTTTTCGGCGGCGTAAGCATCCAATGCGGCGTGCATCAGGGTACGGAACCCCGCATCGTTGCGGCATTTCAATGTTAGTTTATAGCGGTATTTCCCGCTGATCATGGCAATGTTCATGGGGGTGGGGCCAAGCACACGCAGCGGCTGGCCGGGGTGTGCAGCGAACTGCTGCCCCAAAATGGCGGCAAAACGCCGCGCAGCCTGAAATACTTCCATCTCCTGCGCACCGGAAAAACTGACCACGCAGAATGAGCAAAACGGCGGATAGAGCGAGAACTTGCGGAACATGATCTCCTGCTGGTAAAACGCGGGGTAATCCTGCGCTGCGGCCAACTGGAGCACAGGGTGATCCGGCACGGCGGTTTGAATCAATGCCCGACCCGGCAGTTCCGCCCGGCCGCCGCGGCCAACGACCTGAGTGATCAGGCTGAACACATTCTCATAGGAGCGGAACCCCTGCCCAAAAAGCAGGGAGTCGATGCCCAGCACACCAACCAGGGTGACATTGCCGAAATCCAAGCCCTTGGCAACCATCTGGGTGCCAAGCAGAATATCATACTCCTGCTTGGCAAAACGGGCCAACATTTTTTCGTGGGCGTTTTTTGCATGGTCGAATCCTGATCCATGCGCAGGATCCGCGCACCGGGCAAAAGTTCGGCCAGCTCCTCCTCCACTTTCTGGGTACCAAAACCGCTGTACACGATTTTGCCGCCGCATTCCGGGCAAAGCCTGGTACAGGGCTGACCCGGTGCCCACAGTAATGGCAAAGCAGCGCGTGCTGCGCTTTATGATAAACCAGCGGCACGGAACAGTTGGGGCACTTCAGCACATGGCCGCAAGTGCCGCACATGCCAACGGTCTGGTAGCCACGGCGGTTCAGCAGCAAAATGCTCTGTTCCCCGCGCTGCAGATTAGCAGCGAGTTCCTGTACCATCCGCTGGCTGACTTCCCGCGGGTTCCCAGCGGCAAGTTCGGCGCGCATATCAATAAAATCAACCGTTGGCAGCGGGCGACCGCCATAACGGTGGGTCAGCGTAACAAGCCGCATCCGGCTGCTTATGGCGGCGTGATAGGTTTCGGTGCGCGGCGTGGCGGAGGAAAACAGCAGCAGCGAATGCTCCATCATGGCGCGCTTTTTGGCAACGTCATGGGCGGAATAGCGTGGGGCGGATTCGCTTTGGTAGGTGTGTTCCTGTTCCTCATCTAAATGATCAGCCCAATGTTTTGCAGCGGTGAAAAGATAGCGCTGCGGGTGCCGATCACGATATCAGCATCGCCATTTTGGATCATCCGCCATTGCAGCAGGCGCTCGGTGTTATTCAACGCAGAGTGCTGCACCGCAAGGCGGCTGCCGAACATGGATTTCAGGCGGCGTGTCATCTGCGGGGTCAGGCTGATTTCCGGCACAAGTACCAGAGCCCGCCTGCCCTGCGCCAATGTCTTTTCAATCAGCTTTAAGAATACGGCGGTTTTGCCGCTGCCGGTAACGCCGTGCAGCAATGCCGCACGGGTCTGTCCGCTCAGCAAATCCTGTTCTAGCTGGTCGTAAGCGGTTTGCTGCTCCGGCGATAGTTCCAGCGGCTGTGGGTCAAAGGGGATATCAGCAAATAAATCCAGCGATTTATCCCGTTGTTCGGTTTTCAGAATGCCTTTCTGGCATAACCCGTTTAAAGTGAGGAAGATATCCCCTGCGCTTCCAAAGCGGATTTGGTGCAAGGCCCTGCGCGCAGCGCTTCCACGGCCTGAATCTGGCGTGCGCCGGGTTTTGGTTTCTCCGGCAACCTACCAACCAGAATGTAAACGGTTTCCAGCGTGCGGGTTAGGCGGCTTTTTTAATACGGGCTTTCCGTTTTCCATGCCGGGCTGGTACTGCGCGCCATACGGAATGACGCCTTGACTGCCTCGTACCAGGTGCAGAAATAACGATCTTTCAAAAAATGCACGAGCTCCAACAGGTCCGGGGTCAAGCGGGCTTTTTCCGGCGCGGCGGCCAGCAGGCTTTTTAAACGTGGATCGGGGGCTTCTTCCGTTCCTACTTCCAGAACAACAGCCATCCGTGGGTGATTGCCACGCCCAAACGGCACCAACACAATGCTGCCGGGCCAGAGGGATTCCGAAAAATCTGGCGGAACCAGATAGGAATACAGCTTGTCAAAATGGATGGTGGCGTCGTTTACCGCCACTTTTGCAATGCAGGGCAAACACGCACCTCCTGTTTTGGCGTTTGGGGCAGCGGATTATTCGGCATCGGGCTCGGCAATGCGCTTTTGGATGATGGAATAAATCTCTTCGGCGCAGGTGTCGACAACATCGTTGACCACATGCTCGTCATAATCAGCCGAACGGGCAATCTCAGTTTCGGCACGGCGCAGGCGCTTCTGAATGACTTCCTCCGCTTCGGTCCCACGGTAACGCAGGCGGCGTTCCAACTCTTTCATATCCGGCGGCATGACAAAAATGGTGGTGGAACCGGGATACATCCGCTTGATGTTGCCGGCACCCTCCACTTCGATCACCAGAATAACCGGGATCTGCTGCTCCATATGACGCTCAACTTCGGAACGCAGGGTGCCGTAATAGTTTTCGCAATAGCAGGTGTGCTCAACAATATTGCCTTCTGCCAGAGCGGTTTCAAACTGCTCTTTGGTCAAAAAATGGTAGTTTTTACCGTTTACTTCCCCTTCGCGCATGGTGCGGGTGGTGGCGGAAACGGTCTTTTCGATTTCTGGGTGGCTGCCCAGCAGCTTTGCCACAACGGTATCCTTGCCGGTGCCGGAAGGCCCGGAAACAACAAACAAATATTTTTCGCCTTTCATGCAAAATCCCCCTAACACATATTATACAGGCGGTTACACGGTTGGTTTATCCTGTTCTTTTTCAAACGTCCTAAAACTTCCTCCGGCTCGAAAGCCGAAAGCACCACATGGTCAGAATCCGTAATAATCACCGCGCGGGTGCGGCGGCCATAGGTTGCATCGATGGCCGCGCCTTTGTCGCGCGCATCCTGCACAATACGCTTGATGGGTGCAGAATCCGGGCTGACAACGGCGATCACACGGTCCGCGTTGACCATGTTGCCAAAGCCGATGTTGATAAGCTTCATGGCCGGGCCTCACTCAATGTTTTGAATCTGCTCGCGAATTTTTTCAATCTCAGATTTCAGCTCAACCACAAGGCGGGTGATGTTGATATCCTGGCACTTGGAACCGATGGTGTTGGATTCGCGGTTCAGTTCCTGCGTCAAAAAAGTCCAGCTTGCGGCCAACCGGCTCGTCCAGCTCCAGAATAGAGCGGTACTGGGCCACATGGCTATGCAGACGGACAGTCTCTTCGTCGATGGCAGTTTTATCGGCAAAGATAGCAGCTTCTGTCACGATGCGGGCATCATCAATGTTGCGGTCTTCCAGCAGCTCTTTCAGGCGGGTGTACAGCCGTTCGGTATATGCCTGCACACGCCCGGCGCTGTTCTGCTCGATTTGGGCAACCAGCGTTTCAATCGCTGCCAAGCGGTTCAGCACATCGGTGCGCAGCTTCTCACCCTCCACGGCACGCATGGAAACAAACGCAGCAATCGCCTGCTGGGCAACCTGCTCCACATCAGCCCACAGGGTATCCGGGTCTGCGGGCGCAGCGGTCTGGGTCAACACATCTGGGAAACGGCAGATGGTGCTGACGGTAACATCATTTTTCAGGTCCAGCTTTTCCGACATTGCCTGCATGGCGGTCTGGTAGCTTTTGGCTAACTGCCAGTTGACCTGAACAACGGTATCTGCCGCCGCAACATTCTGAATGCTCAGGTTCAGCTCAACCTTGCCGCGGCTAACCTTGGCAGCCACCAGCTTTTTGAGCTTATCTTCCAAAAATGAGCAGGTTCGGGGCACACGGGACGAATATTCAAAAAAGCGGGAGTTGACACTGCGCAGTTCCACAACGATATCGCGCCCGTTCAAAACCTGCTCCGCGCGGCCATAACCGGTCATACTAAGTACCATATTCCTACACCTCGTTATCAAAGCATTACAAGGCAGCGCTTGCCGTAACCTGCAATCAGGAGCGCCCCAAAGGCAGCAAACGCCAATACATATTTACTATTTATTTTACTATTGTTGGCCGCTGTTTGCAAGGCAATGCGCAGGAAAAGCGGCAGTTTTTTCATTTTTTGTAACCCCTTTGATAGAATCAATCAAGGTAAAATAAAAAGGCCTGTACAGCTTTGATGGCAGTACAGGCTTGAATGAATCTGAAAAAATCAGGATAAATACGATTTACAGCTCAGCAACAGCGGCTTTCAGTGCTTCCACGCGGTCTGTGTTCTCCCACTTCACGCCCAGCTCCTCGCGGCCCATGTGGCCGTAAGCAGCCAGCTGGCGGTAGATGGGCCGGCGGCAGATCCAGGTCACGGATGATGGCTGCCGGGGTCAGATCAAATACTTTGCGCACAGCGGCTTCCAGTTTGTCGTGCTCGATGGTGCTGGTGCCAAAGGTATCAACCATGATGGAAACGGGCTCGGCAACGCCGATAGCGTAAGCCAGCTCAACTTCGCACTTATCGGCCAGGCCGGCAGCGACAACGTTCTTGGCAACCCAGCGGGCAGCATATGCGGCCGAGCGGTCAACCTTGCTGGGATCCTTACCAGAGAAAGCGCCGCCGCCGTGGCGAGCATAACCGCCGTAAGTATCAACGATGATCTTGCGGCCGGTCAGGCCGGTATCACCCTGCGGGCCGCCGACAACAAAACGACCGGTGGGGTTGATGTAATACTTGGTGTTCTCATCCAGCAGTTTGGCGGGGATGATGGCTTTGATGACATGCTCCATCACATCGGCATGCAGCTGTTCCTGACTGACGGAAGGGCTGTGCTGGCTGGAAATAACAACAGCATCCACGCGCACGGGTTTGCCGTTATCGTATTCTACGGTAACCTGGCTCTTGCCATCAGGGCGCAGATAATCCATTATGCCATTCTTACGCACTTCGGTCAGGCGCTTGGCCAGCTTGTGGGCCAGGCTGATAGGCAGAGGCATCAGCTCGGGGGTTTCGTTGCAGGCATAACCGAACATCATACCCTGGTCGCCAGCACCGGCAACATCATCGTTGGTGCCAAGGGCAATGTCGGGGCTCTGGCCGTCAATGTTGGTGATCACGCCGCAGGTATCGCAGTCAAAACCGTACTTGGCGCGGTTATAACCAATCTCGCGGATGACCTGGCGTGCAACACCGGGAATATCAACATAGCAGTCGGTCGTGATTTCGCCCATGATGTGGACAAGACCAGTGGAGCAGGTGGTCTCGCAGGCAACGCGGGCACCAGGGTCCTTTTCCAGGATGGCATCCAGAATGGCATCAGAAATCTGGTCGCAGATTTTGTCGGGATGGCCTTCGGTAACGGATTCGGATGTGAACAGAACTTTGGACAATAAAAGCTGCCTCCTTAAAAATATAGGGTCAGAAAGGCAACTTGCCGAGAACAAAAACGCGCGCGGGTGTGGACCCAAAGCGCACGTGAACGCTTATCTTTCGGTTCCCCGCAGGAATTGGCACCTTACGCTTGCGCGCAGGTTGCCGGGCTTCATAGGGCCTGTTCCCTCTGCCACTCTTGATAAGTTGCTATTCTGATGTAACGTGCTTATGTTACCATAGGCAACCGGCAAAGTCAACGATGTGGCGTTGGGCAAATTGTCAGCTTTGCACAAAATGGATTGAACTTTTGTCAAAACGGGTAAAAATGACCAATGACGGCTGCCCAATCAGCAGCAATTAAGCGGTTACGCTTTTGCCACCGCTGTTGCGGCCATGCAGAATGGGCGAAAGCGGCTTGTAAATTGCAAAGCAGATTACGGCGTCCAGCATCCCTTTGAAGAAAGTGAACGGCAGGTTGAACACCAGCAGGCAGTTCAAAAGGCCATTGACATTCGGGTTAATGGCCTGGTACATGCCGATGATGGCATCCAGCGGCAGATGATACATGACCACATAGGCCGGATAGACGATGAAGTAGTTGTACGGAACGCTGACGATTGCCATAACCAAAGCGCCGAGCACTGCGCCCAGGATAGCGCCGCTGCGGGTTTTCTTAAAACGGTATACCATACCGGCCACGCCGACAAACAGAGCGCCCATCACAAAATTAAACAGCTCCCCCACCGCAGCGGTGCTGGTGCTGGGCAGTTTGATCAGGTTTTTGATCAGGCATACCACAATACCGGCAACCGGGCCGTAAGCAAAGCTGGCAATCAGGGCTGGCAGTTCCGAAACATCCAGCTTGATAAAGGCGGGCATGATGGGAATGGGAAACTCCATATACATCAATACTGTGGCAACGGCAGCAAGCATGGCGGTTCCGGTTAATACGCGGGTGTTGAATTTGGTTTTCATAAAAAATACCTCCCTGGGGGGCGCGGCCCCAAATAAAATGATTTGGAAAGCCAGTAACAGCTTCGGGAGGCTGATAATTGCAAATAAAAAACGCCCTGTTGCAAGCTATACTTACAACAGGCGCAGAAAAGCAAATAGAACAGCTTTCCGTTTCTTTCATCCGGACTATACCGTCGGCCCCGGAATCACACCGGATCAGCGGCTGCATCAACAGCCGGTCGCGGGCTTGTGGCAATGCCATTTACCGCCGGTGGGGAATTGCACCCCGCCCTGAAACAGACTTTCTAGTTTTGAGTATAGCACAGGTTTTACAAATTGCAAGAGGGTGTGCTATAATTGACAAAAATAAATTTGGAGACTGGGTGGTGTTTCCCTGCTGCTTGGTACACTCAGGAGGTTTAGGGCAACACCGCATAATTCTAAGTGCCGATACGGCGAGCGAGGTGCGGCAGCTGCTAGGCCAAAAGCGCAGATAATACTGGATGTCTTTTGGCAACGCAGATGCCGTGCCGCAGCCGTCGGAGCGGTGCTTAAGCCGTAAGGCGGGAATTGTGCGGTGTTGCCTTAGAAAATGGAGGTTGCAATGGAAATAGGAGAGATTTCGCTGTTAAGCATTGTCACGGCGGTGGCCCCGATGGCACTTTTTGTGCTGCTGGCGCTGTTTGCCCCACTGGTTTACCGCAGAATTGCGGGCAAACTGATTGAAAAATTCCGTCCACATCAGCCGCAGTGGATCAGCATCATTCTGGATAGCTACCTGAGCCCAACAACGATCTTGCTGCGCGCCGTGTTTATTTATGCTGCACTGTGGGTTTTGCCGCTGGAACTGAACACCCCCACATACCGCAGCGTATTGGCGCGCATCATGCAGGTAACCGCAATCTGCCTGATTGCCTGGGGCGCATGGATGGCTGCCCCGTGTGCCGCCTTTTGCTGCGCAGCGCAGAAAACAAACTGGATATTGCTACCAACCGCACAATGGGGCGCTTTTTTTTGAAAATATCTTCCGAGCTGTTGTAGGCTGTTGTGGGCGGGCATTGGCG
>ENA-OQAR01000190-OQAR01000190.1-human-gut-metagenome-genome-assembly--contig:-NODE-190-length-17084-cov-6.288023_pt1 | contig 17084 bp, 21 predicted proteins | sample MGYA00242738_ERZ504533 | MGnify/ENA primary metagenome ERZ504533 (study PRJEB26092, sample SAMD00036276) | human gut metagenome | host: Homo sapiens | study: EMG produced TPA metagenomics assembly of... | reverse complement strand
CCTGCGGGGCCTTCCAGCGGTGCATACATCTGCAGTTTAAAGCCGTCGATCTCGCTGGCAGCTTCCACGCCGCCGATCTGGTCATAGTAAGCGTAGGTGGCCATGGAAGAACCGGTAGCCAACTTCTGGCTCCACTTATCACCATCAATGGGGTCAGCCATTTCGGGGTCAAGCAGGCCTCGGAGTAGAGCTTGCTCAGGAATGCGAAGTATTCTTTGCACTTATCATCAATTGCGCCAGCAAAGAAATCCTTGTTGTCGTAATCATAGCTCAGAACGTAAGAGCCATCGGCGCTGTTCTTGCCAACGCTGATGCCGAAGGAAGGCATCGTCATACGGAACAGAACGCGGGGACCAGCCAGAATGGTGAGCGGGTAAGAATCGGGATAATCAGCTTTGTAAGCCTTCAGGATCTCGTACAGGTCATCAAAGGTCTTGGGGGCTTCCAGACCCTTGGATTCCAGATAATCCTCACGCAGGATCAGGCCGCCGTCGTAGAACGGCTTATCGGTCAAAGACGGCATATAGTAGCGCTTGCCGTCCTGCAGGTTCAGCATATCCACATCGTCCTGCAGGTCCATTTCCTCAACGCGGGCGTGAGTGGGGATCGGACGTCGCTGTAGTCGCTGATGGGAACCAGAGCGCCGTTCAGAGCCAAAGAAGCATTCTCACCGGTGGTGGACTGGTACAGGATGACATCGGGAACGTTCTCACCGGTATTCAGTGCCAGCGAAACCTTGGTAGAGTAGTCCGCAATAGGAATGGCCTCAACGTCCAGGTTGACGTTGCAGCGCTTCTGCACTTCGGTAAAGGTGAGCCAGTCTTCTTTATAAGGAAGGGTAGCATTATCCGACAGATAAATTCGGATGTTGATGGGGTCCTCATTGGAGTAATCCGGGGTGCCGGATTCGGTGGAAGCGGCAGTGGAATCTGCGGTAGACTCAGCTGCGCTGGAAGTGACCGCGGAAGAACCGCTGCTTCCACAGGCGGCCAAAGTGCCTGCTGCCATGCAGGCGGCCAAAGCCATGGCCAAGGTACGGCTGACTGACTTTTTCATGGGGTATCCTCCTTAATATGGTTTTCCTTTTTATAATGCCGCTATCAGGGTTGCAAAGCGAAAGCGGCGTGTTCCACAAAAATGGGTAAACCAAGGCCAATACTGCCTTGCGCCCCGGTTACCCGGCAACAAATACCCCGCGGCTGGCTGCCACACGAAGACGGTTTCGAACTATTGTTTCTCAAATTTCATGTTTACCGGAATATTTGTTTCAATATCTGTATCATACGCCAAACCTGCCCCATCGTCAATACATTTGTGATAAATTCATGATTATTTACAAACAAGTGTGTGAAAGTTTGGAGAAAACGGAAAATAGCAAGTTTGACGAAAGAAAATTAGGCAGAGAGACCGTTAGGAGTTGGGCGCGAAAAAAAGAATAAGTAATAAAGAATAATGAATCATTATGGTGGCCTGCGGCGCAGGAGCGCCGCTCAGGAAATATTGGGTTTGATGTTATTTGAAAAGCAGCTGCAAAGTATATCGATCGTGCGGCACGATGCGGGCATCGTCATGGGCGGGCTTTGCTGAATTGTTAGCTGTAAAATGGAGAGGGTAGAAATGTGCCCCATTACCAATTTCGCTAAAGATAGGTTTAGCGAAATATAGAGGAGAGGCAGAACAACCATCTTTATCACACGAATTGCACTACTACTAAAAAGCGCAGAATCCACTGTCGCCATCGAACCAATAGCACTGTACAGTATCAAGATTTTCATCTCAATACACACATCAGAATACATCTCGCACCGACAAAAGCATGATTTTACCATAAAATCTATTCCACCCGGGGCACATGCCTTTGAACGGATCCGACTTTGTCAGCAGCAAAAGTCCGGTTTCTGTAAAAAGTCGGATTTGTTCAAGAAACAGGTCGGATGCGTCCATTCTCAAATTGTGGAAAAATGTGTATGATAAAGACAACGAAAGGGGCACGCGAGAAAGCGCCCCAGAGATTGAAGGAGGAAAATCAAAATGAAAAACAAGCGCATGATGAGCGCCGCCATAGCCGTTCTGATGGCTGGTTCTCTGGCAGCCTGCGGCGGTTCCACTACCGCCAGCAGCACTGCTGACAGCACCCCTGCTTCCACCGCATCTCTACCGCTCGGCGTTTACGAACTTCCACATGGGTTATTCCTGCGCACTGGCGTGGATCCTGGTGGTCATCATCGGCCTTGCTATCGCTATCCTGTTCAAAACCCAGAACGCATGGGTACATTACGAAGCTGAATAAGGAGGTTTTTCCATGGTTGGCGAACAGAAGAACAAAAAAATGGCTTCCGTTGTGTTCCATGTTTTTTCCTGCCTGTTGGGTTTTATCATGATTTACCCGCTGCTGTGGCTGGTGGCGAGCTCATTCAAATCCAATGATACGATGTTCAAGAACACCTATTCCCTGTTGCCGGAAAGCTGGGGCATCATCAAAAACTACAATTCCGGCTTTGCCAGCACGACGGGGTACAGTTTCGGGCATTTCTTTATGAACTCTGCCATCGTTACGGTCATCGGCGTTGTCTGCACGATTTTCTCCTTCCTGCTGGCAGCCTATGCGGTATCCCGCGTCAAGTTCTTCGGTGCCAACTTCTGGTTTGGCTGCATCATCATGACCATGATGATCCCCGCACAGGTCATGGTCGTTCCGCAGTACATTATCCTGAAAAAGCTCCACCTCAACGATACGCTGCTGGCCATGATCCTGCCGTGGGCATTCGGCGGTGCGTTCTTCGTCTTTTTGATCGTGCAGTACATGCGCGGCATCCCCAAAGAGCTGGATGAAGCGGCCATGATCGATGGCTGCTCCAAAATCGGTATCCTGTTCAAAATTCTGGTGCCCGTTGTTCAGCCCGCTATCGTTTCGGCGGCCATCTTCGCGTTCTACTGGATCTGGCAGGACTTCTTCCAGCCGCTGATTTTTGTCGGCAGCCCGAAGAATTACACCATTGTGCTGATCCATGGTGCGGATGATTACTGGCTTATCAACTGTTCCAACATCAAGCCGTACGCCTTTTTGCTGGATTTGATTGCCCGCTGCTGGCGGGATGGAACCGTGGACGCGGTACAGCAGAGCATCGCCTACACGGTTGCCTATTATGGGCTGCTGCATCGGAGCGATGTTGCCCAGTGCCTGACCGACTATGCACAGTTTACCGTGCCCTATGGCCCCAATGAAGACGACCGCGTGGGTGACCAGTTCTATAACCACGTACCCCGGATGCTGATTTCCCAATTTGTAAAAGACCGTACCTCTCCTGCGGATGACCTGCGCTGGCTTTTTGATGTGCCGACCTTGGCGGAACAAAGCACCCACTGCGCCGAGATCTTCCAGAAAGCGGCCGAAAATTATGCCGTCTACCTGCGCCAGTGCGAAAAAAAACTGCCGCGGAGCTGGCAGAAGAGCGGTTTTTATAAAACGCGGCGGGGATGGCAGGGATGATGAGGCTGCCAACTCCGTTTCGTTTTACATCAGTATATTCTTTTTTCCTATTTGGCAAGTAGGTAGACCGCACTTTTGCCAAATTCCGCATATTTCACAATTTGAAACCGCGCAGGTCCAGTGCGCCTGTGCCGCGGTAGGTGAACCACAATTCCTGTTCGCCATCCAGCTGCAAAGTGCCCATCGCAGTCTGCCAGGTATTGCTGGCAGTTACCGGGAATACAAGGGCCAAGGCACCACTTCCTTTGCGGCAATTTCCAGCGTACCATCGCCAGTGCAGCGATAGGTAACTGTAAGATTGGTACCGGGATGCAGCAAAAAGCTGCGGTAGCCCGCGTGGAGCCATCGCGCAGGTTGGCAACATACTGCTGGGCAAAATATCGCCGTCAGGGCCATCCTGGGTGATGTAGGGGTGCTCTTCGCCGATGGTGGTTTTGGCGCGATAGGGGCCGGCACCGTTGGCGGTTTGCAGGCAACAGGCAATACCCGCAGGGTAGCTGTATCCGCTTTTCAGCGGGCCATCGTTCAGCCCGCAGGAAGTGACCCGCACCTGGGGAATACTGCCATCCGGCAAAAGCGTGATCTTTTCGGCGCAACCCTGGCGGGAATAGGGCGTGCGGTTGGTCTGACGGTGGTAGAACACATACCACTGACCGTTGATCTCCACAATACTGCCATGGTTGGTACCGGTATAATTGCAGGGCACAGTGCGGCCATCCAGCCCAATATCGCCGTTAGAAACAATGGTTCCGCCGTAATGGTAAACGCCCTGGGGCTTATCCGCCACAGCATAGCACAGTTCGTGATTCTGGGTGGAAGAATAGATCAGATAATAACGGCCATTCGCTTTGCGCAGGGACGGTGCTTCAAAAAACGGGTGCTCCGCAAATTCGGTCCCCTCAGCATCCGCCTGCTGGGGCAGAACGATCTGTGGGGCTTCGCGCACGGTACACATATCGTCTGCCAGTTCAATAAGCTGGCAGCCCTTGGTAACCAGATTCATGGCAGCAAACTTGGGGTTGATGCCTGGAATGGGGCAGAAACCGCTGACAAGATATACCCGACCATTATCGTCCACAAAAATGCCGGGGTCATACTGGAAAGCGTCCCCTTCTTTCGCGCCCAACAGGGTTCCATCCGGGTAATGCACATGGTCATAAAATTGGAATGGCCCCACCGGGGATTCCGACACCGCCACCGAGATGCGCCCGCAGAATTCCAGTGCATAGAACAGATAATAGCGGCCATCTCCGCCGCGCTGCACATCGGGGGCAAACAGGCGCATGGCAGTACTGCCTTCAGCACACAGGGGATCCTGCACGCTGCGGTAACTGGTGCCCTCGTACCGCCAGTTGGCAAGGTCATCCGCGCGGGCAGACCAACAGACATAATCGTTCAGGCAGAAATCATTCCCGCCAAAGCGGTCATGGCTGCCGTATACATACACTCGGCCATTGAACACATGAGGTTCGCCGTCCGGCACATACTCATAGGATGGCAAATACGGGTTGACTGCCTGTTTGGTTGGTTCATCTTGCTCTCTCCCCTATCGGGCAGCTTTCGCCGCCCGTATTTTTATTGCATTGTGGTTACACCATCAGGGTCTGCCAGATTGCCGATGCTGGCAGCACCAGCAGCAGTGCCGGGATCATGTTAGCGATGAGGTACTGCTTGATGCCGCTGACCCGCATACCGGCCACAATGGTCAGCACACCGCCGCAGCTGATAAAATCCTGCAGCATTTCGGGCGTGACAAACGGTGCAATGGCCCCGGCCGCAAAGAACAGCGCCAGCATGACCGCCAGCATGGGCAACGCGATCACTGCCACCGCCACGCCTAGCGTGACGGCAAACACTGCAGCGGTGCACAGATCTAACACAGCCTTGGATTGCAGCACGGCGGGGCTGCCGCTCATCCCCTCTACCAGCACGCCATAAATGCCAAACCCGCTGGCGCAGAACAGCACCACAACGGTGATGTAACGCTCCATATCAAAGTTAGCTTCATCGTGCGGCAGTTTGCGGGTGACAGCGCCAAACACATGGGTGATGTGCTCTTCCAAATGGAGCAGCTCACCCAACAGAGTACCAAAAATCACGGCAATGACCACGGGGGTCATTTGGTTGGCTTTCACGATGGAGTTAATGCCAATGGCCATAGAAGCAAAACCAAGCACCATCGTCAATTTTTCCCGCAGCGAGGGTAAAGCGGCTGCCAAGCACAGTGCCCAGCAGCCCGCCGATCAGCACGCAGCTGCAATCCGTCAATACTCCAACCGGCATCATACGTTCTCCAGCTTCTGCAGCAGGTCGTTCACCGTCACGTTGGCAAAACCGGGGATGACCAGTTCAGCCTGGCCCAAAATTTCGGGGCTGCCAATGCCAACGGCTTTCATGCCCGCATTGTGGGCGGCCTGAACACCGGCCACGGCGTCCTCAAACACCACGCAGTATTCGGGGTCGATACCAAGATCTTCGGCACCGGTCACAAATACTTCGGGGTCGGGCTTGGCGCGGCTCACGCGGGTTCCATCCACCACAGCGTCAAACAGTTCGGTAATGCCCAGTCGGTCCAAAATCAGCGGGCTGTTTTTGCTGGCGGAGCAAGGGCTATCTTGATGCCTGCCGCATGTGCCTGCTTCAAAAAGTTCTCCACACCGGGCAGCAGTTCGCTTTTTTCCAGCTTTTTGATGTACTCCACATACCAGTCGTTCTTGCGCTGGCAGAGGGCCTGCTTTTCATCCTCGGTCATTGTGCGGTTGCCGATCTCCAGGATGATCTCCAAACTGGCCATCCGGCTGACGCCTTTCAGGCGCTCATTGTCCTGCTCGGTAAAGGGAATGTCCAGCTCATCGGCCAGGCGCTTCCAGGCCAGAAAGTGATATTTGGCGGTGTCCACGATGACGCCGTCCAGGTCAAACAAAAATCCGTATTGGCTCATTTGTATCCTCCTGTTGTTGGTTGGGGTCAGTTGTTTACATCCGGCAGGCCGTAAAATTCGTAGGTCTGGCTTTTTCCCGGTGCGCTGGTCAGGTTGGTCACGCAGTATTGCGGGGCTTCCTTGGCGGCGCTGGGATAATCACGGTAGCGTTCGCGGTCATCACCGCCGGCCCCGGTTTCCGCTTTGGCCAGTACAGCGGCGGCAGCCGCATGACGTTTTGCAGCGCTTCGGCGGCAGCAAAATCCACTCTGCGGGCGGCAGCTGCGGCAAAGGCGGCGGTTTCGTCCGGCTGGGCATCGGCCAGGTTGGTGGTTTCGTTCGGGTCAGCAATCACATCAAACAGCTGGTTGTGGATTTCGTCCCGGTGGCAGGTGATGAACTTCTGCTGCCCATGGCGGGCCATGCAGCTGTAGGTCCAGCCGCCCTGCGGCAACTTGTCCACAATTTCACTCCACACGGTGCGGTCAGCATCGGCGGATTCACCGCGCAGCACGGCAACAAGGCTCTGGCCATCGGGTTCCGGCAGCGGATCTGCCCCGGCCCAATCACACACGGTGGGGCCAAGGTCCAGCAGACTGACAGGTGCTGTTATCCGCTGACCAGCCGCCACGCCGCTGCCCGCAAACACCATGGGGATGCGGACGGACTTTTCAAAAAAGGACTTTTTGCCATAAATTCCGTGTTCGCCCACGGTATCGCCGTGGTCGGAAAGATAGCCGAACAGTGCAGGGGTACCGCGGTTTTGGGTGAACACATCAAAAGGCGGCGCGCGCACGGCCGATCAGGCCATCCGTGTGCTCCACCAATCCTTTATAGGCAGCCTGGCAGGCCAGCACGATTTCCGCACGGGTGTTGGGTTCCTGCAAATTACGCTGCTGGGCGTTCAGCAGGGTTCATTCCCCTGCCAGGTGGCGGGCAGCTGGGCGGTTTTCAGGTACTTCAAAAACAGCTCCGGCGGTGCAACATACGGGAAGTGCGGGCCATAGGTGCCCACCACAATGAGCTGCGGTTTGCTGTGGGGCTGGGCAAGGTACTGTTCCAGAGCATCCAGCACCATATCGTCATAACACACAACGGGCGAAGCGCCGCCGCCGACCACATCAATGCACCATTTATAGCCCATCGTCTGGGTATGCACGCCGAAATCCTGTTCCAGCGTTTTTTTGTGGGCGCACCCATCCGCTGTTGGTAAAATCCGGGGCCACACGGCGGGTAAAGCCGTGGCGCTGGTCGGGGCCGATAAAGTGCATCCGGCCCACCAGCACGGTTTCGTACCCGGCAGCTGCCATCGCATGCAGGAAAGTGGGCGTTGTTTGAGGCAGGGTATCGTTATTGGTAAAAATGCCGGTATGGTGCGGAGCCAGCCCGCTGAGCATGGCCATGCGCGCCGGAACGCAGAGCGGGCAGGGGGTATATGCAGCGTCAAACGCGGTGCCCTGTCCCCGCAGCGCTGCCAAGTTGGGTGTATCCACCGGCATCTGCCCGCCCGCCTGATACTGCGGCGCGTGCTGGTCACTGATAAAAAGTAAAATATCGGGAGACATGAGGGACTCCTTTCGTTGAAGTTAGGAGTTAGGAGTTGATTAGGAATGAGGAATTGGAAAGCGAATTAAAAAAGAATAGAGAATAATGAATAATGGTGGTGGACCGCGGCGCGTTTGCGCCGCTCAGGAGATATTAGGTTGGCAGATGTTTGAAAATAGATGAATGACCCATAAGCCGATCCGTAGGGAACGGTCTTGACCGTTCCGAAACGATTGGACCAATGCCATGATGGGATTTGCGGAAAGACCCACGGGACGATGACGAGCATCGCCCCCTACAGATCAAGGATTTGGCTTGCGGCATATCCTTCATGTTTCTCCCCGGCGCGATAAGCGCATCGCGCCTTACAAAAGAGTGGCCGTCTGTCCTAATTTTCAACACCGAGCCTTCCCCTAGCCCCAATTCCTAACTTCTCATTCCTAATTCCTAATTAAACTCTTCCCTCCTACTTCCTAACTCCTAACTATCTCACAAATTCCGCTGCCATCTTCAGGCTGTCATCGGCCTGGGGGTACACGCCGCATTTATCCACAAAGGCGTGGCCGACGCGCAGTAGTTCACCCAGGTAACGGGCACATGGGCGGCGGCAAGGTAATGGGCATAGGTTTTGGCCTGGCTGGTCAGATAGTCGTACTGGGCGGTGATCAACAGCGTGCGCGGCAGGCCGGAAAAATCGCTGTCCCACAGGGCGAAACGGACGCCATGCGGGAGTTGACGCCTCCGGCAGGTAGTTATCCTCGCTGCGCTTGCCTGCGTTCCAGATGGCCAGGATGCGCGGCACGATCCACTCACTCTGCGCATCATCGTAAATATAATCTTCCAACCCAAAGTGATAGTCCTTCAGGCCGTCGGTTTCCCACACGCTCAGCGCGGGGTAATACAGCACCTGGCTGTTGACCATGCCAAGGCTGCGGTCACGGTCGCGGTGGGCGCACAGAGCGGCCAGGTTGCCGCCGGCGCTGTCCCCTGCCACAGTGATTCTTGCGGGGTCAATGCCCCTTGTTTCGGCCTGGGCATGCAGGCGGCAGAGCAGCTGCCAGCAATCTTCCAGCGCAGCAGGCCAGCGGTGTTCGGGGGCCAGATGGTATTCCGGTACCGCCACAACAGCGTTGGCCTGCTCGGCCAGATAGCGGCAGAAAGGCAGCACAACCTTGCGGCTGCCGTACTGCCAGCCGCCATGCAGGTACAAAATGCAGGGGCGGCCCTTGGGCGGGGTGGGGGTTTGGGGTTGGCAATAGGTCATATCAAATGGACCAGACGGTCCGGCCATGCTTTCTTCCCACTCTTCTAGTTCGGTGGTGGCAAGTTCTTTGCCCTCGATGTGTTCATTTTGCAGCTGGCGCACCAGCTGAACGTTGCCGCTGCGGATGGCCATGATCTTGGCGTCCGGTTTGCCGTTGGATTCCCGGATCTCCGCCAGAATTTCATCGCTCAGCGCACCAATGCGCCCACCGGGCAGCAGCTTTACAATATGATTCACGCCGTTCTGTTTCCATTGCAGCGCAGGCAGCGGGGTGTTCATGGGGACCTCCTTTGGTTAGGTAGGAGTTAGGAGGGAGGAGTTAGGAGTTGGTGACGGGACAAAGCCGTGCGTCGGGAGAATTAGGAATTTGTAATGAGGAATTAAAAATTGGTGGGGCAGCATGTGTGATAGACATTGATTGCACATTATAAAATGTTCTGTAGGGAACGGTCTTGGCCGTTCCGGGGCGGTGGAATAAATGGCGTGATTGAATTTGTGGCAAGGTCCGTCCGGGGCGTCGGGGACGCCGCGGTCCACCACAATTATTCTTTCTGATTTATTCATGATTCTTTTCCGGCACCGGGGTCTCTCCCCTGCCCCAATTCCTAACTGCTCATTCCTAATTTCTAATTGAAAAAACTCCTACCTCCTAACTCCTACTTCCTAACTAATTTACAGGTGTGCGTCCCACTTGCCGCAGAAGGCATCCACGGGGCTGTGGCCCTTGAAGGTGCTGCGGCCGGTGAGTTTTTCTATCAACTGGTGCAGGCAGTGGTCGTTATTGCTGTAGCAGTTGATATAGGTCTTGACGCGCGGGAAATCCTGCAAATGGTAGGGGTTTTCTAGCGAGACAAACACAGTGGGAATATCATTCATATAATGCCCGCAGTCCGCGCCCATGGGCTGCTTCCATTCAATGCGCACCACGGTCTGGTTGCTCTTAGTGGAAAGGTTCGCCACGTATAAAATCAGGTCGTAATTGTTCACGACTTCTTCGTACTTGGTGGTAAAGCCTTCACCATAAGGCTGGGGCACAAAATCGTCGATCTCAAAGCCTTCTTTTTCCAGCATGCGCGCAGCTTGGCGCAGGCCGGGGCAACCTTATAGTTGCCCTCACCGCCCGCTGCGGGCTCGATGGTATAGAACAGGATCTTCTTGTAGCGTTCCGGGGTGATGGGCAGCACACCAGGCTGCTCTTTAACCAGAGTGATGGCCTTGTCGGCACATTCCTCGGCCCACTGCTGGTGCTTGGCGCAGCCGACAATGGTTTTGGCTTTTTCCACATCCAGCTCCGGAGCGCCGCGGTGCAGGCCCAGGGCAGCCTTGGTGGCCAGGATGCGGGTCACAGCTTCATCCAGGCGTCGGGGGTGATGATGCCATCCTTGATGCCCTGCAGCATAAAGCCATAGTCTTCTTCCAGGTTGCGGGCAAACAGGAACATATCGGCACCGCGGGCAATACTTTCGGGCACAGCGCGGCGGCGGCTCATGGCCAGGGTGTAGCCCGCCATCGTGGTGGCATCGGTGCAGATCAGGCCGTTGAAACCCAGTTCCCCGCGCAGCAGGCCCTGCATCATCTCACGGCTCAGGGTACCGGGCATGATGTCCTCATCCTTGATACCGGGGTTCAGGCGGCGAGTCCAGGCGGGCTGCATGATATGGCCCACCATGGCGGTCAGGGCACCGGCTTCAATACCAGCTTTGTAGCTGCGCCATAGGTGTTCATCCAGGGATCGCAATCCATGTTGTTAATAGAAGTGACCAGGTGCTGGTCGCGCTCGTCCTGGCCGTCACCGGGGAAGTGCTTGATGGAAGCGGCAAGGCCCATCTTCTGCACCTCTTCCACATAAGCACGGCCCATGCGGCGCACCCGCTCCGGGTCGCTGCCAAAGGTACGGGTGTTGGTGATGGGGTTGCGGTAGTTCGTGTCAATATCAATAATGGGAGCAAAAGCCCAGTTTGCGCCAACGGCGCTGGCTTCGGCGGCACAGGCATGGGCCATCTTGGTGGCCATGCCGATATCATCCGTTGCGGCAATTTCCATCGGTGCACGACCAGTGTGCCCTCGGTCACAATGCCGTTGCCGCCTTTTTCCAAGTTGGCGGCGATCAATGGTGGCACCTTGCTGCGGCTATAAATGTTCTGGGTGGCGGCGATGCGCGCTCGGTGGGCACCACTCGGTACATACATCCGCCCGGTTTGAGGATATTGAACACATACTCAAACTCCTCGGGCTTACATTCCTTGAACAGCACACAGAACAGCTGGCCAGCCTTTTCTTCGGTGGTCATGCCGGCCAGGGTAGTGTTCACCCATTCAATATCTTCCGGTTTGAGGTAAAATGGTTTCGCAGCCAGGTCGATCATAATTCTCTCCCTCTCTCAAATAGTATCGTCATCGTTCACAAACAGTTCGGTCAGGGGGTCGGTGGGCAGGCCGTCTTTTTCGTGCTTACGCTTACCGAAGTAGGCGAACGCGCCCACGCACGCCCCGCCGGCCAACAGGCCCAGCACGGGCAGAATTGCTTGGAGTACAGTCATTTATTCCGCCTTCTTCCGGTACTGCTCAGCCGTAACGGCTGTACATTTCTTCGGGGGCATCGTTCTCTTCAAACGCAGCGGTCATGGCGGTCAGCAGACGGTCAGACTGTTCAGCATCCTCTAACACATGCTCCTGATGGGGGTCGCTCTGCAGATCAAAAAGCATATCGCCGCCTTTCAGGGTGTGCAGGAAACGCGGGTTGGGCCGTGCCTCGATCTTCATCACCGGGGTACCCTTGGTGTAGCTGAAGCCCGGTGCCATGGTGGCGGTGCGCATCTCCTCCACACTAAACATAGCGCGCATGTGGGTGGGCATCTGGGTGTATTCGTAGGTCTTTTCGTCAAAGTCCTTCACATCGCGCAGCAGGGTGTAGCGGCCATCGGTAATGCCAACGGGCATGCTGTGGTAGCCGAACAGCGCGTATTCCCGCACGGGGGTATCATCGGCCAGGGTCTGGGTCAGCGGGCGGCCCAGCATGTCGGCGGGGATCTCGATGCCAAAGTAATCCAGCACGGTGGGGGCCAAATCAATGGTTTGCACCAGCGCGGGGCTGTGTACGCCCTTGCGGCCGGAGCGCGGATCCCAGATGAACAGCGGCGTGTGGACCAGTTCCTCATAGTTGGGGCTGCCGCCCTTGCCCCAGTAGCCGTGCTCGCTGAGGAAGAAGCCGTGGTCAGTGTTGACGATGAGCATGGTATCTTTCCATAGATCCAGCTCATCCATCAGATCCAGCACGCGGCCCAGCTGGCGGTCGCAGAAGCGAACGGAGGCTTCATACTTGGTGCGTATTGCTTCAATCTCTTCGTGGCCTCGGTCACATCTGCATACGGCGGCCAATCGGGCTGGGTAGCACAGTCTGGGTCAAAAGTGGGAGGTTGGAGAAGTAAACGGTTCGTGCGGGTCAAACGTTTCGATCTGCAGGAACCAGTTATCGTACCGGCCATTGCGGTTGAGAAAGTCGATGCCATCCTCAAACGTCTTGCTCATCGGGAAGTCCTCTTCACTATGCAGGCGCTCGCGGTTGTGCATGTTCTGCCAGCCGCCATGGCGGCGCATTTCACGCAGCGTGCCGGTTGCTCCTTCAGGGCTGAGCTGGTTGGGTGCAAACTCGGTGGGGGTGGGGGCCAGATCGGCCACCCAGTTATCACTTTCCTGGCCACGGTAGCAGCTCCAGCTGGAATAACGGCTGTGGTAGGTGCAACCGCCATCCTCGACATAATGGTAATGGTCGGTAGCAAGGCGGCTGTGGATGCCGTGCTTTTTCAGGATTTCCGGCATGGATCATCATACGGTTCCATGGGGCCCCAGCTGCGGTGCAGGAAGTTATAGCGGCCGGTGTGCAGCTCTCTGCGGGCAGGCATGCAGGGCAGACTGCCCACATAACTTTTGTCAAAGCAGACGGTATGGGCTGCCAAACGCTCAAAGTTGGGGGCCGGGATGGGGCCGCCGTATACGCTCAACAGGTCCCGGCGCAGGGAGTCATACATGACCATCAATGCTTTCATGGGTGTTCTCCTTATCTTAAAAACTCAATGGCGGAAGCTGTAGGGACGCATGCGGTCCAGCACTTCCGGATGTTCGTCAATCACGTTGTGCAGTTCCTGGGGGTCGGTTTCCAGGTCATACAGTTCATCGGTGTCGTTATAGCTGCGGATCCACTTGTAGCGGCCGTCAAACAGCATGGTGCAATTGTGCAGTTCGCTGCGCTGCACGGGGCGCAGGGGTTCGGTGCTGCCGTTCAGCACCGGCACCAGGGAAACCGCGTCCATCTCGCGGCGGTTCCAATCCGCACCGGCCAGTTCCAGACAGGTGGGAGCCAGGTCCATCAATTCAGCCAGGGCATCACTGTCCCGCCGCTGGGTCATACCCGGCAGGTGGACCAACAGGGGGATGCGCAGGCAGCCTTCGTACATGCAGCTCTTTTCCAATAGGCCGTGGTCGCCCAGCAGCTCGCCGTGGTCGGCGCAGAAGATGACGACCGTATCATCCTTATGGCCGGAGGTCTCCAGCCAGTCCAGCAGTTTGCCGATCCACCGGTCGATGACCCGCACGCTGCCGGCGTAGCAACGTTTGACCTGCTGCAGATCAGCCTGGGTCATGCCGCCGGTCTGCTGGGCCGCGCGCCGGCGGATCCAGGCGGGCTTGCCTTCCATATCATTGGGGATGGGATCCGGCCACAGGGTATCGCCCACAGCGTCATAATCCTCCTTCGGGGGATCCCAGGGGTTGTGCGGCCCGGCAAAGCTGACGGTCAGGTGCCAAGGAGCACCTGTGTTATCGTGTTCGTTCAGCATTCCAGGGATTTTTCACCAATGAAGGTATCCAGGAACACCTCATCTGGCAGCACGCTGGGCTGGGCGTGATAGCGGGGCTTCTGGCGCATATAGCTGCGGTAATCTTTTTCCAGGGTGCGCATCAGTTCCGGGTCTTTATCCATCAGGTATTTCTGATAGGGACCCATGGGATAGATGCTGCCGTCCGGGTTGGTACCGTACCAGGCGCTGTTCATTTTGCCCTCGGTTTCCACCGGGTCGGTAAAGCCGTAATGGTACATGCTGGGCAGATCGCCCTTTACGCCGCAATATGTATCGCGCTTATGCAGGTCAGTCTTGCCCACAATGCCAACGCGGTAGCCGCTGTCCCGCAGGGCCTGATAGAAAGTAGGCTGCTCCGGCGGCAGCACCGCATCATGGATGGGCACGCCGCAGCGGCTTGGGTACCGCCCCGTTGCCAGGGATGCCCGGCTTGGGGTGCAGAGCGGGCAGGTGCAGGATGCACGGGTAAACAGCACGCTTTCGTCCATCAGGCGGCGCAGGTTAGGGGTCTGGATGCCATCCCCCATCCCCTCCAGCGTTGCCGTGCGGATCTGGTCGGCCATCAGAAATAAAAAATTGTAATGTTTCATAAAGCACCTCTGGGGGTAGGCAGGAGTTTGTTTCAATGAGAAATTAGAAATTGGAGGTTGTTTTGGAGGTTGTCTTGTCCCGCCTTAAATTACTCATTGCTAATTTCTAATTCCTAATTTTCTTCCCCTCCTACTTCCTCCCTCCTAACTAAAAAATGAGGCGCGGGCCTTTTTTGACCCGCGCCGCTGATGTTTGGTTATGCCGCAACGGCGCGCTGTGCGCGGGTCTTACGAGCCAATGCGATGCGTGCATGCTTTGCTTTGATGTGGTCGAACTTGTCTTCGTTCATACGGTAGATCATAAAAATCAGCCATACGCTGTACTTGATGCAGGTCTGCATATAATCGCTGACGCCGATGGCGGTGAACTTTGCCAGGCCAAGGATCAGGAACTGTACGCTCAGGGAGCCAGCCAGGATGCCAACCACCGGGTTGGATTTTTTAGCCAGCCAAACGCCGACTGCCATGGGGAACATGTTGGCGAACACAGTGCTGTTGGAGTTCATGCCCAGCACAGGGACCAGGCTGCTTTTGTAGGCGGTGTCAAACACACCGGCGATGGCAACCAGCGCACCGGCTGCAACGTAGCACAGGAAAGCGTTCTTGTAGATGTTGATGCCTGCATCGTGGGCCAGCTTCTGGTTGCCCTGGATGGCGCGGCGGTTGTAACCAAAGCCGCTGTACTGGAACAGGTAGGTCATAACCAGCATGACCAGCAGGGTAACAACGATGATGAAGCCCCAGTTGGACAGGATGGAAACGCCCGGCTTACCAAACAGGTTCAGGCCCTGCTGGTTGTACATGCTGAAAGAGATGCACTCGTAAACCAGCGAGATGCCAAGGCCGAGAACCATGGGCAGGATGCGCATGTTGATGAACAGGAAGCCAACGAAACCGCCGGCCAGCATGCCGAATACCATGCTGAACACCAGAACGCCAACACCGCCAAGGTTCAGGGACAGCGCGATGTTACCGCCGATGATACAGGCCAGGTACATCTGGGAGCCGGTGGAGGTATCCATACGGCCAACGGGAAGGTTGCAGTTCAGGCCCAGCGCAAAGCAGAAGGACGTGACCAGGTTGCGCATCAGGGTGGTGTAGTCTACCGTGGAATTCAGGGTGTGCACGCCGCAGAAGGCGAGGTTCAGCAGCTCCATGATAAGCCACACCGCTGCCGGAATTGCCACAGTAAATGCAGCGTTCATGAGCAGAACGTGTTTTTTCTTAAAGGATTGCCAGTTGCTCATTGTTTTTCTCTCCTTATCCGTTCAGGCGTGCCGCCGCAGACCTTTTGCGGGGATCAGCCCATCATCTCTTTAATCTTTTCATAGCTCAGGCTCTGCATGATGGCATTGATGTCATCAGAGGTAACGTCGGGGTTGACGGTAACGAGCATCTGATCAACGAAGTCCTTGTTGGCAATCCAGTTGCCGGTTTCTTTTGCATCCCAGCCGGACATTTCAGTCAGCTGCTCAGCGCTGGTGATGGGGATGAAGTTGAAGGTGAAGTAAACGGGCAGGCCGTCTTCGCCGCGGCAGGCGCGGCACTCCGCACCGGAAACCAGTGCGTTGTAGGTAGCGGCAAACATAGCTGCGGTCTGGGTAGAAACAGCCTTGATAGCAACCAGGTCAACGCTGGAGTTGCCGGAAGAGTCTTTGGTGTTGAATGCGGTTTCCAAGGTGGTGCCCAGGGCGCCGACGCTGGCGACCTTGATGTTGATGCCGAAGCTCTTTTCCACTTCGTCAACCACGGTAGCACTCTGGTTGTAGGTCTGGCCGGAGCTCAGGAACATCTTGTAGTTGCCGGTCTGCAGCAGGGTGGAGATGCCGGGCAGCCAGGTATCCTTGTTGGGGGAACCAGGGTACAGGGTGATCAGGATGTTTTTATCGTTCTCAACATTGGTGGTTTCGCTGGAAGCGATCAGGTCATCGATGCTCTTGGTATAGGTGATGCCGTACTTCTGCTGCAGACCTTCCAGGATAGCGCGGGTGATCTCAACGTGCTGGGTGTTGCCCTGGGCAGCCAGGCTGGTGGAGATCAGGAAGCCTTCGCTGCCGTCCTCGCTGACATTCTCCTCCAGCCAGTCTCCAAACAGGGAACCGATCTGAGCGTTGTTAGCGCCGATGCAACCTGCAAAGTTGGTATAATCAGTTGTGAGCAGCTCCGGATGCTGGGTGTAGTTGCCGTTGATGGTGTAAACCAGGCCGTTATCCATGCAGAGCTGAGCCATCTGACCGGAGGCAGACTTCATATCGATGATGGCGTCTGCGCCGGAGTCGATGCAGTTTTCAATAAAGGTCTTGGTGGCTGCATCGTCCTTCAGGGTCTCGGAGAAGATGAACTTGACGTTGTAAGTGGGGGCGATGAAATCTTCCAGGTAAGCGCGGCGGGTGGTAACTTCGTCGTTGGCCTGGGCTTCG
>ENA-OQAR01000189-OQAR01000189.1-human-gut-metagenome-genome-assembly--contig:-NODE-189-length-17156-cov-4.562570_pt1 | contig 17156 bp, 17 predicted proteins | sample MGYA00242738_ERZ504533 | MGnify/ENA primary metagenome ERZ504533 (study PRJEB26092, sample SAMD00036276) | human gut metagenome | host: Homo sapiens | study: EMG produced TPA metagenomics assembly of... | reverse complement strand
CATCCAGATATTCCTGCGATACTTTAGCTCTAAACTCAGGTGAATGTTTTGATTTTGGCATGAAAAATACCTCCAAAGTAACAGATTTTTATATTTAATCTGTCTACTTTAGAGGTATCATATCACTTCGACCCCTACTCCAACAGCAAAAGCTGCTCGGAGCTGGTGACCCACAGCTATAAAAACAGCTTTTTTGCGGATGGCAGCGTGGCCATCTCCACCGCCCGCGCGGGTAATGTGATTGGCGGCGGCGATTTTGCCAATGACCGCATCATCCCGGACTGCGTGCGCGCGATGGCAAAAGGGGAGAGCATCGGTGTGCGCAACCCGTATTCCACCCGCCCATACCAGCATGTGCTGGAACCGCTGGCGGCGTACCTGCTGATCGCCCAGCGCCAGTATGAGGATAACCGGCACGCCGGCTATTATAATGTCGGCCCAGATGACTGCGACTGTGTGACGACCGGCACCCTGGTAGACCTGTTCTGCCAGGCGTGGGGCGATGGTGCTGCATGGGAAAACCGCGCTGAGGCAAACGCCCCGCATGAAGCAAACTTTTTGAAGCTGGATTGCAGCAAATTGAAATCCACCTTCGGCTGGAAACCGCGCTGGCATATGGCGGAATGTATGCAAAAGACCGTTGCGTTCAGCAAGGTATGGCTTTCCGGCGGGGATATCCCGGCGGAGATGGACAAAGAGATCAAGGAATTTTTTGAGTGAGTAAGGGAGCAGACGATGGCAAATTGGAGCAATGAGCCGAAGCCCGCGAGCAGATCAAGGCGCTGGTGGCAGAATATTACCATGACTTTAAGGAGAAAAAGGCGGATTTCAAGCCCGGCGACCGCGTTACTTATGCATCCCGCGTGTTTGATGAAAAAGAAATGTGCGCCCTGACCGATGCAACGCTGGATTTCTGGCTGACCACCGGCCGCTTTGCGGATGAATTTGAAAAAGAGTTTGCCAAGTGGATCGGCGTAAAGTTCGCCAGCCTGGTCAACTCCGGCTCCTCCGCCAACCTGATTGCCTTTATGGCGCTCACCGCCCCGGAACTGGGCGACCGCCAGATCAAAAAGGGCGATGAGGTCATCACTGTGGCATGCGGGTTCCCCACCACTGTCACCCCGGCGCTGCAGTATGGCGCTGTGCCGGTGTTTGTGGATGTGACCGTGCCGCAGTACAACATTGATGTGACCAAGCTGGAAGCCGCTCTTTCCCCCAAGACCAAGGCAGTCATGATCGCCCATACCCTGGGCAACCCGTTTGACCTGTCCGTTGTCAAAGCCTTCTGCGATGCCCATAACCTCTGGCTGGTGGAGGATAACTGCGATGCCCTGGGCACCCAGTACACCATCAACGGCGAAACCCGCTTTACCGGAACCTGGGGCGATATCGGCACCTCCAGCTTCTACCCGCCGCACCACATGACGATGGGCGAGGGCGGCTGCGTGTATACAAACAGCCCTCTGCTGAACCGCCTGATCAAGAGCTACCGCGACTGGGGCCGTGACTGCATCTGCCCGTCCGGCCATGATAACTTCTGCGGCCACCGCTTTGACGGTCAGTATGGCGAACTGCCCGCAGGCTATGACCACAAGTACGTTTACAGCCACTTTGGCTATAACCTGAAAGTGACCGATATGCAGGCCGCCATCGGCTGCGAACAGCTGAAAAAGTTCCCCAGCTTTATCGAGCGCCGCCGCCATAACTGGGACCGCCTGCGCGCAGCCCTGGAACCGGCCGCCGATAAGCTGATCCTGCCGGAACCGGCCGCCAACAGCCGCCCGTCCTGGTTCGGCTTCCTGATTTCGGTCAAGCCGGAATCCGGCCTGGACCGCAACGCCGTGACCCGCTATATTGAGGACCACAACGTCCAGACCCGCCTGTTGTTCAGCGGCAACCTGATCAAGCACCCTTGCTTTGACCAGATCCGCGGCACCGACGCCTACCGCGTGGCAGGGGAACTGACCAACACTGACTTTATCATGAACAACACCTTCTGGGTCGGTGTGTACCCCGGCATGACCGATGAGATGATCGACTATATGGCAAAGATCATTATTGAAGCGGTGAACCAGTAAAATGCGCTGATAAAATGAATCGATAAGAAAAAGCAAAGCCGTGCTGATAAGAAAAAAATGGCTGCTGCACTGCGGTAAATTATCAATACAGGCTTTGCTTTTTTGATTGCTTATAAAGAATAATAAAGGAACGGGATCCATGCAGAAATTGTTGGCACTGTTGGGAGCAAAAAGCAAAAAGGAATTTGTTGCGCTGCTTGCACAGTTTATCAAGTTTGGCCTTGTTGGCGTGAGCAACACGGCGGTATCAATGGCGGTGTATTATATCTTTTTGTGGATCAGCCCAGACCTGTATATGGTAGGCAGCGTTCTGGGAACAATTCTGAGCATTGCCAATGCCTTTTTTTGGAACGATAAGTTTGTGTTTACCGGGAATGCAAACGATTGGTGCAGTAAACTGAAACGTCTTGGAAAAACATATGTCAGCTACGGCGGCACGTCGATCCTTTCTAATGTTTTGCTTTGGATAGAGGTTACGTTCTTCAGCGTAAGCAAAACGATTGCGCCGATTGTAAATTTGCTGGTCACGATTCCGCTGAATTTTATCATCAACAAGTTGTGGACATTTAAGGAAAGATAAACGAAAAAGCCAAATTGGCTTTAAAGTATATAGATGTCCATGTGGAAAGTTTGCTATGCACAGAAAACACAATGGCAAAAAGGAAGGAATGTGAGGACCAATGCAAGTAGCTGTGCCGCCAAAAGCGCAGAAAATACCGGCACATAAAACAAGTACCATAAAAAATATGCTGTCGATTGGAATTTTCTTGGCAGTGGTATGTTATTCAGCAATTTACGCCGATAATACATTTCCCATTAGCGAAGGCTGGAACGTCAACTATGTAGAGCTTATATGGCATGGAAAAGTGCCATATCGGGATTTCTATTACTATTTGCCCCCGCTGAACCTACTGGTCGATGCTGTTTTTTGGAAGCTTTCTTTTGGAAGCCTTTTTAGTATATCGATTTTGGTGGGTGTTGCAACGCGCAGCTATTTTTACATTGCTGTTCCGCCTGATTTCGCGCTACATCAACATGGTCAGCGCGTTTGTGGCATGCCTGTTTTTCGATCATGCTCTGTGCGGCATCTGTCTATGATCTGTTGGGAGATTACAACCAAACGGTTATCCTACTTTCGGTTATCCTCTCATATTGTGTGATCGCCTTTCATGAGGCAAACACAAACAAGCAACGCTACACCAAACTCTTTGGGGCAGGCTTTGTGCTGGGACTGATTTTTCTGAATAAGCAAACAATCTTCTTGGCGTCAGGTATTGTGTATTTTGTGGCCCTTGCATTTTATTGCAGCAGGAAAAAAGATGCACGCTTTGGCTGGTATTGCCTTTTTGTAGTTGCTGGTGCCATAGTTCCACTGGCCATCGCAACGGTTTATCTGCTGGCTAATGGAGCATTCTTTCCATTTGTGGAGCAGGTATTCATGCACACAGGCGGCAAGGGTTCCATTTTTACTATTTTATTTGGCGGCCTTTTTACGGCGGTTACAAACGTCCGAAATTGGTTGATTGTTATAATAGCGATGCTTCTTGCGGTAAACACGGATGAAGCGGCTTTTAGAGGGAACGCAATCCGGGCCCAATCCGTGCTGCTCCCACTGTTGTTCTTTTTGCTCTATATCAATTATGGAAACGAAAATATCCTCGTTTTTAGAGGTGCTGGAAAAAAGTCGCGAGATGCAAGTGATCCTGCTGATTGATATGGCGCTGGTAGGGCTGTTGCTATATTTCCGTCTAAAAGAGAATGTACCTAGTAGACATGTCCTGTTCCAAGCAGGTGGCGGTTTGCTGCTGATTTTTACATGGATAACAACCTTTATTTTCTGCGGCGGAGCAAACCCTGACAGTAATGACTTCCTTCGGAATCTGTACCATGATACGAATGTTTGGCAGGCGGTACAAAATAAATTCTACTATGTGGTTCTGTTGCTGACAATTATACAATTAATCCACTGGGGCGCAAAACTAGGGAGAAGAGAAAAAAGGCACCATGAGGAAAGCCTGTTCTGGCTGTACTGTGCGGCACTTAGTACGATGTATTCCGGCATTATGTCATCCGGCACAAGTGGCATTCCGTATTTCTGTACAATGATTGCAGTTCCGGTCATTTTGGCCGCAGCACTTTCTTTCTGTGGTGCAGATGTTTGGAATGAATTTGCTGTCCGGGGTATTGTAGTTGTTGGTTGTTTGCTGATGTCAATCAGTTGTATGGCGCAAAAAGTAATCTGTTCGTACTCATGGTGGGGCACTGAGGAAGAACCCCGAAATCTCAAGACGTACACTACGGACATTCCTGCACTGAAGGGGGTCAAATTCTCCAAAGAAGATAAAGAAATGTTTGAGGGCGTTACGGAACTGATTGAAAAAAACACGACGGAAGATGCTGTCATCTTTGGGTACCCTTACGTAAAAATTTTCAATATCCTGACGGATAACTATAATATGAACACTTTTGTCCCCGTTTTGTTTTACGATGTAGTAGATGACAAATACGTGCAAGAAGAAAAGGAATTGTTGAAGGAAAAGCTGCCGGATATTGTGGTTTGGAAGGATATCCCGTATTGCAAAGAAGTCCACGAGAGGGAATTCCGCGATGGAAAACCACTTGAACAGCGCAAAATTGAAAATATGTTCGATGAAATCCTGCCAATGCAATATGAATTAATTGGTGAGTTCGGCGATGTGTCTGTATATAAAATAAAGGCAGAAGAGAAACCAGATCGTGTTTACACTGAATAGGAAAGAAACCTATGGAAATTCATGCTGCATCTGAGATGAAATTGGTCAAATACGATTTACAGAGCTTGTTAATGGTGGGCATGTGGTTAGGCGGTTTTCAATACATCTAAAAGGAAATTGAAATAAGAAGGAGATAGTTTCAAGGGTTCACATAGCAAAAAGGCCACAATGGATTATTCGATTAAAAAACAAATAAAAAGGAGGACACCCCCAATGAAACAGCGTCTGGCCGATTATGTGGCCGATTTTCTTGCGGCGCACGGCGTTACGGATGTGTTCAGCGTGGTAGGCGGCGGTGCAATGCACCTGAATGATGCTTTGGGGCATCACCCGGCGCTGCACGTTACCTATAACCATCACGAGCAGGCAAGCGCCATTGCGGCGGAAGCCTACGCCCGTATTGATAATAAAATTGCCGCCCTGTGCGTTACCACCGGCCCCGGCGGCACCAACGCCCTGACCGGTGTGGTGGGCGGCTGGCTGGATTCTATCCCGATGTTTGTTATTTCCGGTCAGGTAAGGTACGATACGACCGCACGCTATGCCGCACAGTTTACGGACGGCCTGCCGCTGCGCGCTGTGGGCGATCAGGAGTATGATATTACCAAATCGGTTGCCCACATGACCAAGTATGCAGTTATGCTGGAAGACCCGAACCAAATCCGCTATGTGCTGGAAAAAGCCTGGCACCTGGCAACCACCGGCCGCCCCGGCCCGGTGTGGATCGATATCCCGGTCAACTATCAGGGCGGCTACATTGAAACCGACAGCCTGCCCGGCTATGACCCGGCGCAGGACGATGCCCGGCTGCCGCCCCCGGTGGACGATGCCACCGTGCAGATGGTGCTGGAAAAGATCCGCCACGCCAAGCGCCCGGTGTTCCACGCCGGGTACGGTATCCGGCTTTCCGGCGGGTACGCAGCGTTCCGCGCCGTGGCGGAAAAGCTGAACATCCCCATTGTGACCTACTGGAACGCCGTGGACCTGATCGAGGACGAAAACCCGCTTTACTGCGGTCGTGCCGGCAATATGGGCGACCGCCCTGGCAACTGGGCCATCCAGAACGCAGACCTGATTCTGGCTGTGGGCACCCGCATTTCCATCCGCCAGGTGGGCTATAACTGGAAAACCTGGGCCCGCGCGGCGGAAGTCATCATGGTGGATATTGACCGCGCCGAGATGAAAAAGCACACCCTGCATGTGGAGCACCCCGTGTGGGCGGATGCCAAGGACTTTCTGCAAAAGCTGGATGCCGCCGCAGCGCCGCTGACCCCTGTCAGCCAGGCAGCGGACTGGCTGGCAACCTGCCAGCGATGGAAAAAGATTACCCCGCCGTGCTGCCGCGCCAGTGGGAAGAAAACGGCACCACCGCCAATGTGTACGCCTTTGTGCGCTACCTCAGTTCCCGCCTGCCGGAAACAGCCTGACCGCAGTTTCCAACGGCGCCTGCTGCGTGGTGGGCAATCAGGCGTATGTCATCCAAAAAGGCAGCCGCATGGCCAACAACAGCGCCATTGCCAGCATGGGTTACGGCCTGCCCGCCGCCATTGGCACTTGCATTGCAGGCGGCCGCCGTACCACCATCTGCCTGGAAGGCGATGGCTCTATCATGATGAACCTGCAGGAATTGCAGACCATCCTGACAAATAAGCTGCCGATCAAGATTTTCCTCATCAACAATAACGGCTACCACTCCATCCGCCTGACCCAGAACAACCTGTTCAAAGACCATTGCAAGATCGGCATTGGGCCGGAGAGCGGGGATCTGTCCTTCCCGGAGTTCCGCAAAATTGCCGAAGCGTTCGGCTACCCGTATTCCTGCGCACATTCCAACGCTGAGATGAAACAGGTGGTGGATGCCGCCCTTGCCGCAGAAGGCCCGACTTTCTGCGAGATCTTTACCGATACCCAGCAGGTCTGGGAGCCGAAGAGCGCCACCAAGCGCCTGCCGGACGGCACACTGGTCAGCCCGCCGCTGGAGGACCTGGCACCGTTCCTGCCGCGGGAAGAGCTGGAAAAGCAGATGTTTATCCCCCTGGTGCCGGAGCAGTGAATGATGATAGAACGTAACATTAAACCGTAATCGTAACCGGCCCCACCGGGGCGTGGGCACAGCATTGTGCAGCCGGCTGCTGCAGGCCGGGTGTACCGTGGTGGCGGTCTGCCGCCCCGGCAGCCCGCGGGCCGCAGCGCTGCCCAAGGATGCAAACCTGTATGTAGTTGCCTGCGATGCCGCCAACCTGGCGAATTTGCCGCAGTGCATGGCCGCAGCCGGGCTGCCCGTGCAGGCGGATGCCTTTTTCCACCTGGCGTGGGCGCACACCATTGGTGCGGGCCGCAATGATATGCCGGCTCAGATTGAGAATATCCGCTATACCATTGATGCCGTGCGCACCGCGGCGGCAATGGGCTGCCGTGTGTTTGTTGGTACCGGCAGCCAGGCAGAGTATGGCCGTGTGGACGGTGTTCTGCGGGCCGATACCCCCACAAACCCCGAAAACGGGTACGGCATGGCCAAGCTGTGTGCAGGCAGATGAGCCGTACCGAGGCCGCCGCCCTGGGCATGGACCATGTGTGGGCGCGTATCCTTTCGGTTTACGGCCCGCATGACGGCCCCAACACGATGATCTCCGCCACCATCCAAAAACTGCTGGCCGGGCAGTGCCCGGACCTGACGGCAGGGGAGCAGAAGTGGGATTATCTTTACTCCGCCGATGCTGCGGATGCACTGTACCGCATGGCCTGCCATGGCCGCAGCGGTGCCGTGTACCCGGTGGGCAGCGGCACCGCCCGCCCCCTGCGGGAATATATTGAGACCCTGCGTGATGCCATCGACCTGGCCCTGCCGCTTGGCCTGGGCAAAATCCCTTACGGGCCGCAGCAGGTCATGTTTTTGCAGGCGGATATCACCCAGCTTGCGGCGGATACCGGCTTTGCGCCGCGCACCGCCTTTGCCGATGGCATCCGCGCCACCATTGCGTGGGCAAAAACGCAAAAGCAAACCAATTAAGCCAATAAGGAATAACCCCGTCCGTGCGGGCAAGACCCGCATGGACGAACAGGAGCCAGACAGTATTTATGCAGTTGACCTACCAAAAGTTAAAGCCGTTTGCCTTATCCTATCTCACCGCGCCGCTGGCGGTGTTTTTTGCGGGGTATCTCCGCGCGCCGTTTGCCGTTGTGGGCCTGGCCGTGCTGGCCATTGCCTGGTGGTATGCCGTGTGCAAAACGCCGCAGGTTAAGCAAGTGGGGCAAGAAGAGCAGGGCATTACGCTTTCGGTGCCAAAGCTGGTGCTGCTGTTTGCCCTGATGCTGTTGTGGGGCTACCTGGGCGGTCAGACGGGCTTTTTTTTACCAGAACTCGGACTGGGGTTACCGCAACGCCATTTACCGGGATCTGATCACAAACAGCTGGCCGGTGTATTACCCGCAAAAGGATACGGCGCTGGTGTATTATATCGGGCACTGGCTGGTCCCGGCGGCGCTGACCAAACTGGTATACGCCCTGTTTGGGCTGGATGCCGCCTGGATGTTCGCCCGTATGGCCCTTTGGGGGTGGACGGCGCTGGGCACCTATCTGGCGGCGCTGAATTTGTTGGTCTACCTGCGTGCCGATACCGGCAGAAAGCAGGGGATCGGCCTGCTGTTTTGATTTTCTTCAGCGGCATGGATATTCTGGGCGCGCTGTACAGCAGCCGACTGCCGGACCTGCTGGCCTATGACGCTATGCACCTGGAATGGTGGACGAATGATTTCCAGTTCAGCTCCCTGACGACCTGCCTGTTCTGGGTGTTCAACCAGACAGTGGGGGCATGGTTGGCAACCGTCTGCTTTTTGCAGGAGAAAGACTGCCGCAACTACCTGCTGCTGGGCACGGCCTGCCTGATGTGCGGCCCCTTCCCATTTGTGGGGCTGGTTATTTTTATGGTGGTGCGCGGCATTGTTCTGCTGGCACAGCGTCAAAAAGGCGTGCTGCAATCGGTGTTCTCCCCGGCCAATGTGCTGGTGCTGGTTGTGGTGCTCAGCATTACGGCCAGTTATTTTTTGGCCAATAACGCCTTTGGCTACAGCGTTCTGGGCGAAACTGTCGCCGGGAACCAGGCAGCGCAGCAGACTTTTGGCCAAAACGTTCTGACCAGCCTGCAAAAAGGCATGCTGGTATTTTACCTGCTGGATGCCGGCATCTATCTGCTGCTGCTCTGGCGGCAGAACCGCCGCAGCTGGCTGTTTTATACCTGCGCCGTGTCGCTCTTCATCATTCCGTTCTTTAAGGTGGGACAGGGGTGCGATTTCTGCATGCGGGTGTCCATCCCGGCTATCTTTATCCTGATGACCCTCTGTGCCCGGTACTTTATCGCCTTGGTGGGCACCAAATGGCGGGACGGTACGCTTGCACAGCATGCCGTGACCATTCTGCTGGCGGCAACGCTGCTGATCGGTGCCTGCACCCCGGCTATGGAAATTTACCGCGGCATCTGCCACGTTGCCAAAGAGGGGACTTTCTGCCTGGAAAACGAGGAGCCCTACACCCTGGCGGACCGCCCTGTAAGCCTGAACTTTGAAAACGCAAAACTGCGAAAATAAATTTGTTTCTTTACCTATTTGCAAAATAGTGTATAGTGATAAGGGTCTGCCCGGCTATTGCGGCAGTGGGCCAAAGACTAAACTTAAAGGAATGAAACCTGCATGAGCGAGAAGAAAAAAGTCATCTCTGTTATGATCCCTACCTATAACGAGGAGGAGAACGCCCGCCCCATCTATGAGGCGGTGCGGGATGAGATTCGGAAGGACTGCCCGGATTATGACTATGAGATCCTTTTTATTGATAATAAAAGCCAGGATCGTACCCGCCGGATCATTACGGACATCTGCGCGCAGGACCCCAAGGTCAAAGCCATTTTTAACAGCAAGAACTTTGGTCAGTTCAACAGCCCCTATTACGGTATGATCCATACCACAGGGGACTGCACCATTACCATCTGCGCGGACTTCCAGGACCCGGTGGAGATGATTCCAAAGTTTGTGGCTGAATGGGAAAAAGGCTACAAAATTGTAATCGGCAAAAAGACCACCAGCCAGGAAAACCCTGTCATGTACTTTTTGCGGGACTGTTACTACAAAACCATCAAAAAGATGAGCAATGTGGAAATGATCGAGCAGTTTACCGGGTTTGGCCTGTACGATAAAAGCTTTATCCAAACCCTGCGTGATTTGCACGACCCCACCCCGTTTTTGCGCGGGATTGTGGCGGAGCTTGGCCCCGAGCGCAAGGAGATTGAATACACCCAGCCCAAGCGCCGGGCAGGCAAGACCCACAACAACTGGTACAGCCTGTTTGATGCCGCCATGCTCAGCTTTACCAGCTACACCAAGATTGGGATGCGGATGGCGGAGTTCTTCGGCTTTTTCTGCGCGGCGGTCAGCTTTATCCTGGGGCTTGTGTTCCTGGTGGCAAAGCTGATCCACTGGAATACCTTTGCTGCGGGTTATGCCCCGATGATTATTGCCGTGTTCTTTGTGGGTGGTGTGCAGCTGACCTTTCTGGGATTTTTGGGCGAGTACATCATGGCAATGAACGCCCGTATTATGGACCGCCCCCTGGTGGTGGAAGAAAAGCGGCTGAATTTTGAACCCGAAACGCCGGAAAGTGATGTTGTCCGCGCCCAGTGATAACGGCCGGATGGTTACAATAGATTGCGAGTTGACAGTAAAACAATGATTCCTTTTAATATTCCCCCGCAGTTGGTACAGAGCTGGACTATATGCGCCAGCCATGGCAAACAATAAAATCTGCGGCGATGGCCCTTTTACCCGCCGCTGTGATGAATGGATGGAACAGCGGTTCCATGCGGGCAAGGTGCTGCTGACCACCAGCGGTACCACCGCGCTGGAAATGGCTGCCCTGCTGTGCGGCATCCAGCCCGGCGACGAGGTGATCCTGCCCAGCTACACATTTTCTTCCACGGCAACGGCCTTTGTTTTAGCTGGGGCCAAGCTGGTGTTTGTGGATATCCGCCCGGACACCATGAACATTGATGAAGCAAAAATTGAACCCGCCATTACCGAAAAACCAAAGTCATCTGCGTGATGCACTATGCCGGTGTGGCCTGCAATATGGATACCATCATGCAGATTGCGCGCCGCCATAACCTGAAGGTGGTGGAAGATGCCGCCCAGGGAGTGATGGCCAGCTATAAGGGCAGGGCACTGGGCACCATCGGTGATTTTGGCTGCTACTCTTTCCATGAGACGAAGAACTTCTCAATGGGAGAGGGGGGCGCGCTGGTCATCAATGACCCCGAGACCGTGACCAAGGCCGAAATCCTGCGGGAAAAGGGTACCAACCGCGCCAGTTTTCTGCGCGGCCAGGTAGATAAATATACCTGGGTTTCTTATGGCTCCAGCTACCTGCCCAGTGATCTGAATGCCGCTTACCTGTGGGCACAGCTGGAACAGGCCGATACCATCAATACAGACCGTACCCACAGCTGGGATTATTACGCACAGGAGCTGGCACCGCTGGCTGAAGCAGGCCTATTGGAGCTGCCCACCGTGCCGGAAGGCTGTGTGCATAACGGGCATTTGTTCTATGTCAAGCTGCGAGACCTGGAACAGCGCACCGCGTTTATTGCTTATTTGAAAGCCCACGGTGTGGCATCGTCTTTCCATTATGTGCCGCTGCACAGCGCCCCGGCGGGCATCCAATACGGCCGCTTTGCCGGTGTGGATGAGTACACTACCAAGGAAAGCAACCGCCTGACCCGCCTGCCGCTGTACTATGGTCTGACCGAAGCCGACCGCGCAGCCGTGGTGCAGGTGGTCAAAGACTTTTTTGCACAGAAATAACATGCCCAGTGCATGAAATCAGCAATATAACAAAAATCCGTATCCCGAATGCCAAGCAGGGCAGGAGGATACGGATTTTTCTGTTTGTTCTTTTAAAATTAAGCGGAAGTTCTCCACGGAACAATGAGGTCAGGGCACGGGGGACGAAACGCTTGCCTGTTTGTATAAGAAACCAAGGGCAATACCGCATAATTCTAAGTGCCGATACGGCGAGCGAGGTGCGGCAGATGCTAAGCCAAAAGCGCAGATAATACTGGATGCTGCAAAGGTGAGCGCCGCCAGTGGCGGAAACAGCGAACCGAAGCACGATACGGGTACCGCAACCCGACATTATCGAGCATTTTGGCAACGCAGATGCCGTGCCGCAGCTGCCGGAGCGGTGCTTAAGCCGCAAGGCGGGAATTGTGCGGTGTTGCCCAAGGTTTCTACAGGGGAATAATGCCGTTCACTTTCCCCACCCGCTGCTTTGCACCATGGTTTCATCGCTCAGCATCCACAGGGCTTCCACATCGTTCAGCTGCTCGATCAAAGCCTGCCCTTTTTCTACCGGCATGCAGAACACACCGGTGGAAAGCGCATCCCCCAGGCCGCTGTCACTGCTTACAATGGCAACGCTGTTCATGTAGCGGGCAGGCTGCAGGGTGGTCAGGTCGATCAGGTGGTGGTAGCGTACACCGTCCACGGTAAAGTAACGCTGGTAGTCCCCGCTGATCACAAGGCTTTGCCCCGGCTGCAGCTCCACGGTATCCACATAGCTTGCGGTGGCGTATTGGCCGTCCTGATCCGGCCAGGGGTTATCGACCCCGGCAACCCAGGGCCCGCTGTTGGGCTTGGTGCCAATGGCGCGCACATTGCCACCCACGTTCAACAGGGCGCTGGTCAGGCCGCGGGCTTCGGCTGCCTGGCGCATTGCTCCACCGCATAGCCTTTGCCAATGCTGCCAACGTCCAGCTGCAATTCCGGGTCTGCAAAATACACCGTCCCGGTATTCTGGTTCAAAATCAAATCATCCATATTGCAGTGGGCAGCCGCAGCCTGCAGGTCGGCGGTTTTGGGCAGGATATCGGCGCTTACCTCGGCTCCATCGCCCGCGGCGGTGCGGGCATCGTGCCAGTAGCGCAGCACCGCCCCGGCAGCGGCATTGCAGGCACCGTCCGTTGCCTGGTACATCTCCTGCGCGAAGGTCAGCAGGTTCATAATCTCATCCCCAACGCAACGGGGGCAGCGGCGGCTCCGGCGTTTACATCCGCCAGGTTGGTCATGCCGTCATAGTGGTTGTAAATATCATACAGCTGGTTATACCGCAGCAGGTCTGCATGCAGGGCGGTCATCTGGGTGTTCCAGTCGGCTTCACTGTCGGCATAGCCGCTGATGACAGTAACGGTGTCAAACACATCCCACCAAGTTACGCTGTAGCGCTGGGGGCTGGTGGTTCCAGTTGCCGCACAGCCGCTCAGCAGCAGGCAGAGCGCCAGCACCGCACAGGTCAGGCGGCGCTTCATGCCTGGCCTCCCACGTGTTCATGCTCGCGGTTCAGTTCGGCCAGCAGGGCAGCAAGGGTCCAGCTGCGGCTGGTGGGGGTTACCATGGCGCGCAGCGGGATCACCGCCCCGCCGCGGCGCACTTCATCCACAAACTGGCCCAGATCGCCGTTGTCATGCCGCAGCCCGCTCACAATCATGGCCGGGCGCTCCGGTACATCCGGGGCGGGGGCGGCTTCACCGCCAGTGTGCCGCCCGGTACAAAGGGCTTCCATGGTGGTGCCCAGGTCGGCGGCGGTCAAAAGGCGGACTTTCAGGCGGCTCAGGCGTGCAGCGTGTTCCACCGCGGCGTGCTCGGCACTGCCGGGGGCAACCTGCCACAGCAGCACACAGCGCGGTTCCTGCTGGATTCTGGCTTTCATAACAATACCTCGTTATGCCTGCCCGCAGCCGGGCAGGCAGCAATCATAAAATCAAAATGTGCGGCGCAGGGGTCAGCCCCGCGCCGCACGGTGGAAAAGGTTCAATTACAGGTCAGGGTGATACTCTTTGCAGGTGCATTTTTTCCATTTCAGGCCGCTGCCGCAGGGACAGGGATCGTTGCGGCCAATCTTGGTCACGCGCACAGGGGTGGCACCCTTGGCACCAGCCTGAGCCGGTGCGCCTTCGCCGGTGGGCTTGGCAACCTGTTCGCGTTTCGGCTCCTGGTTCTGCTGGCGCACTTCAATGGTCAGCAGCATGTGTACGGCATCCTCGCGGATGGTGGCGATCATCTCGTCAAACATGGCAAAGCCTTCAATGCGGTATTCCACAATGGGGTCGCGTTGGCCGTAACCGCGCAGGCTCATGCCCTGCTTCAGCTGGTCCATGTTGTCAATGTGCTCCATCCACTTGGAGTCAACATTGCGCAGCAGGCAGATACGCTCCAGTTCGCGCATCATGGGGGCACCGTACTTCTGCTCCTTGCTTTCCAGAATGCTCATGCCGCGCTCATACAGCACCTTGGCAACATCCTCGCGCTTCAGATCATTCAGCTGCTCGGCAGTGTAGTTAAAATCAGTGGGCAGGCACAGCCAGTTCAGGTAGTGGCGGCGCAGGGCGGCAAAATCCCAATCGTCGGCGGTTTCGCCGCTCAGGAAGGACTCGCAGGTCTCGTCGATGGACTGCTTCATCATCTCGTGCAGCTTGTCGGAGATATCCTCGCCGTCCAGCACCATCTGACGCTGCTTGTAGATGATCTCGCGCTGCTGGTTCATGACATCGTCATACTGCAGCACCTGCTTACGGATGGCAAAGTTGGAAGCTTCCAGCTTTTTCTGGGCGCTCTCGATCGTGTTGGTGATCAGCTTGTTCTCGATGGGCATGTCCTCGTCCAGGCCCAGGGTATCCATCAGCCCTGCACGCGCTCACCGCCGAAAATGCGCATCAGGTCATCTTCCAGGCTCAGGAAGAAACGGGATGCACCGGGGTCGCCCTGACGGCCGGCACGGCCGCGCAGCTGGTTATCAATACGGCGGCTTTCGTGGCGTTCAGTGCCAATGATGAACAGGCCGCCAGCCTCGCGCACAGCCTCGGCTTCGCGCTTGACTTCCGGTTCATATTCTGCAACCAGCTCGTCAAAGCGCTTGCGGGCAGCCAGAATATCAGCATCCTGGGTGTCGGCATGGCCATCGCACTCGGTCATCAGCATTTCAACTTTTGCTTCATAGGCTGTGTCCGGGGCAGGGGGGATGGGCAGGCCCTGTGCCTTGGCGCGGGCTTTGGCGTGCTCGTATTCGTCCTTCAGCACTTCCAGGTCGGCATTCATCTGGCGGGTCAGCTCTTTGCGCAGGGTGGCCTTTGCCATATAGGTCACGTTGCCGCCCAGCATGATATCGGTGCCGCGGCCAGCCATATTGGTGGCGATGGTCACAGCGCCCTGCTTACCGGCCTGTGCAACGATTTCGGCTTCGCGCTCATGCTGCTTTGCGTTCAACACATTGTGCTCAATGCCGCGCTTTTTCAGCAGCTTGGAAAGCGCCTCGCTCTTTTCCACGCTGACGGTACCAACCAGAACGGGCTGGCCCTTGGCGTGGCATTCGGCAACCTGCTCGATCACGGCATTATACTTGCCGTTGATGGTCTTGTACACGCTGTCCGGCAGGTCCTTGCGGGCGCGGGGCTTGTTGGTGGGGATGGATACGATCTGCAAGCCGTAAATTTCGCTGAACTCGTCCGCTTCGGTGGAAGCCGTACCGGTCATGCCGCCCAGCTTTTTGTACATGCGGAAATAGTTCTGGAAGGTGATGCTGGCCAAAGTCTTGCTCTCAGCAGCAACGGTCACGCCTTCCTTGGCTTCAATGGCCTGGTGCAGACCGTCATTGAAGCGGCGGCCATACATCAGACGGCCGGTGAATTCATCAACGATGATGACCTCGCCGTCTTTCACGATATAGTCGGTATCACGGTGCATCACACCGCGGGCCTTGATGGCACCGTCAATATAGTGGCGCAGGGTCATGTTGTCGGCATCGGCCAGGTTCTCAACATTGAACCATGCTTCAGCTTTCTTAACGCCGCTTTCGGTCAGGGTGCAGGTCTTGTGCTTTTCGTCCACAACGTAATCACCGTCAACCTGTTCATCGGCTTCCACTTTGTCGTCCAGTTCAACGATGACAGACTTTTTCAGCGTTTTGGCAAAGTCGTCCGCGCGCTTGTACATCACGCTGGAATCTTCGCCCTTGCCGGAGATGATCAGCGGGGTACGGGCTTCATCAATCAGGATGGAGTCCACCTCGTCCACGATGGCGTAAGCATGGCCGCGCTGCACCATGCTGGCCTTGTAAACCACCATGTTGTCACGCAGGTAGTCAAAGCCAAACTCGTTGTTGGTGCCGTAAGTAACATCCGCCAGGTAAGCCTTGCGGCGGTCCTGCGGCTGTACGTCATGGATAACCAGGCCGACCGTCAAGCCAAGAAAGCGGTAAACCTTGCCCATCCATTCGCTGTCGCGCTTGGCCAGGTAATCGTTGACGGTAACAACATGCACGCCTTCGCCGGTCAGGGCATTCAGGTAAACGGGCATGGTGGCCACCAGGGTCTTGCCTTCACCGGTCTGCATCTCGGCAATGCAGGAACGATGAAGCACAATGCCGCCGATGATCTGCACCGGGTAGGGCTTCAGGCCCAGCACACGCCAGTCCGCTTCGCGGCAGACGGCGAACGCTTCGGGCAGGATATCGTCAAGGCTGGCCCCGTTTTTCAGCTTTTCTTTCAGGTACGGGGTTTTGGCCTGTAATTCTTCGTCAGTAAGTTTCTGCATTTCGGGCTCAAGTTCCAGCACCTTGTTGGCAATGGGTTTGATGCGCTTGAGCTCTTTGTCGGAAAAATTACCGAACAGTTTTTCCATAAAAGACATAAGTAAACACCTGTATTTCTGCCGCATGGCGGCGAATGGATCAGCAGGGGAACCCCTGTTGGATACAATGCTATACTTTAATATAATACACCCGCGCAGGTACCGTGTCAAACCTGCGCGGGTGTAAAATGCAAATATTAAACTGTTTCAGCGGCTTTTGCTGAAAACTTGGCCGGTTATCATGCGCTTGCGGCGCTTTTTGGCCTGCTTTTTCGTTGCTGATGAACAGCAGCACCAGCATCAAAAAAGATGCAAACAAAGCCGATGGCGTCCCACATGGTAAAGGGGGAACCGAGTACCAGCGTGCTGATGATGGCCGCCGTAACCGGTTCCGCAAAGCTGAACAGGCTGGATTTCTGCGGCCCAATGTACTTGACGCCGCTCATGTAACAGCTGAACGCCAGCACGTTGCCGATGAGCACGACCGCCGCAATACCGGCAATGCCGGCCGCGTTGGGTACGTAGTTCACCCGCCACGGGCGGAACACCAGCGCAAAGAAGGTGCCGCCCATCAGGAATGCCCAACCCTGCAGCATGGGTGTGGGGTACTGTTTTGCAGGTTTTGGGGCCATACGGTGTAAATAACAACGCAGAACGCGCT
>ENA-OQAR01000188-OQAR01000188.1-human-gut-metagenome-genome-assembly--contig:-NODE-188-length-17159-cov-2.102102_pt1 | contig 17159 bp, 24 predicted proteins | sample MGYA00242738_ERZ504533 | MGnify/ENA primary metagenome ERZ504533 (study PRJEB26092, sample SAMD00036276) | human gut metagenome | host: Homo sapiens | study: EMG produced TPA metagenomics assembly of... | reverse complement strand
ATAAGATCAGCTGATCTTATCCGCGTATTTGGTATTAAGTTCAGCCTCGCGGGCTCGACGCGTTTCGTTGAACTCATTGAACAAACCTTCAAGGGTGCGCACGGCGACATGATCTTGATCCGGCCCGAACAGAAATTGTCGAGCCGCATCAGGGGTGTTGGCCTTGACGTACGCCTGTGCTTTGGTCACTGCCACCGCACCGATGCCCACACCAATGGAGATCCAGAAGAGACGCTTGAACATCACTCCCCCTTGTTATTGCTGTTGACGTTCTTCTTGTTCATGAAGGACTGCGCGGTGGTTTTCAGGGCATATGCAGCGGAAGCAACCTTGATAACCGGCTTGCCCAAGAAGGATCCATACAGATCGGTCAGGGCGCTGACATTATTGGCGGTTGTGGAAGCCGCTGCGGAAATCTTGTTGACGTCTTCCAGCGACTTGTTGACCTGCTGCACCGTGGTCACACTCTCATCAAGCGCAGGAATCGCATGATCTCCCGTTTCTTTGACTGTCTCGGCGAGCTGGTCGAACAGTTTGCCGAGACGAATCAACGGGTAGATCATGAAACCGGCAAGAATCGCGAAAGCGATTGCCGCAATCAGACCGGCGATCTCTCCAACACCCATCTTGTACCTCTTTTCAGTCCCACGGTTGCCCGCGAACACAACACGCGCATAACAGTAGTAAAAAGCCCAGACCTAAGGCAAGTTTCGTCCGCCGGTCACTGGTTATACGATACGACGGTTACCGCTTCAGCGATAGGCTTACTGGTGTCGAAATCGAGCGTGGTGACCGATCCGTTCGCAGGGCGTTCGCTGAGGTCATAGCCTTCCGGCGCGAAACGGTGCATAAGGCTCAGCAGCGTGTTGCCGTGGGAAATCTGCAACACGTCATCACTGTCCCTCAGCGCGGGATTCGAAGCGATCAGCGCGAATCCCTCCTCGACTCTCGACCAATATTCCACGTCGGACTCGGCATCGTGGAATGGATCCGCTTCCTTAAGGAAGTCGCGGGTCGCACCAAGACCGAACTTTGCGACGATGTCGTTGTAGTTCTTCGCACCGTGCGGCCCTCCCGCGGCGGTCCACGCCACGCCCATATCCTGGCCTTCGAAATAGCCGTAGAACTGTTCGCGGAAATGCATGTCACTGACCAGTTGGGGGCGGGTGTGTCCTGCGGCCTCATTCACGTCGAGGATGCGCTGGGCTGTCATTTGCGCACGCGTGGTGTCGGAGCAATATGCCGCGGCAAAATCGAACTCCTTCAGTTTGTTTGCGGCTTTGTCTGCGTCGGCGATGCCGGATTCCGTCAATGGAGAATTAGACCAGCCCTGCAACCTGTTATATCGGTTGAAAAAACGTCTGCCCGTGTCGGACAAGATGAAGATGAAGTAACATGGGTTCCATGCTACCCTCACGGTTTGAGCAAATCCGTGCTATACGATGTTGTTATGGGTCATTTTATTTCACGTTGGCTAATTCTTACCGTCGCGGCGGGCGTTATGGTTGCGGTTCTGCCCGGCATGCACGCCATTGGCGAGCCCCCTGTGCTTGGCATCGCGGCGTTCGCCTTGTTCATGGCGCTTATCAATGCTTCCATAAAGCCGATTATCCATGTCATAGCGTTGCCGTTCTCGATTATTTCGTTCGGACTGGTCGCACTGGTGATCAATTGGCTGTTCATGCAGCTTGCGTCATGGTTGGCGCTGTCGTTTTTTCTCTGTGGGCGTCACTATTGACGGATTCGCATGGTCTGTGCTTGGCTCACTTGTTATGACGATTGTGAGCGGCATAGTAGGCGGCATCATCGGCGACTGAAGGCTTCCCGTTGCTTAAAAAGGCCGCACATGCGCTTGAGATAGCGAAGAGCCTCGCAATCCTGACGATTGCGAGGCTCTTGCTGTATGTCCTTATACTGTATGTTCTTACAGTATGTAGATCCAGATCAGCGGGCGTAGAATTCGACCACGTACTGGATGTTGACCTGCACCGGGATTTCCTCGGCTTCAGGCTTGCGAGTCAGGGTGGCCTCAGGGAAGGCAGGTTGACGTCCAGATAGCCCGGAACCGGCGGCAGCACATCGCGGTGAGTGCCTTCGGCCGCAATCTGGAACGGAACCATGGTCTGGCTCTTGGCCTTGACCTGGATGGTCTGGCCCGGCTTGACGCGGTAGGACGGGGCGGTCGACGATGTTGCCGTCAACGAGGATGTGGCGGTGAACCACGAACTGACGTGCCTGAGCGGTGGTGCGGGCGAAGCCTGCACGCAGGACCAGGGCGTCGAGACGGGTCTCGAGATCGATCAGCATGGCGTTACCGGTCTGGCCGGCGGTGTGGGTGCCCTTCTCGTAAGCGGCGCGAAGCTGCTTCTCAGAGATGCCATACTGAGCGCGAAGACGCTGCTTTTCGCGCAGACGCACTGCGTAATCGGACTCAGTGCGACGGCGGGTGCGGCCGTGCTCACCCGGAGCGTACGGACGCTTTTCGAAGATGCGCTGAGCCTTAGGGGTCAGAGCGATGCCGAGGGCGCGGGAAAGGCGCACCTGACGGCGAGAACGCTGAACGTTCGTCATTGGTTTAATCCTTTGTTTGTTCTGTCGTTGTCTGAACGGAGCGCACACCGGTTTCCGACATGCGCTGAGCCAGCCTCTCCAGTGCTTCTTCGTGCATGCGCACGAACGACTTGAACACGTGCCGTAAAACAGCTCGTATCGGTCGCCGACCCACTGATGGGCTAAGACTCCAGACGGTATGCTCCCTTGCGGGCGCACACCAATCGTTAATAATACACATGAGGCGGACGAGCTCGTCGTTTCGCCCTCTTCGGCATGTCATGCCATCATGGCGCCGCTATGCTTCAGCCAGCACTCCCCTGTCCATGCGATAGATTCGATCCACATACGTCAAGGCATCCGGATCATGGGTGACCATCAACACTGCGGTGCGTCGTGCGCCACTTCCTGCAGCAGCCGCATGACGATGGCAGTGCTTTCGGCATCCAGATCTCCGGTGGGTTCGTCCGCTATCAGAAGTTTCGGACCATTCATCAGAGCTCGCGCTATGCTGACGCGTCTCATTTCGCCGCCGGAAAGCTCTTTCGGGTAGCATTCCGCCAAATCGTCGACCTGCAGTCGGCGCAGCAATGCGTGCGCACGTTCCATGGCATGGTCCTGAACGGGATCGTTGTGTGTTTTCGATACCGGAGCCGCCGCGATGACGTCCGGAAGTCCGTCGTCAACCGTCTGTTCGGAAGATGCGTCGGATACGGTTTCTTCCACTGATTTCGCATCAGACGAATCCGCAGGTATCTCAACATCGCGCTGCGCCGTTTTGCCGTTGCACAGCACGGAAGGAAGAATCACATTGTCGAGTGCCGTGAGATTCGGCAGCAATGTCTGGCTTTGCGTGACGAATCCGACGATCCGATTGCGTACGACTGACATTTGTTTGTCGTTCAACCGCGTCACGTCATTGCCGTCCAAGTCGATAGAGCCCGATGTGGGTTTCAGCAGTCCGGTGATGAGATTCAACAATGTGCTTTTGCCATTGCCCGAACGGCCGACGATCGCCACGAACTCGCCTTGGCCCAGCCTGAAATCCACATGGTCCACGGCTGCGAACGGTTTGCCGCGACGGGTGAACTCGCGAGTGAGCTCTTGTACTTCGAGAACCGTGTTTTCCGCCATCATTCACCTTCTCTCAAAGTCAGATAGGTTTCGGGAGCGGAAAGTTTCACCGCCGTCGTCACGGAGGCGAGCAGTCCGGTAAGCACCGCGAACACGAAACTCACTGCGATCAATGCCAACACATTCCACATGTTGGTTTGCAGATACGGCAACTGCAGCTGCCGTCCGATAAGCGTGCTGAACGGGAAAATCGCCAGCGACGCGACCGCAATGCCTATCACACCGCCCAAAGCTCCGATCATGGCCGATTCCTTCACGATGATGCCGACCAAAGTGGAACGATTGGCACCAAGAATGCGATACGCGGCGAATTCACGTTTGCGTTCGTTCATGGCGGACGAGAACACAGCAAGCAGCACGATCAGCCCCATGACCCAGAACACCGCGACGAAAAGGGTCACGTAGCGAATGATCACGTTCAGATTGGATTTCGTTGTGGCTGTGATGCCCCCCGGATACACGTATCCGAGGCTTTTTGATTCCTGTTGTTTTGGTGATGTTCGAAGCGACCTGCTGGGCGGAGTAACCGTCCTTGACCTTGATGAGCACGGCGGAAACGGCTTTGTCGGCATATTCTTCCGGAATGGCGGCATGCCCCACCTTGGCGGAATATCCGACCACGTCGGGAACGGTCTGCATGTTCACGAACACGGAATTGTCGAGCGACGTGCCGGTATTGGCGAGTTGCGCCGCCACGGGGAATTCGTGCCCATAGAGTTTGACCGTGTTGTTGCCCGACACGCTGATGCTGGCTCCTGCAACGATCTGGCCGCGCTGGAGCGTGCCGTCGAACTGCGATGCGATCCAAGGGGTGATCACGAAGTCGGTATCGGGGTTGAATCCGATGATCTGGACTTTCTCGTCGCAGCATGCGGCGGCCAACGATGAGATATATGTTTGTTCCGTGATTTCGTCGATGCCGTCGGCTTTTGCCACTTCGTCGGTGATCTCGTTGGTGAAGTAGAACGTGCTTGCCGATCCGTTGGTCAGCAACGCTTCGGCTTCGTTTTTGGTGTTTTGCGGCGTGACCATGAGATCGCGCCCATACGTTCCTGCATGCTGTTCAAGCCGGCTTCAAGGTTCATGGACAGCAGTGAACCACCATAGAAGGCCACGGTAAGCATGGCGACGACGATGGTGAGCGCCGCGGTACGAAACGGTTTGCGTTTGAGATTGACCAGGGGCAACCCGCCAAGGGTGATGTGTTGCGTCATATTGGGTCAGGCGCGCTTCGCCGGCTTGAGATCGAGATATGCTGCGATTGCCGCAAGTACAGCCAGCAGCACGCCGAGCACGATCAGCGTCGGCAAGGTGACCATATGGCAGCGCATCATGGCACCCTTGCACACGCCGATGAGCACGGTCGGCACGGCGATGGTCAGCACGCCGAGCACCGCATTGGCGAGGCCGAGACCGGCGCGGGTCTGATCGGATACGAACAGGCCGACAATGCCAAGCGCCACGATCACGATGCCGATGCCGAGCGCGGCCTGAGCCGTGTAATGACATGCCATCGGCGTTTCTTTGACCGCGCATACGTGAGCGAAGGTCTGCGGCGCGATGGCGATCAAGATGCCGAGCACGATCTGCGAAATGCCTGCGTACAGTTTCTTATTCATAGCTTCCTCTCAAAAAAGACAAACACCGCCGATTATTGCAGGGTCTTTTTGAAAAAGAAAGTCTTGTTTTTTCCTCCTTTTCGTGCTACAGAGGAGATTTCATCCGTTCTTCATCTCCGTCATAGCATTTCAATGGGTGCCATACGCAACAGCAGACGCTTGACCTCACCATTGCCAAAATCAACGGTAATGACCGAATTCATGCCCTTGTCCTGCGTTTCAATGACCGTACCCAACCCGAAATGATCATGCGTAAGCTTGTCGCCGACATGCACGTCTGCAATGTTCAGATCATTATGGCTACGGCCGGGCTTGCGGATGAGGATTTGGTTAAATCCACAGGCTTGTTTTTCGGCTTGACACGTCGCGTGGTGACCTTGCCCGATTTCCCTCCTGACTTGCCGGAGCCATACGAACCATACGAACCGTATGAGGAACCGGTTCCCGATCCTCCGCACGAGCGCCGGGATGTGGAACCATACGAGGATGATGAGCCCTGCGTAGCCGGGCCGCCGTACTGCGAGCGCCCTGCCCCATATGAAGACGATCCGTATGAGGAACGAGACCACCGCGAGCCGGAACCGTATGAGGAACCATAATCCGACTTTCCATACGAGGAACCGCCGAATGACATCGATCCCGAATCGTCATCATCGTCCCAGCCGCCGAACTCGTCGTCGTCATCCTGCCAGCTGGCACGCATGCGTTCGACGCCGGCTTCGCGTCTTTTCCAATCAATCAGTTCGTCTGGAATCTCATCGAGGAACTGACTGGGCATCATGTTCGCTGGCTTGCCCCCATTGCGCGCGTACGGCCGCGCGTGTCACATACAGGCGTCGCTTCGTGCGAGTGATGCCCACGTAGGCGAGACGGCGCTCCTCTGCCAGTTCGCTGGTGTCTTCCATGGCACGCTGGTGTGGGAATGTGCCTTGCTCCATGCCGGTCAGACACACTACGGGTATTCCAGACCCTTTCGCGGTATGCAGGGTCATCATCGTCACCTTGCCGGAATCTTCGTTCTCCCCTGGCAATTGGTCGGAATCGGCCACCAACGCGGTGGTTTCCAAAAATCCCGCCAATGTGGCGTCTGGCGTGTTCTGCTCGAATTCCGCCGCCACTGATTGCAGCTGGGAAAGATTATCGACGCGGGAAGCGTCCTGCGGATCCTCGGAGCGCTGCAGCTCTTCCAAAATCCCACTCTTGGCAAGCACTTCGGCAACCACTTCGGATGGCTTCGTGTCATGGTCCTTCGCAAAAGCCGCAAGCTCATGCATCATGTCTCGGAACGCACTCAACGGTTTCGTCGTGCGTGTGGACATGCCTTCGATCTGTTCCATATGTTCGATCGCTTCGAAAAAAGTGGTGCCATGGGCATCAGCATACGAGGCAACGAGTCCTTCCGCGCGAACGCCCAGTCCGCGCTTCGGCACATTGAGGATACGTCGAACGTTCACATTGTCCGCAGGATTCACGATGGCCTGCAAATACGCGAGCGCATCCTTGATTTCCCTGCGTTCGTAGAATTTGGTGCCGCCGACGAGCTGATACGGCAGGTTGGCATTGATCATGGCCTCTTCGAGCGAGCGTGATTGCGCGTTGGCTCGATACATGATGGCGATGTCGCGATACGCCACGCCTTCCTCGTTGTGGATTCGTGCGATTTCGTTGGCGATCCATCCGGCTTCCTGTTGCGCGTTGTCGGCCGCGTATCCGACGATTTGTCGCCTTCGCCAAGTGCGTCCACAGTTTTTCGGCTTACGATTTCATTTCTTGCGATCACCGCATTGGCTGCGTCGAGAATGGTCTGCGTCGAACGATAATTCTGTTCGAGCATGATGGTTTTCGCGTTAGGGAAATCCTGCTCGAAATCCTGAATATTACGAATATCCGCGCCTCGGAACGCATAAATCGACTGGTCGGAATCGCCCACCACCGTAATCCAAGACGGTCCGACACGGCCTGCTCCTCGCATATGTGGATCGGGCCGTTCTCCCGAATCAATGCCGGAAAGCTCACGTACGAGCACATATTGCGCATGGTTGGTGTCCTGATACTCGTCCACGAAAATATAACGGAACTTATGCCGGTAATATTCGCTCACCTGTGGGCAACGCTGGAACAATTCGACGGTGCGCATGATCAGATCGTCAAAATCCACGCATTCGCCATGGCCAGACGGTACTGGTACTCCGCATACATCACGGCGACCAGCTCGTCGACGTCGCCGGCCGAAACCTGATATCCGCGCTGGCCGGGCTTGTAGTCGCAGTTCACGCTTTTCAGCTGGTCCTGCCATGAAATCAACGAATTCTTGCAATCCGAGATCTTGCCCAATAGCATGCGCGGCGTATACCGCTTCGTATCGATGTTCAAATCGCCGCTGATGAGCTTGACCAAACGTTCGCAATCAGCCGTGTCATAAATGGAAAATCCTGAGGTAAGACCGATTTCCTTGCCGTCACGTCGGAGGATGCGCACGCACGCGGAATGGAAGGTGGAGATCCACATGTGTTCGGCTTCAGGCCCTACGAGGGCCGCAAGGCGTTCGTCGCATTTCGGCCGCGGCCTTGTTCGTAAAGGTGATGGCGAGAATGCTGCTCGCCCAAAAACCGTGTGCCAGCAGCCATGCGATGCGTCTGGTGAGCACGCGGGTCTTACCGGATCCGGCACCAGCTCCGATGAGCAGGGCTTGTCCGTAGTACTTCACCGCTTCCATTTGCTGCGGATTGAGGTCCTTGATCAGACTTTGCGGATCGCACAGGACTGGTCCCATATTCTGCTCCACCGGTTCCTCTTTCCATGAAGATTCGAAGTCGATTACTGCGAAATTCATGTCTATCACACATGCAGGTCAGCGCAACACTCGCATGGTCAATTGACGCGCGTATGCTGAACGTTTATATGCGGTTCACCGTATGTCAACATCAACGCCGCCTTATGCGGCCAACAATCTAAGGGGATTCATGAAGGAGCTCGAAGAGCGCATTCGCCTGCAGGGTACCGTCAAGCCAGGTAATGTGCTGAAAGTGGATGCTTTCCTCAACCACCAGTGCGATGTCGAATTGTTCGACCACATGGGTGCCGCTTGGGCGGAACATTTTTGCCGGTAAAACCATCAACAAGATCCTGACCATTGAAGCTTCCGGCATTGGTATCGCCTGTGTTGCCGCGCGTCATTTCGGCAATGCGCCTGTGGTGTTCGCCAAGAAGGCGCAGTCCATCAATCTCGATGGCGACCAGTACACCACCACCGTCTACTCCTTCACCAAGCAGAAGGAATTCCCCGTCATCGTGTCCAAGAGGTATCTCAACGAGGGCGACCATGTGCTGTTGCTTGATGACTTCCTGGCCAACGGCAAGGCTCTGAAGGGCCTGATCAATCTGTGCCATGATGCCGGAGCGACGGTCGAGGGCATCGGCATCGCGGTGGAGAAGGGTTTCCAGGGCGGCGGCGATGAGCTGCGCGCAGCGGGATACGACGTTGATTCCCTGGCAATCGTGGAGTCGATGGATCCGGAAACCGGTACCATCGAATTCCGCTCCTGATCGTCGCATCTCACGGGCGCGCATCAGAAACCATTACAACCTGTTACTCATCGCAGCATGAATGAGAGAGGATTCATTGTGAGAGAAGAGAAGAAGAAAGACAACACGAACGAGAAGAAGGGCGTTTCCTTTGAAGCGCTTAGCAGCTTGGACGCGCCTGTTTCGTTCTGGAAGGGCATCCCGTTCGGCCTGCAGCATGTCATGGCGATGTTCGTGGCCAATCTGGCTCCGATTTTCTTGGTGGCTTCCGCCGCCAACATGAGTGCCGAGCAGTCTGCCACGATTATTCAGGCCGGTCTGCTGGTGGCAGGTCTGGGCACCTGCCTTCAGCTGTATGGCGTGTGGCTGATCGCTCCCGCCTGCCGATGGTCACTGGCATTTCCTTCACCTATGTGGCTGCTGCCATGTCGATCGCCCAGAACCAAGGCTACGGCGCGGTCGCCGGCGCGGTTGTGCTTGGTGGCCTGTTGGAGGTTGTGCTTGGTTTGACGGCCAAGTATTGGCGTCGCTTCGTGCCGCCGATCGTATCCGCGATTGTGGTTACGTCGATTGGTTTCTCACTGCTTTCCGTTGGTGCCACCAGTTTCGGCGGCGGTTCCGGCGCTGAGGATTTCGGAAGCTGGCAGAATCTCACGCTCGGTCTGATTTCGCTGGTCGCCTGCTTGGCGTTCCAGCTGCTGATGAAGGGTACTGCCAAGCAGCTTTCCGTGCTGTTCGGCTTGGTTGTCGGCTATGTTGTCGCGATTTTCATGGGCAAGGTCGATTTCTCTGGTTTCGCGAATCTGCAGGTTGTGTCCGTGCCGCATTTCATGCCGTTCCAGCTTGAATTCGATCCGGGCGCGATCATCTCCTTCGCCCTGCTGTATGTCGTGTCTTCCGTTGAGGTGCTGGGTGATACCGCTGCGCTCACCAAGGTTGGTCTCGACCGTCAGCCTACCGATAAGGAGACTGCGGGCGCATTGCAGGCGACGGTCTCATCTCCTCCGTCTCCGGCCTGTTCGGCTGCTTGCCGTTGACGTCGTTCGCACAGAATATCGGCTTGGTCGCCATGACCAAGGTCGTCAACCGTAAGGTGATTCTTTCCGGTGGTCTGATTCTGGTGATAGCCAGCTTCGTGCCTGCCGTGGCGGAAGTGTTCAATTCCCTGCCGCAGGCCGTGCTTGGTGGCTGCACCATCATGATGTTCGGTAACATCATCCTGTCTGGCTTCCAGATGATTTCCGAGGCCGGCTATACGCAGCGCAACATCACCATTGCGGCGTTGAGTCTCACCATCGGTATCGGTTTCACGCAGGTCGGCGACATTTTCGTCAACTTCCCGCCGCTGTTCCAGTCCATCTTCGCATCCAATTGCATCGCCGTGGCGTTCGTTGTGGCCGTGCTGTTGAATGCTCTGCTGCCGAGTGAAGAGCATTTTCTGTCGGCTCCGCAGCATCAGGAAGACTGAGTCCGTTCAGATCCTAAAAGGTTATGAGGAATCCCCCCTGCTCAAAACGAGTCAGGGGGATTCCTCATATTCATCGCAAAAACTGCTTTGCCGCGATTCGCAAGAAGGATGTTTCAGTGCCCTTGCTTGATCCAGTTTCGCAATCGCATCCTTGACAGCCTGGGCGTACAGCGTATTGGACATGCCAGGGTGAATACCTCTCCGGCAAGCTCATCAGGATGCGCCGAAATCGTAGCGTCCCAGTCAACGAGAAACAACGTTGTCGGAATGGCGGCCGCGAAGTTGCTCAACGCGTCGTTCGTTCCGGGGACCCAAGGCACGGGGGCATGCGCATTAATCAGCACAAGCACATGATCCGGTCCAATGTCGTTCAGTATGTCATTGAGTTGGCCATCGGTCACCGCTGAATTCGTAGCCAAGCCGACCAGCACCCATTGGCGCAATCCTTCCGGCTGGCTTTTGGCTTGGTCTATAAGTCCCAATGCCTTGGTCATCGAACGTGAGGTTTCCGCATCAACAGTGATTCCGGGAAAAACGGATTGCAAACCTTTACTGGAGGCAAGCATCACCGAGTCACCGAATGCGACCATCTGCTGCCCGTCAGGCATGGTGTATGCGGGTTCTTGGGCGCTGGCGGATGCTTCCTATCGAAGTCGAGGTGCATGCCCTGCTGCTCTTTCAGCATTTTCGCATTCTCTTCCAACGCGCGTTCCACACTGGTCTGCTTTGGTGCGTTGGCTACCGCGTATCCGGACATCAAGCATGTACTCAATACCACGGCGATCGTAATCCAGCATCTGGTTACATCCCACATTCCGTTTTCTGGCAGCGGGCGAATCATGGCGATAAATCCGCCACGGGCGACGGGCTGTTCTACCAACTTCCACGACATGGCGGTACAACATGCGGTAAGAGCGAGTGTGATTAGCAGCATCCATCCCAGATGCCGAGCACCCCACTGGGGGAACATCGCCTTGGTGAACAACCATAAAGGCCAATGCCACAGGTAAATGCCGTATGAATATCGGCCGGCCACATCAAATGGTTTGAACACCAGCAGATCCTGCATCCAAGATCCGAAAGGAATGGAACCGGCGACCAGAACCACTGAAAGTAGCGAAGCCGCGAAAATCCCTCCATAGAAGGCAGCAGGACCCTGCTCAACGTGCTGCATCATCCATAACAGAATCAGTAATGCCACAAAAGCCGCCGCAGGGCCGATCTTGCTCCAGACCAGACGAGCGCGTTCCATGATCGCCGTTTCTTCCGGACGACCGTTGCCACGCCGTATGATCATCAGCAGCCATGCCAGCATGGCACCTAGCCAAAGTCCCATGGCATGTGTGTCCGAACCGAAATACACTCTGGTTGGATCGGTTCCCGGGTGATACTGCAATCCCATGGAAAGCGCATTGCACACGGCAAGTCCGGCAAGTACCGCCACCGGCACCCAACGTACCAGAATTTTTCGAAGCAGGTAGATCAGCAAAGGAGCCAACAGATAGAACTGCATCAGCACCGACATGAACCACAGATGACGGAACATGTCTGGATTCATCTGCGAGAAATAGCTGGCGCCACTGCCGATGGCATACCAGTTGTAACAACCCAACATAGCCGTCACTATCTGGTTGTTAATGCCCACCAACATGTCTTGGTTGATGAACCATGCCAACGATACGGTGACGGGAATCATCAGAATCAGCGCCGGGTATATTCTGTGCAGACGCTTGAGGTAGTATTCCTTGAAACCTATTCCCTTGCCGGAATCAATATGATTCAGCAACGACGAGAAAATCAGAAAACCTGAAATGGTGAAGAATATGTCAACACCTAGGAATCCGCCCCGCAGAGTGCCCTGGTCGCAGTGATACAACACTATCGCGATCAAGGCGATGCCCTTGAGGCCATTCAGACCGACAAAACGACGCTTACCACAACAATCAACCGCTTCCTCTCAACATGCGACGATGCGCGTTAGGCACAACGTTTTCGTATCGTACTACCAGCCCCTCCCCCATTATGCGGACCATGAACGGATATGGAAAGTCATTGTCTGGGACGATTGGAAACGTTCGGCGATCGAAACCTTAAAAGCGGTGAAACATAAGGATTATTCGAAAAAGAAAGGACCGTACATCCCATTGGCATTGGATTTGATTCCAATGGAACGTACGGTCCTCTTCATACGGTCCCGTCAATCATTTGACTGCGGGATCTCCTCGCTCACTTGGAGAAGACGTTGCCGTAAGTGTCTTCGCCTGCTTCTGCGATTGCCGCGGACTTGCGGGCGATTGCCAGCTCCTCGTTGGTCGGAATGACGCAGATGGTGATCTTGGAATCCGGGGTGGAGATGATGCGCGGTTCCTTGGAACGGGTGGCGTTCTTCTCTTCGTCCAGCTTGACGCCGAACGGGGCGAGCTTGTCGCACACCATCTTGCGGACCACGTCATCGTTCTCGCCGACGCCTGCGGTGAAGGTGATCACGTCTACGCCGCCCATCTGAGCGGTGTAGTTGCCGATGTAGCCGACGATGCGGTGTACGTAGACGTCGAGAGCCAGCTTGGCGTCCTCGTTGCCTTCGGCGACCAGACGGTGAACCTCACGGAGGTCGCCGAAGCCGGTCATGCCCATCATGCCGGAACGCTTGTTGAACAGAGCGTCGAGCTCGTCCACGTTCATGTGGGCGTTGCGGATCAGGTGGAAGACGACGGCCGGATCGATATCGCCGGTACGTCCACCCATCATGAGCCTTCGAGCGGGGTCAGGCCCATGGAGGTCTCGACTGGCTTGCCGGAAACTTCGGCGGAGGCGGAAGCGCCGTTGCCGATATGCAGCACGATCTGCTTGAGCCTTCAGCCGGCTTACCGATGACGCTCGGCACCACGGAGGAGATGAACTCGTGGGAGGTGCCGTGGGCGCGTAACGGCGGATGTGGTACTGCTGGGCGACTTCCTTGTTCAGCGCGTAGGTACTGGAAGCCTTCGGCAGCTGGAAGAAGAAGGAGGAATCGAACACGAAAGATCTGCGGAACATCCGGCAGCAGGGAGCGCATGACCTCAGCGCCCTTGGCCTCCGGACCGTTGTGCAGCGGGGCGAGCACGGCGAGGTCCTTGACCTGGCCGATGGTCTTGTCGTTGACCAGAGCCGGCTTCGGGAAGATGGAACCACCCTGCACCACGCGATGGCCGACGGCCACGATGCCTGCGTCGGCGAGCTTCGGGCCGAACTCGTCGAAGAAGCCGAGCACGCGCTTCAGACCTTGCTCATGGTCGTGAATCGGCTCTTCGAGCTCATGCTTCTCGCCGTTGTACTCGTGCTTGTAATGACCGTCAACCGGCTCGCCGATCTTCTCGACCAGACCGGAAGCGATACCTTCGCCGGTTTCAAGATCAACCAGCTGATACTTGATAGAGCTGGAACCGGAATTGATGACAAGGACGGTTTTCGCCATTGTGGGCATCCTCCATGTGTTAATCGATGTGCCGCTTACGCGACTTTCCAAAACCTTAGATTACTCGTTGCTTGCTACAAAATGCCCGATTACTGGGCTTCGATGGCGGTCAGGGCGATGGTGTTGATGATGTCCTGGACCGTGGCGCCACGGCTCAGATCGTTCACCGGGCGGTTGAGACCCTGCAGCACCGGTCCAACGGCGGCCGCTCCCGAGGAACGCTGTACCGCCTTGTATGCGATGTTGCCCGCGCACAGATCCGGGAACACGAACACATTGACATGGCCCGCCACCGGATCGCCCTTGGCTTTGGTCGCGGCCACGGTCGGAGACCATGCCGCGTCGAACTGGATCGATCCGACCACCGCAAGGTCGGGAGCCTTGTCTTTGACGATGGTGGTGGCTTCCTCGACGAGGTCGACGTCGGGTCCTTTTCCGGAGCCCAGCGTGGAATAGGACAGCATGCCCACCTTCGGTTCAAGGCCGAACGCCTTGGCCGTTTCGGCGGATTGGATCGCGATTTCGGCGAGCTGCTCGGCATTGGGGTTAAGGTTGATGGCACAGTCGGCGAACACGGCGACATGGTCCTTGAAACACATCAGGAACGCTCCGGATACCAACGATGTTCCTGGCTTGGTCTTGATGACCTGCAGGGCCGGACGCACGGTATTGGCCGTGGAGTTGACGGAACCGGACACGAGGCCGTCCGCCATGCCCATCACCACAAGCATGGTGCCGAAATAGCTGTCATCGGCCAGCTGTTTGCGCGCCTGCTCTTCGGTCATGCCTTTCTTGGCGCGCAGCTCGCACAGCTTCGCCACCATGGGTTCCAACACCGTTTCATCATCCTTGGCTTGGAATTTCGCCTTGCCAAGCGATTTCAATCCCAATTCCTGACCACGGGCGAGAATGGCGTTTTTCGTCTCCGACGATGATCAGATCGACGATGTCGCGTTCCAGCAGATAATCGGCGGCTTTGATGATGCGATCCTCGTTGCCCTCCGGCAGCACGATGGTCTTCTTGTCCGCCTTCGCCTTGCCCAGCAGACCGTATTGGAAAGCATAGGGTGTGGTCGGGGCGTCGAATGGCGATTCGAGTACCGCGGTCAGTTCCGCGGCGTCGACGTCGTCGCGAACGCTTCGTCTGCCTTGCTGATGGCGTCATCGTCATTGAAATCGACGGCAGGTAGCGTCCACACCGGCACCGGGTAGTCGACGAAGCATGCTTTGAGCGGATCCGGCTGCGTGTCGTCACACCCAGTAATGAACACGCCGACGACTTTGCTCCCGGCGTCTTCGATGACCTTGGTGGATGCCTCAACCGTGCTTTTGACTTGTTCCGGTGTGCGTTCGATAGTGCATACGGCCAGCAGGACCGGCGATTGGAGGTCTGCCGCGAAGTCAGCGTTGAAAGAGAACATCGCGGGATCATTGACTGCTGACCTGTCGGTGCCGACAATCACCATGCATCCGGTCGGGCTGTTTCTACGGCTTGGGTGTAGGCCGCAACGATATCCGCCCGCGAACCTTCCTTATCGTTACGAGCGCGCTTGGGGCACACGCCGACGGACTGTTCCCGGCTCAAACCGGCATTGGAAGCTTCGATCAGCACGTCCGTGAAGGTGTCTTTTCTGCAGACCGCCGGACGGAACACTCCGGTCTTGCCGGCTGCGGCAAGTGCTTGGTGACTCCAAGGGCGACAACATTACGGCCGTTAGCCGCTTCGGGACTGATGATGGTGACGCTGGTAAAACTCACGGTGTCTCCTATGTACTTCACATTATTCGGGTGCGATACCACATCGTTCGCACAATGAGCAATTGTAATGTGCAAACGGTAACTGACACGCGCTAGCGGTTTTGCTGTTTTAAGCCAAGCATATCGCACCGTAATACGAAAAAGCCCCAAGGGAACAATCCCTTGGGGCTTTTATCAAGCAATCAGGCCAAATAGCCTAGGCTCACTCGTTATCGCCAGCGGTTGCGGCGGTAGCGGAGACAGCACCCTGCTTGGTGGTGTTGACGCCGGAGTAGACCCAATCGGTGTAATCCGGGTGATCGTAGCCGTTGTCGACTGCGAACTGGAAGGCTCCTGACGGAAGGCTTCGAGCTCGTTGATCTTGTCGGCGTACTTGTCCGCATCGATCATGCGCAGAGCTTCGGCAACGAGCTCGTAGCGGTCGATGTTGTTCACGCGAACCATGTCGTACGGGGTGGTGGTGGAGCCCTGCTCCTCGTAGCCGTGGACGTTGAAGTTGTCGTGGTTCGGGCGATCGTAGATCAGACCACGCACGTCGCGGGCATAGGAGTGGTAAGCGAACAGGACCGGCTTGTCCTCGGTGAACAGCTCAGCGAACTCCTCATCGGAGAGGGCCTCGTTGTTCTCCTTGGCGGACTGCAGCTTGACCAGGTCAACCACGTTGACGACCTTGAACTTGATGCCCATGGCGTCCAGCTTGTCGGCAGCGGCCATGATTTCCTGAGTCGGAACATCACCGGTGGCGGCGAGTACGATCTGAGCCTCATCGTTGGACTTCACGTTGGAAGCCCACTTCCACTCGGCAGCACCCTTCTCGAGCTCGGCGCGAGCTTCGTCCAGGGTCAGCCAGGTGGCGGCCGGCTGCTTGCCGGCGATGATGGCGTTGATCTTGTTGGTGGACTTGTAGCACTTCTCAGCCACAGCGAGCAGCATGTTGGAATCCACCGGGAAGTAGATGCCGATCACGTGATCGTTGTTGAAGCACTTGTTCAGCAGGACGGAGGTGACACCCGGATCCTGGTGGGAGAAGCCGTTGTGATCCTGACGCCACACGTGGGAGGAGACGAGCAGGTTCATGGAGGAGATCGGCTTGCGCCACGGAATCTCGCGGACGGTAGCCTCGAGCCACTTGGCGTGCTGGTTCAGCATGGAGTCGATCACGTGCACGAAGGACTCGTAGGAGCTCCAGATGCCGTGACGGCCGGTGAGCAGGTAGGCCTCGAGGAAGCCTTCCATCTGGTGCTCGGAGAGCTGCTCAGTGACCTGGCCGGTGACAGCCATGTGCTCGTCAACCTGGGAGGACAGGTAGCCGGCGTCCCACTGCTTGTTGGTGACGTCGTAAGCGGCCTGCAGACGGTTGGAAGCGGTCTCGTCCGGTCCGAAGATGCGGAAGGAGTCCGGGTTGTTCTTGATGATGTCGCGAGTGTAGACGCCCAGACGACGGGTGGCTTCAAGCTGGCCCCAGCCGTGGCCGTACTCGGCGACTTCCTTGACCTCGTAGTCTTCGAGGGCCGGCAGGTTCAGCTCTTCGCGGATCACACCACCGTTGGCATTCGGGTTGGCACCGATGCGCAGTTCGCCGGTCGGCATGAAGGCGGTGACTTCCGGCTTCACGGCACCGTTCTCGTCGAACAGTTCTTCCGGCTTGTAG
>ENA-OQAR01000187-OQAR01000187.1-human-gut-metagenome-genome-assembly--contig:-NODE-187-length-17175-cov-2.728179_pt1 | contig 17175 bp, 16 predicted proteins | sample MGYA00242738_ERZ504533 | MGnify/ENA primary metagenome ERZ504533 (study PRJEB26092, sample SAMD00036276) | human gut metagenome | host: Homo sapiens | study: EMG produced TPA metagenomics assembly of... | reverse complement strand
CTCCGTTCTTCTCTTTGCTTGCGTTCACGTAGAACACGGTCTTGAAATGTACTCCTCATAATCCTTACTTTTTGTTTGGTGCAAAATTAGTTTATGGGAGTTGTAAGGGCAGAATGTAAACCTACGCAGAACGCAGAAATATAGACCGTTAGTATTAAAAGTGCATCCGATATCGGGTAATGATTTGGAAGTGCATCTGTTTCCATATTCTTCCCAAAGCCTGTCTTCCCCATCTGTGCCACCTTGTGCCAACCTATGCCCAAACCTACTGACAGTCAGTTGAAATGCTCAATTCTGCTCAAATCTTCATTTTATCCTATTCTTTTTCTTTTAAAATAGATATAATAATCGGTTTTGACCGTTTTCTGACTCCTTCCTGCCGAATTATTATCCCGTGTTATTACAGAAATCAGTTACTTTTGCAATGTTATCAATAGAATTGCTATGAGGAACTTATTTCTACTAATCGCATTATGCTGTGTGGCTTTTTCTGTTCGTGCCCAACGTCTGGTTGAAGTGGGGAAAGGCTTTAGCAGTACTTCGGTAAATACTACTGTATTCCGTAATAACTCCATTGTGACGCATGGAAACACACAATACATTTCTTATTATGACGCTGAAGGATGGCTGATGTTAGGCAAACGCCGTCTGGGCACTGGGGAATGGATTTTGCACCGTACCCAATACAAAGGACATGTAAAAGATGCACATAACATTATCAGTATGATGGTGGACGGCGACGGCTATCTTCATCTTTCTTTTGACCACCACGGACATAAACTGAACTATTGCCGCAGCATTGCCCCCGATACACTTGTTTTGGGAGATAAAGAGCCGATGATAGGCAACGAAGAAGAAGATGTGACCTATCCTGAATTTCATTTGTTGGCTGATGGCGGTTTGCTTTTTGTATATCGCTCGGGCGCTTCCGGAAGAGGAAATATGGTAATGAACCGATATGATGTGAAATCCCGTAAGTGGGAGCGTGTGCAGGATGTCCTTGTAGATGGAGAAAACGAGCGGAATGCCTATTGGCAGTTGTATGTGGACCAATCAGGAACCATTCATCTTTCCTGGGTGTGGCGTGAAACCTGGCATGTGGAAACCAACCATGACTTATGCTACGCCCGTTCTTTTGACGGAGGTAGAACCTGGTATAAGACCAACGGACAGAAGTATGAGCTTCCTATCCGCCTGGGCAATGCCGAATATGCCTGCCGTATTCCTCAGAATGCCGAACTGATAAACCAGACCAGTATGAGTACGGATGCCGGAGGTCATCCGTACATCGCTACCTACTGGCGCAATCCCGATAGTGATGTTCCCCAATACCGCATCGTTTGGCATGATGGCGTGAACTGGCACAACCGACAGTTTCCGAACGCAAGACCCCTTTCTCACTCAAAGGGGGAGGAACCAAGATGATTCCCATGTCCCGTCCCCGGATGGTGGTGGACAATGGAGAAGTGTACTATCTGTTCCGTGACCAGGAACGTGGAAGCAAAGTTTCCATGTACTATACCAAAGACATACAGTTTGGTGAATGGCACGTGAAAGACCTGACGGATTTTGCCGTAAATGCGTGGGAACCCAGTCATGACACGGAGTTATGGAAAATGAAGAAGCAACTTCATATTTATGTACAGGATACCCGACAGGGAGATGGCGAGAAGCAGGTGGAAACAGAACCGCAAATGGTTTATGTGTTGGAATTGTAAATAATGTGCTGATTTGCCAATGACCATGCGGCATATAGCGCAAGCACATTAACACATTAGTAAATTGGCAAATTGATAAATTATTAATATGATGAACAAATTATTGAAACAAACCCTTGTTTGTGCAGGTACCTTGCTGCTTTCCATGCAGGTTGCCGCCAAACCTTCTTCCGAAGCCAAGGAAGTACGGGGGATTATAGACAAGGTAAACACTTATTGGCAAACGCATAACAAGCCCGAAGTCCGTTCGTTTTGGGACAATGCCGCTTACCACACCGGAAACATGGAGGCATACTTTCTGACCGGTAATGAAAACTACCGTGCATATTCTGAAACCTGGGCTATACACAATGAATGGAAGGGAGCCAAGGAAAAGGATAAGTCTAAATGGAAATACTCTTACGGTGAGAGTGATGAATATGTATTGTTCGGAGATTATCAGGTTTGTTTTCAGACATATATCGACCTTTATACTATTCTTCCGGACAACTATAAGATAGCCCGTGCCCGCGAAGTGATGGAGTATGAGATGAGTACACCCAATCATGATTACTGGTGGTGGAGCGATGGTCTGTATATGGTAATGCCTGTCATGACCAAACTGTATAAGGTGACGGGTAATCATCTCTATTTGGATAAATTGTATGAATATATTGTATATTCGGATAGTATCATGCTCGACCGGGAAACCGGCCTGTATTATCGGGATGCCAAATATGTTTATCCTAAACACAAGACTTCCAGCGGAAAGAAGGACTTTTGGGCACGTGGTGACGGATGGGTGCTTGCCGGACTGGCGAAGGTGTTGAAAGATCTTCCCGCTGATTACGAGCATCGTTCTTTTTTCGTAAACAAGTATGTGAAACTGGCCGAAGCAGTCGCAGCTATCCAGCAACCGGAAGGCTATTGGACCCGTAGCATGATGGATCCCACTCATGCTCCCGGACCGGAAACCAGCGGAACGGCTTTCTTTACTTACGGCTTCCTTTGGGGAATCAATAATGGCTATCTGGATGAGGCAGTGTATAAACCGGTGATAGATAAAGCATGGAACTATTTGGCAAAGACTGCTTTGCAGAAGAATGGTAAGATTGGTTACGTACAGCCGATTGGTGAGAAGGCCATTCCGGGACAAGTAGTCGATGCTGATTCTGAAGCTAATTTCGGGGTAGGCGCTTTTCTATTGGCTGCTTGTGAATATGTCCGTTATCTGGAAGCTCCTGAAAATCAGGATCGCGCCTACTGGTGCAATCTGCTTTATAAGATGGCAGCTCCCGTACTGAGCAATATGGCGGAAGGTAATCTGAAAAAGAATATGCTGGTAGAGGTGAGCCCTAATTGGGATGGACGTAACAAAGGGGTGACTTATATGGAAACCTTCGGACGCCTTATGGCAGGTGTCGCTCCCTGGTTGACACTTCCCGATGATGATACGGAAGAAGGACAGATGCGTAAGCAACTCCGTGAATGGGCATTGAAAAGCTATGCCAATGCGGTGGACCCTGCCAATCCCGACTATCTGTTGTGGAGAGGACACGGACAGGCCTTGGTGGATGCGGCATACGTGGCCGAAAGTTTTCTGCGTGCTTACGACCAGCTTTGGATGCCTTTGGATGATACAACCAAGAAACGTTATTTTGAAGAATTTACCCAGTTGCGCCGTGTGGACCCGCCTTACACCAACTGGCTGCTGTTTTCTTCTACCATCGAGAGTTTCCTGGCAAAGGCAGGAGCGGAATGTGACGAATATCGTATCAATTCGGCTATCCGCAAGGTGGAGGAATGGTACACGGGAGATGGCTGGTATGCGGACGGCCCTTCTTTCGCTTTCGACTATTATAGCAGTTATGTCTTCCATCCCATGTATCTGGAAACGTTGCAGGGCATGAAGGATGCAGGGAAATACACTCGTATTCATTATAAAAAATATTATGACCGCGCCTTGAAACGTGCCAGGAAATTCAGCCTTGTACTGGAACGCTTGATTTCTCCTGAGGGTACTTTCCCGGTATTCGGCCGTTCCATTCCTTACCGTTTGGCCACTATGCAACCCTTGGCGCTGATGGCTTGGTATCAGCAGTTGCCCGAAGGGGTGAGCAACGGACAGGCGCGTGCCGCACTGACTTCTGTGATGCACCGGATGTATGACAACACCGAGAACTTCAATGAGGCGGGCTTCCTGACCATCGGTTTTGCAGGCCGTCAGCCCAATGTGGCGGATTGGTACACCAATAACGGCAGTCTTTATATGACATCATTGGCGTTCCTTCCGCTGGGGCTTCCTGCCGCACATCCGTTCTGGACAGATGCCGCACAACCTTGCACACAAGCCAAGGCATGGGGCGGACAGCCTTTCCCGAAAGACCATCACTGGAGTGATGATATACGCACTTGGGATTTATTCTGATTGCTTTTAAATCCGAACGCCGCAGATGATACGAAGTTGTTTTTATACTTATCCGTATCATCTGCGTTGTTCGTGTTTAAAAAATAAAAGCTTTGTGTCATCTGTATCTGAAAATGGCAAAAAGATAGTAGCTTTGCATCCATGAAAACAAAACTTCTCCCTATTCTGAGATATATAGTACTTGCATTGCTTCTTCTGTGCATTGTACTTTGCCGTTTTTTTCCCGTCATGGCCGAAGGGTATGCCCGTCATATCTATCCGTGGCTGTCGGCGGCGTTGTCCGCTATAGCTTCTGTTTTCCCTTTTTCCTTGGAGGAGGCGCTGGTGGTCGTAATCATTTTATGGATGATTATTTATCCTTTTCTTAAACGCCGGAAGAAGAAAAGCTGGAGATTTATTGTGGGCAGGGAAGTGGAGTTGCTGGCATGGGTCTATATCTGGTTTTATCTGGGATGGGGCTTGAATTATTTCCGTTACGATATTTACCGGCGGATGGAGGTGGAGCCTGCCGGTTACGATGAACAGGCTTTCCATCGTTTCCTTGCTTCCTATACAGATAGTCTGAATCAGTCCTATACGGCTGAGGTGAAAACGGACCCTGAAAGGATGCGGCAGGAGATAAAGGAGATTTACCGGCAGGTTCCGTCTATGTATGGTTTGGCTCTTCCCCGGGATTATCAGCATCCCAAGCAGGTGTGGTTCAATCCGCTTTATTCGGGTGTGGGAGTATTGGGATATATGGGACCTTTTTTTTGCGGAGTCGCAATTGAATGAAGAATTGCTTCCTGTACAATTGCCATTTACGTATGCCCATGAACTGTCTCACCTGTTGGGGGTAAGTAATGAGGCGGAAGCGAATTATTGGGCTTACAGGGTTTGTCGCTCTTCAAAGCGGCCGGCGGTGCGTTATAGTGCCTATTTCGGTCTGTTGCCCTATGTGCTGGTCAATGCATCTTCTGTGTTGACGGAAGAGGAATTTCGTGAATGGATTAAGACGATCCGTCCCGAAGTGGTGAAGGATTATGAATATAAACGTATGTATTGGCATGAGCGTTATAGTACCCTGTTGGGTGAAGTGCAGAATAAAATTTATAACCTGTTTTTAAAGGGTAACAACATTCCTTCCGGTAGAAAGAATTATGCGGAAGTGATCGGGATACTGCTTTCTTTGGAAGAAAAATAGAAACAGAATGTTCAGGCTGGACTTGAATTCGATTGTGACAGTTATAACTTGATCCAAGAGTTCTACAACAAACGAGCTTTATATTGTTGCTCCACTGCTACCACTTTTCATCGGCATTTCAGCAGGAAGGGTGGTAGCAGAAATATAAAACTCTAAAGAAGAACTGCTCAGGATGATACCAAGCAATGATCAGAATCCGCCAGGGAGTCTACTGTTTCTGTTTCACATAATCCGAAGGCGACATTCCGTATTCGTCCTTGAAACATTGGCGGAAATAGGCCACACTGCTGAATCCTATCATATAGGCTATTTCTGAAATAGTATATTGTCCGGACATCAGCAGTTCCACTCCCTTGCGCATTTTTACCTTACGGATAAATTCGTTGGCGGACATATCTGTCAGTCCTTTTATCTTGCGGTAAAGGGTAGAGTGACTCATGCACATCTTGTCGGCAATGAAAGCGATATCCATCTTTTCCATTTCCAGATTCTCTTCGATTATTTGCGTGATTTTCTGCAAGAATTCATTATCCAGTTTGTTTAACGAACTCACGGCACTTTCCTGTTTGGGCTGTATATCGGCCAGTGCCAGCAAAGAGGCTATTTTCTTACGGGTTTCCAACAGATTGTTGATGCGACTGTGCAACAGCTTGGCACTGAACGGTTTGGTAAGATAGGAATCTGCTCCGGATGCATATCCTTCTTCCTTGTCTTGTAAAGAATCTTTAGCCGTCAGTAAGATTACAGGGATATGGCTGGTGCGCATATCCTCTTTTATTCGCTTGCAAAGTTCGATACCGTCCATGACCGGCATCATGATATCACTGACAATGATGTTGGGAATTCGTGCCTGTGCCAGTTCCCAGCCTTCTTTACCATCTTGGCAGTGATTACTTCATAGAGTTCAGTAAAAGAACTCCGGATATATTCCCGTATGTCTGTATTGTCTTCTACCACCAGTACAATGGGATGATTCTCGGTTGGTGTATCGGTAATGGTGGTTTCCTCTGCATCCATCGGCTTCTTTTCCATATCATGTTGGGCATGGATAGCGTTGGGATACGTATTCTCGGTGAGCAGACGCAGTGTGAATGTGGTTCCCGTATCTACTGTGCTTTCTACTTTCAGGATTCCTTCGTGCAATTCGCTCAAACCTTTGACCAGAGCGAGCCCGATTCCCGAACCCGATGCCTGATATTTGCTTTTTGCCTGATAATAGCGGTCGAAAATGTGTGGTAACGCTTCGGCGTCAATGCCATGACCGGTATCACTGACACTGATTTCCGTGTATTTTATCTGGTTCTCTTCTACTGAACGGAGTGATAAGGTGATATCTCCCTCGGAAGTATATTTGGCGGCATTGCTCATCAGGTTGTCCAGTATGATGGTGATCATGTCCGCGTCATAGAAGATTTCCGTATCTTCTGTTTCGATATGAATATGATAATTTACTTTGTTATTGGGATTCAACTCTTTGTAACGTAATCCCACTTCCTGTACCAATTGTCCCAGATCTCCCTTGGCTACAGATAATTTACGGTTCTGGGTCTCGGTCTTGCGGAATTCCAGTATGCGGTTTATCAGATTCAGCAGACGGGTGGCGCTATCATGAATGATGCTGATTTTGTTGGCGTGTTTGGGAGATAAGGTAGCATCACTCAACAGGTCTTCCAATGGACCTAGAATCAGCGTGAGCGGAGTACGCAGTTCATGGGTGATGTTGGTGTAGAAGCGCAGGCGTTCTTCATTCAGTTCTTGTTTGTTCAGACTTTGCTTGCGCTCCACTTCCAGTGAACTCTCTAAGTCCAGTTTACGTTTATAAAAACGGAGCAATGCATATAATGCGAAGATAAACAATATGACATAACCCAATTTGGCATACCAGGTAAGCCAAAGGGGAGGAGCAATAAAGATATTCAATGAGGCGATTTCTTTGTCCCATTCTTGATTACGGATGCGTGTTCTCACTTTGAAGTTATATTTACCTGGAGGTATATTACGAAAAATTACTTGATTTTCTCCTTGTGTGTCATACCATCTGTTTTCAAGACCTTCTAGCATATAAGTGAATTCTACCTGTGGACTTTGTGTGTAGTCTAATACATTAAATGTAATGCGAAAACTATTCTGATTATAAGGTAAATGGACTACTCCCTTTTTGAATGGAATTGAAATTTCAGCATCTTTACTTTCTGTTTTTTATTGTATTTGCAGAATTGGGTGATTTTAACAGGGGAAACTTGGCGGATAGAAGATAGTTCTTTGGGGTTAAAGAAACATGCTCCATTTTGAGAGCCGAAATAGATAATTCCATTGTGAGTCATACAAGTGGAGCCGTATTCAATGAATCCACATCGAACTCCGTCGTGATGATTATAATTATAAAATAGGTTTTGTTTTGGATCTAAACAGGAGATGCCGTCATTACTACTTATCCAAATTCTTTTTTCCAAATCTTCGCAAATAGCACGTATATGACTGTTTTCTAAACCTTCCTTTTCTTTAAAGATTTTGTATCTGTTTGGTTGGCTGGTATTTTTGAATACGGCTAGTCCTTCGCGGGTCGCAACCCATATTTGCTCTTCTGAATCTTTTATCATGTGATTCACAGCATTGGAGCAGAAGCCGTTTTCAATAACGAAATTCCATAGTAGCTTATTGTTTACATCAAAGATAGAGATGCCTTTGCCGAAAGTACCTACCCATAATTTCCCCTCTTTGTCACGCAAAAGAGAATGTACCATGATGTCTGGTAATTGTTTTTGTATTTCTTCTTCCTTTACGAGTACTTCATTTGTACAGGAATAGATTCCGGTTTCAGTCCCAATCCACATTTTTCCGTTCTGATCTTCATAAAAGCATCTGACATCTAGATTGTTGAATAGACTAGAGGATATGTGAACAATTTCTTGTTTATCTGGTTTATAGAGCAGTATTCCGTTTTTGTAAGTTCCAAGCCATAGACGTTTCTGTCTGTCTTCATAAATGGTATTGATATGCGTGTTGTACACAAGTTCATGCGAGTAAAGATCATATGTCTTTATTTTCTTTCCATTTATAAATAATCCCAATTCATCTTCACTTCCTAGCCATACTTGATTGTCTGTAGCCCACATTCCCCACACTTGTTTGTAGCTTAGTCCTTTTGCTGTTTCTATTGTATAAGGTAGAATATTGAACATGGGTTGGGTATGACTAATGAAATCGATACCTCCCCGATAGTTTCCTATCCATATATTACCATAACAATCTTGATAGGCACATCGTGCATTAGGTGAAGATAGCCCATAATTGTCATTGGTGGCCTTTATATTTTGAAAATCTATTTCCTCTGCAGAAATAAAGGCGTTATGTTGTAAATCTAATATACTTACTCCTCCCATGTTGGTACATATCCATATCTTCCCGTCTTTCATCTGTTTGATATCGTATATAGAATTGGATAATAGTGAATTGTCATCATTGGGATTATGTTTGAATACTGTAAATTTTTCAGTGGTAGGATTAAAGAGGGCAAGTCCTGCGTTTGTTCCGATCCATACATTGTCATTCTTGTCTATGCAAATGGCTCGAACTTCTTGTCCGGGCAGACTGTTGGGATCCTTGGGATCAGGTATATAATTTTTAACAGTCTTGTCTTTTAATGATAAGATGCTTAATCCATTGAAGGCATGTCCAATATATAAATGCCCTGTTCTGTCTTCACAAGAAGTCCAGTTGGGAATCGGTAACCCTTGTATTTCATCATTTCTATAGGCTGTGAATTTTTTGGTTCGGGGGTTATAATGTTCTATGCCGACATGATAGTGGGTTATCCATATTCCTCCATCTGAGGCATAAGACAAGTCAGTAATGTCATTTGTTTGTAATTGTGACTTTTCAGCTATATAGGAGGTAAATGTTTCTTGATCACAGTTAAATGCACATAATCCGTTGCGTTGAGTTTGCAATCCAGATAATATTTTCATTGGGATCGGCCAATACGGTATTTAGTTCATTACTGGTCAGGCCAGAGGTGTGTTTTGTATATACGGTGAAATGATTACCATCAAATTTATTTAATCCGTCTTCGGTTGCGATCCACATACAACCTTGTTGATCCTGGGTGATTCCAACTACATAATTACTAGATATTCCGTCTTCTACTCCCAATCTTTTAATCATATATGGCTGGGCAGTAGCTGGAATTAAAACATCTAATAACATATATATAACATATGTAATTCTAATACAATTGATTATATTAAATTTATGAACCATAGAATATTTGACAATTATGGACTAAAAACTCGTTATGAATGATTTTTCTACCATTCTTGCTTATTTTTAATCTTTGTTTTTTCATAACATCTTTTTATTTTTGCATCGTTTTAAGGATATTCTTATCTAAAACATTTGTAAATCTAGTAAAAAAACTTTAGATGAAACAATAAGTTGATTAGTTTTTTTTGGGGGTAAAAAGATTGCCACAAAAATATAAAGAGTTTATAAACCTTATTATCTAATTTTAAAAAAGGAAAAAACAATGAAATCTAACTCATTTATGAGAAATCGTAAGGCATTTACTACTGTCTTATTGTTTTGCACTGGTTTCATAGCTTCTCACCCCTTGGTTGTGTCAGCTGCCGATAAGGTTATGGCTGTTCAATAATACATCAACAGCAAACTATAAAAGGTATTGTTGTTGATGCTTCGGGTGAGCCTGTGATTGGTGCGAATGTTGTTGTAGAAGGTACTACAATGGGAACAATTACTGACTTTGAAGGTACTTTTTTCTATTTCAGTACCTAAAAATGGAAAAATAAAAAATTTCCTTTATCGGTTACAAAGATCAAGTCTTGACACCTCAATCTGGTAAGAATTTAAGAGTTGTGCTCGAAGATGATTCACAAATGTTAGGTGAGGTACAAGTCGTAGCGTATGGTGCACAAAAGAAAGTTTCTATAACAGGAGCCATTTCTTCAATGAAAGGTGAGGATTTGCTAAAAACTCCTGCTGCGTCTATGTCGAATGTATTGTCTGGTCAGATTACAGGTATTTCTTCGGTGCAATATTCTGGTGAACCCGGTGCTGATGAGGCGGATTTGTATGTGCGTGGTATTGCTACTTGGAATAATGCCAAACCTTTGATTCAAGTGGATGGGGTAGAACGCGAATTTTCGCAGATTGACCCCAATGAGGTAGAAAGTATTACGGTATTGAAAGATGCTTCGGCTACAGCCGTATTTGGTGTTCGTGGTGCTAATGGTGTTATATTGATTACTACTAAACGTGGTGCTGAAGGTAAGGCTAAAATTTCTTTTTCAACTTCGGCAGGTGTTAACTTAAGAACGAAACAATTGGAATTTGCCAATTCTTATCAGTATGCGTCTTATTATAATGATTTACAGGTAAATGATGGTGGAGTACCTACATTTACAGAAGAGCAATTGATAAAATTCAGAGATCATACAGATCCTATTTTTATATCCGGATATTAATTGGATTGATTACTGTATGAATAAGGCAGCGTTTCAGTCACAACATAATGTAAATATATCGGGAGGTACTGATAGAATGCGTTACTTTGTATCAGCAGGTATGTTTACACAAGATGGTATGTTCAAACAACTTGCAGCGTCTGATAATTTTAACTTTAACTACAAACGTTAACAATTATCGTGCTAATTTGGATTTTGATGCGACTAAGACTACATTAATTTCTGTTAATATTGGTGGGCGTATTGAAACTAAACGTACTCCTGAGTCTGGAGAAGACCAGAATCAGCTGTTCCGTAAATTATATTGGGCTGTGCCTTTTGCTGGTGCAGGCATTGTAGATGGAAAACGTGTGGTTTCAAATGCTGATTATCTACCATTTACTGGATCTGACGGATTGAATTCTTATTATGGGAAAGGCTTCCGTTCTACAACAACAAATGTGTTGAATGTGGATCTTGTATTGGATCAAAAGTTAGATTTTTATAACCAAAGGACTTTCTTTTAAATTGAAGGGTTCTTATAATACTAGTTATTGGACACAAAAAAATAGCCAGTTCTTCTATGGCTGTATATACACCAGTTCTTCATGATGATGGATCTATTGGTTATCGTAAGAGTGGCTCTGATTCTCAGTTGTCTTATAGTCTAATTCAAATGTGAAGGTAAATCACGTGATTGGTATATGGAAGCTGCTTTGAATTACAGTCGCAAATTTGGAGATCATAATGTGACAGGTTTGGTGCTTTATAATCAATCAAAACGATATTATCCAGGAGGTACTTATGATGATATTCCTTCGGCTTATGTTGGCTTTGTGGGGCGTGCTACCTATGATTATAAAACTCGATATATGGCAGAGTTTAATGTTGGTTATAATGGTTCTGAGAATTTTGCTCCAGGTAAACGTTATGGCTTGTTCCCAGCTGGCTCTATTGGTTGGATTGTCAGTGAAGAGTCTTTTTTTTAAGCCGTTAAAGAAAGTGATCAATTACTTTAAAGTACGTGCCTCTGTAGGTATGGTAGGTAATGATAATAACGGAAATAATAGATTTTTGTATCTTCCAGACGCTTATATTTTGAATGACGATGGCTATTTTTTCGGTACGAATGCTGGAAATAAGAAGCCGGGTGCTTATGAGGCTAGTAAATCGAATGCTGATGTAACTTGGGAAAAATCTGTTAAGCAGAATTATGGTATTGATTTTTCTATTCTGAATGAAAAACTAAATATTTCTTTAGATTATTTTAAAGAAAACCGTCGAGATATTCTTTCTTCTCCAGATTATATGCCGGGAATTTGGTATGTTTGATCCTATTATGAATGTTGGTAAAACTGAAAATAAAGGATATGAGTTTCAGCTAAAATGGAATGATAAAATCGGTGATGATTTCCGTTATTGGGCAAACTTCAATCTCTCTTTTGCGCGCAACAAAAATTGTTTATAAGAATGAGATTGAAAAGAATGAAGATTGGTTGTATGAAACTGGCCGTACAATTGGTTCTCGTTTGATTTATAAATTTTGGGGATATTATGATGAAACTGCAGAGGCTAGATATCAGGAAGAATTTGGTAGACCTATAGCAGATCATGGTTTATCTTTACAGCCAGGTGATGCGGTATTTGCTGACTTAAACAGTGACGGTGTTATTGATGGAGATGATGCTAGCCGTGATTTGGGGTATGTGGATACTCCTGAATATACAGCTGGTTTGAATCTTGGATTTAGTTGGAAGGGATGGGATTTTACAGCGCAGTTTACAGGAGCGTGGAATTGTAGACCGTATGCTTTCCGAATTCCGTCAACCGCTGGGAGATACACAAAATAAAGGATTGCTTCTTTATCAATATGAAAATACATGGCGTTCGTCGGCCGATACTTATACGGCTAAATTCCCTCGTATATCGAAGTTAGCTCAAGCGAACAATTATAGAGCTTCCGACTTGTATTTGTGTGATGCAAGTTATTTACGTTTGAAAAGTGTTGAATTGGGGTATAATTTTAATATGCCTTTCATGAAGAAAATAAAAATGAATCAGTGCCGTTTATATGTAAGTGCGTATAACTTATTCACATTGACGGATTTTATGTGGGGGGATCCTGAGTCACGTCAAAGTGATCGTCCAAATTATCCATTGACTCGCGTGATTAATTTAGGTTTAAAAGTTGGATTCTAATATCTTGAAATCTTATGAAACATTTTGAAAAATGGTTTATTATAGCATTTGTGGGAGCAACGCTTGCCACTTCATGTGTCGATGATATAAAATTCGGTGATGCTTTCTTGGAAAAAGCACCAAGTGTGGCTGTAACTCAAGATACAATTTTCGGTAAAGCGGAGTATGCTCGTCGTTTTTTTGTGGAATACTTATTCAAAGTTGTATTATGGTTTGGCCACAAACTGGAATGATGTGGATGGTAAGATGAATACTGGTATGTTTGAATGTTTATCTGATTGTTTTCATTCTCATAATTCATGGGATGGTTTGAATAGACATTATTATTCTGGTACTTATACTGCTAGTACAGAAGATGGTACAGCTGAAACACGTTTGGTTTACTAAAGAAGAAACTTGGCAGGCAATACGTAGTTCATGGATCTTTATTGAAAATGTAGATCGTGTACCCGATATGGACGGGAATGAAAAAGAACGATTGAAAGCGGAAGCGAAGGTAATAATAGCTTCTCGCTATTTTGATATGTTTCGTCATTTTGGTGGATTGCCTATAGTAAAAGCGTCTTTTGCGGCTGAAAATGAATATGATGTTCCTCGAGCTACCGTAGAAGAAACAGTGAACTTTATGATAGGTCTTTTAGATGAAGCGGCCACTGTACTTCCTTGGGATTTGACTGAGGATGGAGAGGCTAACTGGCAAGGACGTATGACTAAAGCGGCAGCTATGGGCTTGAAATGTAAATTTTGCTTTTGCTGCAAGTCCTTTATTTAATGACAATGAACCATATTGTACGGCAGAACCACAAGAAGCGGTTATCAATCATCAAGTGTGGTACGGAGGATATAAACCTGAATTATGGAAAGCATGTCTGACTGCTTGTGAAGAATTTTCCAAGCCCTGCAAGTTAATGGGCATTATGAACTAGTTCAGGCTGTTGGTGATACGAATGATGCCTATAGAGCGGCTTTTAATAAAGCTTATTTCTTACGTGAAAATTCGGAATTGTTGATTTCTACCCGTATTATTGGTAAGTATAATTGGGATTGGTGGTATTATTGGGGCGATTGGGTGCCCAATGGCGGTTATACGCCTACATTGGAGTATATGGAAATGTTCCCTATGGCAACAGGCGAATCCTTTGACTTTGATAAGGCAGTACAGAATAATAATATGTTTTTGAGAATAATGATTATAATAAACCTACTCGTGATCCACGTTTGTATGAAACAATTTTGGTAAATGGTGCTAAATGGAGTGGCCGTTCTGTGGAATTATGGGTAGGAGGACGTGAAAACGCTAATAGTACAAGTACTGAAACAGGACAGTATGCAACAGGCTTCGGTTTATATAAATTCTATAAAGAAGGTAAAGGAAGTCTAGCCAATAATTATTTGGAATGGCCTTATTTACGTATGTCGGAAATGTATTTGATTTATGCGGAAGCACTTCTGAAAAATAATCAACCGAAACTAGCTATAGAGATGGTGGATAAGGTACGTGCGCGTGTCGATTAAAAGGGTTGATAGAGTCGAATCAAGACAAGAATTTACTATCTGATTCGAATGCTTTGATGGAAGAAATATTACGAGAACGTGCTTGTGAACTTGGGTTGGAAGATGTTCGTTTCTTTGATATGATACGTAATAAGCGTGCTGATCTTTTTGAGCGTCCTTTACATGGTTTGCTTATTGAACGTGCTGATGGTGGAAGTGGTTCATGGTCTGATAAACCGGAAGATAAACGGGGACCTTTTCCGACAAAAATTTAAATATACTCAGTTCAAAATATCTAATTCAGCTCGTGCATGGTGGACAAATTTCAATTCAAAATGGTATTTGTCTGCATTTCCTGTAAATGAAGTAAACAAAGGATATGGATTGACTCAAAATCCAGGTTGGTAATACTTGATTTTTTATCTAATAAAAACTAGAGACAATGAAAAATAAAATATTAGCTTTGACAATACTTGCTTTTACAAGTATGAATGCCATGGCACAGGAAGAAGTTAATGTGACTGGTAAGGTGGTTGATAAGGTAGGAAACCCGGTATCGGGAGCTGCCGTGTCTGTATTGGGGCAACCACTTACTATGGTATCGACAGACGTTATGGGAAATTTTACAATTTCAGTATCAAAGGATGCTCAGCTTTGGATTCAGACGCCGTATGATGCAAAAAAAGTAGTAAAGGCGGAAATGGATAAAAAGATGACTGTTATAATGGATTTCTTTTCGAACAAAGTGAATTACGGTTTTGGATTGGAACAGACCTATACTGAGTCGACGGGAGCAGCTTCTACTGTTTATAGTGATGATATTGCAACTAGATCTTCATATACCGTAGGTAATTCATTGTACGGCAATGTGCTCGGATTGACTACTATGCAAAAAACGGGAACCATGTGGGAGCAAATACCTTCTATGTTCATTCGTGGGCAAAAAAAAGTTTAATGGTAATAATGGTATATTGCTGGTAGTTGATGGTTTGGAGCGTGATAACGCTTATCAAGTTTTACGTTATCTTACACCGGAAGAGGTGGAGTCCGTAACGGTTTTGCGTGATGCAGCTGCAGTGGCTCTTTATGGTTATAAAGGAGCGAATGGAGTAGTGAATATCGTAACGAAGCGTGGATTATATAAGAAGCGTGAAATAAGTTTTGCTTATGATCATGGTTTTACTTATCAAAATCGTTTACCCGAAATGTCGGATTCGTATACTTATGCTAGAGCCATGAATGAGGCATTGGCTAATGATGGAAAAGCTGCTAAATATAGTCAGAATGAATTGAATGCTTTCAAAAGTGGCAAATATCCTTATTATTATCCCAATGTCATTGGTGGGATGAGGTGTTCCGTGAAAGAGGATCATCAGATATTGCAACTTTAACTTTTCGTGGAGGCGCTTCTAAATTGCGTTATTATACAATGTTGAATTTGCAAAACGGTCGTGGCTTTTATAAAAATGCCAATGAGAATGATGGTTATTCAACTCAAGAGAAGTATTCTAAAGCAAATTTTCGTAGTAATTTGGATATTGATTTGACTCCTAAGACTAAAATGCAGGTAAATATTATGGGGATGTTAAATGAATTTAGTCGTCCGGGATATGGTTCTGATAATTTGATTGGAAAATTATATATGACTCCATCTGCGGCATTTCCTATTCGTACAGAAAATGGTTTGTGGGGTGGTAATGCAACATGGGATGGATATAATAATCCAGTTGCATTGGCTCAGGGTCGCGGTTATTCCAAGGGACATACATTGGGGTTGTGGGCAGATATGAGCTTAAGACAGGATTTGTCTTCTATTACGAAAGGTTTAGGAGCCTCTTTTCGTATGGGATATGATAATGTTGCTTCTTATTGGGAGGATCATTGCAAAGATTATGCGTATGGAAGTACTGTTGTGACAGAATGGAAAAATGGTGAACCGAGTGCTTTTTCCGAATATACAGGTGGCTCGGACAGTGAGATGAAAGGAGGAAGTAAACTTGATTGGCAGTATCGTTCTTTCAATTTTATGGCAAATGTGGACTGGAAGCGTCAGTTTGGAGAACATAAAGTATATACAACATTGATGTATACTTATAAATATGACAATAATGCCAATATAAACTCTAATCTTTATCATTGCAATTGGTCATGGTATACGCATTATGGGTATAAAAATCGTTATTTCTTCGATTTTGCATTAGTAAACTCAGCGTCTAATTTATTGGAAACAGGAAATCAATGGCATATTTCTCCTACAGTAGGACTTGCTTGGGTTGCATCTAATGAAAGTTTATTGAATAATTATTCATGGCTGAATTTTCTTGAAGTTACGTGCTTCATTCGGCGTTATTAATACGGATAATATTCCTTATAACGGATATTGGTATGAAACCATGAACGGAAGTGGTGGTGGATATCCTATCCAAGATAATTTTAGTAATGGTGGAAGTTGGCAGGAAGGTCAATTGCCCTCAATAAATGGTACAACAAGAAAAGCGTATAAATATAATGTCGGTCTGGATGCTACTTTATTTGGTGGTCTAACGTTGACAGCTGACGCTTTTTTATGAAAAGCGTCAAGATATTTGGGTATATACAGGTGGTAAGAATTCGTCAATATTGGGTGCAACAGCTTCTTATGCTAATGCTGGTGTGGTTGATAGTAAAGGTTTTGGAATTTGGAGCAAATTTATATAAAAAAGCTTAGGTAAGGTT
>ENA-OQAR01000186-OQAR01000186.1-human-gut-metagenome-genome-assembly--contig:-NODE-186-length-17179-cov-1.814860_pt1 | contig 17179 bp, 19 predicted proteins | sample MGYA00242738_ERZ504533 | MGnify/ENA primary metagenome ERZ504533 (study PRJEB26092, sample SAMD00036276) | human gut metagenome | host: Homo sapiens | study: EMG produced TPA metagenomics assembly of... | reverse complement strand
ATAAATAGTTTAAATATATAGATAATATGGCTGTAAAGAAATAGTTTTTTAAACTAAATTCTTTTCAGCTTTTTTGTATTATGATATGGACAGAGACAAACGAATTGGTTTTATGTCTAGAATTTTAAAACTCAAAAGGAGGGGTATAATACTATGGCACACGTAATTTGGTGATGAATGTGTAAGCTGTGGATCTTGCGAAGCTGAATGTCCAGTAGGAGCTATTTTCTCAGGGAGCAGAGCATTATGAAAATTGATGCTGACGCTTGTGTAGATTGTGGAGCATGTGCAGCTCAGTGTCCAGTAGGAGCTATTTCTGAAGGCTAAATCATTCGAAATAAGAAAGCATATACAAAGAACCTGCCAACAGCAGGTTCTTTTGCATATTCAGGCAAACTCATGCGCAGTATTTTATGTACTGCGCATTTTTCAGCATTTTTTGTTTCCCTCGACGGATTCTGACGAAATCGGTGCTTTCCCCCTGTGCTATGATACATTTACCCATAAGGGACAAGTATTATAATATAAGGGGGTATCTAAATGTGGGAAATCATACCAATGCTTTGAATACTTTAGAACAAATCAAACGCGAGACCAAAGATGATGCCAGACTATATGCATGTATCAGGGATCTCTACGAACAGGGTGTCTCCCTTTCCGATCTCAAAGCCCTGATCCCGGATATCAGACGGACCAGGGAACAGCTTCAGTTAAAACGCATGCTGCAGAATAACAACGAAGTGCTTCTCAACATGTTCAGCCAGGAGATGACATTTCTTCTGGATGCAAAAGAACGCCAGGAAGAGCTGGAATTCAAAAAACTGGACCAGCTGATCCGCCAGCAGCAATCCTTCCGGAAAGCTTCGGCCGATGCCGGTCCAGTAAAAAAACTAAAACGAATCTTCCTGTCTGCTTAGGTTCGCAAACTTTGTGTACTCACCTAACCAGGCCAGATTAACGGTCCCTACCGGACCTGTTTTCTTTGTTTTGCGATAATGATTTTCTGCCTGTTTTTTGAACTCTGAATCTTTGTTATAGTATTCATCCCTGTAGATAAACATTACCACATCGGCATCCTGCTCAATGGCTCCGGATTCTCGAAGATCCGAAAGCATTGGTCTGTGATCCGGACGCTGTTCCACCGCACGGCTGAGCTGAGACAATGCGATCACCGGCACATTCAGCTCTCTGGCAAGACTTTCAGAGAACGGGAAATATCTGAAATTTCCTGCTGTCTGGAATCACTTTTTCCACTTCCGCTCATCAGCTGCAGATAGTCGATCATGATAATCCCGAGATTATGTTCCAGCTTATATTTCCTGCATTTGGAGCGCATTTCCGCAATAGAAATACCCGGCGTGTCATCAATGATCAGATTAGATTTACCGATAATATCTGCGCCTTCTACCAGTTTTGTCCAGTCCTCGTCTTTCAGATTACCTGTTCTCATATTCTGGGAATCTACATGAGATTCCATTGCCAGAAGTCGGTTCACCAGCTGTTCCTTTGACATTTTCCAGACTGAATATGGCAACTGTGACATCCTTTCGGAATGCCATATACTGTGCAATGTTCAGTACAAAGGCTGTTTTCCCCATGGAAGGACGGGCTGCGATCAGTACCAGATCAGAAGGATGCATACCGGATGTTTTATAATCCAGATCCATAAAGCCTGTGGGAATACCTGTTACAGAACCTTTAAGCTTAGACGCTTTCTCAATGTTATTAATGGCATTCAGAACTACCTGCTGGATTGGAACATATTCTTCATTGTTGCGTCTCTGGAGAATATTGAACAGTTTTTTTTCTGCTTCTTCCAGAATAATCTCTGTATTCTCCTTCTCCAGATAGCAGGTGTTGGCAATCTCTTCATTTGCTTGATAAGTCTGCGAAGGACTGCTTTCTCACTGACGATCTTTGCGTAGTACTTCACATTTGCAGAAGTAGGAACCGCTGAGATCAGATCTCTTACATATTCCATACTGCTGATATCCGGCGGGAGTTCTTTCTCCTTTAAACGATTCTGAAGGGTCACCAGATCTACCGGTTTCCCTTCATTACACAATTCCACCATTGCATCAAAGATGATGCCATATTGTTTCTGATAAAAATCATCACTGGTAAGTATCTCAGATGCCACAAGGATCGCATCTCTGTCCAGAATCATTGAGCCGATTACAGACTGCTCTGCCTCTATACTGTGGGGGAGTATTCTTTTAATCAGCGCTTCTTCCATTCTTTATCCCTCCGGAAGACTTATGCTTCTTTTACCCATACTTTAAGAGTTCCTGTTACCTTAGGATGTAATCTGACAGGCACCTGGGTAACACCAAGTGTACGGATTGGCTCAGGAAGCTGCAGTTTCTTTTTATCAATGTCAAGATTCAACTGTTTCTTTGCTGCTTCAGAGATTTCTTTGGAAGAAACGGAACCAAAGGTTCTTCCGCCTTCTCCTGTTTTCAGTGTAAGGATAATTTCTTTTGTCTCGAGATCCTTTGCAAATGCCTGTGCTGCTTCATATACTTCTTTTGCGACCTTCTCTTCGTTTGCTTTCTGAAGTTTCAGATCATTTAAATTCTTAGGAGTTGCCTCCAGCCCCAGTTTCTTAGGAAGGATCATGTTTCTTGCATATCCGTCACTTACATTTACGATCTGTCCCTTTTTTCCAAGTGCTTTTACGTCTTCAAGTAAGATTACTTTCATTTTGTGTTTTCCTCCTGATATTCCTGATCTATGATGTCTTTTAAGCATTCTCTCCACCTCATCCGGAGAAGCCTTGACCTGGGCACCGGCAATATTCATATGACCGCCTCCGCCCATCTTTTCCATCATTACCTGTACATTGACTTCGTCAATAGCCCTGGCACTGATATAAACTTCATTATTGTACTGAGTCAGTACAAACGATGCCTTAACCCCTGCAATATTCAGAAGTTCATTGGCTGCCTGTGCTCCTATAACTGTAGGACTGTCCAGATTTTCACTTGGACATCTGGCAATGGCATAGCATTCTCTGTAAATCTGTGCAGTTCTCACTGCTTCTGCACGTGCCTGATAAGATTTCAGATCATCCCTTAACAGTTTACGTACTCTGGTCACGTCTGCTCCACTCCTTCTTAAGAATGCAGCAGCCTCAAAGGTACGTACACCTGCTCTTGTCGTAAAATTGTTTGTATCGATCATAATTCCCGCATAGAGACAGTCAGCCTCCATATTGCGGATACGCAGGTCATCCGAGAAATACTGCAGGATCTCTGCTACCATCTCACAGGCTGAGGATGCATAAGGCTCCACATAGGAAAGCACCGCATTCTCTATCACTTCGCTTCCCCGCCTGTGATGATCCAGCACAACAATTGTCTTTGTCATGTGCAGAAGCTCCTCGCATTCCGTATAGCTTGGTCTGTTAGTATCAACTACAACCACCACTGTATTGTTATCTACCATATCTTTTAGCCTGCTCGCTGTCCACAAAACATAGATGGCTCGTAGTCTGGATTATTCACATATCCTGCGATCAAGGTCTGATAGATTTTGTCGGATCATTCACTACAATACTGACAGATTTTCCAAGTGTTTTTACCTGCACGGAAAATACCGATTGCTGCTCCCAACGCATCCACATCTGTGATTTTATGTCCCATGACAACGACTCTGTCTTTCGTACTCATAAACTCTTTCAGTGCCTGCGCTTTTACCCTGGCTTTTACGCGGGTATTCTTCTCCATCTGCTGAGTCTTTCCGCCGTAATAGGTAATATTATTTCCATTCTTAATAACAACCTGATCACCGCCACGTCCAAGTGCCATCTCTATAGCAATACGTGAATACTCATAATTTTGAATATAAGTGGAGGCATTCAGTCCCACACCAATACTCAAAGTGATCGCCATCTCATTTCCGATATTAACTTGTTTTAACCTTCGTCCAGAATATGAAATCTCTGTTCTTTCAGAGCCTCAAGCGAACTCTGGCGCATGATCAGGAAATATTTGTCCTTCTCAAGTTTCTTTACAAGACCATCGAAATTGGAAAAATATTTCGTAATCTTCCGGTCAATCAGAGCAATCAGAAGTGAACGTCTCACATCCTCTACACTCTCAAGTGCTTCCTCATAGTTATCCAGATAAGCCAACGCTACAACAAGCTTATTGTCTTCATTCTTTTTAATGTAAGACTTCAGTTCTGTATCGTCATACAGATACATGGCGATCAGGCTGACATTCCTGTTTGAATTCTCCAGAAACTCACTTTTGGCAACCACTTCACCAAGAGACACCCTCTGCATGGAAATACGATAAGTCTTCTCTCCAAATCGAGTACTGATCTCAGCAGTCTCTTTCTTATCTGCAACCGGTAATTTGTCAGCTGTTACATCCGGAAAAACAGTGCTGACATTTTTTTCTTATAAAAACTGATCTTTACCTGTAAGCTCCGCAAATACTTTTGTTGGACCAGATCATTCTGCCATTCATATCCATAATGGCATAGGGCAATGCCAGTTCTTCAAGGATTCTCTTTTCAAGCGAATCATACTGATTGGCAAAGGCTATCAGTTCATTTACAATGAACGGTCTGTGGCATCGGAGTATTATTACTGCACATCCCACATAAATCAGAATTCCACCTGACACAATAATACCAGCCTTCACGCTGACAAAATATACCCAGATATTAAGTACGATCAGTAAAGCCGAGAGAATCAGAGGCCACCGCATGAATGCTTTCATATGCCCTTTTAATTTCAGTTTATCACTCATATCTTTCTTTCCGTTCTTCATCATTCTATTTGTTTCGCCTGTACACAGCAAATGTGCTGCATATAGGCAGGTTCTGTGAAAAAAACGCCCTTTGAATCATATTATAACAGATTTGAACAGAATTTACCATAGCAACAGAAGAACGCACAAAAATAATGGTTATTGTGTGTTACTGTTACTCCGTGCCCAGTAACACGCTTCGCGATGCACAGAATTTTATGCTATTCGCATAAAATTCGCGCGGTATGTCTCGGGATTTTTGGCATTCTCATGCCAAAACACCTCGCGGGATAGTGACGTGTGAACAGTAACTATCAGGAATCACTGCCGATCAGGACTTCTTTCCCTCAAAGGCAAATCCATAATGACGGATTCTTTCCGGAGGAATCCCCCTGGCTTCCAGCTCCGTATCATATCTTTTCTCTCTGATCTGGCACAGAGCATTCTGAACACTTGCCTCCAGATCTTTCTCTTTTGCAGGATTACGAACTTTAAACTCCATGATGATCCCATCCAGATTTTCTGTAAGAGGTTCCATCATTACATCATACCTTCCAAGACCGCTTTCCTTATTAGAAGTAATCCTGTACTTATCTGCCAGATCCACGATCAGTCCCAGCACAAATCCATGATAAAACCGCTCCGGCTCTGTATGCTCTGACGGCTTTTTTTCCAACATCGAAACTGCTGAATGTCTGTAAGGCCACCTGATTCATATACTGGTTCATGTAATCAAGATCTCCCAGAAGCAACGCCTGTTTGAAATTCTCATAGGAACTGCTTTCTTCCGGAAACCAGCTCTCCACCATATCTTCAAACATCAGCAGCACTTCATAGTTCGTGATTTTTAACCCATATAAATAGCGCCCGCTTCTCTTGTCCGGCATCTTTTTCTCTACCTTCAGATAACCGCTGGCAAGAAGAAGGCTCCAGATTGCGCCTTTTTTCTTCTGAAGCTGCTCAAACACAATCTGTTCATCCATCCGGAAATTCACAGTCTTCCCTTCCAGCAAATCCTCAAAATCCATCTTTAACTGAGGAGAACCTTCCCGTATGAGTTTGGAAACCAGGCTGTTCTCACTTGTCGACGCCCAGTAAGTATTCAGCTCTCCTGTATCTAGGAATTTAATGATTGACCACGGATTATAAATATCTGTATGCTTTCCAAAAGTAAATCCGTCATACCAAAGCTTCACTTCTTCCTTCTGATCTGCTTTTCCCATCAGTTCCAGAGCCCGGAACACTTCTTTCTCTGTAAATCCAAAAGAAGAAGCATATTTCTCTGAAGTAGTAGTCACAACCTCCAGATTATTCAGATCTGAGAAAATAGATTCCTTACTCACTCTGGTAATCCCAGTCATCAGCCCACGTTCCAGATATGGATTTGTCTTAAACGTACAGTTGAACAAACTTCTTATAAAGGTCGTAAGCTCCTCCCAGTATCCATACACATACGCCTCCTGCAAAGGTGTGTCATACTCATCCAGGAGAATCATCGCTTTCTTTCCATAATAACGGTACATACAGATTGCAAGCCTGTGAAGTGCCATGGCAGCCACCGCATCTGACATATTCGGTCTGATGTATGTGAAATATTCTCTCTCCTGTTCATTAAGTTTGTCACTCTGTAAAAGGAAATAATATTTTCCATAAAGGTCAAGAAGCACCTGGATAATCCCATCTCTGGCAGTCTCATAATTCTCAGCCTTTATCCCCGCAAAGCTGACAAAAATCACAGGAAAACGTTCCCTGTAAACCCTGATATTTCTCTTCCTTCCAGATATCCAGTTTCTCAAACAGCTTTCCGGAATCTACATGCTGATTGGAGAAAAAATAATCCACCATACTCAGATTTAACGTCTTTCCAAAACGTCTCGGGCGCGTGACCAGTGTTACATCATCCTGATTCTCCCACCATTCTTTGATAAAAGACGTCTTATCCACATAAAACGCACCACTTCTGATCAGCTTACCAAAATCCTGCATTCCAATGGAAATTGTTGAATTCACGGATACTTCCGCCTCCTTTCTGGTGTCATACGTATATTTTCCCCGCATTGTCGAACAAAATTTTATCAATAATATCCTTTGCATTATTTACGGAAAGATATCCGTCCTCTATTTTTTCTTCTCAGAACACTGCACAGTGAAAAACGGAATGCAAGAAGGGAGCCATAACTTTCCTCTACTGTCCACGTATCACATCCCCAGCAGATTTTATCAATCTGGGACATCTCGATCAACTGATGCATTACACGTTTTGATGCGGTGTAGGATAAGATTGGAAGCCATGTCAGATCCGGATATAGATTCGGATATCCGTCTACTATGGAAAAAAGATCATCCACCCATGGAAAGCCACAATGCAGTAGCACAAATTTTCGTTTTCCGGATTATTTTTTTATCACATTTGTTCAACTGCAGTATATTCGTATCTATAACTTGCCCCATTCCTGTGTGACATTGTAATGGAAGTGACACTTCCGCCGCAATTTCACATATTTTCCAGAACAAATAGTCCTGAAAACATCTGATATCTTCCTGGGTTATATCCGACTCTTTTAAACGGAATACCCTTTCAGCCTGCTCCCGCGTCACTTTTTTCAAAATGAAGACTGCGCTCATAGGCCATCGCTATTTTTAAGGCCACACAGCCCTCACTCTTTTTTTGTATGATCCACTTTCTGACCCACTCCACATAATCCTGTAAATTGTCCGGCAGCTCACCGAAGTTCTCTTCCAGTGATACACCGTCATGATTGCGAAGTCCTTTTTATAGCCCAAAAAGAACAAATCCAGTCGAAAAAGCAGGCGTAAACAGTTCCCGGTCTTCCATTGTCAGAGCCGGATTCCAGTAGGTATCTAGATTACTTTTGATACTTTACACTTATTTTCAGTACATCCATGTAAAAGTCGGGATTTTGATGCGCTTTTCTGATCTGATCTGAAATCTGATCCCAGTTCTGAGCTGTGATCGGCTCCGATATTCCATACAACTCCCCGATTGCCTTTTGAAGCCAGACAAAATAAGATTTATATCGTGTTTTTTCCAGATATGCATTCCTGCTTTCTGCTGTTGTCCCCGGAGTTACCTGCTGCCATTGTAAATACGTATTATTTATCAGCTTATCCAGATCAAAATCCACCATCGCCTGTTCCGGCAGATGATGTGAATGCGTGTTCCTGATTTTATGATCGGATATATAGTTCATTAATTCCTGCTCTATCTGATTTGCTGTTCCCATGATAATATTCCCCTTTCTTCCTCTTATCCATTCTATCCGTTTGACTACCTATTTAAAAACCACAGAAAAACAATTTCTTCTTTTTCCGCAATAAAGCGACAAATCGTTTATTCCACACTTCTGAGGATTCTACCATGTCAATCTTCTTTAATTTCTGATGCATAAACAGATTTACGATCATGGAGAATCCAATTGTCAGCAGTCCGCAGTACAGGAAACTGACAGGATTAATATTTCTTCCGAACATAACCGCATCCACTTCCACAGTACGGATGATATACCTGTGCAAAAAAGATTCCGAATACAGCTCCTGCCAGCACGCCAATGAGGGTAAGGATAACATTCTCCCTGTATACATAGGCAGAAACTTCAGTATCATAGAATCCCAGCACTTTCAAAGTTGCCAGTTCTCTCTGACGTTCCGTAATATTGACATTGTTCAGATTATACAGGACCACGAAAGCAAGCATTCCCGCAGAAATGATCAGCACTATGATCACCGTATCCAATGCTCCAAGCATTCTGTGAAGCTGGGCCTCCAGACTGCTGGTATAGCTGATACTTAACGCAGCCGGATGCTTCAGGATTTCATTTCCCACCTCAGATTCTGATTCTTTGTACTCCTCTTTTACCGTGAACACAGTTGCAGAATAGTTCGGCTTTTCCCCAAAGGTCTGTTCATAGACATTTCCTGTCATATAAATATAATGCCCCATGTAATTCTCTGTTACTGCTGCGATCTTTGTCTCATAATTTTTCCCATCCTTTGTGATGGTCATGGTATCCCCGACTTTCAGCCCTGTCAGAGCAGCCGTCTTCTCACTGATCACTGTACCTGCATCAGTCAGCTGATATTTCTCTTTTGTCTTTCTGTCCTGAAGAGTTACATCCTTATTAAAGGTCTCAAGATTCTCAGGCACATAAACATATACGCTGATATTGGATTTATTTCTTGGAACACTCATCTTGGTAAACTGGACATGGGTATATCTCTCAATCTGACTGTTATTTTTCAGAAACTCATCCAGCTCCTGTCTCTCCTTATCTGTGGCATCCTCATCATCAATGATCGTTCCTGTATAATGCTGAAGCTCCTGATACTGCCGTCTGGCAATATCCATAATGGAATCCCTGAGTCCAAAACCTACCAGCATCAGCGCCATACTTCCCGAAATACCGAAAATCGTCATAAAGAAACGCTTTTTATATCGGAAAAGATTTCTCAGAGTAGATTTCCATGTAAAATTCAAGTGCTTCCAGAAAAGCGAGATCCGTTCCAGCAGGATTCTCTTACCCTCTTTGGGAGCAGGAGGACGCATCAGTGATGCCGGAGTTTCCGCCAGTGCCCTGTAACAGGAGAAAATGGTGGCTCCGACGGTACACACAGTTGCCGCACCTGCTGCTATCATTGCAAATTTAAACTCATAACGGATCTGGATATTGTTCATCATTCCCTTGTACATAATGCCATACCCGTTAATAATAACCCAGGGCAGGATTTTCTCTCCGATCAGAATTCCCAGGATACTGCCTCCCACTGTGGCAAGAAAGGCATACAGCAGATATTTGGATGCAATCGCATACTTGCCGTATCCCAGAGCCTTCATTGTACCGATCTGGGTTCTCTGTTCCTCCACCATTCGTGTCATGGTAGTCAGACTTACCAGTGCAGCCACCAGGAAAAAGATAACAGGGAAAACCTGTCCGATACTTCTCATTCTGTCTGCATTATCCCCATAATCTGAATATTCCGGCAGATCATTGCGGTCCGTTACCATCCATTCCGGCATACTGATATCATCGATCTCAGCCTGCGCATCCTGAATCTTCTTCTCACCGTCTGCGATTTCTTTCTCTGCATCCTTCTTACCGTCTTCGTATTCTTTTTTACCTTCTTCCAGATCCTTCTCAGCTTTTTTGATGTCCTTTCTGGAATCCTTCAGCTTCTGCTCGTTCTCTGAGATTTCCTTCTCGCCATTCCTTCAGCTTCTGTTCATTATCAGCAATTCTCTTTCTCGCCGGAAGCAAGCTTCCCTTCATTCTCCCGGATCTGTGCTTCTCCCGAAGCAAGTTCTGCCTCCTTCTCCTCTAACTGAGCCTGGCTGGAATTTAGTTTTGCTTTTGCAGCATCGATCTGTTCCTGTGCTGACTCAAGCTGGGCTTCTTTTTCCTGAATCTCTTTTCTGGCTGGTTCCAGCTTCTTCTCCTGAGCCTTCACCTCTTTCCATCCTGCATCAATCTTTGCCTGGGCATCGGGAAATGCGGCCTCCTGCTGGTTCAGTTCTGCTTCCTTTGCATCAAGCTGGGCCAGTCCGCTCTCCACCTGGCTTAAACCACTCTCCAGTTCACTTCTTGCTGCTGCGATCTGGTTTCTGGATGCTTCCAGCTGGGCTGCCTGACTGTCCACCTGCTCCTGATAAGCAAAAACCTGTGCTGCCAGAGCCGCCAGGTCTTCCTCGGAATATGTGCCTGAAGCTTGTGCCTGCTCATACTGTGCCTGCAATGCTGCAAGCTGACTTCTGGCACCCTCAAGCTGAGCCTCTCCTTCTGCAAGTCCGGCCTCCTGCTGCTCAATCTGCGCAAGTCCCTGATTGCAGCTTTCCTTTTTGGCATTTAAATCCTGTCTGGTTGCTGCAATCTGCTCTCTGCCTGACTGGATCTGCGCCTTGCCATTGTCAAGTTCCTGCTGACTCTGGGTAAGCTGCGTCTTTGCATCTGCAATCTTCTTCTCACCGGCACTTAACTGGTTCTTGCCATCCTCAAGCTGAGCCTTTCCATCATCAAGCTTTGCCTGGTTTTCGGAAACCTCCGCCCATCCGGCATTCAGCTGTTCCTTTGCAGATGCGATCTGTGCTCTGCCACTGGCAATCTGCTCTTTCGCACTGGCAAGCTGGGATCTGCCGTCCTCTAACTCCTTCTTTGCATCTGCAAGCCGGGCTTTTCCGTCCTCCAGCTCCTTTTTTGCATCTGCAAGCTTTTTCTTGCCATCCTTATATTCCTTCTTGCCATCTTTTAACTTCTTTTCGCCGTCCTCCAATTCTTTTCTGGCATCCGCAAGCTTCTCATCAGCTTCCTTCTTTCCGTCTTCAAGTTCCTGTCTGGCATCTGCAAGCTTGTCATTGGCTTCCTCTACAATCTCATCATATCTGACCTGACACCGTTCTGCCTCAATCCCCTCCACTCGCTCCTGCACTCGCTCTATCAGGGAATCATAAGCATCTGTATAGCTGATCAGATCCTGTGCCCCATGAGCCTGCACATAGATCTGTGTATAAACCTCCTGGTCAAAATCCTCAGGGAGCACATAGGCAAATCCATTAACCTCACCGGAACCAAGAGTAGAGTTTCCCCGGTTATAGGATATGTAAAGCGGACTCTCACCTAAACCCACAACTGTGTAATCTGTCTTTTTCAGCAGTTCGCTGTCTCCGCCCTCTTTCAGGGTAATCTGATCACCCACCTTATATCCATTGCTCTCAGCAAAAATACAGTCAAGGAAAATCTCTCCGCTTTTTTCCGGAGCTTTTCCCTCTGTCACTGAGATCCGGTTCATGGTTTGATCCACAGCTTCCACATGAAGTACCTTCTGCTTCTCGCCTTCTCCACACATTACATCTGTACCATAGGCGCCCTCTGCATTCTCTACTCCGTCCACCTGCTTAATGGCAGCTACATCATCCTCCGTCAGTCCCAGAGTTCCCATTACCTTTGATATCCATAAGATTGGTTTCATCATAATAGGCATCACCTGAGAAGCGCATATCCGGTGACGACGCCTGTATTCCGGAAAAGAATGCAACTCCCAAAGCAACGATCATAAATATGGAAATAAACCTGGCCTTACTTTTGCGTATCTCCATCCAGAAATCTTTATGCATTGCTTTCATATTCATCACCTACCATTCTATCTCCTCTATGGGTGTAGGATGGTCATTCATTGTCATCCTGGAAACCTTGCCGTTTTTGATCTTGATCACACGGTCTGCCATAGGTGTCAGCGCCGAGTTATGGGTAATGACGATCACTGTCATTCCACGCTCCCTGCACATATCCTGCAATAGCTTCAGGATTGCCTTACCAGTCTGGTAGTCCAGTGCACCTGTGGGCTCATCACACAGTAAGAGCTTGGGATTCTTCGCCAGTGCCCTGGCAATGGAAACTCTCTGCTGCTCACCACCGGAAAGCTGTGCCGGGAAATTGGTCAGTCTGTCCTTCAGTCCCACTTCCTCCAGAACCTCCCTGGCATCCAGCGGATTTTTACAGATCTGCAATGCCAGTTCTACGTTCTCCAGCGCTGTAAGATTAGGCACCAGATTATAGAACTGGAATACAAATCCAATATCATTTCTCCGATAGCCAGTAAGCTGCCTGCTGTTATACCTGGCAATATTCCTTCCATCCACCAGAACTTCTCCGCTGGTAGCCTGATCCATACCCCCCAAGAATGTTCAGCACTGTCGTCTTGCCCGCACCGCTGGGACCAACGATCACTACGAACTCTCCCTTGGCAATCTCAAAGCTGATCTCATCCACTGCAACGATCTTTACTTCTTTGGTTCCATATATCTTGGAAACCTTATCCAGTTTTACATATGCATCTGTCATCTCACTCATCCGCATTTCCCCTGTAATTTTTATTTTTGCTACACCGGTAATTTTATTTTGTTACAATTATTAACGATTCTTTTGACCCCGATTTATTTCCGTATTTATTTACAGGCAGGTCAAATTCTGACCTGCCTGGTAGTCTTAATGGTTATATTTATTGTAACACATTATACCTGTAATTAAAAATAAAATATTCATAAAAAATCCAGATACTTCAAAACCGCCTGATCATCTCAGGCGGTTCATCATTTTGACTATACACAGCACATGCCCCTTTCTTCTTAATTGTATGTACCAGAACATCTTATATCTTCTTTACCCGTTATTATTTTACATTAAGCTGATGACGAAAATATAAAAGTGGGACTAAACATACATCATCTGACCTCGAATCTTTTATTTTTACCTATGAAACTTTCTTTCATTTTCTGTCAGGGACCTTTTGCCTGATATAAAATCAACCCCAGGCAGCTTTTTTTATTTTATCACCGCCTGAAATTATTACGCCCAGTACCATCCATATAATCTGGTACCATCTTTAGTTGTACAGTATGCTCTCACATAATAATTTTCATTCTTTATTTAATTTTTCGGTTTTATCTGTATAAGATGTAATATTTCCATTTTTTTATAGTTTTTGATTTTTTCTGTACTTCCGGGCATTTTCATCATATCTGTACAGAATATATCCCTGTGCGCCTTTTGCCTTTGTCCACTTAAACGTAAGGTTTTTCCCCTTCTTCTTTTTAGAAATATCACTTACATTCCCCGGCCGTCCCTGGACAGTCACTGTATTACTCCTCTTACTGTACTGGTCTGTATATATTTCCGGCTAATGTTCTTTACCCCGGACTTTTGTATTTTCACTGTTCTCCCCTACAGGGGTTTCTCAGGCTTTATATGACGTAGTATTTCTGGGTTTAAACTTTTACTTTACACATTTATATTTTTTTTTGTGGCTGTATCATATCTGTAAATATAATATTGAAAAGTATATTCTACCGGTGTCCAGTTTAATGTAGCATTACATTTTTTTCATCATAAGATACTTTCAGTTTCGGTACCGGTACTGCTGTCGGTGCTGGTATTGTCTTGCAGGTCAGATTATGTTTCTTTGCATATTTTTCCACATAAGAGCCCTTATCCGCGTAATAGTAATGCCAGAAGCACCATCAAAAGCATCGTCACTGATTGCTGTTATACCGGAAGGCATAATAATACTCATATTTTTGCACTTTGCAAAAGCTTTTCGACTCAATCGTTGAAGTTTTCCTCTCAATGAGCACTTTTTTTTACATTTGAGCATCCATAAAAAAGCTTTCCGCCCAATCACTTCCACAGCAGACCACACTCTTACCGATGCCATTGTATCATCACAATCTACACAGAATGTTCTGGAATCTCCTTCACTCCAGTCATCATAATAAGAAGTACCATCTTTATCTGTCAGAACATAATCATCATTATCCGTAATTTCCATAAATACCCTGTTCTTGTCTGCAAAAGCCTTAACAGACTCCGGAATTCCATTATCTCCTGCTCTGAATATTACCTTTGTATCCGCGTCAAAAGAATCCTGTTCTATTTCTGTGTCAAAAGAATCATAGTAGGAAACACCTGTATACTCCCACAGCTTCGGACAATTATAAAATGCCCTGCTTTCCAGCTTCGCTCCCTGATCAAAAGAAACTTTTCTGAGATTTTCACAGTTCTCAAAAGCAGATTTATCAATGCGTATATGATTTTTCCTTCTGTCAGCTCCCTCTTCTGCTTTCACAGTCTTTATGTTTATACATCCGTAAAAAGCTCTCTCTCCAACCTCTGAAACTACTTTTCCATTATACTCATAAGGTATTATGACATTCTCTGTATCTGTTCCCTTTGTCAGGCGGTATGTATCAGATTCTTTTAAGATATTGATATGTAAATCCATTCGCATCCGCTTCCCCTGAGGATACTCCTGTTGCTTCATCCAAAAATCCGTCTGTATCTGCATCTGATTCCATTTTATCCTGAAATGCATCAGTTTCAGGATCCTGGCTATCTGTCTGGAATTCCTGTTTCTCTTCTTCTGCTCCATATTCCTGTACTTCCCCATCAGAAAAATGTTACAGATTCTGATGCATAAACCGGAGCACCGGATAAACCAAGTGCTGCCGAAATAGCAACCGCTATGAACTTTTTTCTATCCATAAAAATTCCTCCATTCGTGATATTTAACCGTTAGTGTTAATATATAACAAGATGGAGAAATTTTTGTAATTATGGCATTAAATGTATTTTGATGGACATGAATCTTATATTATACAAACGTTAGTGTATTAAAAAATCTGAAATGAATCTTTCTCCGTTCCCTTTTCGCTGCCATCAGCAACTCTGAAATTACCACATATAATCATTTTTCCTGACTTTTTCTCAATATCCATAGACTCTGTTTCATATGATACAAAAATTTTTACTTTTTATTAATAATAAATTGCAAAATCCGGCTTCAATGTACTACTCATATCTGATTCCATAACTGTTTTAACACTTTCATTTGATATATGGTATAGAACCACTCTTGCTTTATTACTCTTACTACATACTGGAAAAAACATTCCATATTTTTCATTGATAGTAAATAGTCCTGCAATACATCATCCGATGTGCGTCCAATTTCCACATAAAACTTTGTCGGCTTAACCAGCACTGTATCATCTTTAATCTCTATTTTATCAAAAAAGATTTTTTCACTTTCAATGCCACCTTCATCCTCATGCCATTTATTCATTAAAATGAACTCATATCCTTTTACTGATTTTCCAAAATATGCAATTCCATACTGAGGCTCAGAAAGATGATATCTATTTTTTACTTTACCTGTTTTTGATAATACAACAAATATCTGATTTCACATTATTTCCCATTGTATATCCACAAACATATAGATTCTTATCATTAGGATTATATGTCATTCCATTGCAATGATATACACTACTATCTGCTGATTTCCCAAGTTCAGCAACAACATCTGGAATTACACTCTCTGGTGTAGTTGTTTTTAATAACACAGCATAGGTATTAGTTCCATCGCATTTAAGACAATAGGCAATATCATTTTTCGTCAATTGCCATTCCCTGCACAGTCGGGCATGAAACAATTATTTACCTTTTTATTTGGCAGTACTGCTCCTGTTTTCGTGGATCCGTTAAAAGAAAAATAGCCATTCCCTTCTTCACTCACATTCTCATTCCACTTTTTAAATGTAACACCCGGCAAATATGAAATACGGTCATGCTCCTTTTTATCAGATGTCTCAATCGCATTAGAAAGTACCCATATATTATTTTTTATAGAGAATGATCCCCTCAAAATTAAAACTGCTTTATAAGCAGTAGTATCTTGGCCTGCCTGGAATACTGCATATGGATAATAAATTTTATTATTTTCATAGTTTCCCGGTTTCACAAGAAGGATGCGGTTCTTGCACTGACTGTATTTCTGAGTATCATCCGGATAATGATTTGTCAGGATAAACAGCCCCTGATTGGAATCATAATGAATATCATTTGCTTTCTGGTATTCATCTGCTTCATTTGCAATAACAGTAAACTTAGTGCCTCTGCCATTCTGAACTTCATTAAGATTCCCTGTAATAAATTTCATGGTTTCCGGTGTTGCTCTGTTCAATTCTTCCATTAAGATAAATTCATCATTTTTGTAAATATCAATTCCAACATATGTAGTATTTAACTTAGTAAATTTCTGTCCACTGGTATCAAATTTCATTTCAAGTATTCCAGAATCACCGGTTTCATCTTTACAAGTGCAGTAAAGTCGGTCTGCCGTCGCAGCCATTCCAAATACAAAATAATTAATCTCTGAAATTTTTTTCATTGTCCCCAATGGTATCTGACACAAATTGGCTTGATTTAAAAATCATACTTTTATAGACCATCTTTCCATTTTCATTTGCATGTGCTTTCGCCAGATACACTGTATTACCTGAGAGAGCCATTGCTGATGCATTTGTATTTCTTGATAAACTTTTAACCTCTGCACCAAGTGTTATTCCACAGCTGATTCGTAATTCCTTTTCTGACATTGTACCTGCCATATTCATTTCCTCCTGAAATTTATATTTTTCGAATTTGCAAATTCTACTTGATAAAGAGTTCTTAATTTCAGCGTTGCAAACCTTCAAAGAATAAATTTTCCCTTAACAATTTTATACCTGAATTTTTACTCCTGCTTATGCTTACCAAAAAGTATTCTCTTTGATTTTCTGATTAAATTCACTTTGTAACCTGATTGTAAAATCTCTAATTTCTCTGTCAGTTTCTCTATTACAGACTGATAATTTTTTTCCCGCTCTTCCTGTTTCTCATCTCGTTTTTCATTTGATTTCACAATATAAACCAAAAGAAATACCGCCAGCACTGCCCAGATTCCATGCGAAACTGCCACATTCATAACCGTTGTTTCCATAGTTCACCTCCCTCCTCTTAATCTTCTTTTATTACGCATTTTTTTCTATATTCCATCCACTAAAAGTCTTTTCTGTCCTATTATTATCCGTTCCT
>ENA-OQAR01000185-OQAR01000185.1-human-gut-metagenome-genome-assembly--contig:-NODE-185-length-17196-cov-2.070713_pt1 | contig 17196 bp, 22 predicted proteins | sample MGYA00242738_ERZ504533 | MGnify/ENA primary metagenome ERZ504533 (study PRJEB26092, sample SAMD00036276) | human gut metagenome | host: Homo sapiens | study: EMG produced TPA metagenomics assembly of... | reverse complement strand
TTTTTTTTCTTTTTATTTTACAGGTACAATTTCAATCCGGTATCCGTCAGGTCTGTGATAAAATACAAACTGCAGAGAGTTATTCAGTTACGGAAAAATATCGATGAGAATTGCAGATGCTTGTTTGGTTTACATAATTATTTTATGGTAAACTATAATTCTCTGATTTCCTCAATCACAGGTTTTCGCACTTTCTTTCTGGTAAGTTCCAGGATATGCAGTGGAGTGATGTCCACTGCTTTTGCCTTTACCGGATCTTTGCGCAGATATTTCTGCAGGACATGGAACAGTTCGTCCTGATGATCCTGATTTTCCATATTAATAAAATCAATCAGAATAATTCCGGACAGGTTTCTGAGACGTAACTGTCTGGCAATTTCCTTTGCTGCCTCCAAATTGATTTTTCGGTAAGTTTCCTGCATTTTCTTTTTGCCTGTAAACTTTCCGCTGTTTACATCAATGGATACGAAGGCTTCTGTCTGCTGGATTACCAGAAATCCACCACTGTTCAGCCAGACTTTCTCATGCTGGATTTCTTCTAAGACAGTTTCCAGGCGATAAAGTTTGTAAAGAGGGAGAAGTTTATCATCATAAAACCGCAGCTTCTCTTTTTCCTCCGGGCTGTTACTGTTAAGATAGTCAGAAATCTGTCGGGATATCTCAGGGATATCTGTTATGATCTCTTCCAGATTCCGGCTGTTGGCGTCGCGGACTGCAGAGATATAAAAAAGGCTCTGTTCTATATACGCAGCTGAAAACAGGTACGGGATCTTCCGTCTACAGCAGCCTTATGATACAGGCCCTTCAGGTATTCCAGTTCTTTTCAGTATTTTCTTCTTTTTGATGCATCTGCTGCATTTGTACGAACGATGATACCAAACTCTTTATCCGAACGGTTAACTTCTGCTTCCATCCACTTACTGATACGGCTTCTGTCATCATTGGAAAGTTTGGAAGACAGACCAAAATTTCTTATCGCCGGTTTGTAAGAAACCAGATATTTTGCCTGTAAAATCAGATTTCGTTGGTTACAGCCGGTAGTTTTTCCCTTCCATTGCTTCCCCGGCTGATCTGCACAAGGATTTCATCTCCTGCCTTTAATGGGCGGTCACCTTTTTTTACAGAAGCATTAAATCGCATTTGGAGCATCGGAAAGCTGACAGGTATGCATTTTTCCCCGGCAGAAATCTGTACGAATGCAGCACCGATATTGGCAGCTATATTCTCTATCTGTCCAACATAAATATTTCCAAGAGAAGATTCTCCCCAACAGGTTCGAAGCGCAGTTCCATTACTTTACCGTCTTCTTCATACGCACATACATAGCACGGAATCTGCCGGATATTCATTTGGGTAATAATCAGTTTACTCAACTTCTTCACCCAGTGCTTCCAGAGTTACAAATTTTATGTTCTTCCTCTGTTCCTTTATCTGCGTATACTTCCAGACGTTTGATGGAATAAGCAAATTCCGGAAGTTCTATGCCAAGCCATGAGAAGAATGTATCTGTTACCAGTTCCGGTTTTGTGTAATTGGCACTTGCGGAAGCAAGCATCATAAAGATCTTGTCTCCCTGAAGTTCCATCTTATAGATAAACGGGCGAATATCAATTTCCTTTTCGCTTCGTTTGGTCTTTTTCATTACTGTGATCTCCGGCTGCCGCCAGGAAATCACTGATTTTATCTTTCCAGGAAATTTCAGGCTCTTTTCCCGGACGAAATTCTACATAATAATCGGCTGCTGCCACCAGTGACATTGCCTTACCCGCCTTTCCGTCCTCAACCTGACGGGTACTGAGTACATGTACCCCTTCTACCATCACTGCATCCAGACGTCTTGTGATCTCTGAAGTAGGAACTGTCTCTGCCAGCTCCAGATCGAAGTACTCTCCCAGACTTTCCGTACCAACTCCTAATGGTGCGGCAAAAGACATGATCATATGCGGACTGTATCCACCGGAAAAAGCAACCGGAAGATTGGCTCTGCGGATAGCCTTCTGGAAATAACGCATGGTATCCAGATGTCCCACAAATTTCACAGGACCCTCTTTGCTGAATTTAATTCTTACCTTCATAACATACACCTCCGCCATAACGCATAGCACCACAGCCGGAACATTTCTGACGGCAGTTTGGTGTTACGGTTTCTTTCTTTGCCTGTTCCCATTCGTGGATCAGGAACTTCTTGGTCACTCCTGCATCAATGAAATCCCATGGAAGGATCTCATCTGTGGAACGTTCTCTGAGAGTATAGAAATCAATATCTGTGTTGGTTTCCGCAAAAGATTCTTTCCATATATTATAGTCAAAACTCTCTGACCATGCATCGTAGATCGCACCTTTTTCATATGCTCTGAGGATAACTTTTGAACAACGGCGGTCACCTCTTGCAAGGAAACCTTCAAGAATCGTTACATCCGGCTCATGCCAGCTGTAGCGGATACTTCTCTGGTTTAACTGTGCGCGGATCTCGCTTTTTTACGACCTTTTGCTTCTCCACGAAATCTTCCTCTCTGTACATACCTGCCACTGGAATGGGGTAAATGGTTTCGGTACAAAGAAAGAGGTACTTACATTGACCTGAACCTTGCCATTACGTTTTTTCTTTCGGCACTTCTTCATAATAAGTTTCTGCAATTTTCTGAGCAAGATGAGCAATACCTTTCATATCATCTTCTGTTTCAGTTGGAAGTCCGAGCATGAAATAAAGCTTTACCTGATTCCATCCACCTTTAAATGCTTCACCTGCACCATGAAGAATATTCTCTTCTGTCAGACCTTTGTTGATAACATTACGCAGACGCTGGGAGCCTGCTTCCGGTGCGAAAGTAAGGCTGCTCTTCTTTACATCCTGTACCTTGCTCATAACATCCAGGGCAAAAGCATCGATACGCAGGGATGGCAGAGAGATATTGACAGCATTGCCATGAAATTCTTCGATCAGGAAGTTTACCAGTTCCTTCAGCTCAGAATAATCACTGGAGCTTAGAGAACTTAAGGAAATCTCCTCATGTCCTGTATTCTGAAGCATTTCTCTGGCACTTGCCTTTAAATCCTCCACATTGCGCTCTCTGGTAGGACGGTAGATCATACCTGCCTGACAGAAACGGCATCCGCGGATACAGCCACGCTGGATTTCCAGGGTAACACGATCCTGAGTAGCTTAATAAATGGAACTACAGGAGCTTTGATCGCGCGGTAGTCTTTAGTGACATCGGTGATCAGCTGTTTACAGACTTTCTCAGGTACGCCCTCTTTTGCAGGTGTAAAGGAAGCATGGTGCCGTCTTCTTTGTAGGTTACATTGTATAAAGAGGGAACATAAATTCCGGGAATCTGGGAAGCTGCAAACAGGAAGTCTGCTCTGGAGCCGCCTGCTGCCTTGTTTGCCTTATATGCATCAAACAGAGCATCATAGACAGTCTCACCCTCGCCAATATAAAAACATATCAAAAAATTCTGCGATCGGTTCCGGATTATATGCACATGCACCGCCACCGATGACGATAGGGTCATCTTCCTTACGATCCTTTGCCAGAAGTGAAACATGGCTCAGGTCAAGTACCTGAAGCACATTGGTATAGCACATCTCATATCCAAGGGTAATACCAAGGAAATCAAACTCCTTTACAGGCTCCTGGGATTCCAGGGCAAACAGTGGAATGTGCTCTTCACGCATGACCTTATCCAGATCCATCCACGGAGAAAAGACACGCTCACACCAGACATCCTCACGTTCATTGAACATGTTGTACAGGATCATCATGCCCAGATTGGACATACCGATTTCATAAACATCCGGGAAGCACATGGCAAAGCGGATATCTACGTCATTCTTATCTTTCATTACAGAGTTGACTTCACCACCGATGTAACGGGCAGCCTTGTCAACTTCATTAAAATTTCATCGCTTAAAGCTAGAGTTCTCATAGTATTCCTTTCAGAGGTTATTGTATCAACATTGTGTTAAGCAGGGAAAATCCCCCACAATATTCCTATTATATACGGAATGGTGGGGGATTTCAAGGGATTAGTTTTGCCTGTATTTATTGCCTGATATGTTTGTTCAGCCAATAAAATTTAAAAATTCCGCTATAGGGAGTTTTCATTTCCTGCTGTGCGGTATAATGTTCCATCAATTTTTTGATAATATGATTGAGGTGCTGTCTTTCCAAAGTATTTCTGAGCAATACTTCTATGTAATGCGTGAAGTGCCTGCAAACGACATTCTTTTAATCTACGTGCTTCACAATTTAAATTTAGTCTTAAATTTAAATCTTCGTCCAAGTCTTTGTCATTTGAATAGATTGTGCCATCAGAAGAATATTTAATATCTGACAATGTTGTACCATCAAAAACATTATTTTCTTCATACTCTGTTGGATATCTTTAAACTGCCTCTTTGGCATCACAACTTTTATCTTCATTTGAATGGGCATCACGATTTCCCCAGCAGACAGCAACCATATTTCGATAATTCAGACGTTCTTTTTTTTCTGATGTAACTGCTTGTGGGAGACAATGTTCAATTGTAGTTTTATGTTTACCTTCATTTTCATCAATTCGGCTCATACAATAAGCACAAAGATGTCCCTGTTCGGAAAGTAAACTTTTGATTACTTCCTTTTTTACATTTGTAGGCATGTCTGCATAAGAAGAAAATTTTTGTTTTCTGTATTCTAAAAGTTCTTTCGGTTCTGAACCTTTTTTAATTTCTATCATACACTGTTATCCTTATATTTGTTCTAAATCCAATTGTATACGCATTGCTGCAAGTTCGGGATCGTCTCCTATAAGTTCTTCTAAATCATTAAGCAGTTTATCTGCTTGTGTATAATCATGTTTATCTATTGCACGATAAAACATTTCAAATTGTTTCATAATATCATCTGGCCGTTCCGTTACTCGCATAATAGAACGTAAAATACTATTTGCATCTTTTCCATAAGGCGGCAAGCTGTCGGTTCTGTTCATGCCTTGCTTCGACGGTCCGCGCGCAATCCCGACGGCACCCCCAACGATCGTGCCGGCAAACCGGACATGTGGACCGGCAGCTGCCACATCATGCAGCTCAAGCAGCATTCCGACGGCACGGATTTTGATCCGCGCGAGCCGGAGAACTGGACGGTGCCCGAGCCCATCCTCGACCCGGATGGCGAGACGCTCAATCCAATCCAGCGCATTTCGCTTGACATGACCGTGCTGTGTGATTCGGATCGCTGGTACTACGCATGGCAGCAGGTCGGCAGCATCTGGATCGCCAGCTTCGACCCAGGTCGCCGGCGAAGCTCACCAGCAAGCCAAAGCAGATTGTCGTGCCGGAATTCGCATGGGACAACATGATCGCCGAAGGGCCGAACGCCATCGTGCATGACGGAACGATTTTCCTGATCTACTCGGGCTCGCTGGTCGGCATCGACTACACGACCGGCCTGGTCACCGCCCCGGCTGGACAGGGGGCCGATCTCACCGACGCCAGCGTATGGACGAAGCTCGATTATCCGCTGCAGAAGTCCGGCATGTACAACGGGCGTTGGCAGCTCGGCACCGGCCACGGCATGTGGTCGCATGACGAGGACGGCAACCTCATCTACGTGTTCCACAACGCCGAATACGAGCACGGCCGCTATGGTGGCCGCGACGCCAGGTGCGCCGCGTGCACTGGTCCAAGGAGGGCATGCCCATCCTGGATATGCAAACGGCGGAGGAACTCGACCCCGACTATGCTGGTGTAACGATGGAGGTTGGTTTCTTCGATGCCGACTGAGTCCGCTGAATGACAAAAGGGGTATATATGCCGAAGCGAACGGGGGGGAAACGGCGAGCATGTCGTGACCATGCGTGAGGTGGCCAAGGCGGCCGGAGTGTCGATCAAAACCGTCTCCAACGTGGTCAACGACTACGAATTCGTCTCGCAGGCCACGCGCGACAAGGTCAACAAAGCCATCGTGGAACTGGGATACACGGTGAACGTATCGGCGCGCAACCTGCGCCGAGGGCAGACCGGCATCATCGGCTTGGCCATTCCCGATCTGCAGATGCCGTATTTCGCGCAGCTGTCATCGCTGGTCATCGAAGAAGCGAAGAAAGTCGGTCTGCGCGTGATCGTGGAGCCGACGCAATATTCGCGCGATGGCGAGTTGGAAGCGCTGCACGGGTCCCAGCAGACGATGATCGACGGCCTGATCTACAGCCCATTGGAGCTTGGACAGGATGACGTCGAGCGGCTGAAGGTCGATTATCCGCTTGTGCTGGTTGGCGAACGCATCTTCACCGACCAGGTGGATCACATCGCCACCGAGAACGTGGAAGGCGCGAAGCGGGCCACGCAGTATCTGCTGACGACCGGTTGCCGCCGCGTGGCCGTGGTCGCGTTCATCCGGGGGAGAAAGTCGGTTCCGCCGCACTGCGCTACCAAGGGTATCTTGAGGCGCTGGAGGAGGCCGGCGTCGAATTCGACGATCGGCTGGTCGTCGAATCGGGCATGTGGCATCGTAGCGATGGTGTGAGGGCCATGAACGCGTTGCTGGATTCCGGCGTCAAAGTCGATGGCGTCGTCGCGCTGAACGACATGCTGGCTTCCGGCGTGATGCACGCGATTCAGATGCACGGCTTGCACATTCCCGACGACATCTCCGTGGTTGGTTTCGACAATTCCGACGATTCACAGTACCTGTCGCCGCGCTGACGTCGATCGCGCCGGGACTTGAAGCGGTAGCTCGTCTGTCGGTGAAAGTGCTCAAGGAGCGCATCGACGGCCGTGACCCGAATGCCGACAGGCCGGGGGAGAAGGTCTTCCGCAAGGTCACATCATCGCTGGTCGTGCGCCAATCCACCAAACTCCCCGCCGATTCCCTCGTTCTCTAAGCGTTCGTCTGCCTGCGGCAAATTTCCTGGCGTACCGGGATACTTTCCGTCCGGCCCTCGTTGCCGTACCCATCGGTTGGCTCTTCCCCAAAGGTGCCGCCGCGGCATGGGCGCTCGACCGTAAGCTTGGCCGAACGGCCTTGAGTGTGTCGAGCACCCATGCCCGGCGCGGCACCGACATTGGCATGAATGGCGCAAACGATGGACGCTCATGCCCGGCGGCGGCACCGCATCCAAGCATCTTCTGACAATGACGCGCCCAAGTTGTTACAACGATGTAAGAATGATATATTCAACGTTGTAAATACTGGAACAACGGATTGGGAAGGACTAAACATGGTTGTTTACAACAATCCGATCGTGCTTCAGCGCGCAGACCCCTGGGTGCTCAAGGTTGACGGCGAGTATTATTTCACCGCCTCCGATCCGGAATACAACTGCATCGCCATCCGGCACGCGTCGAGCATCAACGATCTGCAGAAGGCTCCGGAGACGGTGGTGTGGCGCAAGCACGAATCGGCCCGGCAAGCATCTACATCTGGCCCCCGAACTACACCGCATCAATGGCGCATGGTATATCTACTTCGCAGGCGCCGCAACGGATTTCGAAGCATCCGGCCTGCCGACGCACCGCATGTTCGTGCTGGAGAACACCGACGACGATCCAACTTCCGACAACTGGGTGGAGAAGGGCCAGATCATCACCCCGATCGACTCCTTCGCACTTGACGCCACCACCGAGGTGATCGATGGCGTGCAGTACTTGGTATGGGCGCAGAAGGATCCCGCCATCGAAGGCAACTCCAATCTGTATATCGCCAAGATGGCCAATCCGTGGACGCTGGGCAGCGAGCCCGTCATGCTGACCAAGCCGGAATACGACTGGGAATGCATCGACTTCCTGGTCAACGAAGGACCGGCCTTCCTGTTCCATGAGAACAAGATCTACATCACGTATTCCGCCTCCGGCACCGGAGTTCCGTACGCCGTGGGGCTGTTGACCGCCGAGCGCGGCAGCGATCTGCTGGACAAGGCCTCCTGGACTAAGAGCCCGGTGCCGGTGTTTAAGACCTGCGCCGAGAACGGTCAGTATGGTCCGGGCCACAATTCATTCACCAAGTCCGAGGACGGCACCGAGGACCTGATGATTTACCACTGCCGCAACTACACGGAAATAAGGGCGATCCGCTGTTCGACCCGAATCGCCACGCGCGCGCGGTGTGGTCAAGTGGACCGCCGACGGTCCGGATTTCGGCGTGCCGGAACCTGATAATCTGTGGACCCCCACTACCGCGGACGTGTTGCCCGCTGATGGTGGCCCGCTTGCGGGAACTCCGGCCGTAGGCCACTGAGGGGCGTGGCCGGAGGGGTCACCCCGTCTATAACCCCATCCATAAAGCTGGCTGTTGTCGTCGGCGTGTTACCGTTTGTACAACGATGAAAATAGCTGTATAATCAAAATTACAACGTTGCAAATGAGCAGGGAGGCTCAATCGAAAAGGATTCTTCCCATTCGGATTGCAACGAGGAGCGGTCCAGCGATGGTCCGTTGAGGAAAAGGAAGGAAACAATGTCTACATCCAGGCATCTTACCGGGTTGCGGCGCTTTGCCAAGTGCCGTAGCCGTGTGTGCGTCACTTGGACTTGTGCTTGCCGCCGGAGGCTGTGGTGCCTCTTCGGGTGAAAGCAAGACCATTTACTTCTGGAACAATCTGGTGGGCGATGACGGTCCTGCAATGCAGCGCATCGTCAAGGAATACAACGCCCAGAGCGATTACAAGGTCGTTTTCCAGCCGATGAACGGCGGCGATCTGACCACGAAGATCTATTCCGTGATGCAGACCGGCAAGAACATCCCCGACATCATCATCGGCGACCAGTTCCAGACCGCCGTTCTGCAGTCCCAAGGTCTGCTCGACACCATGGACGATTGGCAGAAGGTCGCCCCGGACCTCAAGGAGAGCAGCTTCCTGCCCGCCACTTGGAAGGGCGTCACCGTCAATGGCAAGCCTACGGCATTCCGCTGTATCTGTACCAGATGGCCATCTACTACAACAAGGACCTGGTCAAGAAGTACAACCTGCAGTACATCCTCGACGACGGATTCGTCACCATCGACGAGATCAAGGACCTCAAGGGCAAGCTACCCAAGGGCACCTACGCGCTGACTTACGGCAATCTGCCGTGGGCCTTCATGTCCCTGCTGTACGGCGCGGGCGGCACGCTTGAGAACGATATGGACGACCTGACCAAGGACGTGTGGCGCAAGCCCATGGAGAAGCTCAAGGAAGCGTACGACGCCGGTGTGATCGCCCCGATGGACGTCGACGGCGAGCAGGCGTTCGGTTCCGGCAAGGCCGTGTTCGCGCAGCTTGGCACGTGGGCGCAGGGCAATATGTCCAACACCTTGGGCGCCGACAAGATCGCGGAAGCCAACACCCTGCAGTACAGCGCCGACAATCCGGTGAACTTCTTCTACCAGTGCAACTGGATGCAGTTGAAGGATCCGCACCGCTCCGCGGCGAAATCCGCAGCCGCCGCCGACTTCGTCAAGTACGTGTACGAGCACTGGATGGATTGGTCTGAGGTCGGTTCCATCTCGCCGGCATACCGCGATCTGAACAACCCGGAGTACCAGAAGCTGATCCAGGCGTCCTTCACCAACAGCAAGAAGGAACGCGACTACATCAAGACCTCCAACTATCTCTACGGAGGCTACGCGACCGCTGGTTGGGGCACATACAACGACATCGTCTACGGCAATGTTGGTCTTGAAGAAGGTCTGAAGACCCTCGACCTCATGGCCCAGGGCCAAATCGAGATTCAGGAGGAATCGTGATGAGCAAGGCATCTACGATCGGATCCGCAAAATCATCCATGAAGCGCAAGAACTCTATCTGGCACGCGCTGCCGTACATCGCTCCGCACTTCATCATCTTCGCCGTCTTCGGCATCATCCCGATCGTCTTCGGCATTGGACTGGCGTTCACCCGTTGGAACATGGTCGGTGCGCCGAAGTTCGTCGGCCTGCAGAACTTCGCGAAGATCTTCGACCCCAGCACCTATTTCTACTCGATCTTCTGGCGTGACCTCGGCCACACTCTGCTCTTCGTGCTGGTCAGCGTGCCGCTGACCATCATCGTGCCGCTGCTGCTCGCCGTGGCGCTCAGCAAGAAGGGACTCAAGGGCGCCGGTCTGTTCCAGGCGATCTTCTACATCCCCGGCCTGATCTCCATCGCCGCCGGTGCACTGGTCTGGCGCATGGTCTTCAACTCCCAGTTCGGCCTGTTGAACACCACTTTCCACTCCGACATCAACTGGCTCGGCAAGAACCCGTACGCATGGATCACCATCTTCGTACTCGTGCTGTGGGCCGGTATCGGCGGCAACCTCGTCATCTACCGTTCCGCGCTCTCCGGCGTGGACGAGAGCCTCTACGAAGCCGCGAAGGTCGACGGAGCCGGTCCGGTCAGGATCTTCTTCTCCATTACCCTGCCGGAAATCAAGCTGCCGTTGTTCTACACCACCATCATGACCACCACGGGCGCCTTCAACGTGTGGGGCCAGCCGGTCATGCTGACCAACGGCGGACCGAACTACCAGACCCAGGTGCTGCTGATGGATATCAGGAACCTCGCGTTCCCCGCCGGCCCTGCGGCCGCCGGCATGGCTTCCGCAATGGCATTGCTGCTGGGCATCATCCTGATGGCCATCGCCGCGATCCAGCTGATCTTCATGAATAAGGAGGACTGAAGATGTCCGCTGCAACCACAGTCAATGTCGCAAGCGCGGCAATTCCTGAAAACAAACCAAAAAGGTCTCTCCGTCGCTGATCGCCGTCTATGTGGTGCTCGTCGTGCTGGCAGTCGTCTGGCTGCTTCCGGTGATCTACACCGTGACGACTTCGTTCAAGTCGGTGGCCGAATTCACCTCCAACGCGTTCAACTTCCTGCCCGCGAAGTGGGTGCTTGACAACTACATGACGCTGATCGAGGCATCCGCCAGCTACCCGGTCCTGAACTGGCTGGGCAACTCGCTGATTATCTCGACCGTGTTCGCAGTGCTGTCCGTGTGCATCGTCGCGCTCGCAGGCTTCGGCTATTCCCGTCTGAACTTCAAGTACCGCGATACGCTGTTCTTCGTCCTGCTGCTCATCTCGATGTTCCCTGCCGTGGTCAACATGATCCCGCAGTACCGCATCATCGCCTCCCTCGGCTGGGTCAACACCTACTGGGCCTGCATCATCCCTGGCCTGGGCAACGTGGCGAACATCTTCCTGGTGCGCAACTTCATGAAGGGCATCCCGAAGGAACTGGACGAGGCGGCCGAAATCGACGGCGCCACTGATTCCAGATCTTCACCCGCATCATGCTGCCGGCCATCCGCCCGATTCTGATCGTCATCTTCCTGTTCAGCTTCACCGGCGCTTGGAACGACTTCCTGTGGCCGACCTTGGTGTTCAACGACATCAACAAGATGCCGGTCACCGCTGGTCTGCAGCTGCTGAGCAACCAGATGGGCCAGTACAACCAGATGGGCTCCCTGATGGCGGCCACCTGCATGGCCATCATCCCGACCCTGCTGCTGTTCCTGTTCGCGCAGAAGTACTTCCTGCAGTCCCTGAACATCACCTCCGGCCTCAAGGGCTGATACCGGCCGAGTGAGATAATGCACAGGTCCGTCCCCAAACGGACGGGCCTGTGATTTTATCTTTCCCGAGCTGCGCATCGCACATCGGATGAGGCCACACCACGGAAAGGACCGATATGAATCCGCAAGGCAACACCATGCAGCCGCCGGCACCATTGGCTCGCAAGGCGGAACGAGTGCTGATGACCATCGCCGCCGCCTACAACGTGATCATGGCGTCCATCACACTGTTCATGTTCACCAGCTGGTTCAAAGGCCAAGCCTACGATCTGCTGGAACATAACGGTTTGCTGAAAACGGACTATTCCGCGGTGGACAACGCCTCGACGGTGGTGGGCATCTACGCGCTGCTGGTGCTGATTATCGGCATCGTCAGCTTCATCATGTCCATGCGGTGTCTCGCTCCCGGCACCACCAGCCGGTGGGTGATCATCTGGCTGGCAATCGTGGTGGTCTTCTCCCTGGGCACGATGGACCTCATCGGCCTTGCACTGTATTCCATCACCTTGGTCATCTATCTGGCCCGCAACAAGGCCATCGCGGCGCAGCAGGATGTGATCCGCACATGGGCCCGCACGCATCAGGGCTAATCCTCCTTCCCGAAGAAAGCTGTCGCTCTCGTGGCGGCGGCTTTCTTCGTATCCGCGCATATTGACGCGGTACGTTATCGAACACGCAATTCACTTATCCAATTCATTCATTCACAACCACAAGGTGGGACCATGACCGACACAACCGACGACTACGGTTACCTGCTCGTCCACTTCATCGAGGATCCGGACGGCTACGCCGAGAAGATTTACATGGATATATCCGACGGTGACAATCCGCACCGTTGGATGCCGCTCAACGATGGAAAGCCTGTGCTGGCTTCGCATCTTGGCACCACAGGTGCGCGACCCGCATATCATCCGCAATCCCGACACCGGCACGTGGTATATCATCGCCACCGATCTGCGTGTGTTCGGAGGCGACGGCGGCGGCTGGTACGAGTGGAGCCACCACGCCAGCACGAATCTCATCATCTGGGAATCCGACGATCTGCTCCATTGGAGCGAGCCGCGCATGCTCGACGTGTCCCGCAAGCCGGACGGCTCCCATCTGGAGCTCGGCATGGCCTGGGCCTGCGAATGCCTTTGGTGCCGGACTACTATCCGCAAGGCCATCATGGCGGTCGCGGCGCATTCGTCATGTATTGGTCCAGCACCGTGTTCGACGACGAGAATAGGACGCACGACGACAAGAACGTCTACTGCACCGTGCTGTGGGGCGCCACCACCGATTTCACGCAGGACACGTTCGAATATGGTGGCGTGTTCATCGACAACCACGGTGACGCCATCGACACCACGATGATCCAACGTCCGCTGCCTGATGGTGGTGTGCGCACGTACCGCATCACCAAAGACAATGCGCATGGCACCGGCATCTGGATGGACCGCACCGACGCGAAGCGCTGGTGGGAGCCGGGAACGACCTGGACCAAGGTGCAGGACCGGATTGGCGCAGGCTACGTGCCGGACGGCAACCCCGGCGGCGTGGAAGGTCCTGCGGTGTTCGCCAACACCACAACAACGGTGGACCGGACGACGAATGGTACTTGTTCGTGGACGTGATTCCGTCGATCGGATACCGTCCGATGGTCAGCCGCGATCTCGATCAGGGCTGGATGCCGTTGCAGGCGGACGATTACTTCCTCACCGCGCATACGAAACACGGTGGCGTCGCCTCGCTGACGCGCGCCGAATACGACCGTCTCGCCCAGCATGTGCATGCATTCTGACAAACGACGCTGATGATTGCGCCGCGCGAGCGCGCGGCAAAGCCAAGGGGCTTCCCGGAATGAACCGGGAAGCCCCTTTCGCGTGCTCGCTGACTGCGGTGGCCGTCTCTTCGATTAGCGGCTATGGCTGCTGCGTATCGCCGTCGGTGCTACCGCCAGAGCCGTCGTTGCCGGTTTCGCTTCCGGTATTGCCTCCGTTGGTATCGCTGCCGCCAGGAGAGGGGGTATTGCCAGCATTGCCGCCATCGCCACTGCCTTGACCGGTATTCTGCGTTTCCTCGGTCTGATTCGGCGTGGTCTGTTGGGTGTTCTCCTCGGTGCGCGGAGTCACGGTGGTCTGCTGCTTTCTAGTCCAGGTCTTCTGCGCGCCGGTGCCCCACGTACCGTCCGGTCCGCCGACTTGCCGTTATCGGTGGCGTCGGGGAACGTTTCGTTCGGAGTGTCGGCAAGGGCCTGCTTCATGTATTCGGTGAACAGATGCACGGGGGTAGTCGCTGCCGCCGGTCCATCGGCCGAACGAAGGGATCTGCTGCGGATTGCCGTTGCGTCCGGATACCACATCGCCACAGAAGTCAGCATGGACGGCGTGTAGCCGATGAAGCTCGCTGCGTTGGAATCGTTTGCGGTGCCTGACTTGCCGGCAATGGTGTGCCCAGTGGCACGCGCCTCGGTGGCGGTGCCTCGCTGGACCACGCCGGTAAGCGCCTTCGTCACGAGATTCGCGTTGTTCGCTTCGAACGTCTGCTCCGCCGAGGTCGGCGCGTTGTACAGGTCGGTGCCGTTCGCCGTCTGCACTTGGGCAACGATATGCAGCGTCGGCTTGTTGCCTTGGTTGGCCAGTGTGGCGTATCCCTGCGTCATGTCCTTGAGGGTCAGGCCGTTGTTGCCGAGCACGGTGAACGGGTTGGAACCATCCAAAGACGAATCGTCAACGCCGGCCTGCCGTGCGGTTTCGGCGATTTTCTGCGCGCCGAGCTTGGTTTGCAGATCCATGTACACGGTGTTCGAGGATTGTTCCGTCGCCGTGTACAGGTTCACGTATCCCAGATTCTCGCCGCCGTAGTTGCTCACCGTTTCGGTGATGCCCGGGAACGTCCGGTACGAGTTGCCGTTGAAGTACGTGTTGAGGCTGACGCCTTCGTTGACGGCGGCCAGCAATGCGAACGGCTTCATGGTGGAGCCGACTTCGTACGTTGCCTGGGTGACGTTGTTGAGCTGCTTGGTCAGGTAGTCGTCTCCTGCGTACAGCGAGATGATGGAACCGTCCTTGGGGTTCACCGACAGCGCGCCGAACTGCATGCCGTCGGGCACGATGCCTTGCATGCCGTTTTGGGAGGGACTGATGGTGGAGAACATCAGGTCCTGCTTCGATTTGTCAATGGTGGTGACGATTTTGTAGCCGCCGGTTTCCAGGTCCTGCTTGCTGAACGCCTTGGTGTTGACGAGTTCGTTCTGCACCATCGTCAGCAGGTATCCGTTCGGTCCGGACATCTGGTTGTTCTGTTGGATTTCGATGGTTTGCGGGAATTTCGCGGCTTTCTTCTCGTCCGGCGTGATGTAGCTGTCTTCGTCCATGATGTTCAGCACGCGCTTGTAACGTTTTTTTTTCAGCTTGCTTGGGATTCACGTCGGGGGTCCATACGCTCGGCGCGGGAATGATGCCGGCAAGCATGGCCGCTTCGGAGAGCGTCAGATCCTTCGCGTCCTTGCCGAAGTACGCTTTGGCCGCTGCCTGGATGCCGTATGCGCCACGGCCGAGATAGATGGTGTTCATGTAGTTGCACAACACCTGGCTCTTGTCCTGTGCTTGGGCGATTTTGACCGCCAGGAACGCCTCACGCAGTTTGCCCACGTACGAGGTGGTTTCGCCCAGATAATAGCGTTCCGCATACTGCTGGGTGATGGTGGAACCGCCCTGCCTGCTACCGGTGGTCAGGTTGTTGTAGAACGCGCGTGCGATGCCGATCGGATCGATGCCCTTATTGGTATAGAAGGAGCGGTCTTCCGAAGCCACAATCGCGTTGCCGACGTAGTCGGGCAGGTCTGCGCAGCTGATGATTTCGCGATTCTGCTCCGCATAGCTGCCGATCGGCGTGGTGCCGTCGTTGTAATACACGGTCGTCTTTTTCAGCCAGCGCGAACTTTTTCCGGCTGCGGGATTTCCGTGGTGATGTACATGTAGGCGAACAGGCCGATACCTGCCGCGATGAGCGCCGCGAAGATGCCGAGCACCCATTTGAGTACGAGATGCTTGTGTTTTCTGGTCTTTTTGGGTGCGCGATGCGAAGTGTGCTTCGGCCCCTGGGGCGGCTTGCTCAGCACTTCTCCATGGACCCCGTAGGTGGTGCCCACCCGTGGCGTCGTGGACGTTGCGCTGCCGCTGCGGGCGCTTTTTGAGCGTGAGCTGACACTTCGTGTTCGTGAAACCATGGTTTCCACCGTAGCCGAACGACCTGAAAAACAAGGGTGTAGATAGTGCTGTCCGACTGGAAAAACATGTTTTTGCGCAGCTTTTTTACAAATCGACAATCTGTTGACGACTGCCGTAATATGGCCGTTTTTCAGTGATTTTTCAGTTTGCAATGCGGTTTGTGGGTATGCTTGGGGATTGGTATACCTGCGAAACGCATAACAGAGGAGTCGTTTTCAGATGAGCATTCGAGTGGCTATCGCCGGCGTGGGCAATTGCGCCTCGTCGCTGGTGCAGGGCGTTGAGTATTACAAGGACACCAAGGACGAGGATAAGATTCCCGGTCTGATGCATAACAATTTCGGTGGCTACCGCGTGCGTGACATCGAATTCGTCACCGCGTTCGACGTCGATGCGCTGAAGGTGGGCAAGGACCTGTCCGAGGCGATTGGCGCTCTCAGAACAACACCATCAAGTTCGCGGACGTGCCGAATCTGGGCGTGGAGGTGCTGCGTGGCCCGACCAACGACGGTTTGGGCGAGTACTACCGTCAGATGATTACGGAGTCGGACGCGAGCCGGTGGATGTGGCGCAGGTGCTGCGTGACAAGAAGGTCGACGTGCTGGTTTCCTACCTGCCGGTTGGTTCCGAGAAGGCGGACAAGGCTTACGCTCAGGCCGCTATGGACGCTGGCTGCGCGTTCGTGAACTGCCTGCCGGTGTTCATCGCATCCGATCCGGAATGGGCTCAGAAGTTCCGTGACGCGGGTGTGCCGATCGTCGCGACGACATCAAGTCCCAGGTCGGCGCCACGATCACCCACCGTGTGCTCGCCCGTCTGTTCGAAGACCGTGGCGTGCGCTTGGACCGCACCTACCAGCTCAATGTGGGCGGCAACATGGACTTCATGAACATGCTGCAGCGTTCCCGCCTGGAATCCAAGAAGATCTCCAAGACCCGCGCCGTCACTTCCGTGGTGCCGCACGATATGGATCCGCACAACGTGCATATCGGCCCGTCCGATTACGTGGCTTGGCTTGACGACCGCAAGTTCGCGTTCGTGCGTCTTGAGGGCACCACGTTCGGCGATGTGCCGCTGAACCTCGAATACAAGCTCGAGGTGTGGGATTCCCCCGAATTCCGCCGGTATTGTGATCGACGCCGTGCGTGCGGCCAAGATTGCGCTCGACCGCCACCTGGCCGGTCCGGTTCTGGCTCCGAGCTCCTACTTCATGAAGTCTCCGGCCGTGCAGCACGAGGATGGCGAGGCCCGCCGCTTGGTGGAGGAATTCATCAAGGGTGAGGTCGAAGGCACCGAAGAGCAGCTTGACGCCGATGTGGCGGCCGCGAAGGCCGCCGGCAAGGATGTGTGGGCGCGCATAGCGTGCGTTGCTGACGGCAGACCCCGCGATGGCAAATGGCAACCATCTCTAGGTCTCGACCCACTCGCCTTGATTCGTAGGCAGAATCAGCATATAATGAAAAATC
>ENA-OQAR01000184-OQAR01000184.1-human-gut-metagenome-genome-assembly--contig:-NODE-184-length-17217-cov-3.537449_pt1 | contig 17217 bp, 24 predicted proteins | sample MGYA00242738_ERZ504533 | MGnify/ENA primary metagenome ERZ504533 (study PRJEB26092, sample SAMD00036276) | human gut metagenome | host: Homo sapiens | study: EMG produced TPA metagenomics assembly of... | reverse complement strand
TTCATGTGACAGATACGGTCATTGCACCCGGCGGAAGTGTTATTTACTGTGATGAGGCAATGGAACATCTGAAGTCCATAGGTAAGGTTATATATCTTAATTATCACTGGAATCTTTATCCAAAAGACTGGGAAATCTGAAAGGCCGCGGAGTTCTGTTAAAGGACGGTCAGAGCCTGAAAGATCTGTATGAGGAACGTGTACCTCTGTACGAGAAATATGCAGATATTACCATTGATGAAGAGGGGAAAGATTTGGATGAAAGTCTTCGGGCAATTCTGGAGATAATACATATCAAAGAGCAGGGAAAGTGATTATTACAGCTCGGGAAAAGGACAGTGGTAAATAATTTTTGTTTACAAATGATAAATATATGATATAATATACAACTGACTTTAAAATAGGATGATCGTTTAGTATAAACATATATGCATTTGAAACAGAAGTTACATGTTCGCAGAAAACGAAAAACAGAGTGAACAGTGACCATTAATTCTGCTCATGGAGTGAAAATAAATAAGAGGTGTGATATGGAACAGTATGTTATAAAAGGAGGCAACCCTTTAGTCGGTGAAGTTGAGATTGCCGGTGCCAAGAATGCGGCACTTGCTATTCTTGCAGCAGCCATAATGACTGATGAGACGATTCTGATAGAGAATTTGCCGGATGTAAGGGATATCAATGTATTGCTTGAAGCGATCGCTGGTATTGGAGCACAGGTAGACCGTATTGATAAATCTACTGTGAAGATTAACGGATCTACAATTGGAGATGTAAGTGTTGATTATGAATATATCAAGAAGATCAGAGCTTCCTACTATCTGCTGGGAGCACTTCTTGGTAAGTATAAACATGCAGAGGTACCGCTTCCAGGTGGATGCAACATCGGAAGCCGTCCGATCGACCAGCATCTGAAGGGATTCAGAGCGCTTGGTGCAGATGTAGATATCATGCATGGAGCAATTGTTGCGAAAGCAGATGAACTTCATGGAAGCCATATTTTCCTTGACGTTGTCTCTGTAGGTGCAACGATCAATATTATGATGGCAGCCTCATTGGCTCCGGGACGTACTATTTTGGAAAATGCCGCAAGAGAACCGCATGTAGTTGACGTTGCCAACTTCCTGAACAGTATGGGGGCAAATATTAAAGGTGCAGGTACAGATGTGATCCGTATTAAAGGTGTGGAGAAGCTCCACCGTACAGAGTATTCTATTATTCCGGATCAGATCGAGGCAGGTACATTTATGTTTGCTGCGGCAGCAACAGGCGGAGATGTAACAGTTAAGAATGTAATTCCGAAGCATCTGGAAGCAACTACGGCTAAACTTGAAGAAATTGGATGTGAGGTTGAGGAATTTGATGATGCAGTTCGTGTACGTGCACCAAAGAGACTTCACCGTACTCATGTAAAGACTCTTCCATATCCCGGATATCCTACAGATATGCAACCACAGATTGCTGTAACTCTGGCACTTGCAGAGGGAACCAGTATTGTAACAGAGAGTATTTTTGAGAACAGATTCAAGTATGCGGACGAACTTTCACGTATGGGAGCAAACATCAAAGTTGAGGGAAATTCAGCAATTATTGATGGTGTGAAGAAGCTTACAGGTGCGAGAGTAAGTGCACCGGATCTGCGTGCAGGTGCAGCCCTGGTGATCGCAGGTCTTGCAGCAGATGGAATCACAGTTGTTGATGATATCGTATATATCCAGAGAGGATACGAGAATTTTGAAGATAAGCTGAGATCTCTCGGTGCTGAGATTGAGAGAGTATCCAATGAGAAAGAAATCCAGAAATTCCGTCTCAGGTGGGATGATAAAAATACCAAAAAATTACTTGACATTTGTAAGGGTTAAGTATATTGTATGATATGCAGCAATCTTAATTAATGCAAGTTAATAATTAGTAATAGCCTTTTATTCAGAGTGGTGGAGATACAAAGGATCTGCGAAGCCACGGCAACCCCTGTTTGTGTAGGAAGGTGCCAACCTGAGCGAGTGATCGAACAATAAGAGGATTGTTGAGATAATCAGACAGTCCGATTACTTCGGGCTGTTTCTTTTTGTTAACGGAAAAGTATCAGCGGAGAGAAATAATCTGTTGATACAGTACATAAATGGCTGTGGGTTATTCTGCGGTCGGGAAACAATTGTAAATGAATAAAAAAGGAGAACACAATGGAGAAAATTTTATTTACATCTGAATCTGTAACTGAAGGCCATCCGGATAAAAATGTGTGATGCTATTTCCGATGCTATTCTTGACGCTCTTATGGAAAAAAGATCCTATGAGTCGTGTTGCATGTGAAACTGCTACAACTACAGGTCTTGTACTTGTTATGGGTGAGATTACAACAAATGCATATGTTGATATTCAGAAAATCGTAAGAGATACTATCCGCGAAATCGGATATACACGTGGAAAATATGGATTTGATGCTGATACATGTGCAGTTATCACAGCAATCGATGAACAGTCTGCTGATATCGCTCTTGGCGTAGATAAAGCTCTTGAAGCAAAAATGGGTGAAGATGAAATTGATGCTATCGGAGCAGGTGACCAGGGTATCCAGTTTGGTTATGCTTCCAACGAGACTGAGGAGTATATGCCATATGCGATCAACATGGCACACAAACTTGCACGTCAGTTAACGAAGATCCGTAAAGACGGTACATTAAAATATTTAAGACCGGACGGAAAAACACAGGTTACTGTAGAATATGATGAAGCCGGAAAACCAATCCGTATCGATGCAGTAGTATGCTCTACACAGCATGATCCGGATGTAACTCAGGAGCAGATCCATGAGGACATTAAGAAATACGTTTTCGATGAGATCATTCCGGCAGATATGGTAGATGAGAACACAAAATATTTCATCAACCCAACAGGACGTTTCGTGATCGGCGGACCTCATGGTGACAGCGGACTTACCGGACGTAAGATCATCGTTGATACTTACGGTGGAACCGGACGTCATGGCGGCGGTGCTTTCTCCGGTAAAGACTGTACAAAGGTAGACCGTTCCGCAGCGTATGCTGCACGTTATGTTGCAAAAAATATTGTTGCAGCAGGTCTTGCAGATAAATGTGAGATTCAGCTTTCCTATGCGATCGGTGTTGCTCATCCGACATCTATCCACGTAGAAACATTCGGAACCGGTAAACTTTCTGATACAAAGCTGGTTGAGATCATTCGTGAGAACTTTGACCTTCGCCCGGCGGGAATTATCAAGATGCTTGATCTGAGAAGACCGATTTACAGACAGACAGCTGCTTATGGACATTTCGGACGTACGGATGTAGACCTTCCATGGGAGCATCTGGACAAAGTTGATGACCTTAAGAAATACCTTGCTTAAATAAGAAAATCGTAACTGTTCAGTACTTGCACAGACAGTGGAATGCTGAATAATTACAGAATATCACAAAAATTGCAGTGCAATGGGATAAAACAGGAATTATCTGAAAGAACAGGACAGATGATTCCTGTTCTTTTTTATAGAAAATTTAGATATGTAAAACAGACTTTATGATATAATGCTTGCAGAGGGCAAAATTATAGAAACCTTATAAATCAACAGATAAAGGATGATCGGGATGAAGTTAAAAACAAGGATTATAGTTGGATTCGGTATGAGTATTCTGGTTCCTCTGCTTTTATTTTCGGCAACTTTGTACGGATTAGGTCATACAAAGTTTGCACAGCAGACAAAGGATTCTTCGGAAGTGGTGTATGATATTTCAGTAGGGGAATCCACCCACAGCCAGACACAGGTAAGGATTATTGCAAAAGATCTGCTGTTTACTGCGACGGTAATATTAGTATTCACAGCTTTATCTATTGGATTATGGATTTACAGAAGTATTGCCACACCGCTGGTTAAATTAAAGAAAGCCACTCAGAATATCAAAGAGGGAAATCTTGATTTTGTTCTGGAAGTAGATGGTGACGATGAGTTTTCGGAACTTTGCCGGGATTTTGAGGAGATGAGAAAGCGGCTGAAGGAATCAGCAGAAGAGAAAGTTCTTATGGATAAAGAAAATAAAGAACTTATCAGCAATATTTCTCATGATCTTAAGACGCCGATCACAGCGGTAAAGGGATATGTAGAGGGGATTATGGACGGCGTAGCGGATACGCCGGAGAAAATAGACCGTTATGTGAAGACTATTTATAAATAAGACGAAATGAGATGGATCATCTGATCAATGAGCTGACTTTTTATTCAAAGATTGATACCAACAGAATTCCATATACTTTCAGTAAACTGAATGTAGAAGATTATTTCAGTGATTGCGCAGAAGAAGTAGGACTGGAACTGGAAACGAGAGGAATTGAACTGGTATATGCCAATTATGTTGAGGATAATGTGCAGGTGATCGCAGATGGAGAACAGATTCGGCGTGTTATTCATAACATTATCAGCAATGCTATCAAATATATGGATAAACCCAAAGGTATCATCCAGATTCGCATAAAGGATGTGGGAGATTTTATTCAGGTTGAAATTGAAGATAATGGAAAGGGAATTGCAGCAAAGGATCTGCCGTCTATTTTTGATCGTTTTTACAGAACAGACGTGTCGAGAAATTCATCCAAGGGAGGAAGCGGAATCGGTCTTTCCATTGTAAAAAAGATCCTGGAGGATCATGGAGGAAAGGTCTGGGCAACCAGCAGGCTTGGAATCGGCACAATCATGTATTTTGTACTTAGAAAGTATCAGGAGGTACCAATGAAATGAGCAGAATTTTAATTATAGAAGATGAAGAGGCAATTGCAGATCTGGAGAAGGATTATCTGGAGCTTTCCGGATTTGAAGTTGAAATCTGCAACAGAGGAGACACCGGACTGACGCGTGCGCTGAATGAGGAGTTTGACCTGATTATTCTGGATCTGATGCTTCCGGAAGTGGATGGCTTTGATATCTGCAGGCAGGTAAGACAGGAAAAAAATACTCCTATCATCATGGTATCTGCAAAGAAAGATGACATAGATAAAATCAGAGGTCTGGGACTGGGGGCAGATGATTACATGACAAAACCATTCAGTCCAAGTGAACTGGTAGCCAGAGTCAAGGCACATATGGACAGATATAATCGTCTGATCGGTTCCAATGTACGCAAAAATGATATTGTGGAGATCCGCGGGATCAAGATTGATAAGACTGCACGCCGCGTATGGGTAAACGGAGAGGAGAAAACATTTACTTCCAAGGAATATGATCTGCTTACCTTCCTTGCAGAGAATCCGAACAGAGTGTTTACCAAGGAAGAGTTGTTCCGGGAAATCTGGGATATGGAATCTGTGGGAGATATTGCAACAGTCACTGTCCATATCAAGAAGATCCGGGAGAAAATTGAATTTAATACTGCAAAACCTCAGTATATTGAAACAATCTGGGGCGTAGGATACAGATTTAAAGTTTAACTGAATCAGGGAAGTTCCATATTTCAGGCACGAAAAGGCAATAATCAGTGGGAAATTTGGAACGCAAGATTGTTCGAGAAATCAACTTGTTGGCACAATAGTATAAAAGGAAAAAAATGGAAAGATTATATAAAAAATTAGAAAGCTATGGGCAGTCTGACTATTATCCGTTTCACATGCCGGGGCATAAGAGAAACCGGGCATCTTCAGCAGATGATTTTCTTTTTGAGAGAGATATTACAGAGATTTCAGGATTTGACAATCTTCATCATGCGGAAGGAATTTTGAAAGAAGCACAGGAATATGCAGCTCAGATTTATGGGACAAAGAAATGTTTCTTCAGTGTAAATGGAAGTACGGCGGCTCTTCTGGCAGCAGTCAGTGCAAGTGTAAATAAAGGTGGGAAGATACTTGTCGCGAGGAACTGTCACAAGGCTGTTTACCATGCATTGTATTTACGTGAGCTTCAGCCGGTCTATATTTATCCACATGAAGATCAGAGACTGGGGATAAACGGAGGAATTTCCCCTGAACGTGTGGAAAGATATCTGGAAGAAAATACGGATGTGCAGGCTTTTCTGCTTACTTCGCCTACATATGACGGCGTTGTGTCTGATATAAAGACAATTGCAGAAGTTGTACACAGACATAAGATTCCTCTTATTGTGGATGAAGCACATGGTGCACATCTTCATTATTCTAAATATTTTCCGGTGTCTGCTGCTGATCTGGGAGCTGACATTGTAATACAGAGTTTCCATAAAACGCTGCCATCTATGACTCAGACGGCGGTGCTTCATATATGCAGTGATATGGCAGATGTGGAAAAGATAAAGAGATTTATGGGGATTTACCAGACCAGCAGTCCGTCGTATATTCTGATGGCGAGTATGGATGCATGTATGGATAAACTGAGAAAAGACGGGCAGCAAATGTTTCGCGAATTTACCTTCAAATTTGGAGAAGGCCAGACAGCGTCTTTCAAAGTGTGAAAAAATAAAACTGATCGAAGGTCTATGATCGAAGGCAGTGGAATCTATGATTTTGACAGATCCAAGCTGTTGTTCTCCACAGTCGGAACTTCTGTTAACGGACACCTTCTCCATCAGATACTTCGTGACAGATATCACATTGAAATGGAAATGGCGGCTGAGAAATATGTTCTTGGAATTGCAGCAGTGGGAGATACAGAAGAGGGATTTGAGAGACTGTGTACTGCAATTGAAGAGATTGATGCAGAGATACAGCAAACAGATGAGTCGGAGGAATCGCAGTATCATACTTCTCATGCGAGAATGACACAGCTTATGACAATTTCTCAGGCAGTGGATGCACAGCAAAGGCGATATTCTCTGAAAGAAAGTGTTGGCAAAGTCAGTGCAGAGTTTGCTTATCTGTATCCGCCCGGAATTCCGATTATTGTGCCGGGAGAGCAGATAACTGGACAATTTGTAAGAAATGTGAGAAGATACATGGAACAGGGGCTGGAAGTACAGGGACTCAGTGATACATCTGCTGAAACAATCTGCGTAGCTGCCCGAAATGAAATTGGACAGGAAGAATACAGTCCGGCAAAGGAATAACATAACAGATATGGGAAAGATTTTTTACATCATGGGAAAGAGTGCATCCGGAAAAGACAGAATCTATTCACTTCTGGCCGCACATAAAGAATTGAATCTGAAAACACTTATTCTGTATACAACCCGCCCGATCAGCAGGAGAGCAGGATGGAAAAAAATTATTATTTTGTAGATGACGGAAAACTGGAAGAATTCAGAAAAAACGGAAATCTTATCGAGGAGAGAGCATATCATACGGTTTATGGGATATGGACTTATTTCACTGCAGATGATGGTCAGGTGAACCTTGCAGATTCCGATTATCTGGGAATCGGTACTCTGGAGTCATTTAAAAAGATGCGTAAATACTATGGGGAAGATGCAGTCTGTCCTGTTTATGTCCAGGTAGAAGATGGAGAAAGACTGAGTCGTGCTCTTAATAGAGAGAGAGAACAGGAAAATCCAAGATATGAGGAAATGTGTAGAAGATTTATTGCAGATCAGTCGGATTTTTCAGAGGAAAATATTCTGAACGCAGGGATAGAGAAACGTTTTCAGAATATAAATCTTGATGACTGTGTGAAAGAAATCGCAAATTATATAAAGTCTGTGCAATAGTTCTTCTTTTATGGTATAATATCTTACAAAACGGACTGGTGAGGTGATTCTTATGATGGGATTTAACAATATTATCGGACACGAAGAGATTATCGGACATTTAAAAAATGCAATAGAATCAGGAAAAATATCGCATTCTTATATTTTTACCGGCGAACCAGGTTCTGGTAAGAAGCTCCTTGCAGGGACTTTTGCGGCAACACTTCAGTGTGAGGCCGGAGGTACAGAACCCTGCCAGAAATGCGATTCCTGCAAAAAAGGCGATGGGTAAGAATCATCCGGACATTATTATGGTCAGTCATGAGAAACCTGGAACGATCACAATTGACGAGATCAGGGATCAGGTGATCAATGATATAGATATCAGACCATATTACAGTCCTTACAAGATTTATATTATTGCAGATGCAGATCTTATGACACCACAGGCACAGAATGCTCTTCTTAAAACAATTGAAGAGCCGCCGGCATATGCAGTGATTCTCTTGCTGACTAATAATATCGGGGGACTGCTGCCGACTATTCAGTCAAGATGTGTTCGTCTTGATCTGAAGGTAGTGGATGACGGTCTTGTAAAGAAATATCTGATGGAGCATCTTCATGTTCCGGATTACCAGGCGGAGATTGACGCATCCTTTGCACAGGGCAGTATTGGAAGGGCAAAAGAAGCAGCTACTTCTCAGGAGTTTGCAGAGATGACTCAGAATGCACTGAGGATTCTTAAATATGCAAACACCATGGAAGTTTATGAACTGTCAGATGCGATTAAGAGTCTTTCTGAGGACAAACAGAATATCAACGATTATCTGGATATTTTCCAGTTCTGGTTCAGAGATGTCCTGATGTTTAAGGCAACACAGGAGATTGACAATCTGGTATTTAAACAGGAAATTAATTTTATCAGAGAACAGGCAAAGCAGCGTTCCTACGAGAATCTGGAGAACATTCTGGATTCTATTCAGAAGACAAAGGTACGTCTGAAAGCAAATGTTAATTTTGATCTGGCATTTGAATTGCTGTTCCTGACGATCAGGGAGAAATAGAATGACAAAAGTAGTAGGCGTGAGATTTCGTAATGTAGGCAAGATTTATTATTTCAGTCCTAAAGATTATGAAATTAAAACAGGCGATCACGTGATCGTGGAGACAGCCCGGGGAATTGAATACGGGAAAGTCGTACTTGCACCAAGAGAAGTAGATGAGGAAGATGTTGTTCACCCTCTCAAAGAAGTTCTTCGTGTGGCAACAAAGGAGGATGACGAGAGAGAGGCACAGAACAGAGTCAGAGAGAGAGAGGCATTTAAAATCTGTCAGAAGAAGATTCGTGAACATGGTCTGGAAATGAAACTGATAGATGCAGAGTATACATTTGATAATAATAAAGTGCTGTTTTATTTCACTGCTGACGGCAGAATTGATTTCCGCCAGTTGGTAAAAGATCTGGCAGCAATTTTTAAAACGCGTATCGAACTTCGCCAGATTGGTGTTCGCGATGAGACAAAGATTCTGGGAGGAATCGGTATCTGCGGAAGATGTCTGTGCTGCCACACATATCTGTCTGAGTTTGCACCTGTATCCATAAAGATGGCAAAAGAGCAGAATCTGTCCCTTAACCAGACAAAGATTTCCGGTGTGTGCGGAAGACTGATGTGCTGCCTGAAGAACGAGCAGGAAACATATGAAGAGCTGAATAAAAAGCTTCCGGGACTGGGAGATACAGTTACAACTCCGGATGGGCTTACCGGAACTGTACACAGTGTAAACGTGCTTCGTCAACGTGTAAAGGTAATTGTAGAGATCAATGACGAGAAAGAAATTCAGGAATTTCCGGTAGATGACCTGAAATTCAGACCGAGAAAGAAGAAAGTCAAAGTCTCTGAAAAAGAATTAAAAGAACTTGGAAATCTGGAAGATAAAAAAGGAGATTCCAAATTAAATGACTGATCAGCTGGTAAAAGATAATGAACGTATAGATGATCTTCAGAACGGATATTATGTGATACAGGATCCGGATAAATTCTGTTTTGGGATGGATGCAGTTCTTCTTTCCGGCTTTGCAAAAGTAAAAAAGGGTGAGACTGCTCTGGATCTGGGAACAGGAACGGGAATTATCCCGATCCTGCTTAAAACCAAAAACAAAATGGGAAACACTTTACAGGTCTTGAGATTCAGAAAGAGTGTGCAGATATGGCCGGACGCAGTGTCAGATATAATCATCTGGAGGACGATGTTGAGATCGTACGGGGTGATATTAAGGAGGCTGCTGATATTTTTGGGGCAGCTTCTTTTGATGTAGTGACAAGTAATCCGCCTTATATGATCGGACAGCATGGACTTCGCAATTCGGATATGCCAAAAGCAATTGCCAGACATGAAGTACTCTGTAATCTGGAGGATGTGGTGAGCCAGGCATCAAAGGTTCTGAAAAGAACGTGGAAGATTTTATATGGTTCACAGACCGTTCAGACTGGCTGAGATTATGAATGTTCTCACAAAGTATCGTCTGGAACCGAAAAGGATGCAGCTTGTATATCCATACATAGACAGAGAACCAAACATGGTTCTGATCGAGGCATTAAAGGGAGGAAATTCCAGAGTTACAGTGGAACCTCCTCTGATCGTATATAAAAGAGCCGGGAGTCTATACAGAAAATATACTGAAGATTTATGATATGATTTAACCGAATTTTATTTGCAAAGTAATATGAGAGGAAACAAATTATGAGTGGTAAATTGTATTTATGTGCAACACCCATAGGAAATCTGGAGGATATTACACTCCGGGTACTTCGAACATTGAAAGAAGTGGATCTTATTGCAGCAGAGGATACCAGAAACAGTATTAAACTGTTGAACCATTTTGATATAAAAACACCTATGACCAGTTATCATGAGTACAACAAAAATTGATAAGGCATATGTTCTGATCAGTAAAATGCAGGAAGGGCAGAATATTGCACTGATCACAGATGCGGGAACTCCGGGGATCTCAGATCCGGGAGAGGAGCTTGCGGCAATGTGTTATGAAGCGGGGATTGAAGTAACTTCTCTTCCGGGACCTGCTGCCTGTATCACTGCCCTGACTCTGTCCGGACTTCCAACCAGAAGATTCGCTTTTGAAGCATTTCTTCCGGCAGATAAAAAAGAAAGAAAACTGATTCTGGAAGAACTGAAGAATGAAACGAGAACTATCATTCTCTATGAGGCTCCTCACAGACTGATAAGAACTCTGGAGGAATTGAAGGAAACTCTCGGAAATCGCAGAATGACTCTTTGCAGGGAACTGACGAAAAAGACATGAGACTGCATTCCATACGACTATCGAGGAGCTGATCCTCTATTATCAGACAGAGAAGCCGCTTGGAGAGTGCGTGCTGGTGATTGAAGGCAGAAGCAGACAGGAGATGGAAGAGGAACAGAAGGCATCCTGGGAAAAAATTACCATAGAAGAACACATGGAAATCTATGAAAATCAGGGACATTCAAGAAAAGAAGCTATGAAAATGGTAGCAAATGACAGAGGAATGACGAAGAGAGATGTCTATCAGTACCTCATCAATAAAACCGAAGAATAAGATTAACATACAGAAGAATTCCCGTTTTCGGGGATTCTTTTTTATTCAGGCTGTGGCAAGGAACGGGCTTTTGTGCTATAATAAATTTGTATTATTATGTCCAGATACCAGAATATATTTGAAAACCTGTCTATAATTTTCACGCAGGGGTTTTCAGATATATTCTGGTGATAAGTATATATAACAGGAGGAAAGAAATGGGCGGAGAAAATACAGAATACGGAGCGGATCAAATCCAGATTCTGGAAGGTTTGGAAGCCGTACGAAAGAGACCAGGTATGTATATCGGAAGTACATCCGGCAGAGGTCTTCATCATCTGGTTTATGAGATTGTAGATAACGCGGTTGATGAAGCACTGGCAGGATTTTGTACAGAGATTCAGGTAGTTATTAATCCGGACAACTCTATCACAGTTGTAGATAACGGACGTGGTATTCCGGTAGGAATCAATCATAAAGCAGGGATTCCTGCTGTAGAAGTAGTATTTACCATTCTTCATGCCGGCGGTAAATTTGGAGGCGGAGGGTACAAGGTATCCGGTGGTCTTCACGGAGTAGGTGCGTCTGTAGTAAATGCACTTTCCACATGGCTTGAAGTAAGGATCTATCATGAAGGTAAGATTTATCAGCAGAGATATGAACGCGGTAAAACTATGTATCCTCTGAAGGTTGTGGGAGACTGCCAACCGGATAAGACCGGAACAACAGTTGTCTTCCTTCCGGATAAAGAAATATTTGAGGAAACAGTATATGATTATGACATTCTGAAACAGCGTTTGAGAGAGATGGCATTCCTGACAAAGGGATTGAAGATTTCTCTTAAAGATACCAGAGAAGGAATGGAAAGAGAGAAAGTTTTCCATTATGAAGGTGGTATCCGTGAATTTGTAAGCTATCTGAACAGAAGCAAGGAAGCGCTTTACCCGGAAATCATTTACTGCGAAGGACAGCAGAACGGTGTGTCTGTAGAGGTTGCCATGCAGCACAATGACTCTTATACAGAGAACTGCTATGGATTTGTAAATAATATTAATACACCTGAGGGTGGTACTCATATTGTAGGTTTCAGAAATGCCCTGACAAAGACGTTCAATGATTATGCCAGAAAGAACAAGCTGCTTAAAGACAGTGAACCCAATTTGAGTGGCGATGATATCCGCGAAGGTCTGACTGCAATCGTCAGTGTTAAGATTGAGAATCCTCAGTTTGAAGGTCAGACAAAACAGAAGCTTGGAAACAGTGAAGCAAGAGGGGCTGTTGACAGCGTGGTGAGCAAGCAGCTTGAGATTTTCCTTGAGCAGAATCCAACAGTAGCGAAAACTACAGTAGAGAAATCAGTTCTTGCACAGAGACACGTGAGGCTGCACGTAAGGCTCGTGATCTGACCAGAAGAAAATCAGCACTTGATAATATGTCACTTCCTGGAAAGCTTGCAGACTGTTCAGATAAGAATCCTGAGAACTGTGAAATCTACATTGTAGAGGGAGATTCCGCCGGTGGCTCTGCAAAAACAGCCAGAAATCGTGTAACACAGGCTATCCTTCCACTGAGAGGTAAGATCCTGAATGTAGAGAAAGCACGTCTGGATAAGATTTATGCAAATGCAGAGATCAAAGCTATGATCACAGCTTTCGGAACAGGAATTCATGAAGATTTTGATATCAGTAAACTTCGTTATCATAAGATTATTATTATGACTGATGCCGATGTCGATGGTGCGCACATCGCAACCCTTCTGCTGACTTTCCTGTATCGTTTTATGCCTGAGCTTATCAAACAGGGATATGTGTATCTTGCACAGCCGCCATTATACAAGGTGGAGAAGAACAAGAAAGTATGGTATGCATACGACGATGATGAACTGAATCAGATTCTGACAGAAATCGGACGTGACGGAAATAACAAGATCCAGCGTTATAAAGGTCTTGGAGAGATGGATGCAGACCAGCTTTGGGAGACGACGATGGATCCTGAGAAACGAATCCTGCTTAAGGTTACCATGGATGAGGCTGCGACTTCTGAGATTGACCTTACATTTACTACACTGATGGGTGACAAGGTAGAGCCGAGACGTGAATTTATTGAAGAGAATGCAAGATTTGTAAAGAATCTGGATATCTGATAATAGGGAGAATAGATAAATGGAAGATAATATTTTTGACAAAGTCCACGAGGTGGATCTGGAAAAGACCATGAAGGACTCTTATATTGACTATGCCATGAGCGTTATCGCTTCCAGAGCACTGCCTGATGTAAGAGATGGTCTGAAACCGGTTCAGCGACGTGTATTGTATTCCATGATAGAACTGAATAATGGTCCTGACAAACCGCATCGTAAATGTGCGCGTATTGTCGGTGATACAATGGGTAAATATCATCCACATGGTGACAGTTCTATTTATGGAGCACTTGTAAATATGGCACAGGAATGGTCTACCAGATATCCGCTGGTAGACGGGCATGGAAAACTTTTGGTTCCGTAGATGGTGACGGGGCAGCGGCCATGCGATACACTGAGGCACGTCTAAGTAAGATTTCCATGGAAATGCTGGCAGATATTAACAAAGATACTGTTGACTTCCAGCCAAACTTTGATGAAACAGAGAGAGAGCCGGTTGTACTGCGTCCCGTTATCCGAATCTTCTGGTGAACGGAACTTCAGGTATTGCAGTAGGTATGGCTACCAATATCCCTCCTCATAATCTGAGAGAGGTTGTGGATGCTGTTGTCAAGATTATAGACAATATCATTGAAGAACAACGCGAAAACGACTATGGAAGAGATTCTGGATATTGTAAAAGGTCCTGATTTTCCTACAGGTGCGACGATTCTTGGAAGAAGAGGGATTGAAGAAGCATACAGAACAGGTCGTGGTAAGATTCGTGTACGTGCAGTGACAAATATTGAGACTCTTCCAAACGGAAAGTCCAGAATTATTGTCACAGAGCTTCCGTATCTGGTAAATAAAGCGCGTCTGATCTCAAAGATTGCAGAACTTGTAAGAGATAAAAAGATTGACGGAATCACAGACCTGAATGACCATTCCAGTCGTGAGGGAATGAGAATCTGTATTGATCTGCGCAAGGATGCAAATGCAAATGTAGTTTTGAATTTACTGTATAAGCATACGCAGTTACAGGATACTTTTGGCGTAAATATGCTTTCACTTATTCCGAATAACGGAAGTCTGGAACCGAAGGTATTAAACCTGAAACAGATGCTGGAATATTATCTGGCTCATCAGGAAGATGTAGTGACCAGAAGAACGAAATATGACCTGAATAAAGCAAGAGAGCGAGCTCACATTTTAGAAGGTCTGTTAAAAGCACTGGATAATATTGATGAGGTGATCCGTATTATCAGAGCTTCGCAGATGTGCAGATCGCAAAACAGGAGTTAATGGACCGCTTTGAACTGACAGATGTTCAGGCACAGGCAATCGTAGATATGCGTCTGCGTGCTCTGACAGGTCTGGAAAGAGAGAAGCTGGAAGCAGAGTATGCTGATTTAATGGAAAAAATCCGTAAATACGAGGCTATCCTTGCGGACAGAAGTCTTCTTCTTCGCGTGATTCGTGAAGAAATTCTTGCAATTGCAGAGAAATACGGAGACGACAGAAAGACTTCTATCGGATATGATGTATACGATATTTCTACAGAGGATCTGATTCCGAGAGAGAATACAGTGATCACAATGACCAAACTTGGATATATTAAGAGAATGACAGTAGATAATTTCAGAAGCCAGAACAGAGGTGGAAGAGGAATCAAGGGAATGCAGACTCTTGAGGATGACTACATTGAAGAACTTCTGATGACAACTACCCATCATTATCTGATGTTCTTTACAAATACAGGAAGGGTATATCGTCTGAAGGCATATGAGATTCCGGAGGCAGGACGTACTGCAAGAGGAACTGCGATTATTAATCTGTTACAGCTTATGCCGGGGGAATGCATCACTGCAGTAATCCCGCTTCGCAAATTTGAAGATGGTCATTATCTGATGATGGCTACGAAGAATGGCTGGTAAAGAAAACACCGATTAAAGAATATGCGAATGTGCGTAAAAACGGACTGGCAGCTATCACATTGCGTGATGATGATGAACTGATCGAGGTTAAGCTTACAGATGATAAGAAGGATATAATACTTGTTACAAAAGATGGTATGTGTATCCGTTTTAAAGAAACAGATGTAAGAAGTACAGGCAGAACTTCTATGGGCGTACGCGGTATGAATATCGATGACGGAGACGAAGTGGTAGCAATGCAGCTGAATTCTCAGGGAGATTGCCTGCTGATAGTTTCTGCAAATGGTATGGGTAAACGTACTTCTATGGGTGAATTTACCTGTCAGAATCGTGGCGGTAAAGGTGTAAAATGTTATAAGATTACCGAGAAAACCGGTGATGTAATCGGAGCAAGAGCTGTAAATGAAGATAATGAAGTAATGCTGATCACTACGGAAGGTATTATCATCAGAATCGCCTGCGCTGATATTTCCATTCTTGGAAGAATTACATCAGGTGTAAAACTGATCAATCTTACAGAGGGTGTCACTGTAGCCAGTGTAGCTAAAGTGAGAGATAAGGAAGAAAAAGATACAAATGCACAGCAGGCAGCAGTGGAAATTACGGACAGTGCAGAAACAGAAGAATCTGATCAGCCGACAGATCAGGAGACACAGGATGAGAACAGAGGGGAAGAGGAATAACCATGAAGAAATGGTACAGATATCTTGCAGCCGGAGTGTTGGTATTACTGACACTCTGTGTGGCAGGATGCGGGGGAGTGAGTCATAAATCACCGGAAAAAGTAACAGAGGAATTGATTCAGTCCTATACTGACGGGAAAGAAAAGAAAGTGAAGGAGTGCTATAACCAGGTAGATAATACAGAAGCAGATCTTCAGACAGAGATTACAGCAACACTCAAATATTTTGCGGCACATAATCCTAAGAAAGTATCTGTTCAGGATTGTGAGATCCTTTCTGAAAATGACAAGTACAGTTATGTATACATAACCTACAATCTGATTCTGGAGGATGATCAGGAATATCCATGTGTTGGAACTTATATGGTTGGTAAACAGGATAAAACTTATTATATCATGGCACCATCACAGATTACAGATGATATGAAAACTCAGGCGGCTACAGCATATGTCCAATTTATGAAGACAGATGCTTACAAGACGTATACCAAAGCATATGAAACATTTATCAAGAAAAATCCGGGATATGAAGACAAAATTTCGGAAAAAGCAGGAGTGTAATATATCGAGGGCAAAAAAATGAAAAGAATATTACTGATGGTATTTAGAAATCTCTTTTTTGTTCCATATGGATGGTTTAAGTTATGCTGGTATGCATCGCATGCAGAACGTTACAGTGAAGAACAGAGATATCAGCTTCTTAAATATGTAGATAACAGAGCAGTGAAAGGCGGTAATCTGGTAATTGACGGTCATGGTATGGAAAATATTCCAAAAGAAAAATGGGTTTATTTTCTTTCCCAATCATCAGGGATTATTTGATGTACTTGCAATCATACAGGTGTGTCCGATACCTTTCTCGGTAGTGGCAAAAAAAGAGCTGACAAACGTACCATTCTGAAGCAGGTATTTGCTTGCATGAAAGCGTTTATGATTGACCGTGATGATGTCAAACAATCTATGCAGGTAATCATTAATGTTATCAAAGAAGTAAAGGCAGGAAGAAACTATCTGATTTTTGCCGAGGGAACCAGAAGCAAAGACGGCAATCATCCGCAGGAATTAAAGGTGGAAGTTTTAAAGCTGCAACGAAATCAAAATGTCCGATCGTACCCGTAGCACTGATTGATTCTTATAAGGCGTTTGATACGGGATCTGTCAAAAAACTTACAGTGCAGGTACATTTTCTGGAACCCATATACTATGATGAGTATAAAGATATGAAAACAACAGAGATTGCAGCAGAGGTAAAAAAAAACGTATCGAAGCGAACAATAACACAGTAATACTTCTTGATGGAAGTATTGAAAATT
>ENA-OQAR01000183-OQAR01000183.1-human-gut-metagenome-genome-assembly--contig:-NODE-183-length-17422-cov-1.762070_pt1 | contig 17422 bp, 25 predicted proteins | sample MGYA00242738_ERZ504533 | MGnify/ENA primary metagenome ERZ504533 (study PRJEB26092, sample SAMD00036276) | human gut metagenome | host: Homo sapiens | study: EMG produced TPA metagenomics assembly of... | reverse complement strand
GAGACAGCAGATGCTGAGATCAAAGCAGCAGGTTCTGACCTTGAGTACGAGGTTGGTACTATGATCGAGATCCCGAGAGCAGCTCTTACAGCTGATGATATCGCTAAAGAGGCTGACTTCTTCTGCTTCGGTACAAACGACCTTACACAGATGACATACGGATTCTCCCGTGATGATGCTGGTAAGTTCCTTAACGCATACTATGATGCTAAGATCTTCGAGAACGATCCATTCGCTAAACTTGATCAGGTTGGCGTTGGTAAACTTATGAAGATGGCAATCCAGCTTGGAAAACCGGTTAACCCGAAACTTCACGTAGGTATCTGCGGTGAGCACGGCGGAGATCCGTCTTCCGTAGAGTTCTGCAACGAGATCGGACTTGACTATGTATCCTGCTCACGTTCCGTGTACCGATCGCTCGTCTTGCAGCAGCACAGGCAGCAATCGCTAAGAAGAACGCCTAAGCAGAACTTCATATTGCTTCAAGGCTGAAACTTCATATTGCTTCAAGGCTGAAACTTCAGCCTGATCAAGCATAGAAAGCTTCTGGCAGTCTGTAGAAATACAGATTGTCAGGAGCTTTTTTTATACAGGGGAAAGAACCATGAAAAAGAAAATTTTTATTATCACAGGAATGATTCTGTGTATCCTGGCAGGAATAGTTATCGTGCCTTCCGTGATCAGAACCAGACAGGCAGTAAAAGAATTTGAAAAAGATTTTCATGCATCCGCCAATTCCGGGGCAGATTCTGCGGGGATAGATTCTGAAGATGAGCCAGCTGCGGAGAACGAAGAAGTTTCAGAGGAAGAAGAGAAGAAAGCGTTTGAGCTGGATACGTATTTGGATCACAGAGATATGACTCACCGGTTGTATATTTACGACATGGATTATATTGAAAAGGCCATTTCCTTTGAGAAAAAAAGCCTTCAGGATTTTGAGGAGGTGATCAGGCAGAATCCGAAAATCCCGGATAAATTCAAACCACTTATGGAAGAATACTGCAAATGTGTGTTTGAAAAATATCCGGATGTGGAACTTCGTCCTTTTTATCAGAATCTTCAGAGCCTGGAAGTTGTGGAATGTACAGAGGATGAACTGTTAAAAGTCAGCTGGGATGTTTATCCTGCGGATGTTACGTGAAATCAGAGAATAAGATTTATGTGCTGAAAGATAAAGAATACGAAGAAGGAACCTGGGATTATCAGGTGATCTTCCATGAACTGAGCCATTGTCTGCGGGACAGCCATTATACAGATGAAGACGGAAACAAAGTATACATTCAATTTGCCGGACTGAATTATTATGATGTTCCCAATGCGGAGGCAATCAATTCCCTGTTTGCGGTCAGCCTTTTTGATTATGAGGAAAACGATATTGCCTATCAGATGCAGAGCAATGCCCATAAAATAATGATCGAATGTATGGACAATTATTCTCTGGATGATTATGTGAATCACAGTCTTGGATATTACGCAAAACAGCTGGATGAATATAATCAGGATGACAACTATGCAACGACGATCCTGACGCTGATGGATGAGCAATATCATGATTACTACGATGAAAAGACGGCAGAGAACCCGGAAAAATATTATCCGATCTATGATTATATTTCCAACATGTATCTGGGAAAACATCTGAAAGCAGGGATGAGCCAGGAAGAAGCCAGAGGGATTATGGATGAGATGCTGGAAAAACTCCTCTTTGACGTTCCGGAGGATATCATATAGACAGAGACCATTTTTATGAGTATCTGGAGAAGTATTATACAGAGAAATTTTCGGCTGCATAACTGAAAGTTTTCTGCTGGGGTGATTCCGGCAGTTTACGAAAAAAAGGATTCATGGTATCATGAAAGAAACAGGGCAGATCATGCCAGAGGATAAGGAGAATTTTTATGAACCAGGAATCACAGACACCGCATAAGAGGCGGGTACGATATAAAGGAAAATATCCGAAGAAATTTGAGGAGAAATATAAAGAGCTTCAGCCTGAGAAATATAAAGATACCATTGAACATGTGATCAGCAAGGGGAATACACCGGCTGGAATGCATATTTCCATTATGGTGAAAGAGATCATTGATTTTCTGGAGATCAAGCCGGGGCAGGTTGGATTTGATGCCACACTTGGATACGGTGGACATACCAGAGCTATGCTGGAATGTCTGAAAGGCCAGGGCCATATGTATGCCACAGATGTGGACCCGGAAGAGTCTGCCAAGACCAGAAAACGTCTGGCAGAGCAGGCTTCGGGGAAGATATCCTGACAATTAAACTCCAGAATTTCTGCACCATTGATGAGATTGCGAAAGAAGTAGGCGGATTTGATTTTATCCTGGCAGATCTCGGAGTATCTTCCATGCAGATCGACAATCCAAAGAGAGGTTTTTCCTTTAAAGTGGACGGACCTCTGGATTTAAGACTGAATCAGGAATCCGGGATCAGTGCGGCGGAACGTTTGGATACCATTTCCAGAGAAGAACTTGCCGGAATGCTGGATGAAAATTCCGATGAGCCGTACTGTGAGGAGATCGCCAAAGCCATCACCGATGAGATCCGTAAGGGCAACCGCATAGATACCACTACGAAACTTCGGGAAGTGATCGAGAAGACTCTGGATTTTCTTCCGGAAAAAGAGAAAAAAGACATGGTCAAAAAAACATGCCAGAGAGTTTTTCAGGCGCTGCGTATTGATGTAAACCGGGAATTCGAGGTTCTCTATGATTTTATGGAAAAACTCCCCGGAGCTCTGAAACCAGGCGGACGTGTGGCAATCCTTACCTTCCATTCCGGAGAAGACAAACTGGTAAAGAAAGCACTGAAACAGGGATACAAAGAAGGAATTTATTCTGATTATTCCAAAGATGTGATCCGACCGTCTGCTCAGGAATGCGCTCAGAATGGACGTGCCAGATCAACGAAGATGCGCTGGGCGATAAAAGCATAAATGATGATCTCCATAAGCATGGCAAAAAATAAGCCATGGCTTATTTTTGAAAAAATTACAAATTTCTGTTCTGTATTTTGGAATAATTCCATACAAATTAAAAATCACTGTGCTATCATGTTAAACAATTACAGTGACCTGGAAAAGTTAAAGATCAGATAAATATTTTCGGGACACCACGAATTGGAAAGGAAAAAACATGGATATCACACTTGAAACAGCAGCAGATAAGCTGGTAAAAGAAATTTTTGGCGTGAAGCCTGAAGAAACTGTGATCATCACAGCAGATGATGATTCGGATTGCATCGGTTGTAGAAGCAGTAAAAAACAGTAGCAAAAATGCAGGAGCACATGCAATGGTAATTTCAGTTCCCACACCAGGGGGAGTAGGAAAAGCAGCAGGATCCGGATCTTCCGGTCGATGCGTTAAGTGCAGCACTTCTCTGTGCAGATGTATGGATCGAATTTAATCATCAGTGGCTTCTTTATTCCACACCATTTGAGCGTGCAGAAGCAGAGAACAAAAAAAATGCGTTACATGTGTCTGGTAGATTTTAACCCTGATCTCATGATCCGTACCATCGGCAATGTGGAGACAGAGCAGCTCAAAAAAAATTTATGCTTGCGATCACTGAAAAAACAAAAAAATGCAAAGAACATGCGTGTCACAACTCCGGCTGGATGTGATATATCATTGAAATCGACCTGGCCATTATACAGCATGTGACTGCGGAAACGCAACAGTACCAGGAATCCATATGCTTACAGGACAGATCAATGTTGTGCCGCGATTTGGAAGCATCAATGGCGTGATCGTTTTTGACGGATCTGTAACCCCACCTTTTGGAACCACACCGGATGCGCCGATCCGTCTTACAATTGAAAACAGTAAAATCGTAAAAATTGAAGGAGGCCGTGATGCAGCCATTTTTGAAGAGCATTTGAAAAGCTTTGAAGATGAGGGAATGTTCAAGCTTGCACATATTGCGTATGGGTTTAATCCAGGAGCGGTTCTTACCGGCAATATTGTGGAGGATGAGCGTGTATGGGGATCCACAGAGTGGGGAATTGGTTATGTCAGCCCATTTGACGCTCCGCCGCACGGACAGGATGCAAAATCCCACTGTGATGGCATTTGCCTGAATTCTTCTGTATGGCTTGATGGTGTACAGATCATGGATGAAGGGAGAATAACAGATCCATATCTGAAAGAGCTGGCTGCATTCAGAGAATAAATAATATGAACATATCTTTATTGCAGGTTTTAATGCACCTTTGTTTGAGAATGTAAAAATTTTGTCAGGACGGGCCGGACTTGGCCGGATCGTAAAGCGGGCATCTGTTTTTGATGCGCCATTTAAAGAGGATGTGCTGGAGAAAGATATTCTGGCACCTGGAGATTTTTTTTATCACATCTCTTTTGCAGTTTCAGCCGAAATCAGAAGAACTGATGCAGGTTCTGGCGCTTCTTGTAAAAGGAAACTGCAGTGGGCTCTGTGTGATGATGGAGGAGAGAGCAGAGCTTTTTTCGAAAGAAATGCTTGCTTTCTGTGAAGAGAAGCAGTTTCCTGTGATCTGTATGAGGGAAGATATTTCTTATGCAGAGGTCCTTGGAGTTATTAATCAATGTATCCTGGAAGAACAGACAAATGTGCTTAATCAGCTGAAACTGGATAAGATCCTAGCATCGAGGACTCTGCCCCAGGAGCGAATGAAGATCCTTTTTAGCATTAATCCGGGGATCAGGGAGTACGTACAGGCTGTTTATATCCGGGATGAACGGCGGAAGATCACACAAAGAAAAAAAACAGGAGAAGTCTGTTCATCTTTTGATATATTTATTCCGGCGGATAACTATGATATCTGTATTTTGAGTGCAGATTCCAGGAAGGAACTGGAACAGCATAAAAATGTAGTGTGTGAACAGCTTTTGAGAAGCTATCATAACCGCAGACTTGGAATTGGCAGACCTTATGCCAGATACAGAGTAGAACGAACACTTCTTGAAGCAGGAGACGCCCTGGACATGGCACAGGCATCGGACCGGAGGCAGCAGGTCTATGATCCATTGTCTCCGCAGCAGCTTCTTTTGCCTATCAGGGGAAGTCGGGAAATGCAGGAATTTTTATGACGAATTTTTGTCGAGAGATTGCGGCGAAAACAACGGAAGAAGGCATGGAGGACATGCTTCTTACAACAAGGGCGTATGTACAGTGCAATGGAGATTTTAAAAAAACTGCCAAAAAACTGAAACACACGAGAATACGATCCGTTATCGTATTAACCGTCTGAGAAATTATCTTGATGTGGAAGAACAGCCGTTGCTTTTTCATGAGATCATTTCTCTGGCTGTGCGGATCGAATCTATGCTGGAGATAAAAAAGAATAAAGAGGTATGAGAGTGGAACAGGAAAAGAAAACAGGAAATGTGGAATCTGTCACATTGGAACAGGTTCCGATGGAAGAGAGAAAAAGCTGGGCAGATGTTGCCATGATCCAGGCGGGAATTATGATCTGTGTGCCCAGTCTGATGCTGGGAGGAATCCTGGCAGAGTCTATGCCGATGTCTCAGGCCATCTGGTCAGGGGTAATCGGATATGCAGTGATCGTGGCGTTGATGATATTTTGTGGAATCATGGGAAGTGATCTTGGTGTACCGACATGTGTTGTTGCATCTGGCGTTTTTGGAAAACAGGGATCATCAAAGCTGATCTCTGCATTATTTATGATCTCCATGATCGGTTGGTTTGCAGTGCAGAACGGTGTCTGTGGCTCTGCATTTTCCAATCTGATCGAAGCAAGCACAGGAGTAAAAATCCCGATTCCGGTATCAACGGTTGTGTGGGGAATAATCATGCTGGTTACAGCTGTATATGGAATCAATGCTCTGGATAAACTGAATAAGATTGCCATTCCTGCACTTGTGATCGTAACTGTGATCGGGTGTGTGGTAGCAATCCAGCGTTTCGGAACCGGAAATTTAAGTATGACTATCGAAGATCCGGCCATGAGCTTTGCAGATGGAGTTGTACTTACTATCAGTTTTTATGGCCACCGGCGCTTGAATGCACCTGATTTTACCAGATATCAGAGAACAAGAAAAGATACAGTCCTTTCTTCTGCTATCGGTGTGATGCCGGCAGGAATGGCTATGCTTATTCTCGGAGCGGTAATGACGAGAATTGCCCAGCAGTATGACATTTCACTTGTATTTTCTAATATTGGCCTTCCGTTCCTTGGAATGGTCGTACTGATCCTGGCAACCTGGACAACGAATACTACCAATGCCTACAGTGCAGGCTTAAATGCAGTTATGGTATTCAATCTGAAAGAAAGCGGCCGTTCTATGGCAACGGTTATACTTGGAGCTGTGGGAACAGTTCTGGCAGCTGTTGGTGTAGCCGGAAATTTTGAGGGATTTCTTACACTTCTTGGAAATGCGTTTATGCCGATCATTGCTCTGTTTATTGTGGAATACTGGAGCCTTGGGAAAGGAAAAGCAGAGAACTTTACATTACGTGAAGGATGGTCAGTGGCTGGAATCGTGACCTGGGCTCTTGGTTTTGCAGCTACGTTTTTTGACTGTGGGAATTTCTTTTATCAATGAATGCTGGTTTCCGGAATCCTGTATCTGGTGTGGAGACTGGTAAAAAAAGGTGATAAAATAAATGGCTAGAGAATATGTAGAAAAAAATACAGCGGAAATGGTCAGATGTCTAAAAGAACTGGTAGCTATTCCCGGGATTTTTTGAGGATGCACCATCTAAAGGAGCACCTTTTGGAAAAAATATCCAAAAATCTCTGGAGTACGTCCTTAGAATGGGACAGCAAATGGGATTTCAGGTAAAAAATTATGATGGTTATGCCGGAGAGATCACTGCCGGAGAGGGAAACAGGATGATCGGAATCCTCTGCCATACAGATGTGGTCAGTGCAGGAGAGGGATGGAACACAGATCCGTTTGATCCTGTGGAAAAAGATGGAAAGCTTTATGGAAGAGGAACTTCAGATGATAAAGGCCCTCTGGTGTCTTCACTTTTTGCTATGAAATATCTTGCAGATAATCAGTTGATTCCAAAAGATACCTGTCTTCGCATGATTGTGGGAACCGATGAGGAAGAGAGCTGGCAATGTATTCGTTATTATCTGGATCATGCAGAAATACTTCCACAGGTATCTATCGTACCAGATGCTAATTTTCCACTTTTATACTGCGAAAAAGGACTTCTTGACTTTGATCTTTCTTCTGTGGAATCTGTGGATGAAAGAGCAGAGATACAAATTGTGGAATTAAAAGGTGGACGTAGCAGAAATATTGTTCCGGACGAGGCGTCCTGTCTTCTGAAATGTGAAGATCCGAAGGCCGCAGTAAAAAGCATTGCGCTTCCGGAACAGGTTACAGCAAAGATCACAGATGGATTTTTGAAATTGTCAGTCAGAGGGATCAGTACACATTGTATGAGTCCGGAAAAAGGGTTTAATGCATTTCCTGTCTTCTGGAAACGCTGGGACAATTTGGCGAAAAACTTTCTCATGCTTCTTATATGAAATGTTTTCATCAGGCCATAGGAATGGATTATGACGGAGAGCGTCTGGGCTGTGCCATGGAGGATTCCGCAGGGGCACTGACGTTTAATGTGGGAACTGTGAATATGGATGAAAATGGAAGGATTTTTCTGCAGTGTAATATTCGTTATCCTGCATCTGTGGAGTATAATGATATTCGGGAGCTGCTGGAGAGACAGCTGAAAAAATATGGCTTCTTTTATAATGAAGTAGATTATCTGGCTCCGGTGTACCATAAAAAGGACTCAGCACTGATCCGGTGTCTGATGGAGGCCTATCAGGAAGTGACAGGGGATATGGATACAGAGCCAATGGCTATTGGCGGAGCTACCTATGCAAGGGCACTTCCTAATGCTGTGGCATTTGGGCCGCTGTTTCCGTATGAGGAAGAACTGGCTCATGAAGCAAATGAATTTTTAAGCATTGAGAGTCTGCAGAAAATGACCGAAATTTTTGTAAAAGGTCTTTACAACTGATGACAGAATATAGATAAAAACATTAAAGAAACAAACTATAGAAATATCCTGGAATGCGTTGACATCCAGGATATTTTTTTGCTATGGTATACAAGTTTACATATGACAAAGAAGAAAGGATATGGATATGGAGGAAAAAAGAGACATTTTTTGACAGACTGATGCATCTTCCTGTATTGAACATATTTGAACCTTTTTATAAAAAACATAAGGAAGTTCTGATGTATCTGTTCTTTGGCGGGATCACATTTTTTCTGAATATAGCACTGTATGCATGGCTGGACGGCATGCTCGGAATAAATGCGCTGATCGCCAATGTGATCTGCTGGGTAGTCTGCGTACTGTTTCAGTATTTTACAAACAGGACCTGGGTATTCGACGGTCAGGTAGATTCGGCAGCCGGATTTTTAAAGCAGATGGCTTCGTTTTTCGGTGGAAGACTCTTTACCCTGGTTGTGGAAGAAGCGATCCTTGCAGTATTCATTACCTGGCTTGGATTTAACAGCATGGCAGTGAAGCTGATCGCTCAGGTGGTTGTGATCGTATTGAATTATATAATCAGTAAATTAATTGTTTTTAAAAAATAAAAAATGTTTATATTTACGAGAAAGGAGTTGAGTTAAAAAATGGCAAAAGATAAGACCAATGATATGACTGTGGGAAATCCGGTGAGCCTGATCATCCGGTTTATGATTCCCATGTGTCTTGGAAATATTTTTCAGCAGTTTTATAACATTGCGGATTCCATTGTTGCGGGTCAGTTCCTGGGAGTAGATGCGCTGGCTGCAATCGGAAGCACTGGTTCACTGATGTTTTTTGTTACCGGATGGCTTAACGGACTGAGCAGTGGCTTTGCCATTCTGGTATCCCAGTGGTTCGGGGCGAAGCAATATGATAAGATGCGTCATTACGTAGCTATGTCCATTTATCTGGCAGCAGCCTTTGCCATTGTGATGACCATTGGCTTTGAGGCTTTGAATGAACCGATTCTGCGGCTGATGAATTCACCGGAGGATCTGATGGGATCTGTGAAGGGATATATGGGAATTATTTATGCAGGCCTGATCGTAACAGCGGCATATAATTCACTGGCAGCGTTTCTCCGTGCACTTGGAGATTCAAAATCTCCGCTGTATTTTCTGATCATTTCGGCAGTGATCAATGTGTTCCTGGATATTCTGTTTATTGTAAAAATCGGGATGGGAGTGGAAGGCTGTGCCTATGCTACGGTTATCGCGCAGGCAATTTCCGCAGTCTGCTGCCTGATCTATATTATCAAAAAGTTCCCGATCCTGCATCTGAAGAAAGAAAACTTTGAAGTTTCTTTTACCAGCTTCCGTTATCTGCTGGCCCTTGGTATTCCCATGGGACTTCAGTTTTCCATCACAGCGATCGGAACCATTATTGTGCAGGGTGCGGGTAAATATTTACGGTTCTGTATATATGGCAGGATTTCCGCTGCGGGAAAATACAGAATATCATTGCAACTGTATTTGTAGCTTTGGTGCGACGATGGCAACCTATGTAGGACAGAACCGGGGTGCCGGAAAGATGGACCGTGTAAAAGCAGGAATGAAATATACCCAGATCATGATCTTGATCTGGAGTGTGATCACTATGATCATTATGTTCTTTTTCGGAAAGTACATGACCTGGCTATTTATTGACAAATCCCAGACGGATGTTATTAATGTTTCTGTTACTTATTTTCATACGGTATTCTGGGCATATCCGTTCCTTGGAAGTATCTTCCTCTACCGAAACGGACTTCAGGGACTGGGATATGGCTTGGTTCCATGCTGGGCGGTGTGTTTGAACTGGCGGCAAGAAGTGCGATCGTTATGTTTGTTGCAGGAAAAACAAGTTTTGCAGGTGTATGTCTGGCAGATCCTGCCGCATGGATCGCAGCGCTGATCCCTCTGATCCCGTATTATATTTATGTGATGAAAAAGTGGAGCAGGGGAAAAAAGGAAACTGCTGCCTGAGTGGGTATAATACAGAAAATGAAAAGAATAAATTTAGGCTTGCAATTATGGAAGATACAGTTATAATGATATTATAACTGCGGAAAAAACCAGGAAACCAGGAAACCGGGATTCCGGGTAAGATTACAAATCCAGAAGGGAGAATATAGATCATGGAAATCACAAAGGAAACAACAATGGGCGAGATGCTTGCATACGATGAGAAGATCGCATACATCCTTATGCAGGAAGGAATGCACTGCATCGGCTGTCCGTCTTCTATCGGTGAGTCTCTTGAGGAGGCATGTATGGTACACGGACTTGACGTAAACGTAGTACTGGCAGACATCCATCACTATGAGGAAACCAAGAAACAGAAATAATCAGTACTATCACTGATCTTATAACGTTATAACGTACAGATTACGGACCGTAAGGGATAACGACTGTGCATGCCTTTTTTGGCATGCCGGCGTTATCCTTCTTTTATATATGGAGGAAAAAAACATGTATGTCATGATCGACAATTTTGATTCATTTGTATATAATCTGAAGGCATATTTTCAGGAACTGGGAAGAGAGATACTGGTTAAACGCTGTGATGAGATCACTCTTAAGGAGCTGGAAGCGATGAATCCGGAAGGGATTATTCTTTCGCCGGGACCGAAACGTCCCTGGGATGCGAAGCTTTGTGTAGATACAGTAAAAAGATTTCAGGGAAGGATCCCCATTCTTGGTGTCTGTCTGGGCCATCAGGTTATCGGCCACTGTGCAGGCGCAGTAGTGGAAAAGGGAGTACGCCCCATGCATGGAAAAGTAACAGAGATCCATAATCACGGAACCGGCGTGTTTGCAGGCCTGCCGGAGAAATATAAGGTGACAAGATATCATTCCCTGATCGTCCGGGAAGACAGCATCCCGGAGGAATATCAGGTAGATGCTGTTTCCGATGACGGAGCAGTTATGGGAATTTCCCATAAAACACTGCCTCTGTATGGCGTACAGTTCCATCCGGAAGCTGTTCTTACGGAATATGGCCATGAGCTTCTTGAGAATTTCTGTAAGATCGCAGAGGAATTTCATCAGGAGAGGGAAGAAGAACTGGCAGAAGAGAAAACTGCTTAGATCAAAAAATAACCCGGAGATGAATGCAGCACGCCTGCACTCATAAGAATATTACAGGGTGCAGTGAGGATACCTGATCCGCTCACTGCACAGATAAACCGGGAACACACAGGAGTAAAAACATGTACAATAATCAGCGAATCATAAAAGAACTGACCCCATATATCCCGGCAGTGGAGATTTTCCGGATCTACGAGAGAGAGCCGGGAGCTGCATTTCTGGATTCCTCCCTTGTGAATGAACTGGGACATTATTCCGTGATCGGAAGGTGCCCCTATCTGAAACTGGTAAAAGACGGGAAGACCTTTACCATCAATGGAAAACCGGAAACAGAAACAACCTTTGAAGACTACATGCGGGAATATTTGAATACCCATGAGGACAAAAATGACAGCAGACTTCCCCTTGTGTCCGGAGCTGTAGGATATTTTTCCTATGATTACGGAAGGAAACAGATGGGAGTACTCCGGGGAAAAAGATCTTGTGACGATTCCGGAAGCAGTTCTGACGTTTTTATGACTGTTTTGTTGTGGAAGACTGTCAGGAAAAAAGGACGTATCTTGTGTCAAATGGAATCAGCGGAAATGCCGCGGCGCAGATCGGCGCAATGGAAAAAGCAATCCTGGAATCTGCAGAGGCTGGCAAACCGGAAGAACCGGAAATCGGAGAAAAAAAAGAAATTCGGAAATGGGATGATCACGGAAAATTCTCACCGTGAGAAATTTTAAGATTCAGGTCCATCCAAATTTTTGAGAAAGAGGAATACAAGCAGGCAGTGGACCGGATGATCCGGTATATTATAGAAGGTGATATCTACATTGCCAATATGACACAGCAGCTTACAATTGAAAGCGAAAAACAGCCGCTGGATGTTTTTTATGATCTTCGGAAAAACAATCCCTCTCCTTTTTGGCGGATATCTGGATTTCGGAGATTATCAGATCGTCTGTGCCTCTCCGGAGCGCTTCCTGAAAATGAAAGACCGCCATGTAAACACCCGTCCTATAAAAGGGACACGAAAACGTGGCGCAACGCCTGAGGAAGATGAAATGCTCCGCCAGGAACTTGTAGATTCCGGCAAAGATAAAAGTGAACTTCTCATGATCGTAGATCTGGAACGAAATGATCTGAACCGGGTATGTACACCGGGAAGCGTGAAAGTAACTGAACTTTTTACAGTGGAAGCATATGCCACAGTATTTCATCTGGTGTCGGATATTGAAGGTATACTGGAAGATGGAAAAAAATGTCATGGACCTTCTGGAAGCTACGTTCCCCGGCGGCTCCATTACCGGTGCACCGAAATACCGCGCTATGGAGATCATTGATGAACTGGAGCATGGAAAAAGAAATCTCTATACCGGCTCCATCGGCTATCTGACACTGGATGGCAGCTGCGATTTTAACATCGTGATCCGTACAGCCCTTCATAAAAACGGGAAATATCATCTTGGTGTCGGCGGCGGGATCACGGCAGAGTCAGATCTGGAATTTGAGTATGAGGAAACACTGCAGAAAGCGAAAGCAATCCTGGACGCACTGCAATAGGGGACATACGGAATAACGGAAGACTAAGAAAGATTCTGCAGACGGGCCGGGAGACCTGATGCAAAAGGGAGGATGGAGATGAACGTAACATTAGATGAATGTTTTCAGTTTGGCCTGGGAGCATTTGAAACCATAGGGATCGAACAGGGAATTCCCATACTGCTGGATAAACACCTGAAAAGACTGGAACGTGCCGCAGATTTCCTGAAACTGGGAAGCTTGTCAGAACGGGGGATCACTGCACGGAAGATTGAAAATATCTGGAAGAACAGAAAATGCGCACAGAAGTACAAAAGGAATTTGGAAACCTGGAGCACTGTGCATTAAAGATCATGCTTACCAAGGAAAACATGGTTTATTCTCTTCGTGCCAATCACTATACACCGGAAAAATATGAGAAAGGTTTTTTCATAGATATCAGTGCGGTAAAAACGAAAATGAAACCTCACCGCTGGTATATCACAAAAACCATGAATTACGGAGACTGTATCCTGGAAAAAAGGAAACGCCACGGTAGCAGGAATGGATGAGCGGGCTGTTTTCTCAATACAAAAAGAACAGGTTTCTGAAGGTACGGTAAGTAATGTATTTTTTTGTGAGAAACGGCGTGATTCTGTACGCCACAAGTCAGTTGCGGCCTTCTTCCGGGGATCCTTCGGGAGTATCTCTGTGAAACAGAAGATGTGGAAGAGACAGACATCTATGTTCAGGACCTGAAGCGGTATCAGGAATGTTTTGTTACCAATTCCCTGATGGGAATCATGCCAGTGCGTCAGATCGGGGGAATTCGGTTTGAGGAAGACCGAGTGACAAAGGAGCTGATGAGAAAATATCAGGACATGGTACAGGAGACGATAAAATAAGAAGAAAGACAGATGAAACGATATGGAGTGCCAGATTCTGTGAATGACCATGACTGAAATGAATGAAAATGACTGAGATAATCAGGGATAAAAAGTGTATCAACCTGGAAAAACTAGGATTGATGCACTTTTTTTGATGCAAACTCAACCAAAAACAGTCATGAAATTTTGTGAAGTAGTTTGATTGACTTTGAATGAATTTGGAAGTATACTAAGTTCAACAAATGAGGAACAACAAAAAGCGGTCAGAAACCCGCAGAATAAAAGATATGGGGAGGAGAAAGAAATGATCTGCACAGTTACTTTTAATCCATCTCTGGACTATATCGTTTCCGTAGAGGACTTCAAGCTTGGACTTACCAACCGTACCAGTTCTGAGCTGATGCTTCCGGGTGGAAAAGGAATCAACGTTTCCACCGTGCTGATGAACCTTGGAATTGAGAATACAGCACTTGGTTCATGGCAGGATTCGTAGGAGATGAGATTGTAAGAAAGCTTGAGGAGATGGGAGTGAAATCCGATTTTATCAAGATCCCGGAAGGCGTTTCCAGAATCAACCTGAAGCTGAAATCCATTGACGGAACCGAGATCAACGGAATGGGACCTAAAATCAGCGCAGAAAAAGTTCAGGAGCTGATGGAGAAACTTGACACACTGAAAGAAGGAGATGTGCTTTTCCTGGCAGGAAGCATTCCATCATCCATGCCGGATGACATGTACGAGAAGATCATGGCGAGACTGGACGGAAGAGGCGTGATGATCGTTGTGGATGCAACAAGAGATCTTCTTGTAAAACGTTTTGAAATATCATCCGTTCCTTGTGAAACCCAACAACCATGAACTGGGAGAAATCTTCGGAGTCGGCTTAAGCCCGTCAGGATGTGATCCCTTACGGAAAGAAACTCCAGGAAAAAGGTGCCAGAAATGTACTGATTTCCATGGCCGGTGAAGGAGCTGTCCTGGTAGCAGAAGACGGACAGGTATTTGAGAAACCGGCACCGAAGGGAACACTGGTAAACGGCGTAGGAGCCGGAGATTCCATGGTAGCAGGCTTTATGGCAGGCTGGATGGAAAAAACAGGATTACGAATACGCTTTCCACATGGGGGATTTCCGCAGGAAGCGCAAGTGCATTTTTCTGAAAAATCTTGCCACGAAGGAAGAGATTCAGGCGGTATATAAACAGGTAACAGAGGGGTAAATAAGAAAGGAGAAGGGAAGATGAGAATCACAGATCTGCTTGACAAACGAAGCATATCGCTGGATGCAGCACCGAAGACAAAATCCGAAGCGCTGGACATGGCCGTAGATCTTATGGTAAAAAGCGAAAAGATCAGCGACCGGGATGCTTATCGGAAACAGGTGTATTTAAGAGAGGAAGAAAGTACAACAGGAATCGGTGAGGGAATCGCCATTCCCCATGGAAAATGTGATGCGGTAAAGAAACCGGGACTTGCTGCCATGGTAGTAAAAAAACGGCGTGGAATTTGAGGCACTGGACGATGAGCCGGTTACGCTCCTTTTCCTGATCGCGGCACCGAATACAGAAGACAACATTCATCTGGATGTACTCAGCAAACTTTCCGTGATGCTGATGGATGATAATTTTACAGAGTCCTTACGTAACGCGAAAATCTGTAGATGAATTTATGGAGATCATCGACAAGGCAGATGATGAGAAAAAAAGATATCGACGAGAGACTGGCAGATACAGGAAGTTCCGAAGGAGCCAGAGCCAGACTGCTGGCAGTTACTTCATGCCCCACAGGTATTGCCCACACCTACATGGCAGCAGAAGGACTGGAAAAAAGCAGCGAAGGCGAAAAGACTGTTTCATTAAAAATAGAGACAAGAGGCTCCGGCGGAGCAAAAAATGTACTTACGGATCAGGAGATCCAGGAAGCAGACTGCATTATCGTAGCAGCAGATGCCAAGGTCCCCATGGACCGTTTCGATGGAAAGAAAGTCATCGAATGTCAGGTTTCCGACGGAATCAGCAAGGCAGACCAACTGGTTGACCGTGCCATTTCCGGAGATGTTCCGATATATCATGCGGCAGCAGGCAGCCAGAGTTCTTCCTCAAATGCAAAAGCAGGCGGCGGAGCAGGCCACAAGATCTACATGCAGCTGATGAACGGTGTATCTCATATGCTTCCACTGGTTGTTGGCGGTGGTATCCTGATCGCCCTTGCATTTCTGATCGATGGTTTAAGCGTAGATTTAAGTTCCCTTCCGGCAGACCAGAGAGCAAACTTTGGTACCATCACACCGGTAGCGGCTGTTCTGAAAAATATTGGTGGAACCGCATTTGGGTTCATGCTTCCTGTACTGGCCGGCTTTATCGCAATGGCTATCGGTGACAGACCGGCACTTGCAGTTGGCCTTGTAGGCGGTATGATCGCAGCAAACGGAAAATCCGGTTTTCTTGGAGCTCTTCTTGCAGGTTTCCTTGCAGGATATCTGATCCTGGGACTTCGTAAAGTCTGTGATAAACTTCCGGAAGCTCTGGAAAAAATCGCACCGGTACTGATCTATCCGGTTGTTGGTGTCCTTCTTATGGGACTTTGTATGACATTCATTGTAGAGCCGATCATGGGTGGTATCAATACAGGATTAAATAATGCCTTGACAGGCATGGGAAATTCAAGTAAAGTAATTTTAGGACTGGTTCTCGGTGGCATGATGGCCATTGATATGGGAGGCCCGTTCAACAAAGCAGCATATGTATTTGGTACAGCGGCCATTGCGGCAGGTAACTATGACATTATGGCAGCAGTTATGGTAGGAGGCATGACTCCTCCATGTGCTATCGCACTTGCATCCCTGCTGTTTAAAGACAAATTTACAAAAGAAGAGCGTGAGGCAGGACCGACCAACTTTATCATGGGACTTGCATTTATCACAGAAGGAGCCATTCCTTTTGCGGCATCTGACCCGATCCATGTACTCCCGTCCTGCATCGTCGGCTCCGCAATAGCAGGAGCGATCTCCATGTTCTTCAACTGTACACTGATGGCACCACACGGCGGAATCTTCGTATTCCCGGTTGTAGGTAATGCACTGATGTATCTGGTTGCACTGGTTGTCGGAACTCTGATCTCAGCAATACTTCTCGGTGTACTGAAGAAAAAAGTGTCTAATTTAAAATTTAAAAATAAAAAACTGAAAGATGAAAAGTAGAAAAAGAAATTCAAAGTATGTAGTAACAGATAACGAAAGGAATCCATGCACGTCCGGCAGGAGAGCTTGTGAAACTTGTAAAAGGCTTCGAGTCCAAGATCACAATCGAGAAAGACGGTAAGACTGTAGAGTGCAGAAAGCTTCTTGCACTTATGGGACTTGGCGTAAAGAAAGGCCATGAGGTTACCTTCACATTCGATGGTGCAGACGAGGATGCAGCATACGAGGCAGTAAGCAAATTCATGCAGGAGAACCTGTAATTTCTGAATGAGTGAACAGAAGACATCCCGGTCCGGCTGATCGGGGTGTCTTTTTTAAAGGAGGAAAAACATGCTGACGGAGCAGAGATATGAGATCATACTCGGCCTTCTCAGAGAAAAAAACAGTGTCACGGTAACAGAACTGAAAGATATCCTGAATGCATCGGAATCCACGGTTCGCAGAGATATCACAGCACTTTACAAGGCAGGAAAACTGACCAGGGTTTTTTGGCGGCGCAGTGGCACTGGAGCATACAGTCAATTAGATGTGCTGATCGATGCCAGCGGTTCCCAGATGAGCCGACAGGGAGATGTGGCGTTGCAGGCTATATGATCAGTTCTGCCTTAAGTAATGTGGACATCCCCCACCGGGTTATGAGTTACTGTACATTCTGGGATCATACCATCCTGCACAGGTTTCGGGAGTATGAGGATCCGGTCGCGGCAGATGATGATATTTTCAATTATGTGACTTCATCTAAACAACCGCG
>ENA-OQAR01000182-OQAR01000182.1-human-gut-metagenome-genome-assembly--contig:-NODE-182-length-17423-cov-5.120143_pt1 | contig 17423 bp, 17 predicted proteins | sample MGYA00242738_ERZ504533 | MGnify/ENA primary metagenome ERZ504533 (study PRJEB26092, sample SAMD00036276) | human gut metagenome | host: Homo sapiens | study: EMG produced TPA metagenomics assembly of... | reverse complement strand
CGGCGGCTGCGGCACGCATCTGCGTTGCAAAATGCTCGATAAGACATCCAGTATTATCTGCGCTTTTGGCTTAGCATCTGCCGCACCTCGCTCGCCGTATCGGCACTTAGAATTATGCGGTATTGCCTTATAAAACCCATATCAAAGCGCCCCTCTGTTCCTATCACAGAGAGGCGCTTTTCTTCATTTCAATTTTATCAGGTTGCTCCCGGCGGGCAAAGTAGGAGCTACTGCGGTGATCTGCTTGGGCAGATCAGGGCGGTAGAGGGGGGAATCCGGGTAAAAGCTGTTGATCACAACACCATTATCCCCTGCTCGCGCGGCGGAATGAATGTATTCTCCATTGCCAAGATAGAGCGCCACATGGCCGGGGAAATACACCAGATCTCCCACGCGCATATCCGAAACATGGGCCGGATGGATGGGGTAGCCCTCTTTCAGCTCGGAATCCCGCCAGATGGAAATACCGCACAGCAGGTATGCCATGCTGCACAGGCCGGAGCAGTCAATGCCCGCCGGGGTTTTGCCGCCCCAGCGGTAGGGCGTGCCAAGGTAGCGCTTGGCTGCCTGGGCAATGGCTGCACGCAGCTTTTCCTGGTCCTGCTCGCAAGGCTGGGTGTACAGCGGGGCCAGCGCGTCCGCACGCAGGTAACCGGTGCGGCCATCCGGCAGCGTTACGGCCTGCCAGCCGTCTTCCGGCTCCCCCTGCACGGCCACGCGGGCGCCCAAGGGCAGGCCAGCAGCCACGCAGGCCCCCTGCACACGGGGTTCCGCCAGCACATCAGCCCAGCGGGCTATGACCACCATCTGCGGCTGAACCAGCCATTCTTCCGCCTTGGGGCCAGTCAGCAAAGCATCCTGTGCTACCCAGCCGGTATAGCCGTAAAAGGTGCGTACCGGTACTATGTGCTGTTCGGCTTCGCCGGTAATTTCCACCGGCATGCCCAGCAAAAGCTCATCCACCAGACGGGATTGCTGCGGGTTCTGCGCCCAGAGGGCCGGGTTTGTGGTAAGCGGCGCTATGGCCACGTTGATTACTGCCTGCATTGTTATTTCCTCACTGTATTATCTCAGTCCCAGTTTTCGCCCGCGCGGTGGCAGGCAACCATACGGCCATCCCATTCCCGCAGCTCCGGAACCTCGGTGCGGCAGCGCTCCGTTGCGTAAGGGCAGCGGGTATGGAAGCAGCAGCCGGACGGCAGGTTGACCGGGCTGGGCACTTCGCCCATCAGCACACGGCGGTGCTGGTTGCGGCGGTGTGGGTCCGCCTGCGGGATGGCATCCATCAAAAAGGCGGTATAGGGGTGCATGGGGGCGGCTGTAGAGCTCTTCCTTGGTGGCAACCTCGCACACATGCCCCAGGAACATTACGCAGACGCGGTCCGCAATAAAGTTGATGACAGAAAGATCATGCCCGATGAAGAGATAGGTCAGGCCGTACTGCTTTTGCAGGTCCTTGAGCAGGTTCAACACCTGGCTCTGCACCGAAACATCCAACGCGGAGACCGGTTCATCGCAGACGATCAGGTCCGGCTGCAGCGCAATGGCGCGGGCAATGCCGATGCGCTGGCGCTGGCCGCCGCTGAACTGGTGCGGGTAACGGTTCAAAAACTCTGCCGGTACACCAACAGCCTGCATCAATTCCAGCACGCGGTGGGTGGTTTCGGCTTTGGTTTTGCATACATGATAGGTTTCCAGCGGTTCGGCAATGATATCCCGCACCTTCATGCGCGGGTCAAGGCTGGCATACGGGTCCTGGAAGACCATCTGCATCCGGCGGCGCAGGGGGGCAAATTTCTTATTCTTCATGGCGGTGATGTTCTGCCCCTCAAAGGTCACGCTGCCCCTGGTTGCGGGCAGCATGCGGATCAGGGTGCGTCCCAGGGTGCTTTTGCCGCAGCCGCTCTCCCCCACCAGGGCCAGCGTTTCGCCGCGGTACAGGGTCAGATCCACATTGGTCAGGGCATGGACGGCCTGGTCTTTTTTGCTGGTTTCAAAGTTTTTATAAATACCTTTTGCCTGCAAAAGAACTTCGTGTTTTACCTCGCTCATTGATGTTCCTCCTCACAGCGGAAGCAGCGCACCTGATGATCCGGTGCAACGGGATGCAGCTGCGCTTTTTCCGTGCGGCATTGGTCGGTGGCATATTCGCAGCGGTTGCTGAACGGGCAGCCCTGCGACAGGTGCAGCAGGTTGGGCACTACACCGGGGATGGTGTGCAGCCGCTCGGCGTTCTGGCCAATGCGCGGGATGGAATCCAGCAGGCCCTTGGTATAGGGGTGCATGGTATGGTCAAACAGCTCAAAGGTTTCGGCCTGTTCCATGATCTTGCCTGCGTACATGACATACACATAGTCACAGATTTCCGCCACAACGCCCATGTTATGGGTGATGATCAGCACGCTCATGCCGGTTTCGTCCCGCAGCTCCTTCATCAGGCGCAGGATCTGGGCTTCAATTGTCACATCCAGTGCGGTGGTGGGCTCATCGGCAATCAGCAGCTTGGGCTTGCATACCATGGCCATGGCAATCATCACGCGCTGGCGCAGGCCGCCGGAAAGCTCGTGCGGGTAGCAGTCATAGCGCTTTTCCGCTTCGGGGATGCCAACACGCTGGAACATTTCCACCACGCGCTGCTTGGCTTCCGCCTTGCTCATGGTCGGGTTATGCACCAGCAGCGTTTCGCGCACCTGGCGGCCCACCTTGAGCACCGGGTTCAGGCTGGTCATCGGCTCCTGAAAGATCATCGAAATATCATTGCCGCAGATCTTGCGCAGCTCTTTATCCGAAAGTCTGGTCAGGTCCTGATCTTCAAACCGGATGCTGCCGCCCGCCACGCGGCCGGGGTATTTCAGCAGGCCCATAATGGATTTGGCGGTCATGCTTTTGCCGCAGCCGCTCTCCCCCACCAGGCCGATGATCTTGCCCTTGGGAATATCCAGGTCCAGGCCATCCACCGCCGGGACCACGCCTTTTCGGTAAAGAAATAGGAGTTCAGGCCGCGGATTTCCAGAACATTATTATTATATTTCCATCTTTTACTTCTCCCCCGCCGTTACTGGTTCTTCATGTAGGGTCCAGCACATCGCGCAGACCGTCACCCAAAAAGTTGACGCCAGCACCACGATCATAATGGCAATGCAGGTGCCAGGGCCAGCCAGGCTGGGTGAACAAAAACTGCTTGGACTGGTTGACCATCAGGCCCCAGGATGCTGCCGGGGGCTGTGCGCCGATGCCCAAAAAGCTCAGCGAGCTTTCAGACAGAATGGCAGAGGGAACATTCAGGGTAAACAGAACGATCAATGAGGGAATGCAGTTGGGCAGGATATGCTTGAGCATGATTTTGCCGTTGCTGACGCCGATCAAACGGGCAGCCTCAACATATTCGCTCTCCTTCAGGCTCAGGGTCTGGCTGCGCACCACGCGGGCCACACTGGCCCAGCTGGTGAGGGAAAGCGCGATAAACAGATTGACGGTGGACTGGCCCAGGGTGTACATAACCACCATGGCCAGCAGCAGGGACGGGATGGACAGCATGATATCCGCCAGGCGCATGATGACATAATCCACCCAGCCGCCAAAGTAACCGGCCAGCAGGCCAAAGAAGATGCCCACCACCAGCGAGATGATGCTGGGCAGAATACCGATGGTAAGCGAGAGCGCGAGCCATACAGAATACGGGAGAACACATCGCGGCCCAGTTCATCCGTGCCAAACCAATGGGCAGCGCTGGGGCCCTGCAAACGGCTGATCAGGTCCTGCTCAGCCTCACCATAGGGGGCCAGAACGGGAGCAAAAATAGCCATCAGGATGACAACCAGAATCAGCACAGCCGAAAAGGCAGCCAGCTTGTTCTGGCGGCACATGCGCAGCAACTGTTCTTTCAGGCCGTCCTCTTCGCCGATCTGGCTTTCCAGTTCCTGCGGCTGGGCATTTTTCAACATTTCGTCTGCCATGGCTTATGCCTCCTTTCTGATGCGCGGGTCCAGCACAGAATACAGCAGGTCCGCAATCAGGTTGCCTGCAATGACCAGCACGGTGGTAAACAGCACGGTTCCCTGCAGCACCGGCATATCACGGTTCTGGATTGCTGTGGTGGCAAGGCGGCCGATGCCGGGAATGGCAAAAATGCTCTCGGTGATAACCGCGCCGGACAGCATGCCGGAGAACTGCAATGCCATCATGGTAATGACCGGCAGCATGGAGTTTTTGAGCGCATGGCCCAGAATGACCGCCTGCTTGCGCAGGCCTTTGGCACGGGCGGTATCAATATAATCCGCCTGCATCACTTCCAGCAGGCTGGAGCGCGTCATACGGGCAATGCTGCCTGCGCTGTTCCAGCCCAGGGCAATGGCGGGCAGAATCATGGAAAGGAAGGTACCATCCAGCGTAAGCGGGAATGCCTTGATTTTGAAGGCAAACAGGTATTGCAGCAGCAGCGCCACCATGAAAATAGGCATGGAAACGCCAGCCAGCGAAACGCCCATGAACAGGTGGTCCACAAGGCTGTTCTGCCTGATGGCTGCTATAATACCGGTGCCAAGGCCCAGCACCCAGGCGAACAGCGCCGCCAGCAGGGCGAGTTCCAGCGTGTAGGGGAACGCCTCTATGATCATATCGGTAACAGCGCGGTTATATTTATAACTGATGCCCAGGTCCCCATGGATCGCCCCGGCCAGATAGTCAAAGAACTGCACGATCACCGGCTTATCCAGCCCCATCACTTCAGTCAGGCGGTCAATGGTGGCCTGGTCCACATGTTCACCCAGCAGCATAGCCGCCGCATTGCCGGGAACAATGCGCAGCATGATGAAGATGAGCAGTACCACGCCGATCAGCACCGGAATGGTGCCCAAAATGCGCTTTATCACGCTTTTCACACGGAGTCACTCCCCTTTTGTCCCTCACAGCCGCTGTTTCCAAACTGCCAATCGGTTAAAACCATGCTCTGTGCAGGTGAATATCATTTTCCCCGCAGGCGTTGCTTCGGCACAGCGCTTTTATAAAAAGCGCTAAGGCAATACCGCATAATTCTAGTGCCGATACGGCGAGCGAGGTGCGGCAGATGCCAAGCCAAAAGCGCAGATAATACTGGATATCTTATCGAGCATTTTGCAACGCAGATGCGTGCCGCAGCTGCCGGAGCGGTGCTTAAGCCGCAAGGCGGGAATTGTGCGGTGTTGCCCTAAGTTTTCAGGTTCGTGGGCGCACAATGTGCGCCCCTACGGTCCCTGCCAGGCAGAATGCAGTTTTACCTTATGGACAGTCTGTTTGAGCGGCTGTATATTTTTACACTTTTTATGCTGTAAAATATACAAGCATTAAAATTATAACATAAAAAATGCAGGCTGAACCTGTGGTCGCAGCCTGCATTGCATTATTTGTAACTTTTTTGTCCAAAAATTACTTCAAGGTAACGTTGATATACTGGGTATCGTTATAACCAGCCCAGTGCGGGGTGAAGGAGGCGATCCGGTCGCCCTTAACAAACAGGTGGGAACGGCTGAACATGGGTACCCATGCAGCGTCCTCTTCCACGATCTGCTTTTCCAGCGCGGCGTACTCGGTCAGGCGTTCGGTGTCGTCCACAATGCCGCGGGCGGCAGCAACACGGCTCATAACGTCGGTGTTAAAGTAGTTCAGGCTGCGCACATTGCTCTTTTCGGGGGTACCGAAGAACGTGTAAATGAAGTTATCCGGGTCGTTATAGTCGGCCGTCCAGGAGCTGACAAAGCTGACCATATCGCCGCTCTTGCGCAGATCCAGCCAGCTGGCGGGGTCATAGCTCTTGATCTCGGCGTTAATCCCGATCTGCTGCAGGTACTGCTGCACGATCTGGATGACCAGCAGAGTGGAATCGCTGCTGGAGTTATCGGCAGCAATCTCCATGGTAAAGCCATCCGCGTAACCGGCTTCGGCCAGCAGGCTCTTGGCCTGTTCGGGGTCGTACTTCAGCCACCCCTCGTTGTCCTCGGTGTAGCCGATCAGGCCTTTGGGGTAAATGCCGTCCACCAGGCTGCCATCGCCGTTATACACGGTATCCAGGATGGTCTGGCGGTCAATAGCCATCTGGATGGCCTTGCGGACCTTGACATCGTTCAGCGGCTCCACATTCTCGTTCAGAGCCATGTAGGTGGTGCCCAGACGGTTGGAGGTCACGATATCATCGGCATACTGGGTCTTGTAGGTAGAGTTGACAACGGCAGCGTCAATGTAATCGCAGTCCAAGATATCCAGCTCACCGTTCTGGAACATCATGCTCATGGTGGAAGAATCCGGCACGATGGAAATTTCCACATGCTGCACGCTGGGCTTTTCGCCCCAGTAGTTGGGGTTGGCATCCAGCACAATGCTGCTGTCGCGGGTCCAGCTGGTGACCACATACGGGCCAGAGCCGATGGTCTTGGAGCAGTCCATACCAAACTGGTCGCCTGCTTCCTCCACGTTCTTCTCGCTCATGATGGAGCAGGAAGCGGTTGCCAGCTCATACAGGAAACCGGCAAACGGCTTCGACAGGGTAACGGTAAAGTGGGTGTCATCAATCACCTGAATGCCTTCCAGGTCGGTGGCGGTGCCATCCATCACAGCTTCCGCACCGGCAATGGCAGAGCCATAATCCGTCTGCACGCTGTCCGGCAGGGCCAGCATACGGGTAAAGGTATACTTGACATCGTTGGCGGTCAGCGGGGTGCCGTCAGAGAAAGTAACACCGCTGCGCAGGGTGAAATCATAGGTCAGGCCGTCGTCCGAAACGGTGTAGTCTTCCACCAGGCTCTTCTCCAGCTCAGTGGAGCCGTCCGCATTGGTTTTGATCTCAAACAGGCGGTCAAAGATATTCAGCGGCACCATGTAGTCGTTGTTGGTCTTGTGCACATCCATCGTCTGGATATCGGTGTTCATGGCAACGCGCAGCGAACCATCTGCTGCAGCCCCGGTGGAAGCGGCAGCTTCGGTGGAAGATGCCCCGGTATCGGAGGATGTATCAGCGGAGGAAGCCGCTGGGGTGGTGGATGCGGAGCTGCCGCAGGCAGCCAGCATGCTGGCCAGCAGTGCAGTGCTCAGCGCAGCGCAGGCAAATTTTTTCATAATTCTTTCCCTCTCTTACATTGGCGCAGCATTCTGCCGCGTCCCTGATTGTTTTGAGGCTGAGCCCCCGGCCCCAGGCGGTTAAAACACACAATGTTACCGCCTGAACCTGCAAAAGTGCAAAAAAGGGCAGCTGTATTGGTAGCTGCCCCTTTGCATCTCATGTTGGTTATAATACCACAAATCCTATCAGATTGCAAGCGCAAATTCTGCTGGCCGTGGTGCCCCAACCGGAACAGCTTAAACATTGTTCGGGTTGTTTTTCAGGATAACGTCATGGCTGCCGCCTTCCACAATGGAGGTGGAAGAAACGACCGTCAGGCGGGCTTTCTGCTGCAGTTCCGGGATGGACAGCGCACCACAGTTGCACATGGTGGAGCGCACCTTGTACAGCGTGGTCTGCACGCCATCGGCCAGCGGGCCGGCATACGGAACGTAAGAATCAACGCCCTCCTCAAAGCTCAGCTTCTGGGCACCGCCAAGGTCATAGCGCTGCCAGTTGCGGGCACGGTTGGAACCTTCGCCCCAATATTCCTTCACATAGTTGCCGCCAACGCGCAGCTTGTTCGTGGGGGATTCATCAAAGCGGGCAAAGTAACGGCCCAGCATAACAAAGTCAGCGCCCATTGCCAATGCCAGGGTGATGTGGTAGTCATGCACAATGCCGCCATCGGAGCAGATAGGGATATAGATGCCGGTCTGCTCATAGTATTCATCGCGGGCTTTGGCAACCTCGATAACGGCGGTTGCCTGGCCGCGGCCAATGCCCTTGGTTTCGCGGGTGATGCAGATGGAGCCGCCGCCAATGCCGATCTTGACAAAGTCTGCACCGGCTTTTGCCAGGAACAGGAAGCCCTCGCGGTCCACCACGTTGCCTGCACCGACCTTTACCTTGTCGCCGTAATGCTCACGAATCCAGGCGATGGTACGGGACTGCCATTCGCTGTAACCTTCGGAAGAGTCGATGCAGAGCACATCCACGCCGGCATCCACCAGGGCGGGCACGCGCTCGGCATAGTCGCGGGTATTGATGCCGCGCCGACAACATAGCTCTTGTTGGCATCCAGCAGCTCATTGGCATGTTCCTTGTGGGAATCATAATCTTTGCGGAAAACCATATACTGCAGGTTGCCCTGCTCGTCTACCAGCGGCAGAGAGTTGATCTTGTTATCCCAGATGATATCGTTGCAGTCATGCAGGCTGGTGTTGGCCGGTGCGGTAACCAGCTTGTCCAGCGGGGTCATGAACTCAGTCACTTTCAGATCGGTGCTCATGCGGGACAGGCGGTAGTCACGGGATGCCACAATGCCCAGCAGCTTGCCGTGGGGGGTGCCGTCAGCCGTGATGGCAACGGTGGAATGGCCGGTACGGGTTTTCAGGTCCAACACATCAGCCAGGGTAGCCTCCGGCGGCAGGTTGGAGTCAGAGGTGACAAAGCCCTTTTTGTAAGCCTTGACACGGCGAACCATATCAGCCTCGGACTGAACGGACTGGGAGCCGTAAATGAAAGAAACGCCGCCCTGCTTGGCAAGGGCAATGGCGAGCTTCTCACCGGAAACGGACTGCATGATAGCCGAAACCATGGGGATGTTCATGGTCAGGGGGCAGGCTTCTTCGCCCTTGCGGTACTTGACCAGCGGGGTTTTGAGGCTGACAGCCGTGGGGATGCACTCCGAAGAGGAATAGCCGGGGACGAGCAGATACTCGCCGAAGGTACGGGACGGTTCACTAAAATAATACGCCATTTCGCAATTCTCCTTTACCCTTTTCGTTGCCTGATTTGCTTATTGGTTATTGTACCACATTCGCGTACAATATGCAAAATTTGTTGTATTAAATCTTTTTTTGGCCTTTTGGGCAAAAGTTGTATAAACTGCACCATGGCCAGGCACAAGAGTATGACTAATCAAAACATTTTGCACATCGGCACCCGTCCGCCGTTTGGAACGGGCTCCAAACGCGTTCCGGCATGCCGCACATGTGGTGCTCTTTTCCCCGCTCATTCCTCAAAGTTCAGGGTAATATCCCCCAGCGCGGCATCCAGAATCACAGCGTTGGCTGCTTTGCTGTTGGTGCTGTAAGGGCTTGCCTGCTTGGCGCCGCTTACCGTAATGCTGCCCAGGCCGCATGCAGCCTGCACGCTGTAACCGTCTGCCTTTTCCCCCAGGGTCAGGGCAATATTGCCCAGCTGGTCGGTTACCTGCACCTGGCTGGCCCCCACCAGGCGGCTGATCGTCACATCGCCCTGGGCGTTTTCAATCGTCACGCGCTCTGCCTGCACGGTGCCAAGCTCTGCACTGCCCAGGGCAAGCGTTGCATCCAGCTGCCCGGTTTGCAGCTCATCCGCATACAGCTGCCGAGGGCAAGGTCTGCCTGTATGCTTTTTGGCTTTCAGTGTACCAAGGTCGGCGCTTCCCAGGTTCAGATTCAGCTCTATCTGTTCCAGTTCTATCTCCGGCAGGGCGATGCTCAGCGTGGGCGTGGGGTCACTGCCGGAAATATAGCCTTTGGGTATTTTGTACCGCACGCTAAAGCCGCTCTCGTCCAAGGTGCGCTCCAGCCAGTCGGAATAGAAATTTTCAAACCGGAGTGTTATCTCATCCGCTGCATTGCTGCGCACAAAGCAACCTCGCCGCAGTCCAGGTCCAATACCATCGTTTGGACCTGCTTTGCATCCAGCGTCATCGTGCTGCTTTCCAACCGATTGGTGCTTTCGCTTTTTGCACTTTCCTTTGTGATGGCTGTTTCGGTATTTTCATCCGTGCTTTCGTCCATATTTTCGGTTGCTCCCCCGGTGGCTTCCCCATTGGCTTCCCCGGTGGTTTCCTGCGGGGGAACTTCTTCTGCCGTTGCGCTCTCTGCAATGCTGTACTGATATTTTGTCACAATTTTGAAAGAGACGTTGAACACCAGCAGCACAACAATCAAAATTGCAAGGATAGCCAGCACAATCCACACCGGGCTTTTTCTGCGTCTGCTGCCCTGTTCTGGCATGCTGTTATCCGGCATCGGTGTGCCGAACTGTGCCCCGGTACCCTCCCATATCTTTTCCGCCACATTCTGGGGGCTGCCCAGTTCCTGGATGGTCTGGGCCTCTTTTTCGGGGCCTGCAGCATCAAAGTATTCTTCGTAATAATCCAGGGCATCCCGGCGTTCGGCTTCCGGCATTGCGGCCAGCAGAGCTGCCAGTTGCTGCATATATTCCTGCCTTGTCATTTTGCATCCTCCCCAAAAATATGGTCAATGTTGGCGGCGTAAACTTTCCACTCTGCCTTGTAGCCTGCCAGCTGCTGCCGCCCCAGCGGGGTAATTTTGTAATAGCGGCGGTTGCGGCCATTGAACGGTTCATCGTAAATGGTCAGGCAGCCATCTTTTTGCAGCCGCCGCAGCACCGGGTACAGTGTCGATTCGCTCAATTCCAGCGCCTGCTTGATCTCCTGGGTGATCTTGTAGCCATAAGTACCTTCTTCCTCGCGCGTACGACCGCCAGCACCACGGCATCCAGCAGCGCCGCGCCTGTGGTAAAGCTCATTCGGGGCCCCCCTTCCCTGTTGTATTAGCCCGGCAGTGCCGCTGCATGTGGCGGCGGCTCTGCGGTATTATTTTGTTCTATATATTATATATCATATAATATTATGTCAGTCAATACATTTTTATCTGGTTCTTTCCCCACTGCTTCAAAAAAATGGCAGCAAAAAAATGCCCGCAGACACACAGCCTGCGGCATAAAAGTGATGCTTATTCTGTTTTAGCTTACCTGATGCTGCTCGATCCAATCCGCCACCGCGCGGGAAAGCTCGGTCAGGCTGCCCTTGGTAAAGGGAGCTTTCATTCCGGCGCTTTCGGCCAGCTCGGTATAGGTTGCCATACCGGCCAGGTTGGTCAGCTTCATATAGCGCTGCCAGGCGTCCTTGTGGTCCTTCAGGCTGGCCACAAAGAACTGCAGGGCAATGGCGGTTGCCAGGCAGTAATCAATATAGTAGAACGGGCATTCAAAGATATGCAGTTGGCGCTGCCAGCCTGCGCCGCGGCCATAGAACGGCAGGTCGCCGAACTTGTTCCAGGGGCGGTATTTCTTTTCCAGCTCCAGCCAGACGGCATTGCGTTCATCCGGCGTAAGATCTGGCTGCTGATACATAATGTGCTGGAATTCATCCACCATGCAGCCGTATGGCAGGAAGATAAAGCTGTCCTCGGCGTGCAGCAGCTCGTATTTATCCGTATCCTCCTTAAAGAAGAGGTGATGCCACGGGGCGGTCAGGAACTCCATGCTCATGGAGTGGATCTCGGCGCTCTCCATACCGGGGCACTGGATATCTTCGGGGATGTTCTTGGGGCTGCGGGCAGCCAGGTAGCCTTCCAGCGCATGCCCTGCTTCATGGGTCAGCACATCCACATCCCCCGCCGTGCCGTTCCAGTTGGCAAAGATGAAGGGGGTCTTGTAATCGGGCAGCATTTCCTCATAACCGCCGCTCATTTTGCGGGGCGGCTGAGAACGTCGAACATCTCGTTATCCTGCATGAAGTCGATGAACTCTGCCGTTTCGTGGCTGAGCTCATGGTACATCTTGCGGGCACCGGCCATCAGCTCGTCATAGCTGCCGTGCGGCACGGGGTTGCCGTCCGCAAAGCTGATGGTGCTGTCCCAGAACATGGGGTTCTCAATGCCGGTGCGCTTGTTGCGCAGAGCCAGAGCCTTCTGGATCATGGGCACCACCTGCTCCACCACTTCCTGGCGGAACGCGGCAACCTCCGCCGGGCCGTAACCGATGCGGTTCATGCGGATATAGCTCAGCTCGCTGTAATCGTTGTAGCCCAGGATGCGTGCCTGCTCGTTGCGATTCTTGACCATCTTATCATAGATCTCGTCAAACTCGGCGCGGTGGGCGTCAAAGTAAACGGCTTCCGCCTCGTAAGCCTTACGGCGCATGGCGGGGTCAGTGCTCTGCTTATACAGCGTCAGCTGCGGGATGGTCAGCTGTTTGCCGTCCAGCTCCGCCATTGCACCGCCGTACAATTTCTGGTAAGCACTGGTCAGGGCATTTTCCTCTTTCTGCAGTTCGATCACCCGGTCGTCCATGCTCAGCACCAGGTTGCGCAGGCTGGGCAGAATGCGGGTACCGAACGCTTCTTCCAGCGCTTTGGCGTGCGGGTTGGAAAGAATCGCCTCCGCAACATTGCGTGCTGCATTGCTGACCGCCGGGCCGGTTGCATCAAACCATTCCTGTTCCCCGCTCCAATATTCATCGCGGGTATCCTGGGTATAATGGATGGATGCCAGGCAGGATGCCGTGTGGTAATGGGCCATCATGGCGTTTTCTTCGCGGTAAAGCTGTACCAGTTCTTCGCCGCTCTGGGCAGCGGCCATCTTTTTGGCATACTCTTCGCACTGGGCCAGAACCTTATCCAGGTCCGGGCGTTCGTACTTCATTTCTGAAAATTTCATAGCGATTCCTTTCTATTGTACATCCATTTTGGGGATACCGGAAATTCAAAAAGTCCGCCACGTTGCAAAAACAGGCCATTTTTTTGCTTTTTTCGGCTTTTCCCAACGGATAAGTATTTTTCCGTGCAGGCACGGGCATTTGGCGCTAAACCTTGTTATGTTAATATCATAGCACACCAACAGGTATTTGGGTAGCCCCCTGTGCGGCGGGCAAAATGCACTTGCGGGTTTGCGGCAAATAGGCTACAATGGCAGTGAGCAAACACTGCGGCTTTTGCCGCCACAAAGGAGCAAACGACCATGACGTATAACGAAGTACTTACTGCAGCGCGTGGCCAGATGGGGCCCTGCAAAGCGTGCCCTGTGTGTGATGGGCGTGCCTGCCGCAACACGGTGCCGGGTCCCGGTGCCAAGGGCGTGGGTGATGTTGCCATCCGCAATTACAGCGCATGGCAGAACGTGCGGGTGAACATGGACACCATTTGCGAATCGGGTGAGCCGGACACCACGCTGGAAATGTTCGGCCACAGTTACCGCATCCCGGTTTTTGCCGGGCCGGTGGGTGCCATGCAGCTGCATTACGGCACCAAGTACACCGACCTGGAGTACAATGATATTCTGGTTCCCGCCTGCCACGATGCCGGGATCCTGGCTTTCACCGGTGACGGCACCAATCCCGCGGTTATGGTGGGTGCCTGCAAGGCGGTAAAAGCCAATGCCGGGTTTGGCATTCCAACCGTAAAGCCTTGGGATGCCGGGACGATTGCAGAAAAGATGGCCCTGGTGCGTGCCACCGGCGCGTTTGCCGTTGCCATGGACATTGACGCCGCCGGTCTGCCGTTTTTGAAGAACCTGAATCCGCCCGCCGGCAGCAAAACGGTGGAGGAGCTGCGCGGCATTATTGCGGATGCCAAGGTTCCGTTCATCATCAAGGGCGTCATGACGGCACGCGGCGCGCAGAAAGCGGTGGAAGCCGGTGCTTCGGCGATCGTGATTTCCAACCACGGCGGGCGCGTTCTGGACCAGGTGCCCGCCACAGCAGAAGTTCTGCCGGAAATTGCGGAGGCCGTCAATGGCCGCTGCAAGATTCTGGTGGATGGCGGCATCCGCACGGGTGTGGATGTATTTAAGGCGTTGGCCCTTGGCGCAGACGCCGTATTGACTTTGCCCGCCCCTTTGTTGAACGCCATTTACGGTGCCGGTGCGAGGGTGTTCAGGTGTATGTGGACAAGCTGGCCGGTGAGCTGGCCGACACCATGAGTATGTGCGGTGCACATTCCCTGGCCGAGATCACCCGCAACATGGTGAGAGTGTGATTTTTTACGAGGGTTTGTATTCCTTCTTTGAAAAGAAGAACCGAAGAAACTTTAATCTCGTATTACATACAAAATAAGATCAAGGCCCGTTGCACAGGATTTTGGGATGCAGCGCTTGGTTGTTTTAGATGATATTTTTTTATTGCTCTGTAGGGAGCGGTCTTGACCGTTCCCTACAAATTGGGCAGGGTTTCTGCCCTCTTTTCATACTATACAAATACAAAACCAAAATAACCGCCCGCCTGCCGGAATGTCATATTCCAAACAGACGGGCGGTTATCTAAATTTGTCTTATAATTTCGGGTGCTTTTGTCTCGCTATCCCGCAACCTTACTGTGCGTGGTTGATGGGTTCCATGATGGCGTGTACCACAAAGCGCTGGTTGTTGGAAGCATAGGCGGAGCGGCAGGTGGAAAGCGTCAGGATATGGCTGCCGCTGGAAACATCCACGCCGGTATCATACAGCGAAAGTTCTTTCAGATACCGCAAAAAGGCATCGTAATCTTCGCCCTCACTGTAATCCAGCGCATAGCACGGGTCGTCCGATTTGGCATCGTGTGCCGAGAAGATGCGGCACTGGTAGTCGCCATCCGGCGTGTACAAGGTAAACGTTGGGTTTGCGCTGTAAAAATCCTGCTTGCGGTAAGCATCCAGCTTGCCGAACATGGCGCCGTTATGGATGTTGTGGCCATGGATCACATGGCACAGACCGTCCGCCCAGCTGGTGGAATCCCACGAAGGGCGGATCAGACAGCCATCGTTGCTGCTTCTGCCGGAAAAGCTGCGGCGCAGGTAATAGTTGGAATCTTCCTTCTGCACCACCGGCAGCGAAAGTTCCAGCCCCGGCACACTGAGCCATGCGGTAACGTCCGGGTTCTGCTCTTTCAACGCGGTAAAGTCCAGGCGGGAAGCCGGGGCGTTATCGCCGCCGGTGCTGGTATCCATCCAGACAAGCTGGGTGCGCAGGGTCTGGTATTCTTCATCACTTTTCTGGTAGCTTGTCCACTGCCAGAAGAACAATAGCAGGAACACCACCGCGGCAGCCAGCAGCGCCGGTACAATAAACTTGGAAAGCTGCGCTGCCGTTACGCCATCCGTACTGCGCCGACGGCGCGGCTTGGGGTCTTTCTCCGGCGGCTCACGGTACATGGTGTACTGCTTTCTGCTGGATTTGTGGTGGGTACTGCTGCCTGTGGAGCGGCGGGGCTGCCCGCTATAAGAGGGATTTTGTCTGTTCATGCTTACCCCCTGTCGGAATGCGAGGCATCATCGCCGTTTTCTTTCTTTTTGCGCACCACGGTCACACCAACAGCCGCGCCAATACATACAACTGCCAGCGCCAGGAAGATCCACATCACCGGGCTGTCACCGGTGGGCAGCCCGTACTGACCGTTTGCAAAAGCCGGAACATTCGGCGGGGCCGTGGGGCTAATCTTGGGGGTATCACCATTGCCATTGGGTATTGCGTTACCCGGCGTATTCGGGTCGTCGCCGGGGTTACCCGGGTTGGGCGTTTTGTCCGGTTCTCCGAAGGATTGCTCGGTGTCGGCGTTGCGCTCGGCTGGTCCACCATCTTGACCAGATGGTAACCACAGTTGGGGATGGTGCCGTCACCGTTAAAGTAGAACTCTACATCCGCAGCCTGAGCATAGCCCTCCGGGGCGCTTTCCTCGTGCATGATGTAAGTATAGCCTGCCACCAGCACTTCGCCGGTGTTGCCGGTCATCACCAGCTTTTCCGGTTCTGTACCGAAACCCAGCTGTGAACCAGCTTGCCGGTGTTCTTATCCGTCAGCGTCATGGAAGCCCCTGCCAGAGAGTTGCCGTTGGGGTCCACCTTGGAAAGCTTGACTTCCAGTGGCTGGTCAATAACAGTCAATGTCTGGCCATCCAACTTGCCGGATTTGGAAGTTACGGCAACGGTAAAATCCGAATTGATGGTAAAGGTAATATCGCTGGTCATGGCATAGCCTGCCGGAGCGTAAGTTTCGCGCAGCAGGTAGTTGCCGGGCGAAAGCTGCATCTCGTGCGGAGTGCTTTCGGTCTTCCAGCTGTCGATCTCGCTCTGGGTGCCATCGGAGCCTACGCTGTAAACCACCAGTTTTGCGCCGGGCAGTTCATCGCTGCCGGTGGCGGACTTTTTGCTCACGATCAGCTTTTGCCGCTTGGCATTGGTAAAGGTAAAGGTTTTGCCGTCATCGCTGGTGGTCATGGTGGAAACATAGCCATCCAGGCCGGTCATATCCTCGCTGATGTTGCAGTTGGTCATGCCCTGGCGAATATCAAAGTAAGCGGTGCCATCCCCTGTGATGGTACGGGTGGCGCTGCGCTGCTGGCCATCCTGGGTATAGGTCAGCACAATTCTGGCCGGGCCGTGGTTGCTGTCATCGGTAATCCACTTTTTCTTGACCGTGATGCGGCCATAGCTGCTGATGTTGCCGGAGTAACTGTTTTCCACATGTTCCTTGACCATAATGTACACGATCCAGCTGGTACGAGAACCAAAAAAATAGTTGGGTACCGGGATGGTAATGCTGTCCATCGTGCGGGAAAGGGTTGTGGTAATGGTAAAGTAGCCGTTCTCAGCATAGGTATCATTGCCGATGCCGTGCGGGAAGTAAACATACAGATAGCGGTTGTTTTCGCCGCCCTGATAGAAGCTGACGTTGCCATCCGTATACTCGATATTATAGTTGCCGGGGCAGGCATCCAGCAGCCAGCCGATATCCATACGCAGGTAGCTGTTGCCCTTGGTGGTGTTTTCTTTCATCAGGCTGGAGTCATCCAGGATTGCCTGGCTGCCTGCTGCCACCGTTGTGCCATCCAGCATGGTTGTATCATGGGTATAGGTCACATAGGTCGAATTGGACTCATCCACCAGTGTGGCATCGTTCGGGTCATAAGCGCGGCCCTGCAAACCGAACAGCACGTTGAAAGAGATGGTATCGCCAACCTGCATGGTCAGCGGGGTTCCCTGCTGGCGCATCTGGTCCAGCTGGTTCAGGGTATAGTCCACACCATTGACCGTAACGGTAACACGCTTGACGTAATTCATCAAGTCCACACATCCATTGGCCGATGCATCATAATTGGGATAATAGTAATCATCCTGTGCCGCATGGGCACCTGTTGCAAAGGCAAGCACCAACAAAATCAGCAACAGGCAGTACCGCACGCCGTTCCGTAAGTATTCCATCTTCTGGTTCAACGTTTTTCAACCTCAATCACCTGACATCCTTGCTTTTTACAGACGCTACAATGTATTTTATCATTTTATAACGTCTGCTCGTCTTATCTTGTTCCTTTAACTATGTAGTTTATTTTATCATATCCTTGTGCGGCTTTCAACCTGCAAAGCTTCCAAATTTACACTTTTTTGTCACAGATTCCTTGGGTGCATCTGCTATTTGTTTCCCGCGGCAGGCAACAAATGTCCGGCATTTTTGCTGTGGGCAATACCGCATAATTCTAAGTGCCGATACGGCGAGCGAGGTGCGGCAGATGCCAAGCCAAAAGCGCAGATAATACTGGATGCTGCAAAGGTGAGCGCCGCCAGTGGCGGAAACAGCGAACCGAA
>ENA-OQAR01000181-OQAR01000181.1-human-gut-metagenome-genome-assembly--contig:-NODE-181-length-17432-cov-2.455302_pt1 | contig 17432 bp, 18 predicted proteins | sample MGYA00242738_ERZ504533 | MGnify/ENA primary metagenome ERZ504533 (study PRJEB26092, sample SAMD00036276) | human gut metagenome | host: Homo sapiens | study: EMG produced TPA metagenomics assembly of... | reverse complement strand
CGTTGATCTTTACCTGACGTCCAAGGCTTGGCTGTCATTTCCTGCTCCTGATTTTTGATAACTTTATAGACTCCGGTTCCTACTGTTCCAAGACCAAGAAGGGCCGCATTTACGACTTTTTCGCTCATTTTTCTGATGTCCCCTTTCCGTTTTTCCAATTTTTATCAGAGTTAACTCCTATGTTATGGCAGAACGCTTTTTTGTCAAGCTCCGGCAGCGGAAGGAGTTCCAGCCAGCTGCCGAAAAATTCCGGCGATCAGTTCCTGAACCATGATCTTGGACCGGGGTTCCAGTTTATCCAGCTGACGTACCATGGCCGCCAGACTTTTCAGGCCGCCGTCCTGAATCTGTGAAATCGTCTCTGCTCCGGTTGCTTCCAGCACGGAAAAAAAGTTCCCCGATCAGATGCTCCCTCTGTCTTTCATCCATATGGTCGATCCATTTATGGAGACTCCGATCTGATGCCGCCGCTCTTCTCGTCAGACTTTCTTTCTCTATAAAGGATGGTCCCATCACCTCCCAGGTAAAAGCATCATGCTGCAGGATTCCCTTCTGGGTACTCGCTACAATCAGAGGATCTTTCTGGTGGTTGAGCAGCATACCGATCACCGATGCCTCAGGAATGATACGAGTGACTTTTGGCAAAACCTTTTCTACTTTCTCTGAACTGAAAAACGCTTCCGGGAAACCCGGGCCGTCGTTGTCATAAACGGAAAGGATTTTTTCCTGAAGTGCGTCATCACACTGCATTGCCGTGTACATAGCCAGATTTCCTCCCTTGGAATGCCCTCCGAGTCGAATCATGGACTGCATGTAAGTCCCATTAAATTCCAGATATTCCAGTGCTTTTCTATGAGAGGGCACAATTCCGTTGCTCAGGTTAAAATCTTCTTTCCATCCTACAATGGTATCGTCCGTTCCACGAAAAGAAATATATGCAGTTCCGTCAGGAAGTTCCACTGTAACTGCCGAAAACTGCTGCGCTTTCCGGAAAAGGATCTCATTAACATATCCTCCTGCCCTGCATTTTCGAAATCTTTCTGAGCTGGCCATTTTTTCAAGAAGAATTGGTGTATTTTGCAGAAAAGCACTTTCTGCTTTCACCTCTCCATCCTTTTCTTTTCCGGAAAATATCTCAAAAAGTTCTTCCACAGAAAGAGTATTCCCGTTTTTTACATCAGCTATTTCATCCAGATCCAGATAAGAAAAACATGCCAGTATCAGATTGTCTACTTGATTAAAGGGTGTCTGTTCAAAAGTAAGATCCCCTCTCCAGTCCAGATAATCCAGAATATTCCCATTAAATCCTCCCCAAATGATCCTATAAGCGTCTTCCGCACAGTTGCAGGCTTTCTTTCTATTATAATACGTAACAGCTATGCTGTATCCCCAATAATCTCCTTACTCTTATCATAACATAAATCCAAATCATTTGCTCTTTTCATCCAGTTTTTTTCTGAGGTAAATAATGTAGTGAATGCATCCACAGGTAAACGCTGGAAAAAGAATTGACAGACCTGCTGCTGACATTATATAGATTGCTGCTCCTTTTCCCGCTTCCGGTGTTCCGGCTAACAAAACAAATAAAACATTGTAAGCTGAAAAATAAAGTATAACTACCACCGAAAAAAAAGATCTTAAAAAAACTTCCTCATCGTTTCTCCTTTCCATAGTGTCGGTATAAGGACACTGTTGTAATCCCAATTTTTACCCTCATAATAAGATTAATTAAGGACGAATCGGACAGGATATACATATGATAAAAATATGACAGATTTTTGGGTCACGATGAAGGAACGCGGAATTACTCAGTATGATCTTTATGAACATTATCAGATCACCCGTTCACTTCTGGACAGACTGCGAAAAAATAAAAATGTTGAAATTTACACAATAGACAGGCTATGTTCCATTCTCCACTGTGAGATTGAAGATATTGTGGAGCATATTCCAGAGCCATGATGAATAGAATGAAAAACAGATACGAAGAATTATACTTCTTCCTCTAAAGATGATAAAAACTCTCTCTGACTGTAAAGGAATGCAGCTTTTCGTCGGCTGTGTCATCCATGTCAGAAAGAGTTTTTTTATTGTTATTATCACTTTTTTACTTTCCAGCTCGATTCTTTTCCTGAAAGTGATATTCTGCTATTTCTGTCAAAAAAAGAACCCCTTCCACAGTTTATCCGGCAATTTTACCAGATTTATCTGTGTTCAGGGGTTCTTTCATACAATTTATTTATTCAGTTTGAACAAAATATACGATTTATTTGTAGTTTACAATCTTTCCGAAATCTGGTTTCAGGGAAGCGCCACCTACAAGACCGCCGTCGATGTCAGCCTGAGCAAATAAGTCAGGAGCTGTTGCAGCGTTTACAGATCCGCCGTACTGGATACGGATCTCTGCTGCTGTAGCGTCATCATAGATCTCAGCGATGCATTTACGGATATCAGCGCAAACCTCCTGAGCCTGCTCTGTTGTAGCTGTCTTACCTGTTCCGATAGCCCAGATCGCTCGTAAGCGATAACTGCTGTCTTAGCCTGATCAGCTGTAACACCCTGGAATCCAACTTTAACCTGCTGACGGATGAAGTCCATTGTTACGCCCTGCTCTCTCTGAGTAAGTGTCTCACCGCAGCACATGATCGGTGTGATACCATCTCGAAAGCTTTGAGCATTTTTTTTTTTGTTAACGTCTTCGTTTGTCTCACCGAAGTACTCTCTTCTCTCGGAATGTCCAAGTACTACATACTTAACGCCTGCATCTACGAGCATAGCCGGAGCAATCTCGCCTGTGTAAGCACCTTTCTCCTCGAAGTACATGTTCTCAGCACCAACCTGGATGTTTGTTCCTTTAGCTGCCTCAACAACAGGGATGATGTCGATAGCCGGTACGCAGAATACTACGTCAACTTCGTCGTTAACAACAAGCGGTTTTAAAGTCTCAACGAGCTTTACAGCCTCGCTTGGTGTCATGTTCATTTTCCAGTTTCCAGCAATAATTTTCTTTCTTGCCATTGTTTTTATCTCCTTTTTGTGTTCGTGGAACACTTTATTTTTTATCAGTCTTTATCGTTAGCTGCTGCTACACCTGGGAGCTCTTTGCCCTCAAGGAACTCAAGAGAAGCACCGCCACCTGTGGAGATGTGTGTCATCTTGTCGCCATATCCGAGGATATTTACAGCTGCTGCGGAATCACCGCCACCGATGATTGTTGTTGCGTCTGTCTCAGCAAGAGCTTTTGCAACTGCCTCTGTACCATGTGCGAAGTTCGGCATCTCGAAGCATCCCATCGGTCCGTTCCATACAACTGTCTTAGCATCTTTTACAGCATCTGCGAAAAGCTTCTCAGTCTCCGGTCCGATGTCCATTCCTTCCCATCCGTCCGGAATCTCACCACGTTTTACAATCTGGATGTTGCAGTCGTTGGAGAAGTCATCACCGATTCTGTTATCTACAGGAAGAAGAAGCTTCACACCTTTCTCCTCTGCTTTCTTCATCATATCGAGAGCATACTGAAGGTAATCATCCTCGCAGAGGGATGTTCCGATATGTCCGCCCATAGCCTTGGAGAATGTATAGGACATACCACCACCGATGATCAGTGTATCTACCTTGTCAAGAAGGTTGTTGATAACGGAGATCTTGCTGGAAACCTTAGCACCGCCAAGGATTGCTACGAATGGTCTCTCCGGATTGTTTACAGCGTTTCCGAGGAAATCGATCTCTTTCTGCATCAGATATCCTACAACTGCTGTCTTCACATATTTGGTAACACCTACGTTGGAGCAGTGAGCTCTGTGAGCAGTTCCAAATGCATCGTTTACGAATACATCGCAGAGGGAAGCAAGATCTTCGCTGAACTTGTCTTCGTTCTTTTGTCTCTTCTGCACGATAACGTGTGTTCTCAAGAAGAACTACATCGCCATCTTTCATCTCTGCTACAGCAGCTTTTGCGTTCGGTCCTACTACCTCAGGATCTGCTGCAAATTTTACTTCCTGGCCAAGAAGCTCAGAAAGACGAACTGCTACAGGTGCAAGAGAAAGCTCCGGTTTCGGCTCTCCCTTCGGTTTTCCAAGGTGGGAGCAAAGGATAACTTTTCCGCCGTCTGCGATCAGTTTCTTGATTGTAGGAAGAGCAGCTACAAGACGGTTCTCATCTGTGATCTTTCCATCCTGAAGCGGAACGTTGAAGTCGCATCTTACAAGTACTTTCTGTCCTTTTACATTGATATCGTCAACACTTTTTTTTGTTCAGCATCTCTATATCTCCTTAACTTTTATTTCTGCAAAAGCAGATGAATAAGGGCGAGCGGTATTGTTGTCCGCTCTGTTAACAGTCATTTCCTCAGACATTTTTTTGTTTGGTCTTTTGGAAAAAAAGGGCCCGGTCCTCTTCAGACCGGACCCTTTCTGAGTCTATTCTTCTACACCCGTTCGCAGAAAATTAAGCGTTCAGAAGTTTTCCGAAGTGCTTGATTGTACGAACCATCTGGCTTGTGTAGGAGTTCTCGTTGTCATACCAGGAAACTACCTGAACCTCTGTTGTGCCATTCTCAAGTGGAAGTACCATTGTCTGAGTAGCATCGAAGAGGGAACCAAATCTCATACCAACGATATCGCTGGATACGATCTCATCCTCGTTGTATCCGAAGGACTCATTGGAAGCTGCTTTCATAGCTGCGTTGATCTGCTCTTTAGTAACGTTTCCTTCAACTACTGCTGTAAGGATTGTTGTAGAACCTGTTGGGGTAGGTACACGCTGTGCAGAACCGATAAGTTTGCCGTTAAGCTCTGGGATAACAAGTCCGATAGCTTTAGCAGCACCTGTGCTGTTCGGAACGATGTTAACTGCAGCTGCACGGGATCTTCTCAGATCGCCTTTTCTCTGCGGTCCGTCAAGTGTCATCTGATCGCCTGTGTAAGCGTGGATTGTGCACATGATACCGGATTTGATCGGTGCAAGATCGTTAAGAGCCTTAGCCATTGGTGCAAGGCAGTTTGTTGTACAGGAAGCTGCGGAGATGATCTTGTCCTCGTTTGTAAGACCCTGATGGTTTACGTTGTAAACGATTGTCTTAAGGTCGTTTCCAGCCGGAGCGGAAATAACTACGTGCTTAGCACCTGCATCGATATGAGCCTGAGCTTTGTCTTTGGATGTGTAGAAACCTGTGCACTCAAGAACTACGTCTACACCGATCTCTCCCCCATGGAGCTCTGCAGCGTTAGCCTTAGCATAGATTTTGATCTCTTTTCCGTCTACTGTGATGGAATCCTCGCCTGCTGTTACTTTATCAGCAAGAGCATATCTTCCCTGTGTAGAATCATATTTTAATAAGTGAGCAAGCATCTTAGGAGATGTAAGATCGTTGATTGCTACGATCTCAAATCCTTCTGCTCCAAACATCTGACGGAATGCAAGACGACCGATACGTCCAAAACCATTAATTGCAACTTTTACTGCCATGATAAATTCCTCCTATGAATTGAATGGTGATTTAAATCGTTCCTTTGTTAAAGAAACATCAACCTGTCTCATATTGTACCTAATTCCAAACAAAAATTCAAGAGCTATTTATAAAAAAGCACATTAAAATAAATATTAAGAAAATTTATGAAAAATGTGTTATAATTCTGTGAGAGAAATCTCTGTCCTGCCAGCTCTAAATTTCAAAGCAGGTACAGCATCTGTTGCACACTCGTCAGACTTGAATATGGAGGTACAAAATGGGCCAGAAAATTTTATGGGACTGTCATATGCATTCCTCTTTTTCCGCAGATTCCGAAACACCCATGGAAGATATGATCCAGACTGCGGTTGATAAAGGTCTTACTGGAATCTGTTTTACCGAGCATCTTGATCCGGATTACCCGGAAACACCGGAAAATCTGGACTTTTCACTGGATATCCCGGCATACCGCCAGCGTCTTTTTGAACTGGCTGATGCTTTCCGGGACCAGATTTCTGTAAATTTCGGAATCGAACTGGGACTTCAGCCTCATCTTTCCGAATCTTTTTCCGGACTTCTGAAAGAAATCCCTTTTGACTTTGTTATTGGTTCTTCCCATGTGGTGCACGGATATGATCCCTATTATCCTTCTTATTTTGAAGGCCGGAAAGAATCCGCCTGCTATATGGAATATTTTGAATCCATTCTGGAAAATATCGCCGCATTTGATAAAATGGATGTCTACGGACACATTGATTATGTAGTGCGTTACGGCCCCAATCAGAACCGTCAGTACTCCTATGGCCGCTATAAGGAAATCCTGGATGAAATTCTGCGTACACTGATCCGCAAAAACATCGGAATTGAACTGAATACCGGAGGTTATCACTACGGTCTTGGAGAACCCAATCCATGTGTGAATGTAATCCGCCGTTATCGTGAACTTGGCGGCGAAATCATTACCATCGGTGCAGACGCCCACACCCCGGATAAAAATTGCCTATGCTTTTGACAGGGCAGCCGATGTTCTCCGTGACTGTGGCTTTTCCTATTATACTGTGTTCAAAAACCGTCAGCCGGTTTTTCACAAACTGTAGATCTATTTCTCTCTCCAGTCAGAGAGTTTACATTTTATACCGAAAATACCAATTATTTAAGGAGGAACTCTATATGTCAACAAAAAGACTCCAGAAAAAGAAAGCTGCCATGCAGGCAAAAAAGAACAACAGCTGAAAAGAAGCCAGAAACTGTTAAGATTGAAACTTCAAAAACCGAAACCGTCAAAATCGAAACTTCAAAACTGAACCGGTCAAGGTCGAAACCTCCAAAACCGAGCCAATTAAAGTTGAGACTTCAAAAACCGAGCCAATTAAAGTTGAGACTTCAAAAACTGAGCCGATCAAAGTTGAGACTTCAAAGACCGAACCGATCAAAGTCGAAACTTTCAAAACTGAACCGGCGAAAGTTACTACTTCCAAAACCGAACCTCTGAAAGTCGAAACTTCTAAGGAAGACACTGCCTACGATGCACTCTACGAGAAACGCCTGAACCACTACTACAACGATCTGAAATGGCTCTACTGCGAGCTGTTCCGTGACCATCCAGAGGTTGCCGGCACATTCTCAAGCCTCACAAAAAAAATGAAAGAAATCTACTGCGAGCGTTCTCTTTCCATGAAAGAAGCTGACCAGAACTGTGCTGCTGATCCGGACTGGTTCCGTAAGACCACGTTTACCGAATGGCTGTAAATCCTGCTGATTTCGCAGATACCCTTGCCGGACTGTCCGGTAAGCTGGACTATATCAGTGAATGCAAGGCAGACACTCTGTACCTGACAGATCTTTCCAGGCACTCCAACTGCTCTCTTCGCATTATCCCGGAGATCGGAACCTCAGAAGATCTGCACGACCTTGCAGTTAACTGCCAGAAAGCAGGTATCCGCCTGGCTCTTGAAATCCCGTTAAGCCTTTCTGTGGACGACCCACAGTCCGGCGCGCATGTGTACTTCAGACTCCGGCCTTTTTCAATGCAATGCTTCTCCAGATCCTGGAGCTTGCAAATGAGGGCGCTTCTGTATTCAGTCTTGGTGTCCTTCCTGTGATGGATAGCGAAAATCTCTGGAAACTGCACTCTCTTCTCCGCATGACACGTATGGTCTGCGAGATCGTATGCCCTGGAGTTCTTCTCCTTGGTGAGACAGACCGCACACCAGCAGAAGCGGCTGCATTCGGTGGAACTTCCGATATGCCGGAACTCCATATTGTAAACAGCACTCAGCTGATGTCCGATATCTGGCACACTGTTGCCACAAAAGATACCACTCTTCTCCGCCGCGGAATTGATAAGACGGCCAGTCTTCCACAGGCACCTGTATTCCAGAATTACCTCCGCAACCGCAACACGGTACGCTGGAACCTGGACTATGATTTCCTGAAAGACAGCTTTATCACAGAGGGTCCTCACAGAGATTATCTGAATGAATTCCTTTCCGGTCTTTTCCCGAATTCCTTTGCTCGGGGTGAGATCTATGTAAATCCGGAAACAGAAGAATCCGAGCTCTGCGGAACAACTGCCTCCCTTGCAGGAATCGAGCGTTTTGATTATGAGGGAAATACAGATGGTGTCAGCCGCGGAATCCGATATGATGTAGCACTTCATGCACTGCTTCTTTCCCTTCCTGGAATCCCGGTACTTCGAAGCGGTGATGAAATCGGACAGCTCAACGACTACACCTATAAAGCAGACCCTTCCAGGGCTTCTGACCCCCCGTTGGCTCCACAACGGCCATTTCAACTGGATTCTTGCCCGGAACAGAGCCGATGCCGAGACGATCCAGGGACGCATTTTTAACAGTCTGGAACAGTTGGAGTCCATCCGCGCCAGCCATCCGGTATTTGCCCCTGAGATTCCTGCACACACACTGGAAACCTGGGAAAAATCCCTTCTTGCCCTGGTAAGAGAAACTTCCGAAGAGAAACTGATCTGCATTTACAACTTCAGTGACCAGGACAAAGTAGCCTGGATCAACGAACAGGACGGCACTTATACAGATCTCCTCACAGGAGTTCAAAGAGATGCACAGGCCGTAGAGATCCCGGCCTTTGGATTTATCTGGCTCATGCATACGAAATAGTATCTTCGTCAAGCGGATATGCGTGATCCACATTCGCTACACAGCTCTGCTTCGGATATCTGTTTCGCAGTTTATTCACTCAACCTAAAGAGGACACTGCCCGTTTCCAGGTAGTGTCCTCTTACTTTTCTCATATTATTATTTTCTCAGCTTATCAATAAATGTGGCAAATTTTCCCTGTTCTCCTTTATCCAGTGAACGGCTGTAAATGTTCCTGATCCAGGCTGTGATCACATCGATCAGAATCGGAGAAAACGTCATCAGAAGGAATACCAGAATGATCATTCCGAATTCCAGAGATCCCAGCGTCAGCAGATTCTGCAGAACCACCGCCGCCCCGAAAAAGATCACCTGCATACTGTAAATGATCACCTTACGATAGGTATTCAAAGGTGCGTAAACCGTCTTAAGTGCGGCCATATAATTCCACCCGGTTACAAGCACACAGGCCGTATTCAGCATCGCATTGGAATGATATACGTTCTGACATACCAGCATCACACTGAACACGCAGCCTGTGATTGTCACAGCGGCCGGAAATGCATTCATAAACACGTGACGCAAAAATGTATGGTCGATCTTCTCATAATTATTCTCCTGGGCCAGAAGAAACGTAGGAATACCAACTGCACAGGCGCTGATCAGTGACATCTGGATCGGCTCAAAGGGATAGCATCCCCGAAGAAAATTGTGATCAGTGACAACAGCACGGAAAAAATTGTCTTGATCAGAAACATGGATGCTGCAGTACGGATATTATTTACAACCCTGCGTCCCTGGTTCACGATCTCCGGCATCGCTGCAAAATTGGAATCCAGCAATACCACATTGGCAATATTCTTGGCCGCATCACTTCCTTCAGCCATGGCAATACTGCAGTCAGCCTCTTTAAGGGCCAAAACATCGTTTACACCATCACCGGTCATTGCAACCGTATGCTTCTGTGCCTGAAGAGATTTCACCATCGCCTGCTTCTGCTGCGGTGTCACACGTCCGAACACACTGTATGTTGCAACTGCCTCGTCCATCTGTTCCTGGGTTGTGATCGTTGTTGCATCTACATACTGCTCCGCATTTTTTAAGGCCTGCACGTCTGGCTATGGCAGAAACGGTCACCGGATCATCACCAGAGATCACCTTCAGATCCACCCCCTGGCTTTCGAAATATGCAGGGTATCCGGTGCCTCCTGGCGGATCACATCCGTAAGAAGAAGAAGTCCGATCGGCTCAAGCCCTGCCGGGATCTCAGTGCCTTCATTTACATTCTCACTGTGAGCAACAACCAGAACACGAAGTCCTTCTTTCGCAAAACCGCTGCAGTATTCTGCCAGCTCCGGATTCCCTTCCGGAAAAAAGAAACTGCACAGCACCCATCAGATAAGTGCCTGTATCTTTAAAAGCAGCTCCACTGTACTTTCTGTCAGAAGAGAACGGGATCACATGATCCAGCTCCATATCCTGGGATACTTTTAAATCTCGCCCGCAGTGCATCGGCAGTAGCATTCTGGTCTTTCAGCACAGAAAGGAGATTTTCCATGATATGCTCAATCTCCCGGATTTTCTCCGGATCTTCCTGGCTGTACGTCTCTGTGCCAGCTTCAGACTCTTCCCCGTGGTGAAAGAATCGAACTCCCATCCTCTTTTGCAATCGCTTCTGCGGCTGAAACTGCTGAAATTTCAGAAGCTGCTGAAACCTCGACCAGATCAGAACTCTCAGTTCTGTCGTTCTTACTTTTCACCAGACTCAGTCTTATTTCCTGCTGCTTCACCTGAAATCTCATCATACACCGGCGGATAGCTCTCCACTGCTTCCACACACATGGTACCTTCTGTAATGGTTCCTGTCTTATCCAGGCAGAGCGTATCCACACGCGCAAGAGTCTCAATACAGTACAGCTCCTGCACCAGAGTCTTCTTCTGAGCCAGTTTCAGCGCACCCAGAGTCAGCGCCACACTGGTAAGGAGAACGAGTCCCTCGGGGATCATTCCAAGAACTGCCGCAACCATATTGACGACGGAATCCCGGATATTATCTCCCACAAAATAATACTGTTTATAAAAAAGCATCGCACCCAGTGGTACGATAATGATACTGATCACCTTCAGGATGGCATTCAGGGAATTTCGAAGCTCTGAATTATGGCGTTTGAATTCCTTGGCCTCACTGGTGATCCTTGACGCATAGTTGTCACTTCCAACATGGATGATCTGGCAGCATGCCTGTCCCGCCGTCACAAAACTTCCGGAAAAAAGCTCATCTCCCGTATTCTTCGGAAGATTGTCTGCCTCACCGGTCAGCAGAGATTCATTGACCTCCAGGCTTCCTTCCAGAATCTTCGCATCTGCCGGAACCTGTTCTCCGGCTTTCAGAAAGATCAGATCATCGACAACCAGCTTCTCTGTAGAAATTTTCCATTTTTTTCCTTCACGCAGAACAACCGTCTTGGATTCTGTCAGGATAGCCAGCTTGTCAATGGTCTTCTTGGCACGGATCTCCTGAATGATTCCAATTACGGTATTAATAAAAATGATTCCTACAAACATGGAGTTTTTGTAGGAACCAACCAGCAGTACGAGAACCAGCAGCACCAGGTTCAGAAAATTGAAGAACGTCAGTGTATTCTCCAGAATGATCTGCTTATATGTCCTGGTGTTGGGGTTTTCGTTATTATTTACCTGGCCCTGCGCAATTCTTTCCTGAACTTCTTCGTTCGTAAGTCCTGTCATGCTATTTGCTTACCTGTCCTTTCAATGGCTTACGGTTCCGTTTGCGTACAGCTTGCTCATGCCATGGCTCTGATCATGATCTTCGTGGATCAATACTCTTCCTCTGTATCCTCTTCTCCCTCATGGATATCAGACTTCGGTTTCGCAAGACCCTCAATCTTAATGTGATGCTTCTCTGCATAATCCCAGAGAGCTGCATGAATAGCCTCCTCAGCAAGCAGGGAACAGTGGATCTTTACCGGTGGAAGTCCGTCCAGAGCCTCCATAACGGCTTTGTTTGTTACTTCCATGGCTTCCTCGATGGTTTTACCCTTTACAAGCTCTGTTGCCATGCTGCTTGTTGCAACGGCTGCACCGCATCCAAATGTTTTGAATTTGCAGTCTTTGATAATATGGGTTTCGTCATCAATATCAAGGAATATTCTCATAATATCACCGCATTTTGCATTTCCTACAGTACCCACGCCGCTTGCGTTCTCAATCTCACCTACATTACGTGGATGCTGAAAATGATCCATTACTTTTTCACTATACATTATTTTTTCCTCCTGGCAAGTGTTTTTATTATTTTTTCTGCTTTTTAATAAAATCTTCATATAATGGAGACATACTTCTTAAGTTTGCAGTAATATCTTTCAGTTTATCTACTACAAAATCAGCATCCTCCATTGTTGTCTCCTCGCTTAATGTCATACGGAGAGATCCATGTGCGATCTCATGAGGAAGGCCGATAGCCAGCAGAACATGTGACGGATCCAGAGAACCGGATGTACATGCAGAACCGCTGGATGCGCAGATTCCGAAGTTGTCAAGCATCAGAAGAAGGGACTCACCCTCGATAAACTGAATGCTTACGTTTACGTTGTTCGGAAGACGTTTTTACCTTATCTCCGTTGAGACGTACATATGGGATCTCTGTAAGGATCCTGTTAATCATATGGTCACGGATCTCAATTTCCTTTGCGGTACGCTCTTTCATGGATTTGTTGGCACGTTCTGCAGCAAGGCCGTATCCTACGATTCCAGGAACGTTCTCTGTACCTGCACGACGTTTTCTCTCCTGTGCTCCACCATGTACAAAGGAACGGATCTTGACACCTTTACGGATGTAGAGGAAGCCGATTCCCTTCGGTCCGTTGATCTTATGTCCGCTGGAGCTGAGCATATCAATGTTAAACTCATCTACATTGATCGGGATCTGTCCGAATGCCTGAACAGCGTCTGTATGGAACAGGATTCCATGCTCATGTGCGATCTGTCCGATCTCTTTCAGCGGCTCAAGAGTACCGATCTCATTGTTTGCAGCCATAACAGAGATCAGGATGGTCTCCGGTGTAATGGCTTTCTGAAGCTCATCCAGATCAATGAATCCGTTCTCATCTACATCCAGATATGTGACCTTCGCACCGCGCTCTTTTTCAAGGTATTCGCAGGTATGAAGGATGGCATGATGCTCAATCTTTGTTGTGATGATGTGGTTACCTTTATTCTTGTATGCCTCAAAAGTTGCTTTCAGAGCCCAGTTATCAGACTCGGAACCACCTGCTGTGAAATAAATCTCTTCTTTCTTGGCTCCGATCACATCTGCAATCTGCTGTCTTCCCTTGGCAATAGCAGCCTTGCTGTTTGCAGCAAAATCATAAACAGTAGAAGCATTTCCATAAAACTCTGTAAAATACGGCAGCATTGCCTCCACAACTTCCGGTGCGGTCTTTGTGGTAGCCGCATTGTCCAGATATATCATTTTTCCCATTTTCTTTTCCTCCTGTTCAGGATAATTATTTTTCGTGTATTCTCCGGCTCTCTTCGATCAGCTCACTGAGCATCAGTGTATCCACCGCATCTGTGATGCTGTCGTTGATCCTCTTCCACACTAATTTAGCTACGCAGAGATCAGAACCCTGGCAGCCTCCGTCACCTTCTGTTCCCGGGCATGTAGCAGCCTCCAGGCCGCCCTCCAGAACACGAAGGATATCTCCCACTGAAATCTCTTCTGCCGGTCTTCCAAGAAAGTATCCTCCGGCAGCACCGCGGACACTCTTCACAAGGCCCGCTTTCTTCAAAAGCGCCATCAGCTGTTCCAGATAGCTGACTGATATATTCTGACGGCCCGCAATACTCTGAAGCGAGACCGCTTCTTTTTCACTGTAAAGACCAAGGTCTATCAGGGCCTTAAGTCCGTATTTTTGCTCTTGTTGACAGTTTCATCCGCTCACCTCTTTTTCAATTCCCAGTGTTTTCCTCGGATTTCATGTTTACTCTATCAGAAACCTATGGTTCTGTCAAGACTAACTTCTTCATATACTGACAAAAAAAGGCTCCAGGTTATCCATGTCAAAAAAAAGTATTTCTCAAAGGAACCTTGATTCTTGCCTGCACGGGACTTGTCAGCCGTATTGCTGGTTTCTTTTATAGGATATTCCTATCCCATGCCATTGGTGCGGAAGGTCTTGGTCTGTATCAGCTGATCCTTCCTCTGCAGGGACTTATGGCTGCTCTTTCCTATACCGGAATCCAGTCTGCACTTTCCCGGCTGATTGCGTCCAGACTTGCTCTTCAGGAAAAAAAAGGAGGCATATTTTTCTCTGGTTACGGGAATCTTTGCGGCTGTCTTTTTTTCTGCTGTAACCGGTTTTCTGCTTTTTCGGCATGCAGATTTTTTTGCTTCCACAATCCTGAAAGCACCCGGGACCTCCGATTTTCTTCGGCTGACGGCTGCCAGTATACCACTCTGCGCCATTCACTCCTGCATTGACAGCTATTATTATGCCCGGAAAAAAGCTTCTGTACCCGCAGCTGTGCAGCTTAGCGAGCAGGCTGTCCGGATCGGTGCCACTTATATCCTGTATCTGATCTTTCTCTCCGAAGGCCGTCCGGTCACTGCGATGATCGCAGCCGGCGGTTCCCTCGCAGGAGAAGCTACCGCTTCTCTGATATCACTCCTTATGGTTTCTTTTCATTTTGGAAATCATCCTGTAAAAGAAAAAAACTTCCGTTAAAAATTTTTCCGCTGATAAAAAGATCTTTTTTACCCTGTCTTTCCCCCATATCCCTGAACCGCATCCTCCCTGACACTTCTCGGAAGCATAGAAGCGGTTCTGATTCCACAGATGCTGATTCGCTGTGGAATGACTTCTTCAGAGGCACTGAAAATTTACGGGATCTTTACGGGAATGGCCCTTCCCCTGCTCCTGTTTCCTTCCACCCTTACAACTTCCGCAGCTGTAATGCTGATGCCCTCTGTCGCAAGAATGGATGCCCTTGGAGATCAGAAACAGATCCGCCATGTCACAGACCAGACTTTTTTTTCTCTGCATGTTTCTGGGATTTTTGTGTGGAAGCGGATTCTTTCTCTTTGGACCATTCCTTGGAACACTGCTTTTCACAGCAAAACTGCCGGAACTTACATACGGTATCTTTCTTTCATCTGTCCTTTTCTTTATACCAACACCATGCTCGCCAGCATCCTTCAGGGGCTTGGAAGGCCGGGGCGCTGCCTGATCACAGCGCTGCCGCATTCTCATCCGTATTTTTTTCTGTTGTTTTTTATGATTCCGGCAATTGGGATTCGAGGCTATTTTTTACGGCATTTTTTCTGGGTGAACTGCTCCTTTCCCTTCTACACGTGAAAGCGCTAAAATTTCCCTATCGACAAGCGGGCGATAATCGTTTATAATTAATAACCGAAATGTTATAATTATGGAGGAATAAAAGTACTATGAGTTTTGAATTCATAAAAAAACTGCCAACTCCTGAGGAAATCCGCAATCAGTATCCCATCGATGCTGAACTTCAGGCTCTCAAGGAGAAACGCGATGCTGAGATTCGCGACGTTTTCACCGGAAAATCTGATAAATTCCTCGCTATCATCGGACCATGTTCTGCAGATAACGAAGATGCTGTATGCGATTATCTTTTAAGACTTCGCAAAGTACAGGAAAAGATCGAGGATAAAGTCCTCATTATCCCGCGTGTTTACACAAACAAACCACGTACAACCGGAGAAGGATACAAAGGAATGGTCCATCAGCCGGATCCTGAGAAGAAACCGAACCTTCTTGCCGGACTGATTGCAATCCGTAAGATGCACATGCGTGCCATCCGCGAAAGTGGTTTTACCTGTGCAGATGAGATGCTTTACCCGGAGAACTACCGTTATCTTTCTGATCTTCTTTCCTACGTTGCTGTAGGTGCACGTTCTGTTGAAGATCAGCAGCACAGACTGACAGTCAGCGGCATGGACGTTCCGGCTGGTATGAAGAATCCTACCAGTGGCGACTACAGCGTTATGCTGAACTCCATCGTTGCAGCACAGGGCGCTCACCGCTTCATTTACAGAAGCTGGGAAGTTGAGACCACCGGTAACCCGCTCTCCCACGCAATCCTTCGTGGTGCGGTAAACAAACACGGAGAAGCTATCCCGAACTACCATTATGAGGATCTTCGTCTTCTCTATGACAAATACCACGCAAAAGAACCTTGCCAACCCGGCAGTAATCGTGGATACCAACCATTCCAACTCCAACAAGCACTACGAGCAGCAGGTTCGTATCGCAAGCGAGGTTCTTCACAGCCGTCAGGTAGATCCTGAGCTTCACACTATGGTAAAAGGTCTCATGATCGAGAGCTATATTGAGCCAGGCAACCAGAAGATCGGTGGAGATCACATCTACGGAAAAATCCATCACAGATGCATGCCTTGGATGGGGATGAATCTGAGAAAATGCTTTTATACGATTGCTGAGAACTGCTAAGATCTGTCCGATCTGCAGTTTTTAACAAAATCAAAGGGGTCCCTACGGGATTGCAAATATTCCCTTGACTGAAATGCACATCAAAAGAACCGGCGTTCTTTCTTTTCTTTGGAAGCGTCGGTTCTTTTTTTTCAATTCCCTTTTTAAGCAGATTAATGACCATTCTCATGATCTGTTAGACTTATAATATATCAAAAAAAGCGGAAAACAGAACTGTCCTGTCGTTCCATTCTCCGCTTATTTCTTTCTGCCTAATATCATATTCCTCTTTACAGGTTAATGCCTCGGATGCGCCTTCATGTATACATCACGCATTTTCGCAACACCAAAATTCAAATAGATCTGTGTTGTAGAAATATCTGAATGTCCCAGCATTTCCTGTACACTCTTCACATCTGCTCCGTTCTGCAGCATATGTGCGGCAAAAGAATGTCTCAGGGTGTGTGGTGTGATATCATGCTGGATTCCTGCTTCTTCCGCATATCCCTTCAGCACTTTCCAGAACCCCTGTCTGCTCATGGACTTTCCTGAACAGTTGGTAAAAAAGGCTCTGCGTCTCATTTTCCTTTACAAATATTCTGCGGGCTTCTTTCAGATATTTGTCCATGGCATTCCTGCAGACATTTCCTACAGGGATTACCCGCTCCTTCTCTTCATCGTGGCAGACTACATAACCAAGCTGAAGATTAATATCCTCCAGGTTCAGGTGAAGCAGTTCACTGACACGCATTCCTGTAGCATAAAGAAGTTCCAGCATGGCACTGTCCCGAATCCCCTTCGGTGTATTCAGATCCGGCTGTCTCAGAAGTCTGTCCACTTCATCCACAGAAAGGATCTCCGGCATCCTCTTCTCAACCTTAGGCGGCTTCAGTTCCAGGGATGGATCTCTCTCAATCCGGCCTTCCTGCTGAAGATACTGAAACAGTGCACGGATCGAAGCCACATTTCTGGAAATGGTAGAAGAGGCAAACTGTCCTCGCTCCATGTAACTGAGATATCCCTCCAGTTCCAGCTCTCCCACTTCACGGATATCATAAATCCCACGTTCTTCAAAATATGCTGCCATTTTCTTCAGATCTCTCTGATATGACACCTCTGTATTATGAGATGTTCTTTTTCTGTTATGTAAATATGTAATAAAATTCCCGTATCTCTATGTCCATTCTCTTACATCCCGTTTCTAAATAACTCGTTATCAACCAAACCGTAAAATCTGTATTCTTTTTATGACTGAATTATACTGTGTATTTTACATAAAATCAAACGGTTTTTCAGCGCAAAACCTCGCAATTTCAACACATTCCGCCTCAAACCACCAAATATCGCAGATTTTTATGGAAACCATTACTACATATTTGTAAAATTTA